>Ga0070670_100004928_pt1 | contig 11236 bp, 10 predicted proteins | sample KBSS63metaG_FD_64665 | JGI IMG/M metagenome (GOLD analysis project Ga0070670, IMG submission 64665) | Switchgrass rhizosphere microbial communities from Kellogg Biological Station, Michigan, USA - KBS S6-3 metaG | ecosystem: Host-associated > Plants > Roots > Rhizosphere > Soil ... | reverse complement strand
TCAGCGAGACCTGCCACGGCGTCTGATAGCGCGGCGTTTGCCGGAATATCACGTCGGTGACCTGCTGGAGATTCGCCCCAAGCGCGACCCACGACAGCCGCGTACTGGCGGTGATCGCCGAGAGCACACCAAAAATCGCCAGCGTGAAAAAGATGATCCCGGCGTACATGATGGCCACGAAACGCGCGCTCTTCGAGAGCGACGATAACGCGAGCATGGTGAACGCGGCGAGCAGCGCTTGCAGCAGCGAGGCAGTGCCGATGGCGGGAATCAGGAACAGATTCTTGCGAAGGAACTCGAAGCTTCCGGAAAACAACACCTGCAGCAACAGCAGCAGCATGCCCGGCACCAGCGTGATCGACAGGAGGAACGCGATCAGCACCGCCGCTTTGCCGAGAATGTATTCCGATCGAGCGAGCGGCTTCGACAGATAAATCTGGAGCGCGTTGGCGCGCCGGTCGTTGGCGATCAAACCGGACCCGACGTAGACGGTGATGATGAAGACGAAAAAGTCCTGCCAGCCGAAAAAGTCGCGGAACAGTTTGGGCGTGACGGCAATGATCGAAACCTGCGGGTAGTTCGCATTCACGTAGAGCCAGATGGCATATCCGACGAACGGAATCCATCCGCCCAGGAGCACGCCTAGAAAGACCCGTTTGCGCAGCAAATTGAGCATGCCCGCGCGCGCGATGACGGTCCAGGCCTGTCCCGGCATCACCTTGCCGCCGCGATAGCGGCGGTAGCTCTGGTCATGTATCGGCATCGGTGGCTATTTCTCTCCGAGCGCTTTCGCGAACACGTCTTCGAGCGTCGGGATACTCGGGCGCAGATGGCGCACCTGCACGCCGTGCCGCGCCGCGAGCGCGAACAGCGTGTGCTGCGCGTGGCCGTCGTTCGCGCCGAGCGAGTCGGGCACGAACACGCGCATGACGTCCTCGTCCGTCGAGGTGTACTCCATCCCGGCGCCGCGCAACGCCTCGAGGAACGACGGCAGGTCGCCCTTGATGCGCAGCTCGAACACCCGCCCGCCCGGCCCCTTCAACTGCGCGATCGGACCCTGCGCCGCGATCTGCCCCTTGTCCATCACGACGACGTCATCGCACGTGTACTCGACGTCGGGCAGCAGGTGCGAGGAGAGGATCAGGTTGACGTTCTTGTTGTGCGCGAGATCGCGAATGAGCTCCAGCATCTCGTCGCGCCCCTTGGGATCCATGCCGTTGGTCGGCTCGTCGAGGAACAGCAGGTCGGGGTCGTGCACCAGCGCCTGCGCCAGCTTGATGCGCTGCTTCATGCCCGTGGAATAGGTTTCGATGTTCCGGTAGCGCGCTTCGCCGAGGCCGACGTAGTAGAGCACTTCGTGCGCGCGCTGCATGGCGTCCACCGCCGGCAGGCCGGCGAGCTGCCCGCAATACGCGACGAACGAGACCGCGTTCATGCCCGGGATATGCGCGTCGCTCTCCGGCATGTAGCCGATGCGCGCGCGGATCTCGAGCGGGCGCTGCGCGACGTCGAGGTCGAGCACCGTCATGCGCCCCTGGCTCGGCTTCACGAACCCCAGGAGCGCCTTCAGCATCGTGCTCTTGCCGGCGCCATTGGGCCCCAGCAGCCCGACCGCGCCGCGGTTGAACTGGGCGCTGACGCCTTTGAGCGCGGCGTTCTTGCCGTAAATGACGGTGACGCCGTCGAGATGAACGACCGGAGTATTAGTAGTCAAAGTCTAAAGTCGGTTCGCGGTTCGCGCCCTTACCGTATACGCGCCGAGGAATCATAGCGTTCCGCGCAGCCCGAGCGCGTCGGCGCGTTCCCGCATGAATTTGATGACGTTGGTAATGTGCTGATCGAGCGGCAGCCCCATCTCCTCGGCCCCCTTGCGTAAATCGTCTCGGCTGACGGCACGCGCGAACGCCTTGTCCTTCATCCGTTTCATCACCGACGATGCCTCGAGATCGAGCACGCTCTTCGAAGGACGCACGAGGGAACACGCCGTCACGAAGCCGGACATCTCGTCGCACGCAAACAGGGCATGCTCGAGCCGCGATTCGCGCGGCACGCCGGAATACTCCGCGTGCGAGAGGATCGCGCGCGTCACCCAGTCCGGGTATCCCTTCTCTTTCAGGATCTCCACGCCACGGAACGGGTGGTTCTGCTGATCGGGCCAGCGCTCGTAGTCGAAGTCGTGAAGGATCGCCACCACGGCCCAGTCCTCTTCGGGTTCGCCAAACAGCCGCGCGTAGCCCCGCAGCGCCGCTTCCACGCCGAGCATGTGCTTGCGCAAGCTCTCGCTCTGCGTGTATTCAGTCATCAGGGCGTATGCCGAATCCCTCGATAATGTCATCATTTATCACTGCTCGCGGGGCCCCACCCGCGCTCGCTCTTGCTCGGCGGCTTCGCGCCTCGCTCGGGCCGCGGGCGCTGCTGATTCTGCGACCGAGTTCCTATCATCATGATCGCAGCGCGGCGGATTCTTCCATACCCATCACCTTTACCACGACCCGCTTTTTCCGCTGCCCGTCGAACTCGGCGTAGAACACCTGCTCCCACGGCCCGAGATCCAGTTTCCCAGCGGTGATCGGCAGCGTCACCTGATGCCCCATGATCGTGCGTTTCAGGTGTGCGTCCGCGTTGTCCTCGCCGGTCTGGTGATGTCGATACGGCAGTCCCGCAGGAGCCAGCTTCTCAAGCCACACCTGAAAATCCTCGATGAGCCCGTCTTCCCAATCGTTGACGTATACTCCCGCGGTAATGTGCATCGCCGAAACCAGCGCGATGCCTTCCTTGACACCGCTTTTCTTGACGATCGCCGCGATCTCGTCGGTGATGCGGACGAATTCCTGCCGCTGCTTCGTGTTGAACCAGAGATAGTCGGTGAAAGCGATCATGTTAGCTCCCAGCGGCCAGCTCCCAGCTCTCAGCTGCTGGAAGCTGGAAGCTGGAAGTCGGTGAAAGCGATCATGTTAGCTCCCAGCTGCCAGCTCCCAGCTCTCAGCTCTCAGCTGCTGGAAGCTGGAAGCTGGAAGCTGGAAACTGGAAGCTTCACTCCAACAGAAGCGATGCCTCCGCGTTGAAATCCAACGAACCGGGGCCCGTGGCGCGAAATCGTCGCAGCGCCGCCGCGCCAATCATGGCGGCATTGTCGGTCGACAGCGACAGCGGGGGAATGAAGACGGGAATCCCGTGCTTCTCGCCTCGGTCGCGGGCGTCGTTGCGCAAACGGCTGTTCGCCGACACGCCGCCGGCGATTCCAATGCTGCGCGCGCCGAGCCAGCGGGCCGCTTCGAACGTGCGATCGAGCAGCGCGGTGACGACGATGCGCTGAAAGCTGGCGGCGATGTCGGCCACCACGGACGCCGGCAGCGCCGCGCCCGCATCGTCTGACGCGCCTGCCTTCAGATGGCGGACGTCGCCGGAGCCGGTGGTCCGCTCGCGCACCAGCCGCAACACCGCGGTCTTGAGGCCGCTGAAGCTGAAGTCCACGCGACGGGCAATATCCGCCGGCAGAAACCCCTCGCCGGTGGCCCTGGGCGCGTTGCGATCCGCATGTGTCAGCCGGGCGGCGGGAAAATCGAAAGCCCGATCGTTGCCGGTTTCCGCGGCCCGATCGATAGCCGGCCCTCCCGGATAGCCGAGGCCCAGCAGCTTCGCCACCTTGTCGTACGCCTCCCCCGCCGCATCGTCGCGCGTACGTCCGATCAGGCGGTAGTGCCCCGGGCGATCGATGAAGTAGAGACTGGTATGGCCGCCCGAGACGACGAGCGTCGTATTCGGCAGCGGCATCTCGCCGTGCGCGAGCGTCAGCGACTCGATATGGCCGGCAAGGTGATGCACGGGAATCACGGGAACGGCGCGCGCCCACGCCAGCGCCTTGGCGAAGGCGACACCCACCAGCAGCGACCCGACAAGCCCCGGGCCCTGCGTCACGGCGATCGCGGATATGTCGGCGATCGCCGTGCCGGACCGGGCCAGCGCTTCTTCGTACACCCCGCAGATGTCTCTGACGTGCTGGCGCGAGGCCAGCTCGGGCACCACGCCTCCCCACTCGCGGTGCACCGCCGTCTGCGATGCGACGATGCTCGAGCGCAGCTGCCACGGGCGCGATGGATCGCCCGTCTCGGCGATCACGGCCGCCGCGGTTTCGTCACAGGAGGTTTCGATGGCGAGCAGATTCATCGCGCGCCGGTGGGCGCCGTTCCTTCGAGCGCCTTCTTCAGCGACTCGCTATACGGCGCGGTGAAGATGCCGCGCTCCGTGATGATCCCGGCGATGTAGCGGTGCGGCGTGATGTCGAACGCGGGATTGCGTATCTTCGCACCGATCGGAGTCAGCCTCGAGGCGCCGAGGTGCGTCACCTCACGCTGATCGCGCTCCTCGATCGGGATGTGCTCGCCGTCGGCCGTCGCGAGATCGATCGTGGAGACCGGCGCGGCGACATAGAACGGAATCTTGTGCTCGTGGGCGAGGACGGCAACGGTGTAGGTGCCAATCTTGTTGGCGGTGTCGCCGTTCGCCGCGATGCGGTCGGCGCCGACCACGACGAGATCGATGTCGCCGGCGCGCATCAGCGGCCCCGCCATGCTTTCGGTGATGACCGTGGTGCTGATGCCGTCGCGGATCAGTTCCCACGCGGTCAGGCGCGCCCCCTGCATGAACGGCCGCGTCTCGTCGGCGATGACGGCGATCTTCTTGCCCTGCTCCACCGCGGCGCGGATCACCCCGAGCGCGGAGCCATACCCGGCCGTCGCCAGCGCGCCGGCGTTGCAGTGCGTGAGCACACGCGCCCCGTCAGGCACGACCTCGGCGCCAACGCCTCCCATCAGCCGGCAGTTGGCGACGTCCTCGTCGTGAATCGCGCGCGCCTCCCGCTCGAGGCGATCCGCGATCCCTTCCGGCGATTCGCCGGCCTGCGCGGCTTCGGCGAAGGCCGCCTTCATGCGATCGATCGCCCAGAACAGGTTGACCGCCGTGGGACGGGTGCTCGCCATCATCTGGCAGTTCTTCTGGAACTCGACGGCGAACTGGCGCGTCCCTTTTGCGGTGCTGCGGCGCATCCCGAGCGCCAGCCCCATCGCGGCCGCGACGCCGATCGCGGGCGCTCCGCGAATCACCATCGTACGGATCGCACGCGCCACCTCCTGCGCGGTACGGCAGCGGACGTAAATTTCCTGGCCGGGCAGCTTGCGCTGATCGACCATCACGATCGTGTCGCCCTGCCAATCAATTGTCGGAAGCACAGGTGACTCCTGAATTTCTGAAGTTTGATTGCTGATTGCTGATTTATTGCAGGAATTATGAATCGTCAATCAATCAGCAATCTCAAAATCGAAAATCAGCAATTCTCTATTTCAGCAAGCGGCGGTCGAAGGGCATCGGCAGAAGCGCCGAGAGCCGGACCCGGCCGGTCGGGCCATGCAAGTTACCCAAGATGATATCGATGTCGCCGCAGTACTCCCAGAGCAGCTGGCGGCACGGGCCGCACGGCGGGGTCGGCGCCGCGGTGTCGGCGACGACCGCGATACGGGTGAACACGGCGTGCCCGTCCGACAGCGCCTTGACCAGGGCCACCCGCTCGGCACAGAGCGTCAGTCCGTACGTGGCATTCTCGATGTTGCAGCCACCAATGACCTGCCCCTCAGCGGTTTCGAGCGCCGCCCCGACCATGAAACCTGAATACGCTGCCTGCGCGCGCGTCCGTGCGTCGATGGCGGCGGCCAGGAGCGCCTGCTCCGCGCCGGTGCTCGCCACAGCTGCCGCGTCGATCGTGACAGGCTGCCAGTCCGCATCGCTGCGCCGGCCTTTCTCTGCCGCATTCTCCGACTTCGTGCGGCGATCGACACCCGAACGGCGATCCTTCTGCCGGCGCTCACCAGGTGACCGGCGGTCGCCACCGTCCCAGCGCTTCCGGTCAGAGTCGCGCAATGATTGCCTCCAGCAGCGCCGAGAATTCCGCGCGAACGCGGCCCGCCACTTCCATCACCTCGTCGTGGACGAGCGGCGTCGGCAGCACGCCCGCCGCTGGATTCGTAATGCACGAGATGCCCAGGACTTCCATACTCATGTGGCGGGCGACGATCGTTTCCGGAGCGGTCGACATCCCCACGGCATCCGCGCCGATCGTCCGCAGATATCGGATCTCCGCGGGGGTCTCGTAACTCGGGCCGTGCAGTGCGGCATACACACCGTGCGCGACCGCGACGCCGGTCGCCGTCGCCGCGGCATCCGCAACTTCGCGCAGCCGCCGCGAGTACGCCTCGGTCATGTCGGGAAAGCGCGGGCCGAAGCGTTCGTCGTTCGCGCCGACGAGCGGGTTCGTACCCATCAGGTTGATGTGATCGTCAATCACCATCAACGTTCCCGGCTTGAAGCTGAGATTAATCCCACCGGCGGCGTTCGTGAGAATCAACGTTTTCACTCCGAGCAGGCCGAGCACACGGATCGCGAATGTTGCAATCCGCATGCTGTGGCCTTCGTAGAAATGTGCGCGGCCCGACAGCGCCGCCACCCGCCTGCCGCCGAGTGAACCGACGACGAGCTTCCCGGCATGGCCAATCACAGCCGAGGCGGGCCAATTAGGAATCTCAGCGTATGGGATGGTGATCGCGTCGCGCAGCGCCGATGCGAAATCCCCCAGGCCCGATCCGAGGACGATTCCAACCTCCGGCGCCGACACGCGGGGCCGCAGCCGTTCCGCCGCCTCGAGTACGCGGTCGTAATCGTCGCTCACAGAAGGAATCCGGCGATCGACGCGGTGATGAAGTTCGCCAGCGTGCCCGCCAGCATCGCCCTGAATCCGAGTCGCGCCAGGTCGTGGCGGCGGTTTGGGGCGAGCGCGCCGATGCCCCCGATCTGAATGCCGATCGAGCTGAAGTTCGCGAACCCGCACAGCGCGAACGTGGCGATCGTGAACGACTTCGGATCGAGGGCGCTTCGCATCGGGCCGAGTTGCGAATAGGCGATGAACTCGTTCAGCGCCATCCGCGTGCCCAGGAGATTGCCGATGACTGGCGCGTCGCGCCACGGCACCCCCATGCTCCACGCCACAGGCGCGAACACCCAGCCGAAGATCTGCTGCAGGCTGAGCCCGACGAGACCCAGCAGCGCGTTGACCAGGGCGACGAGCGCGAGGAACGAGATCAGCATGGCCCCGACGTTCAGCGCGAGCGAGAGCCCTTCGCTGGTTCCCCGTCCGGCTGCATCGATCACGTTGACGTCGGTGCGCTCCACGTCCAGCCGCACCCGCCCCATCGTCTCCGGCACTTCCGTCTCGGGTACGAACATCTTGGCCATCATCAACGTGCCGGGCGCCGTCATGATCACGGCGGTCAGCAGGTGCTTGGCCTCCACGCCGAACAGCACGTACGCCGCCATGATGCCGCCTGAAATGTGCGCCATTCCAGACGTCATCACGGTCATCAGTTCGGATTCGGTCATGCGCGGCAAGAACGGACGGATCGTCAGCGGCGCTTCCGTCTGTCCCATGAAGATGCTGGCGGCGACGTTCAGCGATTCGGCGCCCGATGCCCTCATGATGCGATGCATGACGACGGCGAACGCGCGGACGACGATCTGCATAATGCCGAAGTAATACAGGACCGCGAACAGCGCGGCGATAAAAATGATCGTGGGCAGCACCTGGAACGCGAACACGACGCCCCACCTGGCCCCTTCTTCTCCAAGCACCGTCGTCATCACGCGCGGCCAGACGGTCTTGTCCCCGAGCGGACCGAAGACGAGCCTGGAGCCTTCAAACGAGAACTCCAGCAGGTGGTTGATGCCGCCGCCAAGGGTTTGAAACACGCGCTGGCCGGCAGTCGTCTTGAGCACAATCAGCGCGAACAGAAACTGGAGCGAGAGTCCCCAGGCGACCGTCCGCCGGTCGATCGCCCGCCGGTTCGTGGAGATCGTGTACGCGATGGTCAGGATAACGATCAGACCAACGAGCGGCTGCGCGCGCGGCACGGCATAGCGCGCGACAAGCGCCACGAGGGCCGCCGCGGCCGCGGCTGCTCCGATGGTCGTGAAGTCGCGCGCGTCGTAGGGAACACGCGGTGGCGGCACATGCGGTGGCTCCGTCGTCTCGGCAACAGTCATACCTGTCTCCCGCCTGTCAGGCGATTCGCTCCACTATCAGCGGCATCCGCTCCGGACGGTCGGCACCGATCTGAATCGCCTGCTCGAGCAGCACCCGAGCATCATCCAGCCCGCGCCCGGCGCGGTGATGGGCGCGCAGCACCGGCGCCCCCTTCTGCACCGCTGTCCCAACCGGCGCCAGCACTTCGATGCCGACGCCAGGGTCCACCACGTCGTCGAGCTTCGCGCGTCCCGCGCCGAGGCACACGGCGGCGCGGCCGACGAGTTCCGCCTGCAGCGCGGTCACGTATCCGGCGGTGGTGGCCGGCAGCTCGAGGCGATCGGACGCGGCGGGCAGGCGGCGGTAGTCGTCGACGACCCGCGGGTCGCCGCCCTGGTGCTCGACGATCGCGCGGAACTTCTCGAGACCTGACCCCGATCGGATCGCGTCGCGAATCCGCTGCTCCGCCCGCATCTCGTCGCGTTCCAAGCCGGCGGCAATCAACATGCGCGCAGCGAGCAGCACCGACAGCGATTCCAGGTCGGCAGGGCCGTTGCCCTTCAACGTCTCGATCGACTCGATGACCTCGAGGCTGTTGCCGACCATCCGGCCGAGGGGCGCGTCCATCGCGGTGATCAGGGCTTCAGTGCGAACGCCGGACGACGTGCCGATCTCGACGAGCGCGGTCGCGAGCCGCTTCGAATCGGCGCGCGTTTTCATGAACGCACCGCCGCCGGTTTTCACGTCGAGCACGAGGCCTCCGATCCCTTCGGCGATTTTCTTGCTCATGATCGAAGCGCAGATCAAGGGGATGCTCTCGACGGTGCCGGTCACGTCGCGGAGGGCATAGAGTTTTTTGTCGGCGGGTGCGATTTCGGACGTCTGACCGAGCATCGCGCACCCGACGGTGCGTAGCGCGACGCGCAGCTCGTCGAGCGACAATGCGGTGCGGAAACCAGGGATGGCCTCGAGTTTATCGAGCGTGCCGCCGGTGTGGCCGAGTCCGCGCCCCGACATCATGGGCACGGAGCCGCCGCAGGCGGCGACCAGCGGCGCGAGAATCAACGAGGTTTTGTCACCGACCCCTCCGGTGCTGTGCTTGTCGACGGGCACGCCGTCGAGGTCGGGGTACGTCATCCGCACGCCGGAGCGCACCATCGCGTCCGTCAAGGCGGCCGTCTCCTCGGGCGACATGCCGCGGAGCAGGATCGCCATCAGCAGCGCCGACGCCTGGTAGTCCGGGACGCTGCCCGTTGTCACTCCCCGGATGAAATAGTCGATTTCCGGGCGATCGAGCGCACCACCGTCACGCTTTTTCCGTATGAGGTCGACCGCGATCATCAGGGATTGACGCAGGTTCCGATCTGCTGCGTCCGAGCAGGTCCGGCTAAAGGCGGACTCTACTATAGATTACAATGGTTAGTCCCCAGCGAAATCGCGCTACATGCCCGAAGTGACCCCCTCTGTCCCCGGAGCTTTCGCGCGGCGTGACGGCGGTTGCGCGGGCGCTCGTCCGGACAGCCCCGTGCTTCACCTCACGTTCGCGAACGACATGCCGATGGAGTCGCTCCAGGCGCTCCCCCGGCTGATGGCTGAGCACTGGTGGACCGTTGATCCCGACGTCGTCGACATCGATCCGCTGAATTACATGTAGCCATGGCCGAAGCCGCCAAGATACCCACGCTCCCACCCGACACCGCTGCCGCGTTCGCGGAATTCGCGAGGGCGTGCAAGGCCGCGGCGCGGGCGGTCGCGCTCTATCCAGGCACCCATCCCGCGATCGGCGTGTCGCTCGGCCGTCTCGCACAGGCGACGACGAGGCTGGCCGAGAAGGGGGCGTTCCGGCTGCAGGTTCGAACGGGTGTGCTCCTGCTCGACGGCGCGGCGGCGGCACGGCCCGATCCGGCCATCGGGGAGCTGGCGGAAGTCCTCAGCCGCCACACGATCGGCGCGCTGACCGTCAATGCCGCGGCGGACGCGGAGTCGTGGCGCACCCTGCTCTTGCTGCTGGCGCGGACGCCGGAAGAAGTGCGGGCGGACGGTGGCATCGCGCACCTGTGGGCGACGGCGGGCGGACCCAGTCTCGAACTGGTCGAGATCGACTACGCCGAGGTGCTGCGCGAAAAGCAGGGCGAGGCCGCCACCATCGAACAGGTGATTGCCGCCGCGCTCGCCGGGCCACAGCTTCAGCTCGACGACAGCACCTTCGAAGCTCTCCTCCGCATCGCCGGGGATCCCGAAAAGCTTCAGCAGCTGTTGACGCAGCTCGAGGAGGCGGCGGCGAAAGCCGGTCCTGAAGGCAAGGCGGCGGCGGTGCTGACCTTGCTGCGCGGCCTGGTGGAATACGTCGCCCGGACGCGCCCCGATCAACTCGACAACATCTTCAAACAAGTCGGACGCGCGGCGGGCGCCTTCTCGGCGGAGATGATGTCGGAGCTGCTCGCCCACGCGGACAAGCCGGACGCGATGGCCGGCACGACGAACGTCGTGCGCGCGATGACGACGCGGATGACCGACGCGTCGATCGCGGAGTTCGTTTCCGGCTCGGTGATCGCGGAGCGCGGCGCTACCGGCCGTCTCGCTACCGCGTTCCAGGCGCTGGTTCCGCAAGGCGATCGCCAGCGGCAGTTGCTGGCGCTGGCGGAACAGCAGGCGGCCGCGTCGGAGCTCGGGCAGGAGGCGTCGTTCGAGGAGCTCTGGGACCGCGTCGAGGGCATGCTCACCTCGTACTCCGACGAGAATTTTGTTTCGGGCGCGTACGGCCGTGAGCTGAGCAACGCGCACGACCGCGCGGTCGAGGTCGAGCGCATCGCTGACGATCCGCCGGAGCGCGTCGCCGCCTGGGTCGCGACGGTGAACGACACGGCGCTCCATACGCTCGATGACCAGCTCCTGACCGATCTGCTGGTGATCGAAAAGGATCCACCGCGGTGGCGCGACGTCGCTCAGACGGTCGTCACGCACGCCGACGACCTGATTCGGGTCGGCCAGATCGGCCGCGCCTGGCAGCTCGCCGAAGGAGTGCTCGATCAGGGAGACCTCAGCGAGGATCGGAAGCCGCACGCGCGATCCGCGCTGGAGGAGTTCGGCCGCGGCTCGGTGATGAAGCACGTGGCCACTTATCTGCGCAGCGCCAACGACGAAGCGGTGGCGAAATTCCAGCGTCTGGCG
>Ga0070670_100004927_pt1 | contig 11236 bp, 9 predicted proteins | sample KBSS63metaG_FD_64665 | JGI IMG/M metagenome (GOLD analysis project Ga0070670, IMG submission 64665) | Switchgrass rhizosphere microbial communities from Kellogg Biological Station, Michigan, USA - KBS S6-3 metaG | ecosystem: Host-associated > Plants > Roots > Rhizosphere > Soil ... | reverse complement strand
GTCGACGGCAACGATATCGGTAACGCCTATTTCGCCCGCTGCTTCTCCGACGGCTGCTATGCGGAGGTCGTGCTCGAGGAGCAGTTGCTCGGCACCTTGCGCAAGGGCACGACCGCGACCTTCACGGTCTTCCAGACCCAGGAAGAAGGCATCGGCATTCCCGTCGACCTCAAAGGCTTTGCCGAAGGCTATACCGCCCTTCCCTGATCGGCAGGGCTTGCTCTGCCTCGGCGGCGGACCTACATCGGCATGAACGGAGCACCAATCTCATGAACACCGATCTGCTTACCCTGTTCGACACGGACGAAACCAAGCTGCGCGGCATCGTTGCCGACGCGCTCAATGGCGCCGATGACGGCGAACTCTTTGTCGAACACGTCCAGTCCGAATCGCTGACCTTCGACAACGGGCGGATGAAGGGCGGCAGCTTCAACACAGAACAGGGCTTTGGCCTGCGCAGCGTTGCCGGCGAAGCGGTCGGCTATGCTCATGCCGGCGACCTCTCGGAAGCGGCGCTGAAGCGCGCGGCCGATGCTGTGGGCGCCGTGACGCGCGGCTATGCCGGCTCCTACGCCGCGGCCCCGCAGCGCACCAACACCAAACTCTACAGCGACGAGAACCCGATCGGCAGCCCGAGCTTCGAGGACAAGGCCAAGCTCCTGCAGCAGATCGACAGCTATCTGCGCGACAAGGACGGCAAGGTTCGCCAGGTGACCGCCTCGGTCGCCGCCTCCTGGCAGGTCGTTGACATCCTGCGCGCCGACGGCCATCGCGTGCGCGACGTCCGGCCAATGACGCGCATCAACATCTCGGTCATGGTGGGCGATGGCGACCGGCAGGAATCCGGCTCCTACGGCACAGGCGGCCGCGTCGGTTTTACCGATTTCATCACCGAAGACAGCTGGCACTACGGCGCCGACGAGGCGCTGCGCCAGGCACTCATCAATCTCGACGCCATGGAAGCACCGGCCGGCACGATGGACGTCGTGCTCGGCAACGGCTGGCCGGGCGTGATGCTGCACGAGGCGGTAGGGCACGGGCTCGAGGGCGATTTCAACCGCAAGAAAACCTCCGCCTTTGCCGGGCTGATGGGCGAGATGGTGGCCGCCCCCGGCGTCACCGTCGTCGACGACGGCACCATCGAAAACCGCCGCGGCTCGATCACCATCGACGACGAGGGCACGCCGTCGGCCTACAACGTGCTGATCGAGAACGGCAAGCTGGTCAACTACATGCAGGACCGCCAGAACGCCCGGCTGATGGGCATGAAGCCGACCGGCAACGGACGCCGCCAGGGCTATGCCCATGTGCCGATGCCGCGCATGACCAACACCTTCATGCTGTCGGGCGACAAGACCCCTGCCGAAATCATCGCCTCCGTGAAGAAGGGCATCTACGCCGTCTCCTTCGGCGGCGGCCAGGTCGACATCACATCCGGCAAGTTCGTGTTCGGCTGCACCGAGGCCTACATGATCGAGAACGGCAAGATCGGCGCGCCCATCAAGGGCGCGATGCTGATCGGCAACGGCCCGGATGCGATGAAGCGCGTCTCGATGATCGGCAACGACACCAGCCTCGACACCGGCATCGGCAACTGCGGCAAGGGCGGCCAGTGGGTCCCCGTCGGCGTCGGCCAGCCGCATCTGAGGATGGACCAGGTGACGGTGGGTGGGACGAAGGCGTAGGGCTGGAATTCTAGCAGGTCGATGTGGATATCAAATGGCGAGTAGGCAAACCGCCCTTTGATACTTAAGGGCAAGAGAACATCAGGACCATCGTCGGCTGGTGCCCTTGCCATCACCGAGATTGCGAAAGCTGGATCTATGGACGCATCCCGGCCAAACCAGCCATCTCCAAACAACGCTTTTGGAGTTCCTCGGCGGACATCTCGTCGACTTCCAGGTGCGGCAACAAAAGCCGGTCGACTTCCATCCGGACAAAATCGTTGAAGGCCAGCGTTCGTCTCAGAAAATTGTCGACGAGCTTCCGTCCGGCAGGTGCCATTACCGAGTAGCCGCTTTCGGCGTGGATTCGATCGCTGATCAAACCGGGTGACGCCGTCAGCCAAACGGCGAAAATTCGCCCCGTCGGAACCTGAGCGACCTTGATCGGCAGCAGTGCGGATCCTTCCAAGACGAGGCCTGGAGCTTTGGCATCCATCGGCTGATCCAAGAGTAACGGTTCTATAAGGGGCTCCCACATCGCGTCATAGTGCGAAAGCACCGAGGACATCAGCTGATCGACATCAAGGGTTCCGTAATGCTCCTTGACATGTGCGGGCACATCATCGGGATTGGCGCGCCAGGGTCGGCCGGGATGACGTGCCAAGCTGTCGGTGGAAGTCTGTCGCCAGCCAAGCGTTCGAACCAAACTCTCCGCGAGTGTCGATTTCCCGACGTGAGACGTTCCGCCGATCAGGATAATGGACTTTGCATTTTCCATGTCGATACATCCGAGACAATTCTGACGCTGACCCTGAGCGTTAAGGCCTGAACCGCCACTTTCGCTCGATCGCCGCCTCAATGTCCAGATCATTCGCCTTTGCGAAAAGCAGGATGTGGCCGAGGACATCAGCCGCCTCGTCCGCGAGTGTGACGGCAATCTCTTCTTCGGAAAGGCCCTTGCTTCGGCCGCGGCCGGTCTTGCGGTTGAAGGTCTGCGTCAACTCGCCCACCTCCTCCTGCAGTTTCAGCATGAACCAGTCCGGATCGCGGGTGATTCCGTTCTGCTCCGCGTATGCCCGTGAGGCCTCTTCGAACTGCAGCGATAAACTGCCAAGCATGATGTTCTTCATCCGTTCCGGTGAAACAAACATGATTCACCCGGCGGGGTCCATCCCGATGGGTGAATTTACAGACTGGAGATGCTCAATATCAGCCCGGCATCGCCGTGCACTTGTAGTCGTGCTTCTTCAGCGCGCTGCAGGCGTTGTCGGCGGCGGCGCGGCTGTCGAAGCCGACGAAGCGGGCGCGGTAGACCTTCTTCTTGCCCTTGCCGGCTTCTTCCGTATAGGCGAAGGCGTTGAGCAACGGGCCGCCGGTCTTGGCCTGGGCCTTGGCAAGCAGCTCCTTGGCTTCGGCAGCCGATGGAGTGGCGGCGATCTGAACCTGCCAGGCGCCCGAGGATTCGCTGGGCGCGGAAATTTCCGGGGCTGAGGGAATGGCTGCCGGCGGGGCAGCACTTGCCATCACCGGCATCGGCTGCGGACGGTCCACCGGGACGGCAAAACCGGGGTCGGTCGGGACAGTGCGGCTGATGGTGGCCGTATGGCGTGGCGCGACAGGTACAGGAATGTCGAGATCTGGCGACGCGGAGGCAACTTCCACCTCGGGCGTGCGGCTGATGCTGCTGCGACCGCCGATGCTGGCGACCAGCCGGCTGCTGCCGCCAGACGATGCCTGGCTCATGTAGCGGTTGAGGAGGCCTGCCATTCTGTCGTCGCGGGCGCGCGCCGTGGCGCCGCCGAGAACGACGCCGATGAGGCGACGGTTGCCGTCGCGAACGCTGCTGACGATGTTGAAGCCGGAGGCATTGGTGTAGCCGGTCTTGATGCCGTCCATGCCCTTGTAGCGATACATCAGGTTGTTGTGGCCGCGGACCGGGCGGCCGCGATAGACGAAGCCGGTCTGCGAGAACAGGCGGTATTCGGTCGGGTAGTCGTTCATCAGCGCGACGGCGAGCGTCGACATGTCACGGGCGGTGGTGATCTGGCGGGGATCGGGCAGGCCCGATGGATTGACGAAGGTGGTGCGGCTCATGCCGAGCTGGCGGGCCTTGGCAGTCATCATCCGTCCGAAGCCGCTTTCGCTGCCGCCGAGCGCCTCGGCGACGACGGTGGCGGCATCGTTGGCCGACTTGATGATCATGCCGTTGACGGCTTCGCGAACGCTGACGGTGCTGCCGGGGCGCAGGCCGAGCTTGGTCGGGCTCTTGCCGGCGGCATTGCTCGACACCCTGAGCTCGGAGTTCCAACCGAGCTTGCCGCGATGCAGCGCCTCGAAGGCCAGATAGAGGGTCATCATCTTGGTCAGGGATGCCGGGTGGTTGAGCGTATCGGCGCTCTCGGAAGCGAGAACCTTGCCATTCTTGGCGTCCATGATGAAGTAGGCGCTGCCGGCATAGGCTGCGATGGACGAATTTGCCAGCACGACCGCTGCCGATAGAGCGACCCAAAATTTCTTCATCGATGTCCCCAATCGAAACAAATGCCAATGCGCCGCGATCGGCTTCATGTCCAATTTAGCGACAGAAGCGCCTTTTTGCCGCGATTTCGAGACGATCGCGACAACTTAGGCTCTATTTTGCGGGTCAGGGTAAAGGCGGGGTTAATATCAACAAATTTAAGCAGAATTTAGCAAGGCTTAAGGCTGATGCGCTAGTCTCCCACTGTCGGCCACAGGCCGGGATTCTGCGGGCCGGATCGACATCATGGGACATCTCATCAGCCGCGGGCTTCGGCGCCGGCTCAAACAGGCAGCGATAGCAGGCGGGCTGGATGCGGCCCTGCTGCTGAAATCGCTTGGCGCCATGAAGGATGCCGCCGGCCTTGGCGCCATCTTCACCCTGCACCATGTCCGTCCGCATACCCCCCTGCCCTTCGAGCCGAACCGTCATCTCGAAATCTCGCCCGAGTTCCTCGACCGGACCATCCGCGAGATGAAGGCGGAGGGCCGGACATTCCTAACGCTCGAGGCGCTGCCGATGCGGATCGCCGAAGCCCGGGGCAGGCAGCAGCGCTTTGCCGCCTTCACGCTCGACGATGGCAACCGCAACAATCTCGAACATGCGCTGCCGGTATTCGAGCGCCATGGCGTACCCTTCACCATCTTTGTCGCCAAGGGGCTTTCGGAGCGTACCCATACCATGTGGTGGGAGACGCTGGCGGTGCTGCTGGGCACGCACCAGTCGCTCGTGTTCGACTTCGGCCAGGGCAAGGAGCGGCTCGATCTCGCCGATGCCGACGCCAAGCAACTGGCCTTCGACCGCTTTGCCGCCTTCGTTCACCAGCACGACGAAATGCAGGCGGTCTCGGCGATCGACGCACTGGCGGAGGCACACGACATTCAGCCGCTTGAGATCGTGCGCTCGCTGGTGATGGATTTTCGCGAGCTGCGCTCGCTGGCAACCCATCCTCTCGTCTCGCTCGGCGCCCATACCGTCAGCCACAGGGCGCTGGCGCGGCTGAGCACAGCGGAAGTCGCCTTCGAGATCCGCGAATCCGCCGGTTATATCGCAGCGCTGACCGGGGTGCTGCCGACGACGATCGCCTATCCCTACGGCACCCGCGAGGCGGTATCGCTGCGGGAGGGGCAGATCGCAGCCAGCCTCGGTTTCGAGGTCGGGGTGACGACGCGGCCCGGCACCGTCATGGAAACGGCAGCGGGATCGATGACCCTGCTGCCGCGCATCTCGCTCAATGGCTTCTACCAGAAAGCCCGCTATGTCGAAGCGCTGGCCTCAGGCATTCCGATGCGGATGTTCGGAAAAACTGGTTAGCCGGCCTCAAGGATACATCCGTACCTTGTCCCAGCCGGCATCCAGCGTTGCCCGACGGAATTCGATGCGATCGTGAAGCCGGAACTTGCCGTCCTTCCAGAACTCGATGGATTGCGGCCTGATCCGGAAGCCGGACCAATATTCGGGACGCGGGATTTCGCCGATGGCATAGCGGGCGGTGTATTCGGCAACCGCCTTTTCCAGCGCGAATCGGCTTTCCAGCGGGCGCGACTGCTTAGACGCCCAGGCGCCGATCCGGCTGCCGCGCGCCCGGCTCTTGAAATACTCGTCTGCTTCGTCAGTGCTGACGACTTCAACCGGTCCGCGCAGCCTGACCTGCCGGCGCAGCGATTTCCAGTGGAAACACATGGCTGCTTTTTTCTGGGAAAGGAGTTCTTGGCCTTTCTGACTTTCAAAATTTGTATAGAATACGAATCCTTGATGATCGAAACCCTTCAGGAGGACCATCCGAACGTTAGGCAACCCATCCTCATCGACCGTTGCCAACGCAACTGCATTCGGATCGTTTACCTCGGAAGCCTTGGCTTCCTCCAACCAGCTCGAAAATAGCACAAACGGTTCGTTTTGCAGGGTGAAGTCACTGCTTGTTAACTCGTTTTCCGACATATTCCTGAAACGCTCCGCATTTAATCAACTTGTCAGTTTTCTGACAACAGCACACGGTGGAAGTCATAGCAAAGTCGACAGTCTATACAAAGGGCCTGCTATCAAAGCGCGGCATGATCGCCGCCACCGTTATGGTTCTTCTGTCGCTTACAGGCTGCACGACCGGCGGCATGGATCTCTTCAGCTCCGCCAAGGTCGATAGGTCGGTTACGACAAGCGCTGTTCCAAAACCCGCGTCCGCGCCCGACACGGTCTCCGACGAAGTGACCGTTCGCAACGCCGTAACGTCCGCCGATCTCAGCAAGCTCAAGGGCCAGCCGCTCGCCTGGGCCAACGCCTCGACCGGCAGTGCCGGCGTCATCGATACCATCGTTGAGAACAATGCCACCGGCCAGGTCTGCCGGCAGTTCCGCACCACCCGCCACGCCTATGACGGGATCGCCAATTTCTACGGCAAGGCCTGCCTCGTCGGCGACAATGACTGGCAGGTTCTGGCTTTCCAGCCACAGAGCTGAAGCCTCTTTCCCGATCCGGACGTTTAAAACAGAATCAGCCTATGGCGCATCGCAGGATTGCGATGCGGGATCGCGCGCTGTCGCAAATCGGCCGGTCAGCCGCGCTTCAATTGGGTGATCGAAAGCAGCGTATCCGCGCTGATGCCGAAGGTGCCGTTCGATTGCAGGACGGTCAGCGCCGAGGACGAGCCGCCGTTGCCGTTCTTCAGGTCGTATTCGACGGAGAAGCGCTGCATCAGCTTGTTCAGCTTCTTGGAGTCGTGCAAGTCGTCGACGTTGACGAATTTCTTCAGGAGCTTCGCCTGCGCGTCCACGTCCATCGAAGAGATGGCGCTCGGCAGGCTGTAGGTGGTTGTTACCACCGAGTAGAGAGCGCTATCGGCCATGATGTCGTAGACCGAGTTGATATTGGGCGCCTGCCGCTGGAAATAGAGAGCCAGGCGGATGCCGTCATTGGCCTCGCCCTCCTGTTTTTCCAGCGTCTGGTGCAGATAGAGATCGTTGGTCGCGTCGAGCGCGCCCTTGTTCTGCGCCGTTCCCAGCTTGGTGTCGACCAGTTTGCCGTCCTTGCCGAAGTTGAATGCCTCGACGATGGCCTTATAGGGGGCGCCATCGGGGGTGTTGATGAAGCTCTTGGCCTTGTCGGGATCCGAGGTGAAGGCCTTCTTCAGCGTATCGGCCGTCACCTTCTTGGGGTCGAAGCCGTTGGCCGTCAGCACGAAACTCGTCAGCTTGCTGTCCTTCAGGAAGTCGTCGAGGTTGGTGACGTCGGCCATGTGCGTGGCGAAATAGGTGGCAGTGGTCTTGATGTCGGCAACGGCCTTGGTAAGCGCAGTTCCGGTCAGGCCGCGTTTCGCATCCTTGGAGTATTCCGAGATGTAGCTGTTGATCTGCGTGGTCGAGAGCGCAGCTACGGGCAGCTTCAGCTTGCCCTCGCTATCGAAATTGAAGGCCTTGGCCAGGTTGACGAAGCGGTCGTCCTTCAGCTTGTTCACGTAGCTCTTTGGATCATAGGGATCGCTCTCCATGATCTTCTTCATCTCCGCCTTGGAGATCTCGTTCTCGCCGATGCCGTAGGTGCGCAGCGCCATCTGGTAGAGTTCGGGAAGATTGTCGTTCTTCTTGTTCTTGTCGGCTGCGTTGCTGGCGAAGAACTGCTCGATGGTTTTGACGTCGGCGATGCGGGTCTTGTAGTTGGCGACGGCGTCGACGGTGGTTGCCGTCTGTTCCGCCGCGTAGTTTGCCGTATAGGATTTTGTCGCGGCATCCAACTGCGTCGCAGTCTGCGCCTTCTGACCGGAAGCCACCGTGCCATCAGACTGGAAGTTGAACTGCGCCACCACGTCGGAAAAGCCGATCAGCTTGGCATAGGTCGGGTCTTCCATGGCCGTCTCGAAATCGTAGCGCAGCGTGTTTTCCGTCGCCTGCCCGTCCAGCGCCTCGAGATTGTAGGCGATCTTGACATAGTCGAAGAGACGCTTGTTGTGGGTCAGTTCCTCGACCGAGGTGACAGAGCCTATGTTGGCCTTGTAGTAGGCGGCATCGTCGGCGGCGGCGGCGGCCGTCACGAAGGTCGGCACCGTGTCGTTATAGGCGTCCATGATGACCGCCTTCTGCCCGAGCGTCTGGGCCTGACTCTTGTACTGAGCGACGTAATTCTGCGATGTGGTGGCGATCTGGTCGGCCGTCTGCACCGAGGCACCGTCGGGAACGGCGCCGCTCGGCTGAAAGTTGAACTGCGCCAGCGCGGAGGTCAGGCCGTATCGCGCCGCCGTACCGGCATCGGCAATCGATGCGGTGAACTGCACGTCGGTGATGCCGGACGGGATCGCATAGGCGGCCTTGACGTAATCGAACAGCCGGGCGTCGGAGACGAGATTGCTTGCCGACTTCACCGCCCCGATATTCGCCTCGTAATAGGCCTTGTCGCTATCGGCCGTTGTCGTCGCGATGGTTCCGTCGGCATTGAAATTGAATTGCGCGGTTATGGTCTTGCCGGCCGCGCTGCCGCTGACATTGACGAAGCTATTGGGGTCGCTGAGGTCGCTTGTCAGCATCGATCTCAGAAAGCTGGTGGAGACGTTCTTCGGGTCGATGCCGTAGCCCTTCAACACGTAGTCCCTGAGACGGCTGTTCTTCAGGAGGTCGTCGACTGATTTGATCGAGCCGATATTGGCGTCATAGTAGTTGGTCTCGGTCTTGGCGGCCGCTTCCTCCGTGGCGAAGGACTGCTGATAGAGACCGATGGACGCATCGGTCGTCTTGGTGGCGGCCGTGCCGAACATCTTCGTCTGGGTGCTTGCGGTCTGGGCAGTAGCGGCACCCGTCGCGCCGAAATTGAAGGCGGCGGCGATCTGCTTGTATTTGGGATCGTTCAGGCGGTTGGCAAAGCTGGTGGGGTCGCTGAGGTCGCTGGTGAAGACCTTCTTCATGAAGCCTTTAGCATAGGTGAAGTCTTCGAGACCATGCGCCTTCATGGCGTAGCTGTAGAGCTGATAATCGCCCATCAGGTCGTCGAGCGTCTTCACCTTGCCGATGTGGGCGTTGTAGTAGTCGATTTCACGCTTGGTGCTGGTCTGCGAAGCCACCCGCGACAGCGTGGACGTCATATTTCGCGTATCGAGCGTAAAGCTCTGATAGGTTGATGTCATGATCGCGTGGCCCCACAGCTTGCGTCAGATCGAAGAATACTACCCTTCATGATAGCAGCCTAAGCTTACCTGAGACTTTACGATGTCACGCAGGCGATTGCTCGCAATGGAGCGGCGGCGCTACAGGTCGAACTGGGGCGGCAGCAAACGTCCGGCAGCGACGGCACGGGAGAGAGCATAGATGTCGTCGCTCGACGACCGGTCCCGATCCAGCGGCGGGACGATCGTCCGCACCTTTGCCATCAGGGCTTTCGCACCCTGTCCAAGAGCGATGTTGCCTCGCAGATCGATGGCACGGGCGGCAATGATCAGCTCTATCGCGGTCAGATAACGCAGCTTCTCGACCAGCCGCTGCGTCTTGTCGATCACCGACATCGACATGGATGCATAGTCCTCGACCCGATCCGCGACGGGTGTGACGGCAAACGGCATCGGCAGCGCCAGATGGCCGATCTCCGCCGTCAATGCGGCAATCGTCTTTTGCAGCGCGCCAAAGCCGTTGGCGCCCGGTTCTTCAGGCGCAAGGAAGCGCGGTAGGTCGGAGAAGCCTGGCGACAGGAGCTTCATCATCCGCTCCGCCGCCATCGCCGCCAGTCGCGCAAGCGCCAGACCGAGGGTGTCGAAGGCAAGCACCATATGTGTCGGATCGAAATTGCCGGTCGGCAGAACGAGATCCTGATCGGCGATGACGGAGGGATTGTCGTCGCTGGAGCGCAGTTCGAGTTCGGTGGCGGCATAGGCAGCCCTCAATGCGTGAAGGGCCGTGCCGGATACGGCCGGGGCGCAGCGCAGGCTGAGCGGATCCTGAAGTCGGCGCGCGGCCTTTGTTGCGACGAGGTCGCCGCCCTCGAGCAGCGCCCTGATGGCCGCCGCCGCTTCGCCCTGGCGCGGGCCCGGCCGCAGGCGATCTGCCGAGGGATGGAGAGGGTCGACATTCGCGCGGAAACCCTCGAAGGACAGGGCGACCGCGCCGAGATGGGCGTCGAGGACATGCCTGACATCCTGCAGCAGAAGGCAGGCGAGCCCGATCGAGGCCGCATTGGAGGAGATGAGCGACAGCCCGTCCTTCACTCCGAAGGCCGGCAGAGGCAGGCCTGATGCAGCGAAGGCCTCGGCGCCTGACATGACAGCGCCTTGCGGGGCAAGGACGGCACCTTCGCCGATCAGCGTCAGCGCGATGTGGGCGAGCGGTGCCAGGTCTGCCTCGCCGATCGAGCCGGTCATCGGCACGCGCGGGTGGATGCGATGGTTGAGCATGTCGGCGAGCGTCTGCACGACAGCCGCGGAGACCCCGGAATAGCCGAGACAGAAGCGGGCGATCCGCACCGTCATCATGGCGCGTACCTCCTCCACCTCCGCAAACCGGCCGACACCGACGGCGCGGGGGCGCGGTATGCGATACTGGGCGGAGCCGGATGAGGGATCGAGGCGGGTATCGACGGCGGCGCCGAGACCGGTGCTGACGCCGTAGATCGCCTCCCCGCTTCCCGCATGACGAAGGAGACAGGCATAGGCGGCGTCGATAGCGGCAACGGCGTCTGCACCGATCTCCACCTTGGCGCCGAGCCGAGAGATGGCGCACACTGCCTCGACGCTGCCGCCCGTGGGCGTGAAGGTGACGCTGCTGCTATCCATGCTGGCCTCCATGCGCCAACGATCTCAGGCGAAGCGCAGGCGCTGGCCGATGCCCAGCTGCCGCGCCTTGTCGACCATAGCAGCCCCTAGTGCAATATCGGTGGTGCTGAGGCCGCGATGCCAGAACAGGATGGTTTCATCATCGCTCTCGCGGCCGGGCCGCGCGCCGCAGACGATCTGGCCGATTTCGGCGTGCAGATTTTCCGCCGTCACCTTGCCTTCGTCGACATGCCGGCGCAGCGCCCCGTAGGGACGGCCGGGACCGCACTGGCCCCAATCGTCGACCACCACCTTGTCCATGATGTCGGTGAG
>Ga0070670_100004926_pt1 | contig 11237 bp, 17 predicted proteins | sample KBSS63metaG_FD_64665 | JGI IMG/M metagenome (GOLD analysis project Ga0070670, IMG submission 64665) | Switchgrass rhizosphere microbial communities from Kellogg Biological Station, Michigan, USA - KBS S6-3 metaG | ecosystem: Host-associated > Plants > Roots > Rhizosphere > Soil ... | reverse complement strand
AGAGGGCAGACACGGTCGCCGTGTCGCCGTTCCGCAGCGGCCGGATGGTCACGCCGTCGACGAATCGCGTGTGCATATGACCATGGTGAACGCGCGGCATGGCCTGAGACTTCCCCGCGACGGGCCATCTTGTTGACATGGCCCGTGCGGGCCATCATGCTCACGGGCCATGGAGCAGGACATCCGGTTCTGCGAGCTCGACGGCCGCCGCATCGCGTACGCGACGCTTGGCGAGGGGCCGCCCGTCGTGTTCGGTGCGAAGTACGTCTCCCACCTCGAGGAGGAGTGGGACGACACGCTCGCGCGTGCCTTCTACGAGGAGCTCGCCCAGCGGCACACCGTCGTACGGTACGACCGGCTCGGCGCGGGCCTCTCTGATCGAGAGCTTCCCGGGGCAGCGTCGGACGAGCTCGACACGCGTGTCCTCGAGACCGTCATCGACGCGAGCGGGGGAGGCCCCGTGACGATGTTCGCCTGCTCGTGCTCGGCGAATGTCACCGCCAGGCTCGCGAACCAGGCGCCGGAGCTGGTCGATCGGGTCGTCTTCTTCGGCAGCTTCGTCTCTCGCGACGACCTTCCGGATGCGACGCGCCGTTCGCTCGTCGACTTCGTGCGAGTCAACTGGGGACTCGCAGCCCAGATGCTCGCGGGGCTCATTGTCCCGCACGCCAGCGGAGACGAGATCGCCACACTCACCCGGCACAAGCGACGCGCGGCAAGTGCGGAAAATGCCGCCGCGTTCCTCGAGCTCGAGCTCTACTCGGATGCGCGGCCATACCTCGGAGGGATCACGATGCCGACGCTGGTGCTCCACCGGCGAGGCGACCGGGCGGTTCCGATTGCGCGTGGCCGTGAGCTCGCGTCGCTGCTTCCGAACGCTCGTTTTGTCGCGCTGAGCGGAGACTCGCACCTGCCGCACGTCGACGACCAGCGTGAGGTGCAACGCGCACTCGCCGGCTTCCTCGACGACGCGCGGCCCGCCGAGTCGAACGGCACGTCGCCTCTCAGCCGCCGCGAGGCGGAGGTGCTGCGCCTCGTCGCGGCTGGTCTGTCGAACCGCGAGATCGCCTCGTCGCTCGTCCTCAGCGAGCACACGGTCCATCGCCACGTCGCGAACATCCTGCGCAAGCTCACGCAGTCGTCGCGCGCCGCAGCCGCCGCGCACGCGACGCGGGTCGGCTACATCTAGGCGTCCGCCTCGGGCAGCTCGCTCGGCCTGCGCGATCACCACAATGACGCCGTGGAAAGCGCGCTGACGCGTTGGCTCGGTGCCTTCGACGAGGAGGCACGAGTCTGGAGCGTGTCGCCGAGGACGGCGCTCGCCCTGTTCACGGTCCCGTTCACCGGCGTGCTGCTCGTCGTCATCGATCTCGTCCACGGCGACCTCGGCAGCCGGCTCCTCGCAGAGGATTCCGTCGTCGAGTCTGCCACGGCGCTCTTCATTTTCGTCGTTGCGGTACTTGCGGGGATCGTCGCCCGGAGGCTCTGGACCAACGGCCTCCGAGTCCAAGCGACGGTCTACGCGCTGCTCACTGTCGCGGCAGTCGTCGCGGCCGGAGAGGAGATCTCGTGGGGCGGGCGGCTACTCGGAGACGAGACGCTCGACTCGGTTCGGGAGGCCAACCAGCAGGGCGAACTCACCATTCACAACCTCGACGTGGTCTACGAGCCCTACGTCGCCGGCATGCTGCTCGTCGGGCTGTACGGATCGGTCGGCTCGTGGTTCGTCTACCGCGTGAAGCTCAGGCGAACCGTGAACTGGTACTTGTTCGTGCCGCCCGTCTTCCTCGTCGGCGCATTCCTGCAGCTTGTTGCGTACCGCGTCCTGCGCTACACAGGCTCGCGCGGCCACAACTACGGCGAGTGGTGTGAGCTCTGCGTTGCTGCAGCGATAGCGGTCTTCGTTGGGCTGAACCTCCGTAGATTGCGCTCACGACAGCCCGACGACGGCTCAACCGCATAGGCCGGCGGGTCGGCGCCGACGTGCGTCCTGTCAGAGACTCGCGTAGAGGTCGACCGGCACGCCGTCCGGGTCGTGCAGCTGCGCGTAGCGCTGGCCCCAGAACGCATCCCAGGGCTCCTTCTCCGCGTCGAAGCCGTCGGCCTTCGCGCGCCCGTAGAGCTCGTCCACCTCGGCCGGGCTCGAGCATTCGAACGCGAGCGCGAGTTGGTTTCCGGTCTCGCGCGTCCAGTCAGGGCGGAAGCTCTTGATCACCGACTCCTCGTCGAGCATGAATCTCGCGCCGCTCGGCAGCGTCGCCTCGATGTGCCCCTCGCCGTCTTCGGGGAAGTCGACACCGAGGAGGCGGTAGAACGCGATCGAGCGTCCGAGGTCCGACACGACGATGCCGATGGCGTTCAGCTCGGGCACGTCGACACCCTAGCGCCCCAACACCGGGGCAAGGGCCCTCCGTCCGGCCCGCGACCAAGAATCACGACGCCGTCGTGACTAGCCAGCAGATGTCTATCTGGATCTGCCCTGCGTGTGGTCGTCCTGTGCACGACCACCGGCCCTTTGTCGCGGCCGTCGAAGGCAAAGAGGACATGGACTTCGGCCCCGAGACAAACGTCCACGAGCTCGTCCACGTGCGCTTTCACGCCGACCACTTTCAGCCACGTATCCGTGGCAAGGTGTACATCCTCGCGGACGAGTGACCAGTAGACGGTGCCGCGCGTGCGGCATTTCCAACGGCGGAGTTCGCCGAGCCGGTGCCGCTTTCGTCGACCTTCCGCCAACGAGCCGTTCGCTTCCGCGTCGGGCTCCTCGGGGGGCTTCGTCCTAGTTGCGATCCGTGCTCGGCGCACTTCTGACGCTAGGTCAGGTCGCCCCTTCTCGCAACCTCGTGAAGGACAGCCGGTGGTTGTACCGACTCTGTAAATCCCCTCGAAATTGGGGTTTTTTCCGCCCTCAGAACGGGCATTCCCGAGCAGTCAAGAGAGGCAACAGTCAAGAGGGGCAAAAGGGGGAACCATGCGACACAAGACCACAGCAAGAGCCTCTGTCCTGCGCCGAGGACTCATACCTGCCCTGGCGACCTTGGTCGTCGCAGCTGCAGCGATGGCGTCACCGACAGTGGCTCCGGTGAATATCGATCCTCCGACGATCACCGGAACAGCTCGGCAGGGCGAGGTGCTGACCGCGCAAAACGGGACCTGGGAGAACAGTCCGACCGAGTTTCGTTACCGATGGCTTCGCTGCAATCCGCTCGGCAACTCGTGTGTCCTGCTCGCGGCCGACGGCAAGACGTACCGAGTCGGACAGGTCGACGTCGGCCACACGATGCGCGTACGTGTGACGGCGATCAATGCCGACGGATCGACGAATGCCCGCTCCGAACAGACGGAAGTCGTCGTCTCGAACGCTGCGCCGCTCACCAACACGGCCAGGCCGACGATCTCGGGCGAGGCACGGGTCGGCCAAGAGCTGAGTGCGAGCGAGGGGACGTGGACGGGCAACCCGACGTCGTTCGCCTTCCAGTGGCAGCGTTGCGATGTCGACACGCTCACTTGCGCGAACGTGATCGGCGCAACCGGAAGGTCGTACGGTGTGCGGCTTGCCGACCTCGGCTTCCGTCTGCGAGTCGAAGTGACCGCTCGGACCGACAACCGCTCGGGTACGGCGACGTCGAGTGCGACCGCCATCGTCGTTCCCACGACGCCGATCACGAACCGGCGACCGACGCTCCGCATCATCTCGGTCCGGTTCACGGGCGCACGTGTGTACGCGCGGTTCCGGATCTGCGACGACACAGCACGGAACCTCGCCATTCTCGTGACCGAGACGAGGCCGGGCGTGCGATCCGCGAACAGGCGCTTCGCAACGCGCGTTCCTCCGAGGCCATGCGGCGCCTACACGCGCAACTGGCTCCCGGCTCCGCGCTTCCGCGGCCCAGGCCGCTACACGATCACACTTCGTGCTCGTGATGTCTCCGGTCTGACGAGCCTTCCCGCTCGCCGGACCTTCCGCCGATAGCGCAGCACGTAGAGCCGCGCATCGCCGATCGTCGGCGGTGCGCGGCTCGTGCGCGTTCGAGAGGCACTCCCTCGAACGCGCGACCACGCCGCGTACTACTTTATGCCGCCCGAGCCTCGGCGGTCGTCGAGTAGGCAGTGCGGAAGCCTTCTCGCCAGCTCGGGTGGCGCAACGTCCAGCCGAGCTCCCGCTTCGCCTTCGCGTTCGACGCGCCGCGCACGTCCGTCATGAGAACGACTCCGACCTCGCCGGCGACGATCTGCGCGAGCCAGCGTGGCACGTGGCGTGGAGGCTTCGCGCCGATCGCATCCGCCATCGCGGGCAACCACTCGCTCACGGGCGCCGGGTCGTCGTCGACGATGTTGTAGATCCCGGGCGCGCCCCGTTCGACCGCGAGCGCGGTCGCAGAGGCGGCGTCGTCGAGGTGCACGAACGACCAGACACCCTCGCCGTCGCCGACAACGGGGAAACGGCGCTTGCGAACGAGCTCGACCTGAGCATCGTCCAGCGCGCCGTAGAGGGCTCCGTAGCGGAGCGCGATCCCTTCCGCGTCCGTCACCCTCGCCTCGAGATGGCGAATCGCCTCGAGTGTCTCGCTCATCGCGTCGACCGGCTGGGGATCCAGCGGATCCGCCTCCGTCTTCACCGGCCCGCCCTCCCGGGCGTAGGGCCAGCCGGCGTAGCTCTGTGCCACGAAGCGCCCGACACCGGCCTCGCGGGCCGCCGCGAGCAGCGCATCTGTCCCCGCGACGCGAAGTCTGTTGGTCGTCTCGAAGCTGCGGTCGAAGTGCTTGACGTCCGTCATGCCGGAGAGCGCCGTCGCCTCGTGGACGATCGCTTCGGGCTCCGTACGCGACACGAGGTCGTTCACGGCGGTCGGATCGAGGACGTCGAGCACCGCTGGCGTGGCTCCGAGCGATCGCAGCCCCGCAGCGTTCTCGGGCGTCCGGGAGGTCCCGACGACGTGATGGCCGCGAGCGACGAGTTCTGGAACGAGGCGCCTCCCGACTGCCCCGGTGGCTCCTGCGACGAGTACGCGCATGGGCCGCTCCTCTCGGGTGGCTTGCAGGGACTGACCGCTGACTCCCCGCCCTGCGCGAGCGGTAAACGGCGGGGTCCGCGCGTTATGCTCGTCGTGCCTGTGAGAGTGAGCCAGCGCGAGCGAAGCGGGGTGACAGCATGAAGAGTCTTGCCGAGATCCTCGAGGCGAAGGGCGGCGAGGTGCTCGAGATCGACGCCGAGGCGACGGTGCTCGACGCGGTGCGGACGATGGTCGAGATGAACGTCGGGTCGCTGCTCGTCACCGAAGACGGCGAGATCACCGGCATCGTCACCGAGCGGGACTACCTCCGCCGCGTGACGCTCGAGGGTCGCACCGAGGACGCGCCGGTCCGCGAGATCATGTCCTCGCCGATCGTCGTGGCGACGTGCGAGACGACCGTCGACGAGTGCATGGCGCTCATGACCGACCGCCGGATCCGCCACGTTCCGGTCGTCGACGGCGACAGCGTCATCGGGCTCGTCTCGATCGGCGATCTCGTCAAGTTCAAGTCCCAGGAGCAGACGTTCGAGATCCAGTTCCTGACGAACTACATCACCTCCGGCTGAGACGCAGCGCGTGGCCCGTGTCGTGGTCTTCCTGCGAGGGGTCAACCTCGTCTCGCGGAACCGTGTCTCGATGCCGGTGCTCCGCGAGGCGCTCGAGGAGGCCGATTTCGAGAAGGTGACGACCTACGTCCAGAGTGGGAACGTCATCGTGACGACGACGAAGCCGGTGCGCGCGGTGCCGGCGACGGTGGCGGCTGTGGTCAAGGAGCGCTTCGGCATCGAGATCGGCGTGGTCGTACGTACGCGTGCCCAGCTCGCCGCGGTCGTGAAACGCAACCCGTTGGAGAAGATCGCGAGGAATCCGAAGCTCTATCACGTGACCTTCCTCGAGAAGGCGCCCGCTCCGGCCGCCGTCGATAAGCTCGAGGCGGCCGCAGTTGGAGGTGAGACCGTTGTGCGCGTCGGGCGGGAGCTCTACTCGTGGCATCCCGACGGCATGGGCCGGTCGAAGCTCGGACGGCTGCTCTCCGACAAGGGTCTCGGCGTCACCGCGACGTCGCGGAACTGGGCGACGGTGACGGCAGTCCTCGCCCTCGCGGACGGGTCGTAGCCTGCTCTCTAGTCGGCGTCCACGCGACGCCAGACGTGCCCGCGCTCCCACGACGACTGCTCGAGCTCGCTCGGCGCCGGCGTCGCGAAGCTGAGGTTCTCGACGAGGCTCTCGATCGAACGCAACGACGTCGCTCGCGTGTCGCGGATCTCGCGCTCGCGGTGCTCCACGAGCGCGACCGTGACCGCCTCGACCACCTGGGACGAGGAGAACGGCCTCGGCACCTCGACCAGAGGAATCCGTCGCTCCTCGAGGATGCGCTCGGACGTCTCGCCACGGTTGTGGAGAACCACGACGTCGGGTTGGTGCTCGCGCATCAGTTCGACGGCCTCCGCGTCGTCGCCGGTCTGAGCCACGACGTCGAAGCCCGCGTCCTCGAGCGCGAGCCGGAGATCGGCCCGAACGGTCGGGTCGTCCTCCAGGGTGAGCACTGATGGGGCTGCAGACTGCACTGGTCTTCCTCCTTCGGTTTCGGGGTGCTAGAAACGAAAAGGCCACGGGCATGCCGCCCGCGGCCTCATTGCCGACTCGGTCGTTCGTTCAGACGCCCGATGGAGCCATCGTACCGACGACACCCAGTGCGACCGGGCGGTCACCGGATCGTCACCAGACCGTCTCCGCTTGGTCAGCGGTATCGTCTCGCGTCATGGATGACCTCGGTGCGCCGAGCTCGTACCTGGTGCTCGAGCCCGGCACAGCCGTCTACACGACCGAAGGCGAGAAGATCGGCGAGGTCCAGTACGTGCTTGCCGACGACGAGGAGAACGTCTTCGACGGGATCGTGATCGACGCGAGCGCGCTTCCGGGTGGTCTGCGATTCGCGGACGCTGCGCAGGTTGCGCAGATCTTCGAGCGCGGTGTCGTCCTCGGCCTGACCGCCGCCGAGGCCGAGCGGCTTCCGGAGCCGAGCGAGAATCCCGGGGTCCTCGAGGTAACCGGTGTCGAGGACGTCGACCGCACTGAGCTGGGCGAGAAGCTGCGACGCGCGTGGGAGGTTGTCAGCGGCAAGGGGTCGGGCGAGGACTGATCGAGGCCGGAGCCCGAGGCGGGGGCTGCCTGGACATCGGCGGGTAGCCTCGCGGCGTGACTCCTGCTCATCCTGCTAGGCATCTCCTGCGCGCGAGGGACCTCGCAGACGCGCGCTACCGCGACCCGCTCGACGTGAGGGAGCTCGCCCGCGCGGCGAAGCTTTCTCCGGCGCACTTCAGCCGCGAGTTCAAGCGCGAGTTCGGCGAGTCGCCGCATCAGTACCTGCAGATGCGCCGGCTCGAGCGCGCCGCTGCGCTCCTGCGGAACACGGACCGCTCGGTCGCGGACATCTGCCTCACCGTCGGGCTCCGGAGCGTCGGCTCGTTCACGACGAGCTTCGGCCGCGCGTTCGGGATGACTCCGACGCAGTACCGCGCCGCTCATCCGCCGGCGCTCACCCGCGCCTACGTCCCGACGTGTGTCCTGATGGCTCAGGCGCGTCTCGAGACAGCACGTTTCGAGAAGACAGACGAGCAGCCCCTGGCTAGCGTGGCCTCCGAGTAATCCGACGAAGGAGATCCCATGTTGAAGCAGCTCACCACCACGCAGGTCTGGGTTCACGACCAGGAGGAGGCGCTCGCCTTCTACACCGAGAAGCTCGGGCTCGAGCTTCGCGAGGACGTCACCGTCCCGGAGTTCGGGAACTTCCGCTGGCTCACGGTCGGCGTGCCGGGACAGTCGGACGTCGCGATCACGCTGATGGCCATCCCCGGCCCGCCCGTCTTCGACGAGGAGACACAGCAGGCGATCAAGACGCTCGTCGCCAAGGGTGCCGCGACCGGTCTCTTCTTCGCCACGGACGACATCCACGGGACGTACGAGGAGCTGAAGGGCCGCGGCGTCGAGTTCTCGCAGGAGCCGACCGAGCAGCCGTACGGCGTCGATGCCGGCTTCCGTGACCCTTCGGGCAACCAGATGCGCGTCGCGCAGCGGAGCTAGCGGGAGCCGTGGCGGACGACGGCTACGTGCTGAAGCCGATCGGCGTCGTCCGCTCTCCCCTCCTGCGGCGGGAGGACGCGCCTCGTCAGGGCAGCGAGGGAGCACCCGACGCGTGGATCGTCCTGGAGCCGTCCGTCGCGGGCGCGCTCCAGGGGATCCGCGTCGGCGATCGGCTCGTTCTCGTGACGTGGCTGCACGAGGCGGATCGGACGGTTCTCCAGGTGCACCCGCGTGACGACGAGTCGCGGCCGCTGACGGGGGTGTTCGCGACGCGCGCGTCGGATCGCCCGAACCCGCTCGGCCTCCACGAGGTCACGGTGCACGGGATCGACGGCCTCGAGCTCGCGGTGGGCCCTTTGGAGGCGATCGACGGCACACCCGTCGTGGACATCAAGCCCGTCCTGTAGCGGGCGTACGCGGAGCACACTCGCGCCGGCGAGTTAGCCGTTGCCAGGAAGACTGTCGCAGCGCCCCGGTGCCTCCGGCTCCGACGACCTATGGAGCGGAGTAGTCGAGCTCGAGAAACTCGCTCACCTCGGACATCCAGCGCTCCTGCACGAAGCGAGTGTGATCGGGGTGCTCGTTGTAGCGCTCGTACGCGGGGCGATCCGCGAATTCCATCGATAGCGCGAACCGGTAGGGGTTCTTCGGGCTCACTTCGGCCAGCAGTTCGAACGCCTCGACCCCCGGAACGGCTGCTAGGCGCTCGGCCGCCTCGAGGAAGTCATGCTCGCTGGCCGATCCTTCGTCGTGGACAAGGGTGAACGCAACCGTGTGGCGGATGCGCTTCGCGTCCATACAGGGAGACTACGCACCCGCGTTGTGCTCGAACGACACTCCAAACACTCGCGCAACCGGTGGTCTTGTAGCCCGGCAGCAGCTCTTGGTCACCGCGGGAGCGGGTTCGGGCCGGTGGCGGTGACGAGGCGCTGCGGCACCCAGTCGTCGACGTGGCTGAAACCCTCGAAGCGCCCCTCCTCGTCCTCGACGACGTCGAAGAAGGAGCGCCGGTAGAACTTCACGTGGCTGAAGTCCTCGAAGAGCACGTAGACCGGCTCGACGTTGGGACTCTGGAACTGCTGCCCGGTCAGCGCGGCCCGATGCACTCGCGAGAACTCGTCGAACTCCTCGCCGACGACGACGCCGAGGTGCTCGAGGCCCATCCGGTAGACGCGCTGGTGAACGGGCGGGATGAGCTCGATACGCGAGACCGGAGTCCCCTCGAGGACGTCGAGCGGCTCGGCGAGCACGAGCAGGGAGATCGGACGCCCGTTCCAGACCTTCTCGCGGTTCGAGCTCGCATGGCGCTCGAGAAGCGTCCGCTGGTGGACGTACAGGTCCCAGTCGGCGACGCGGACGGCGAGGTGGCTGAGCGGATACGGCGTGATGTCGATGCCGCGGGCAATCAGACGGTCGCGCTGCATCGCCGCGAAGGCTCGATAGTCCCCGATGATCTCGGCGACCGGATCAGACGTCGCCACGTTGCATCCTCCTCCGCCATCGTAGGACACGCACGGCCGGACACATGCTCGACCTCGGCATCGGAGCGGTGCCGGCCGTCCTCAGGGGACATTCCCGCGCATTCGGGCGGGCTGCGCTTGCGGTGGAGGCGGCGGCTCGATCGGCGCTCACGGCCGCCGTGGCTCCTCGTGCCGACTCTATTCCGACGACTCCCCGCGGCGCGCCCTCGCCGCATCGTGGTCGCGCTCGGCCGAGATCTCGTCCTCGACTCTGTCTCGGCGCATGGCGTCGTACACCGCGTCCCAGTGATGTGAGACCTCGCCCAGCGCACGCGCCGTGGTCAGAGCGGCTTCCTCGAGCCGGGCGTTCACCCTCTCGACCTCGGCAACGCGCTGCTCGAGATCGCGCCACTTTTCTCCGAGCTGGCTCAGTTCCTCGGCGACCACCTCGTAGTCATCCATGCATCGACATGATCACGCCGCTGGCGATCGGTCGTCAACTCGACGTCGTTGAAGTCGCGACTTCCCTCGCTGATGCCGTCGACGCGCGGGCGCTAGGTATGGGCGATCGTGCGACGCAGGGATAGCGTAAGCGTGTGGAAACCGTCCTGGATGCCATCTCGGCGTTCTGGGACTACCTTGCGTCGGTCCATCGCGTCGCGCTCGCACTTGCGCTCACGTGTCATCTGGCGAAGACCGTGTGCGCGAGTCGTGCGTGGCGCAATGTGCTCGTGGCGGCCTATCCCGACACGCGCGTCGGCTGGCTTCCGCTGTACGCCGCGTGCGTCGCAGGCGCGGGCGTCAACGCGCTCTTCCCCGCCCGGATCGGAGACGTCGTTCGCCTCACGATGGCGCATCGCGCGATCCAGGGGTCGACGTACACGACACTCGTCAGCTCGAGCCTCGTGCTCGCGCTCATCGACGGCCTCTTTGTGATCGCCCTCTTTTCGTGGGCGGTGACGCAGGGCGTCTTGCCCAATCTCGACGTGCTCCCATACCTGCCGAGCTTCGATTTCGCGTGGTTCCTCCGGCACGACACGGTCGCCGAGGTCACGCTCGGCGTCATCGCCCTCGGTGCCGTCGCCCTCGGCGTCTGGATCCGAGCCAACGTCGCCGAGTTCAGGCAGCGTGTCCGCCAGGCATTCACCGTCGTCCGCACTCCCGCGCGGTGGCTCCGGACTGTTGTCGCCTGGCAGCTCGCCGAGTGGGCGCTTCGCCTCGCGACGGTCTGGTTCATGCTCGGCGCGTTTCGGATCGAGCAGTCCGTCCGCAACGTGCTGCTGGTGCAGGCGGCGGAGAGTCTCGCGACGCTCGTGCCCGTCAGCCCCGGCGGGGTCGGAACACAGCAGGCGCTTCTCGTCTACACCCTCCGCGGTAGCGCGTCGCGATCGGCGCTCCTTGCCTTCAGCGTCGGAATGAAGCTGACCCTTACGTTTGTGAACGTCGTCGTTGGCTTCGCGGCGATTCTGCTCACGCTGCGGACGTTGAGGTTCCGGCGTGCGTCCGACGCGGCCGCGGCAGACACGTCCTGATGCTCCCGTTCCGGGACGAGAAACCTGGCAAGAGGCGCCCGTCGCAGCCATTCGAACTGGGGCCCCGCCCTGCGGGAATCTCAGCGGACGGACACGCCGGCCGGGCGGATGTCCGTTCCCTCGCGGTCACGAACGTAGTGACCGCC
>Ga0070670_100004919_pt1 | contig 11244 bp, 4 predicted proteins | sample KBSS63metaG_FD_64665 | JGI IMG/M metagenome (GOLD analysis project Ga0070670, IMG submission 64665) | Switchgrass rhizosphere microbial communities from Kellogg Biological Station, Michigan, USA - KBS S6-3 metaG | ecosystem: Host-associated > Plants > Roots > Rhizosphere > Soil ... | reverse complement strand
GCGACAAATCTTGGTGCCGACATTACCGAGCTTCGGATCGACACCCCGATCGGAACGTCGTATTTGAATGGAAAGATAACAAACTGGGAAGCACTCAATTACAACTTGAATATCGAATCGACGCTGGACCTTACACAGGCGTCTGCCACCTTCCCGCTCGGCGCTTCACTGCGCGGCATGGGTAATTTCAAGGGAAAAGTCACCGGCCAGGGTGAGAACTATCAGATCGAAGGAACCGCGGATTCAGAAGCTCTTTTCGCAGATGGGATCTATTTAAAGGCCGTTAATGTCGATGCAACCGTCGCGGGGACCAACGCGAATTACGAAGCGAACGGAAAGGCGGTCGCCGAACTTTTGACTTTTGAAGATTTCAGGATCGAGTTTCCACGCCTTGCCGGTAACGTTCGCGGAACCGGAACGGATTTTCGATGGGTCGGCGAGCTGCAGGCGGCCGCAGTCAAGTCAGGCTCGATGACCATCGGCGGACTATTCCTTCGCGATGCGGTCGCTGAGAAGAAAGATAAGGAACTTCAGTTATTGGCGGGTTCCGCCGTCAGCCAACGTTTTGCGGTCGGCGACATCGAGATGGCTCGTCTGCAGACACGAAACTTAAGATTTACGACTCGCGATGGCGGATTTATGTTAACCGCTCCGACAGCCGCGACAGAGTCGTTGAAGACTGCGGACTATGGCCTTCAGGGTGTGAATGGACGCGATCTGGTCGTAAAACGATCGGGGAAAAATACTACCGTCGATCTAAAAGGCCTCACCGCTCGCGATGCCAGAATTAAGGACAATCGTGTAAACGATTTGCGGGCTGGCTCGCTCGCATTGAGCGACCTGCCAGATCGCACCGATATCACATTTAAGAATGTTCAAGCAGGCTCGGCCGTTAACGGCGGAACAAAGATCAACGGCATTGAATCACGCGAGATCGTCATTAACGACAGTGCTGCCGAGACGAAGATCTACTCTGACAACGTGCGTGTCGCGAAACTCATAGCCGGCAGTGCAACGCTCGGAAGCCTGAATATTGGCGGTGTGAGGTTGACGATCCGTCAAGGAAGGATCGAAGGGACTTCGAACGATATCGACGCTGGTAACATCACACTCGCCAGGAACGAAACTCTTAAAAATGGCGGCAGCTTGAACGACGTTAAGATCGTCAAACCTGTTTTCATCGTCGAGCCTTCTGGAAGATATCGAGCAAGTGCCGATATGAGCATCGGCGGCGGCATCGTCGGTTCGATCCCACTTGGAAACGCGAACGCACGAGTAAATCTCTCGAACGATCGCGCAGTGTTTGACGCGATAACCGCCTCCGTCATGAGCGGGCAGGTCAACGGTCAGGCGCAGATAGCATTCAACAACCGGGCGACGTCGCAGATAGCGCTCGACTTTGCGAACCTGGACCTTTCCAAGATCGTTGCTCTTCAAGCCGGGCGCACGATTCCTCTGGAAGGGCAGACCACTGGTCGCGCCGATCTTACATTTCAGGGCACTGACATTCGAACGGCCAGCGGCACGGTCCGGGCCGACATCACGGCAAGCGCCGGAAGCGACGATGCAACCAAAGTTCCGGTCACAGGCCGTGTGGATCTGAATGCTGTAAACGGGCTCTTTAATATTCAGGAAGCAAAGCTAAACACTTCGCGAAGCACGCTCGAAGCAACCGGCCGATTCGACATGCGGGCTAATGACTCAGATCTCCACGTCGCGCTGAATTCGACCGATGCATCTGAGATCGACCGCATTTTTCGAGTGATCGGTGCAGCGCCTGACGTCACAAAACAACTCGACGCAATGGACGCCCAGTTCGCGGGCGACCTTAAATTCGATGGAACGTTGACGGGAAATATTAGTGATCCAACGGTTGTGGGAAACGCGTCGTTGTACTCGGTCGTGCTTCATGGCCGTGATATCGGCACTGTAGAAACCGCCATCAACATTTCCCCGTCAGGTGTCGAGCTTCGAAACGGACGCTTAACAGAACGAACAGGCGGTGGGACAGCAACCTTCGATGTCACTGTGCCGTACGGTGGGCTTAACAACACGACAGTCAATGCAACGCTTAATGGTGTTAATGCGGGCAATCTGCTTGCGGCCCTTCCTGTTAGCCTGCCGGAACGAATTCGCGATTTTGATGGAAAAACAAGTGGCACAGTAAGACTGACCGGACTCCCCGACGCAGCGAATGGAAGCATCGATATCGCCGCGGCAAACGGGACGGTCGCGGGCGAGAAATTTGACAGCTTAAAAGCGCGTGCAGATTTTTCCGGCACGCGAATTTCGATGTCGAGCGGCGAGATCCGTGTCGGCGACGGCCTTCTGGCGCTGAATGGAAATTACGACCGAGCATCGGGTCAGTTCGACCTTGCCCTGAACGGCAAATCGGTTCCCCTCAATCTCGCTCTTTCGTTCCTACCGAAAAGCAGCGCGATCCCGACATTTTCCGGCCTCGTTGATCTCACTGCAAAAGCTACCGGTGATTACGACATTCCGTCGACCTATCAGATCGATTTCAACGGTACCGCTCGCGACGTTATCGCTAACGATCATTCATTCGGCGTGGTGACGTTCGAGGGCAAGACCAACAACCAGGTGCTTACGGCAGACCTGATCGCCAATCTCGATGGCAAACAGCAGCCCGTCAAGGCAACAGTTGATTTCAGAAACGACGATCTGCCGTTTCGTGTGGAAAGTACTTTCGATCAAAGCCCGCTGGGGCCTTTCTTTGCGTTGGTTCCGCAGTTGAGCGGAATCGAAGTAACCGGCACAGGGACCGGACGGGTCGAGATCAGCGGCAATTTGATGGGTGTTGATGTCAGCGGAAATCGCGTTTTCTCGTCGTCGAACTTAAGCGGCAGAGGTGAATTCTCGGCGCTTGCGCTGCGGTTACAGGGAACGCCGTTAACCTCGACCGAGCCGGTCGTCGTCAGGCTAAGTCCGAATCAGATAACGATAGATTCGGCTAGATTTTCAGGCGGCGGATCGAACGTAACCGTAGCCGGTTCAGTGGCGATCGCGAGCGGTGGCCGTAACGACCTCAGTATCGACGGACACCTTAATCTTGCAGTGCTGAATGTATTTCGACCCGTTAGGACCAGCGATACATTTTTCGGCGGATTTGCCGATGTTTCGGTCCGAGTTGCCGGAACCTATGAGGCCTCGCAACTCTCCGGAACAGCGACGATGGACAACGCCTCCATCGCGACATTTGTCGGCAGTGATCGGTTCACATTCGACCGCTTGAACGGCCGGATCTTATTTACGTCGAAACAAGCTCAGATAGAACGGGCGACCGGCTATCTCGGCGGCGGCCAGTTCACAGCGACAGGCGGCCTGCGCTTTACCGACGACCTACGCATCGATTCTTATCGCGTTGCATTGAACGGGGTGAATGTTACTATCCCGTATCCGAAAGATTTCACCACGACAGGCGATGCGGCGCTAGAGATCTCGGGTAGTCGCGTCGCGGGTCTTCTAACGACGCGTATATCGGGGGACATCCGGGCTCGCAAAAGCTTGTACACGAAGGATATTGATCTTGCGACCGTCGTCGGGGCCAGACGTGATGCGTCGTTATCGGTCGGCGGTTCCCCGATCGACGTTCCGACATTCGACCTTTCGATCGAGGGCAGAGATGCGCTCGTTGTGCAAAATAATATCGCCGATCTCACCGCGTCGGTATCGCTGCGCATAAGCGGAACTGCCGAAGAACCTCAGATCACCGGACGTATCGTCGCAAATAACGGTGTGATCATTTTTCGCAAAGACCGATACGATATTCAGCGGGGCGTACTGGAGTTTCCGCCGAATACTTCTGTAGATCCGGTCGTCAACCTGCAGGCCGAGACCACGATCGCCGGTTACCAGATATTTGTAACGCTCAACGGCCCGCTGACCGACACCGAACTGCTCAACGCTGCCGTCCGGTCCAGCCCGGCTCTGCCGCAGGCGGACGTCATTTCTCTAATAACGACCGGATCGCTTTCGAATACGAGCGGCGGGATTCCGACGCTTGCCCAGACCGGCATTAGCACGGCTGCCGAAGTATTGACCGATTCGATAATAAATAACCCGGTCCGAAAGGCGACAGATCGGCTGTTCGGCTTGAATGTCTTCGAGATCGACCCGATCATTTCCGGCGACAAGCTCAACCCGACCGCACGTCTCACGGTTGGACGACAGATCAATAACAATTTGCGCGTTACATATTCGACGAATTTCTCGCAGGATCAAAATCAGGTACTTGCGTTCGAATATCGAGTATCAAATAAACTTTCATTTTTCGCGCAATACGAACAGCGTTCCCTTAGTAACGCGACCAGCAAACGCGACAACTTCAGCTTTGGTGTTCGGTTCAGGAGGCGATTTTGAATCGTTTCTCGCGTCGCTCAAGCCTTTCTGTAGTTTTCGGTGTTCTATTTGCGCCGGTAATATTTACGTTTGTGTTTTTCGCCTTTTGCGGAACTTCGGCTGCCCAGGCGGAGTTTGAAGGCACGCGTATCGGCTCGATCGACGTCGTGATTGACGGCGGAGCTGCGTCCAACGCGTTGAAGGAACCCTATATCCAAACCATCCGCGAAACTCTCGGACAGACTTTCGCTGCAGTGAGAATACGGGACGCTATCGAGCGTCTTTATCAAAACAAGGACATTTCCTCTATCGAAGTTGCGGCCGATCGCCGGCCGGACAGCACCGTCGGCTTGAATTTTGCAATACGGCTCAAAGCTAAGGCTAAACGAGTATCGATAGAGATCACTCCGACCGACGATATGAAGGTTACGGAGCAAGAGCTGCTGTTTCGCCTTAATCTCCTCGATCCCGGAACCTCGGTAACCGTTGAAGAGCTTCAATCTAATGCCAACACGATACTCGAATATCTTCGTGAGAAAGGATTTCTGCGCGCTCGTGTCACCTTCGAGCAACAGACACTCTCGACGCCGAGCGAAGTCGTAGTTTCCTTCAAAGTGGTTCCGGGCGAAGCTACGCGCGTTGAGGCGGTGACGGTCGCGATCACGGGATTTGACTCGTCGAAAGTACAAAAGGACCTAAAGCTCAAACCCGGAGACATTTTTACGCGTGAGAAATTGAACGGCGACACCGAACGAATTCGCACCGCTCTTATCAAGGAAGGTTTTCTTGCGCCTTCATTGGAAGCTCCGCAACCCGTGTACGACGCCGACAGAAACACGATATCGGTTAATTTCAAGGGTAATTCGGGCCCGAAGGTCGAAGTCATCGTGGAATCTGAAAAAGGCGACCTCGGCGAGAGCACCAAGACGCGTCTTCTTCCGATCGCGCGTGAAGGAACGCTCGATTACGCCGCGATCATCGAAGGTGAACGACGGCTTGAGAATTATTATCAGGAGAAAGGCTACTTCTTCGCTCAGGTTACTGCCCTCTGCTCGGTCGAACCGATTGCTCCGCCCGGGGTCACACCGCCCGGATCAACCGCTACGGAGGCAGCGTGTTCATCACTGAATAGCGAAGACTTTACGAATCGAAAGGCGGTCGTGAAATACAGTGTCGAGCTCGATCGCCGGCTAAAGCTCGTCGATATTCGCATACGCGGCACATCGCTTTTCACTGCCGAAGAGATATTGCCGGCGCTCGAATCACAAAGAGCAAACCTGCTAGGCATCATCCCGATATTCGGTTATGGCAACGGATATACGAGTAAGCGGATCCTGGAAGCCGATACGGCTACTATTCGTTCAGTACTCCGCGAGCTCGGATACCGCGACGCGACCGTTCGAGCGAATCAGGGCGTATCACCGAACGGCGAAAATCTTTTGATCACGTTCGAGGTCGAAGAGGGACTGCCAACGAAAGTCTCCGACGTTGAGATCAGGGGCAATACGGCATTTTCCGACTCCGAACTGAGGCCGCTTTTACCAAAGCTCGAGGGTCAGAACTATTCACGGGCGAAAGTGAGGAACGGGCAGCGGCGGCTTGCGGAATTCTATTCGAAGGCCGGTTACTACGAGGCCGCCGTCGATTTTTCAGTGGATGAGGAAGTATCGCAGGACCCGACGGCCCAGCGCCAATTCAAGGTGATTTACACGATCAGAAAAGAAGGCACTCCTTTTTACATTAGTCGGATACTGATCACTGGAAACGAGAGGACAAAAGAGGAAAGTATTCGGCGTGCCCTGGTGCTCGAAGAAGGAACATTGCTTACGTCTAGCGATGTTTACGCAAGCGAACAAAATCTTTACGAAAGCGACGTGTTCTCGCTAGTCGAGATAAAGCCGCAGCATGCCGGCACACGTCCCGACGGCTCCCAGAACGTTGACGTGATCGTAAGCGTGGTTGAACAACCGCCGCGGCTTGTCACCTATGGCGGCGGGTTCTCAACCGATGCAGGCGTCGACGGGTTTGTCGATTTCCGGCATTTTAATTTCCTTGGAAAGCTGTGGCAGGCCGGCGGGCGGGTCAGCATGAGCCAACGCATGCAGCTTATCCAATTGGATTTCGTCGACCCGCGTTTCCGTCGCGAAAGCAAAGAGCGATTTTCGCCGCTTACTCTTTCTGCACAATATCTGCGCGACGAAACCGTTACTCGTTTTTTCCGCTCGGCTTTCGACGAAGGAACTTTCGGGATCGTTCAACGAGTGGATCAGGATGGCAACCCGATCGACGAATTCGGATTTCCCGCCGGCGATCCGACACTGAACAGTTTTAGATTCACTGCGGAGACGAATCGATATCTAAGCCGGAAAAATCGCAGTCTGGTCTTTTTTCGTTACAGGTTCGAAGATGTACGCCTCTTCAATTTGAGCAGTTTATTGATCAAGGATCTGCTGATCCCCGATTCGCGCATTCGTATTTCGGGCTTCGGCGCGACGTATGTCCGCGATACGCGTAAGAACTGCTCTTTACGCTATTCGATCCTCGACATCATCGAAAAAGGCGAAGTGTTGGATCCGTGTCGATATAACGCGAGCGACCCGACCACCGGCGATTATTTTACCGCCGAATATAATGTCTCATTCCCCGCTCTTGGCGCGAATATCGGATTTAACAAATTTCAAGCAACATATAATATTTATCGAACCTTTCCTAAGTTCAGAAATATAACGATCGCAGGGAGAGCGATCCTAGGTATGGCCGGCGTTTATAAGGAAGGTGACCGATTTTCCGCTCCCGAATTTCCCGGACTCGAAAAGATCTTGCCGATCAGCGAGCGATTCTTTGCCGGGGGTTCAACGACGCTTCGCGGCTTCGAATTTGAATCGGCCGGTCCCCGGGTCGTTATCGTTCCGGAAGGCGAATTTCGCGATAGCAACGGGGACGTCGTAACTCTGGACCCGTTCACCGTACCTTTCGGCGGCAATGCGCTAGTTGTTACAAATATCGAGGGCAGGATTCCCTTGAGCAAGTCTATACGGTTCGTCCCGTTTTATGACGGTGGCAATGTTTATAGGAAGGTTGGCGATATTTTCAGCCCGCCTGAGGTCGACCCGAATGATATTTTCCAGCGAAACCTGATAGTGAAATGGTCGCACACTGTCGGTGTCGGACTCCGAATAAAAACACCGGTCGGCGGCGACTTTTCGATCGATTACGGATATCTGTTGAACCCACCGACCTTTTTGGTCCCGCAGCCCGTCGGTCCACCGGCGAACCTCAAGCTTGCCCCGAGCAGGTTACACTTCAGATTTTCTCAAGCGTTCTAGTTGATCGCGTTCGTCAATTCTTCTACCTCGACATTTTCTATTATCAAGTAGCTGTCGGGATCCAACTCGACCACGCCGAGCTGTTTTGCAAGCTCTACGTCCTTTTGTACCTTTAGGCGTCGGCGATTCGCTTCTTTTTCGATGTACATCGCTTTATCGGCAGCCTCGATCAAACTATCCAATGTTTCGCCATGATCCGGATAGCTCGCGGAACCCAAGCTTATGCCGACCTGTGCATAATTTCCGCCCTCGACCTGGAGCTTTAGATTCAACACCGCGCGGCCGATGCGTTCGTGGAGGCTTGTAAGATTTTCAGCTTCTGTTTCGGCAATTATCGCAACGAATTCATCACCCCCGTAACGAGCCAGAAAATCGTATTCGCGCAGCTGGTCGTTGATAACACCACTCACGGCACGAAGCATTCTATCGCCGGTTTTGTGGCCGAAATTGTCGTTGACCAGTTTGAATCCGTCGAGGTCCATGACAAGCAGCTGAAATCGCTTGCCGCCGCGGCTGGCACGCATTACTTCCTTTTCAAAATGCAACCGCAAGCTGCGCGTATTTGGCAGGCCGGTCATCGGGTCTGTGTGAGCGTTGTTTTCTACAACTGCGTGCTGTTGGGCGACATTTATTGCGTCGGCGGCAATATGTGAAATAGTCTCAAGCAGGCGGATATGCTCGTCTCCGTATTCGGCGAGATTGCACGAGTAAAGTGATACTGCCCCGATCAGCCGTTCCTCTGCAAACAAAGGGATCGAAGCCATCGTTCGATATACAGCGACGGATTCGTCCTCTATAAAACTAAGGTCTAGCGCCGGATCGGCATTTACAACAGGCTTTTCCTTTTTCAGGACACAACCGGTCGGGCCTTCTCCGATCTGAATGGTCCGCTCGGAAAACAGAGATTTGTTTAGCCCCGCCGCGTAAGCAATGTTGCCGGATTCACTTGTTTGATCGAGTAGGCAGATCGCAAGCGAGTCATAAGGTACGAAGGCGGCAACTTTTTCAGCAAAGAGTTCGAGGGTCTCATGGAAATCAAGTGACGAACTGAACTCACGTGCGAGCGAATAAAGGGTAAAGACCTCGCGGTTCGCCTGCTTTATCTGGTCTACATAATTTGATGATTCGCCTTTTTCGCCTTTGCGGGCGTCCCTCGCTTCCTCTTCTGTCTCATAATTCAGGCCATTCGCATGAATTTCGGCTTCGAACTTCGAGAGATTTCGCAAGAACGTTTCCACAAGCAGCGGATCGTACTGCGAGCCCGATCGCGAACGGATGAACTTGATCGCATCGGATTTTGTCCGGGCCGGGCGGTATGGTCGAGGAGCGCGTAGAGCGTCGAAAGCGTCTGCTATCGAAATGATTCGCGCCGTTAATGGTATGCTCGCGCCTTTAAGTCCCTCCGGGTATCCATTTCCGTTCCAATGTTCATGATGGTACTTAACGGCCGGAATGACGTCATATGGAAACTCGATACGTTCCAGAATGGATGCCCCCACCGACGAGTGGATCTTGGCCTTTTCCATCTCCGCCACCGTTAAGGGACCCGGCTTATTCAAAATATGGTCAGGCACTGCCAGTTTTCCGATGTCATGTAGGAGCGCGCCTGCCCGCAACGCCTGTATTTCGCTTTCGTTCAGGCCGAGCAGGTTTCCTAAGCCGACCGCGTAGATCTGCGTCCGCTGAACATGGCCGACTCCTATCTGGTCGCGTGCGTCGATAGCTGTCGCGAGCGCTTCGACTGTCGCGAGGTGCATTCGGCTCGAATCACTGATCTCCTTTGTCTTTTGACGCACCGCGTTTTTATGCATCGTAAGCGCAGCGGCGCAAGCGATAACTGCGATAGCTAATACCCAGATAAACTCGAATCCAAATCGCATAAAGCATGCGCCAACGAGTAAGATGGCAACCGCCAATGCAGCCCACCGGGCGGCTTGTGGCGTCTTGCTCGTTTTTTCGTTGGTGAATTTGGGCTTCATTATTATTTCTTGATTATTTCTTGTCGTGACTTGGGGAGTCAGCGCCGCATCTCACTCTACAACCTGCGTGCCAAAAGCATGGACACTTGAAACGCCGTTAAATACGAACGATCGAACCTTTTAGCATGTTTTACGTTTAATCAACCGGTCAATTTGATTGCTCAAAGTGACAAAATTCGTTCAAATTGAATTAATGAAGGAACCGATCTCATCTATTCGCCGTAAACGACGCTTTTTTTCAAAATGCGCTTCCATGCTCGTAATCGCAATGAGTTTCGGTTATGCGATGGCGCAGGACGACGATAAGGTAATTCGAGTCGATACTAAGTTGGCGGAATTTGAGGTACTGGTGGAAGATCGAGATGGAAAGCCGGTGCATGGCTTGTCTCAGAGTGATTTTCGCATATTTGAGAATGGAAGGGAAAGAAAAATCGACTTCTTTCAACCGGTTCTTGCTCAGGGTTCCGCTCGGCCTTTGGTCGTTGTTTTCGCGGTGGACGTTTCTGGGAGTATGACTGCGACCGAGATCGATAAACTACGGTCGGCGATAAACGGCTTTATGGACCGTTTCGGTAACTACGAAGCTTATTTTGCGGTGGTCTCTTTCGCAATGGAGGTAAAACGGACCCAAAGTTTTACCAACCAGCCGGAAAAGGTTCGAAGATCGCTTTCAAGCCTCGACAGAGAACAGATTGGCCGCTCGACACACGCATTCGATGCGGTCGACGAAGCGATCCGAATGATAGATCGAAACGGCCCGAAGAATATTCGCGGACGCTCGCCTAAAAACGCAGTGATCGTTATTACAGATGGTTTTCCGGTGGGTGATGTCGTCTCGCCCGGAACGGTCATCGATCGTGCGAACAAGACAGGTACAAGTATTTATTCGATAATCCTGCCTTCTTTTTCACCAGCGCGCGGCGATACGCGGCCGCTGATGACGCTTTTCGAAGCCAGTGGAATAGTAAGTCGGACGGGCGGGAACAGCCTTTACGCTACGGATAATAATTTCGAGCCGTTATTCCGGGCTCTCGCGTCGGAGATCACAGCATCTTATGCGATAGCATTCTATCCTGACGAGCAATCGGCAAACATCAACGCACCAAGAAATGTAAGGATCGAATCGACGAAGGGATACAGGATCAAGCAAAACCGAATGAGCTATGAACTCGCGAAATAACCCGAAACGTCAATAGCGTTCGTTTTCGTAATCGTATGCTTCGTAATCGACCTCATCGCCTAACTCGTCGGAAGCCGTAGCTTCATACAGGTCAAGCTCGATCGGGTCGAGCCCAACGACAACCAATGCCGAACCGCATTCGTCGCAAGCAACACGGTCCCCTTGTTCAGATTCGGCGTCCACAAAAACTTCTTCATCGCATTCCGGACAGATTGAGGTCGGCATTTTCTTTTCTCCGCAAATCTAATAGATTATTTTCAGAACCCTTCGTTCAAAATAAGGTCGATAATAAAATCTAACTCTTAAGCGGACTTCGAGGCAAGAGATTCTGCACTAAAATTTCGCTAATTCATTAATTAATGCATCTCCCGGTAAGAATTCCTACGGATCGCGAATTTGA
>Ga0070670_100004917_pt1 | contig 11246 bp, 10 predicted proteins | sample KBSS63metaG_FD_64665 | JGI IMG/M metagenome (GOLD analysis project Ga0070670, IMG submission 64665) | Switchgrass rhizosphere microbial communities from Kellogg Biological Station, Michigan, USA - KBS S6-3 metaG | ecosystem: Host-associated > Plants > Roots > Rhizosphere > Soil ... | reverse complement strand
CCCGATCGCGGAACGCCACCGGCTCGTCTGGATCTGGATGGGCGATCCGGAGCGAGCCGACGCGGCGCTCGTCCCCGACGTGCACTGGCTGGACGACCCGGCGTGGGTCGCAAGCGACGGCTATCACCGCATCGAAGCGAACTATCGGCTGCTCAACGACAACCTGCTCGATCTCTCCCACGAGACCTATGTGCACACGCGCACCATCGGCCACGAGGCGGTGGCGGAGTCGCCGATCACCATCAAGGTAGGTGAGCGCTCCGTGCATATCGACAAGGAAATGCCCGACTGCACGCCGCCCCCGTTCTACCAGTTTCTCGCGCGCCTCAAGGCGACGGACCGCATCGACCGCTGGCAGCGCACGGTGTACGAGCCGCCCGGTTTCATCGTCATCGACGTCGGCGTGCAGGCGCGTGAGAATGTCGCCGGCTCGAACCGGGTCGAGGGCCGGGTGATCAACCTGATGACCCCGGAGTCGTCGACGACCACCCACTATTTCTGGGCGTTCGCCCGCAACTTCCGGCTCGACGAGCCCGGCGTAACGGAATTCCTTCGCGCCAACGTGGGCCGCACGTTCGACGAAGACAAGGACATGCTGGAAGGACAGCAGCGCAACCTCGGTGGGTCAGCGGAGCACGTGTTCCAGCTCACCGTCAAGGCGGACGCCGGTCCGACGCAAGGGCGGCGGCTCCTCGCGTCGCTGATCGAAGCCGAAACGCGCGGCAGTTGACGAGACTCCCGCCCTCCCCTTTCCCACGAATCCTTCCACCCATAAGATGCCGCGAACCGCTTTCACCAAGGAGGCCCCATGAAGCACCACTTTTTCCCGACCCGTCGCCGTGTGTTGCAGGGTATCGCCGCCGTTGCCGCAGCCGGCGCTCTCGCCGCGCCGGCATTCGCCGCCGAAGCTCCGCTGAAGATCGGCCTCATTCTCCCGCTCACCGGTCCGTTCGCATCGACCGGCAAGCAGATCGAGGCCGCTTGCCGCCTCTACATCGCGAAGAATGGCGACACCGTCGCCGGGCGGAAGGTCGAGCTCATCGTCAAGGACGACACCGGACTGGCGCCCGAGACGACCAAGCGCATCGCGCAGGAGATGGTCGTGCAGGACAAGGTGAGCGTGCTCGCCGGCTTCGGCCTGACACCGCTCGCGCTCGCCGCCGCGCCGGTCGCCACCGAAGCCAAGGTGCCGATGATTGTGATGGCGGCGGCCACCGGAATGATTCCGACGCGCTCGCCGTTCATCGTGCGTGCGAACTTCACGCTGCCGCAGGTCACGGCGCCGATCGCCGAATGGGCATTGAAGAACAAGATCAAGCGCGTGGTCACGATGGTCACCGACTATGGTCCGGGCCTCGACGCGGAAAAGACGTTCGTGACGGTCTTCAAGGCAGGTGGCGGTGAGATCGTCGAGTCGATCAAGACGCCGCTGCGCAATCCCGACTACGCACCGTTCCTGCAGCGGGCGAAGGACGCGAAGCCCGACGCGCTGTTCGTGTTCGTGCCATCCGGCGAGGGCCTCGCGGTGATGAAGCAGTTCGACGAGCGGGGCCTGAAGCAGGCCGGGATCCGCCTGATCGGCACCGGCGACGTGACCGACGACGACCTGCTCGAGAGCATGGGCGCCCCGGCCCTCGGCATCATCACCTCGTTCCACTACTCGGCCGCGCACGATTCGCCGGAGAACAAGGCGTACGTCGACGCCTTCATGAAGGCCAACAACGGGATGCGGCCGAACTTCCACTCGCTCGGCGGTTACGATGGAATGCACGTCATCTACGAAGCGGTGAAAAAGGCGGGACCGACGGCGACTGGCGAGCAACTCGTCGAAGCGATGAAGGGGCTGAAGTGGGTGAGCCCCCGCGGGCCGATGTCGATCGACCCGGCGACTCGCCAGCCGATCCAGACCATCTACCTCCGCGAAGTCAAGATGGTCAACGGCAAGCCCTGGAACATCGAGTTCGACAAGTTCGAGAACGTGAAGGATCCGGGCTGATCGATCCTCTGGCAAAGCTCTGCCCGGTCGCCTGCGGGCGGCCGGCCGGACGCCAGAAACATAACGCGCGATGATCGGCAATCTGATCGGGGTGCTGTTCGACGGCATCGCCTACGGCAGCCTGCTGTTCGTCATCAGCATCGGGCTTTCCGTGACGATGGGGTTGATGAACTTCGTCAACCTTGCGCACGGCGCGTTCGCCATGCTCGGCGGCTACGCGTGCGTCGTGCTGATGACCCGGGCGGGCGTGCCGTTTCTCGCGACGCTGCCGGTCGCGTTCCTGGTGCCGGCGATCGTCGGCATCGTTCTCGAGCGGACGTTGTACCAGCGCCTCTACAAGGCGACGCATCTCGATCAGGTGATGTTCTCGATCGGGCTCGTCTTCATGTCGGTGGCCGCGGCAACGTGGTTCTTCGGGCCGTCGCAGCAACCCGTGCGACTGCCCGACTTCCTGCGCGGCCAGGTGCATGTCCTGGGACTCGACCTCGGCGCCTACCGTCTGTTCCTGATCGCCGTCGTCATTGTGATTACGACGGTGCTCACGATGCTGCTGGTGAAAACGCGCTTCGGGGCGCAGGTCCGGGCGTCAGTCGACAACGCGGTCGCGGCCGCGGGCCTCGGCATCGACGTCAATCGCGTGTTCGGCGTGACCTTCGCGCTGGGCTCGGGACTCGCCGGATTGGGCGGCGGTCTCGGCATCGACGTGCTGGGACTCGATCCCACGTTTCCGCTCAAGTACATGGTGTACTTCCTGCTCGTGGTGGCGATCGGCGGCGCGGGCACGATCAAAGGCGGCCTCGTCGCTGCGATGATCCTCGGCATCTGCGACGTCGCCGGCAAGTACTACGTGCCGCAGATCGGCTCGTTCATCATCTACTTCCTGATGGTCGCGCTGATGATCCTGTTCCCGGCGGGACTGTATGGGAGGAAAGCGTGAGAGCGGCAGCCAATACGTCAGCTGTCGCGGTTAGCGTCTCCGCACCACGCCTGCCCACGGATCGCTGGCGCGCGATCGAGATCGCATTCTGGCTCATCCCCGTCGTCGCGTTCTTTGTGTTTCCGACGCATCGCGTGCTCGGCAGCCAGATCCTGATCACCGCGCTGTTTGCGCTGTCGCTCGACCTGATCCTGGGCTACGCAGGGATTGTCTCGCTCGGTCATGCGGCGTTCTTCGGGTTCGGCGCCTACGTGGCCGGACTGCTCGCCGTCAAGGGCTGGGGCGAGCCGATCAGCGGCCTTCTCGTCGCCGGTGTCGCCGGTGCGTTGCTCGGTTATGCGACGAGCTTCCTCGTCGTGCGGGGCACCGATCTCGCGCGACTGATGGTGACGCTCGGCATCGGCCTCATGCTGTACGAAGCGGCCAACCAGGCATCCTCGATAACCGGCGGCGCCGACGGCTTGTCCGGCGTGAAGATGTGGAATCTCCTCGGTCTCTTCAGGTTCGACCTGGCGGGCACGACGGCCTTCGTCTACAGCCTGGCCGTGCTGTTCCTGCTGTTCGTCTTCTCGAGACGACTGGTGAGCTCGCCGTTCGGACTTTCGCTTCGCGGTGTGCGCGAGAACGTGAAGCGCATGCCGGCGATCGGCGCACCCGTGCAGAAACGACTGATCGCGATTTACACAATAAGCGCAGCGATGGCCGCCATTGCAGGCGGGCTGCTCGCGCAAACCACGCAATTCGTCGGACTCGACGTGTTCGGCTTCCCGCGCTCCGCCGACCTGATGATCATGGTGGTCCTCGGTGGGGCCGGACGGCTGTACGGCGCGCTGATCGGCACGACCGTGTTCATGATCGCCCACCACTACCTGTCCGACCTGAACCCGATCTATTGGCAGTTCTGGCTCGGGTTGCTGCTGGTGGTCGTCGTGCTCTTCGCGCGCGGCGGCATCCTCGGCGCGTTCGCCACCTGGCGCGATCGCGCGAAGGGCCGGCGCACGTGATCCAGCCATGACCACCGCTGCGCTGCATACGGAGAACCTGTCGAAGGCGTTCGGCGGGTTCAAGGCGAACACGGACGTCTCGCTGGCGCTGCCGCCGGGCGCCCGCCATGCCCTCATCGGCCCGAACGGTGCAGGCAAGACCACGCTCATCAATCTCCTCACCGGCGTGCTGGCACCGAGCGCCGGTGACGTGTTCCTGGGCGGCGAGCGCATCACGGGATTGCCGCAGCACGAGCGCGTGAAGCGCGGGGTGACGCGCACATTCCAGATCAACACGCTGTTTCACGGCCTCACGGTGCTCGAATCGGTCGTGCTCGCGATCTGCGAGCGAGACGGGCGCGCGGCCGTGTGGCATCGCACCGTCGCGAGCCTCGGCAAGGAAGTCGAGGAAGCGCGCGAGCTGCTGCGCTCGCTGCGGCTCGACGCCGATGCCAATACGCTGAGCCGCAACCTGCCGTACGGCCGGCAGCGGCTGGTCGAGATCGCGCTGGCGCTCGCCACGCGCCCTCGCATTCTTCTCCTCGATGAGCCAGCTGCCGGCATTCCTTCGGCGGAGAGCGCCGAATTGTTCGGCGTGCTCGCGGCGCTGCCCAAAGACGTCACCATCCTGTTCATCGAGCACGACATGGAGCTCGTGTTCCGCTTCGCCGAGCGGATTACCGTGCTGGTCGGCGGCAAGGTGCTGACCGATGGGACGCCGAGCGAGATCGCTGCTGATCCACGCGTGCGCGAGGTCTACCTGGGCGAGGCGGAGCATGGCTGAGCTGCTGGCCGTCGAGGGCCTGACCGCGGGCTACGGCGACGCGACCGTGCTCGAGGATGTTGCGCTCTCGCTCGACGAGGGCGACAGCGTCGCGCTCCTCGGCCGCAACGGCATGGGCAAGACGACGCTGCTCGTGACGCTGATGGGCCTCACGCGGATGCGCAAGGGAACGCTGCGGTGGCGCGGCAGCGACCTCGCCGCCCTGCCCACGCATCGGCGCAGCCGGATCGGCCTCGGCTGGGTGCCGCAGGAGCGGTACATGTTCCCCTCGCTGACCGTCGAGGAACACCTCACGGCGGTGGCGCGGCCGGGTCCGTGGAATCTTGCGCGCGTTTACAAGACGTTTCCGCGCCTCGAAGAACGGCGAGCGAACTTCGGCAACCAGCTTTCCGGCGGCGAGCAGCAGATGCTGGCGATCGCCCGCGCCCTGATGGTCAACCCTGCTCTCCTGCTGCTGGACGAGCCGATGGAGGGCCTGGCGCCGATCATCGTGCAGGAATTGCGAACGGTGATTCGCGAGCTCGTCGCGACCGGCGGCATGGCCGTGATCATCGTCGAGCAGCACGCGAAGCTTGCGCTGGAGCTCACGCGCCAGGCCATCGTGCTCGAACGCGGACGCGTCGTCCATCGCTCGGCGAGCGAGTCGCTGCTGCGCGACCCCGATACCCTGCATCGGCTGGTCGCAGTCGCATAATCGAGCCTCTCTACTTGGGCGAGGCACGCTTGAGCACATCTAAACGCACCCAGGTCGCGATCGTCGGCGCCGGCCCTTCCGGCCTCCTGCTCGGACAACTGCTGCACCGGGCGGGCATCGACAACGTGATCCTCGAGCGGCACACCGGCGAATACGTGCTCGGGCGCATTCGCGCGGGCGTGCTCGAGCAGGGCGCGGCCGGCATGCTCGACGAGGCAGGCGTGGGCGCGCGGCTTCATGCCGAAGGGCTCGTGCATCGCGGAATCGAAATCGGCTGGGCGGGCGGCCGCCATCGCGTGGACTTCGATGCGCTCGTCGGCAAGAGCGTGATCGTCTACGGACAGACGGAAATAACGCGGGACCTGATGACGGCGCGCACGGCGAGCGGGGCCGACACCGTGTACGAAGCGACGGACGTCGGCGTGCACGGCTTCGACGGCACGCATCCCGTCGTGCGGTACGTGCACGATGGAGAATCGCACGAGCTCGAATGCGACTTTGTCGCCGGCTGCGACGGCTACCACGGTGTCTGCCGCAAGAGCATTCCCGCGAAGGCGCTCAACACCTACGAGCGCGAGTATCCGTTCGGCTGGCTTGGCCTCCTGTCCGAGACGCCGCCGGTGTCCGACGAGCTCATCTATGTGGCGCACCCGCGTGGCTTCGCGCTGTGCAGCATGCGCAGCCACACGCGCAGCCGCTACTACCTGCAGTGCTCGCTGTCGGAGCGCGTCGAGGATTGGCCCGACGAGCGATTCTGGGAAGAGCTGCGCCATCGCCTCGACGCGCGCGCGCTGGACGATCTCGTCACCGGCCCATCGATCGAAAAGAGCATCGCGCCGCTGCGCAGCTTCGTCGCGGAGCCGATGCGCTTCGGCCGACTGTTCCTCGCCGGCGATGCCGCCCACATCGTCCCGCCCACGGGCGCGAAGGGCCTGAACCTCGCGGCGAGCGACGTGCGTTACCTGTTCGACGGTCTCGTCGAGAACTATCGCGAAGGCAAGAGCCACGGCCTCGACGCTTATTCGGAGCGCGCGCTGAAGCGAATCTGGAAGGCGGAGCGCTTCTCGTGGTGGATGACGATGCTGCTGCATCGTTTCCCCGATCGTGGCGCGTTCGGCGACAAGATTCAGGAAGCCGAGCTCGACTATCTGTTCGGCTCTGAAGCGGCGATGAAGTCGCTCGCGGAGAACTATGTCGGATTGCCGTATTGAGGGCTTCTGGGTCTGAGCAACTCTGCCGGGCGCCCGCATCGTGGCGGGCATTTTCGGCGGTGTCATCGGCTCGGTGGTGATCGCCATTGCAACCGGCCTGTTCTATCCAGCAATAGCCGGCGAAAGTACCCCGTGCTCTTGGGAGGCAGTATCCTATAACTGGTGATGGTGCTGATCTGCAGGCACCTTCCGCGGTGTCACTGACGCCGCCGCGAACATCACGCTTGATTGACCTATCCCCACACCACTCGCGCCACGCGCGCCATGTTTCCTCCCATGACGCCCGCCGCCTCGTCGGCGCTCATCCCGACCTGTTGAAGTGCCGGCGCGAGCAGCGACCACGTCTCGATCGGCGTGTAGGTCATGCGCGCAATGGCGCGATCGTAGCCGGCACTTTTCGGCCACCAGTAAGTGGCGTCGAAGTCGCCCGGCGGCGTGTCGTCGATGCCGTCCTGGTGAAAGCTGATGTCGAGCCCCACGCCCACGTGCTCGACGCCGACTTTTTCCGCGACGTACGCGGCGTGCCGTGCGACGTCGTCGGCCGTCGGTGTGCGGGTACCGAGGAAGCCCGAGACGCCGGAGATGCAGATCACGCCTCCGGTCGCCGCGCACCTGCGGATCTGTTCGTCGGTCACGTTGCGCCCGTGTTCGACCAGCGCCAGCGGATTGGAGTGGCTGAAGATCACCGGTTTCACGGACGCTTCCATGATCTCGAGGCTCGCGCGACGGCCCGTATGCGAGCAGTCCATCAGCACGCCAGCCTCGTTGACGGCGGCCACCATGCGCCGGCCGAGCGGCGTCAACCCCAGCTCTTCGTCGTGACAACCGCCGGCGACGCTGTTGTTGCGGTTGTAGGCGAAGTGCATCTGGCGCACGCCGAGGTCGCGGTAGAGCGCGACCATCGCCGGCTGCTCGAGCAGCGGCATCGCGCCTTCGAGATCGAAGCCGACCGCAAGCTTGCCCTCGGCGGCTGCGCGCTCGATGTCGTCGACGTGACGCGCAAGCACGTAGCGGTCGGGGTGCGCTGCAATGGTCGAGCGGAAGCCGCCGATCACCGACATCACCTGCGACAGCGGGTTCATGTCCATGCCGATGTTGATCGACACGTAGTTGCAGCCCGCCGCATGCAGGCGGTCGATCGGCGCGAAATCGGCGCGCGGGTGCAAGGGCAAACAGGCGTGGGCTTCCCAGACGATCATCGGCACTCGCTCCCGCGATGGTGGTTGACGGTTCAGGCGGCACGCGCGCGACGGAAGCCGATCGACGCTTCCATCAGCCTGCGCGTGTAATCGTGGCTCACGCGGCTCGCTGCCAAGTCGGACGACGCAACGAGCTCCACCGTTTCGCCGCGCTGCATCACCATCAGCCGCTCGCACATGTGGGTGACGACGGCAAGATCGTGACTCACCATGATAAACGTTAGCACGCGACGCCTGCGCAGGTCCTCGAGCAGGTTGAGCACTTCGGCCTGCACCGACGCATCGAGCGACGACGTCGGCTCGTCCAGCAGCAGGATCTGCGGCTCGAGGATGAGCGCGCGGGCGATGGCGATCCGCTGGCGCTGCCCGCCGGACAGCTGGTGCGGATAGCGAAAACGGTAGCCGGATCCGAGGCCGACCTCGTCGAGCGCCTGCTGGATCCGCCGCTCGGCATCGCCGATGCCATGGATCGCCAGCGGCTCCGCCAGGATCCGGTCGACCGTCTGGCGCGGATGCAGCGAGCCATAGGGATCCTGGAACACCATCTGCACGAGCCTGCGAAACGCCTTCGAGCCGGGCAGCGGCGCCGCGGTGCGCGATTCATTGGCAACAGCGCTGCCGGGGGATCCGGCGACGAGACGCACGGTGCCCGACGCGACTGGCGCGAGCCCGCAAAGCGCTCGCAGCACCGTCGACTTCCCCGAGCCCGACTCGCCGACGATGCCGAAGCTTTCGCCCGCACCGACGGCGAGCGACGTATCGGCGATCGCGACGAATTGACCGTACGTCACGCGCAGGTTCGCGGCCTCGATTCCGTAGCTCACTCGGTTCTCACTCTGCCCACTCCGCCTTCCGCTCGAGCGTGGGCAGCGGATGACGATCGTCGCCGAGCCGCGGCAGGCAGTCGACCAGCCCGCGGGTGTAGGGATGACGGGCTGCGGCGAGGTTGCCCGCCTCCACCTCCTCGACGATCCGTCCGGCGTACATGACGAGAATCCGGTCGCAGAACGTCGACACGAGCCGCAGGTCGTGCGAGACGAGAATCAGTCCCATTCCACGCCGCGCGACGAGCACGTCGAGGATCGCGAGCACCTGCAACTGCACCGTCACGTCGAGCGCCGACGTCGGCTCGTCGGCAATCAGCAGATCGGGATCGGCAATCAGCATCATCGCGATCATCGCCCGCTGGCCCATTCCTCCCGACACTTCATGCGGGAAGAGACCGTAGACGCGATCCGGATCGTCGATCCGCACGGCTTCGAGCGCAGCGAGCGCGCGCCTGCGCGCTTCGTGCGACGACACGCGCGAGTGCGCGCGCAGCGTCTCGACGATCTGGTCGCCGATCGACATCACCGGGTTGAGCGAGAACTTCGGGTCCTGCAGCACCATCGCGATGCGGCCGCCACGAAGCTCGCGTCGCTGTTGCGGGGTGCAGCGCAGCAGATCGGCGCCGTCGAACTCGAGCCGGCGCGCCGACACCCGTCCCTCCGGCGCGGTGAGCCCGAGAATCGCGCGCCCCGTCTGCGTCTTGCCGGATCCTGATTCGCCGACAATGCCGAGGCGTTCGCGCCCGAGCGTGAACGAGACGCCGCGCACGGCGTCGGTCGTGCCGCCGTCGCGGGTCGGAAACGAGACGCGAAGGTCGTCGACGACGAGCAGCGGCGCGCTTGACCTTATAGCGCCCGGGCTCATTTCGCCGCCTTGGGATCGAGCGCGTCGCGCAGCCCGTCGCCCAGCAGGTTGAACGCGAGGCTCACCACGAAGATCGCGGCCCCGGGCGCCGCGGCGACCCACCAGTGGTCGAGCACGTAGAGGCGGCCGTTGGCGATCATCGCGCCCCACTCCGGACTCGGCGGCTGCGCGCCGAGACCGAGGAAGCCCAGTCCCGCCGCGGTGATGATGATTCCCGCCATGTCGAGCGTCACCCGCACGATCACCGACGACACGCAGAGCGGCATGATGTGGCGCCAGACGATCCGCCACGGCGATGCGCCGATGAGGCGCACCGCGGAAATGTAGTCGGCCTGGCGCAGCGTGAGCGTCTCCGCGCGCGCAATGCGCGCGTACGGCGGCCACGACGTCAGCGCAATGGCGATCACCGCATTGCCGATGCCCGGCCCCAAGGCCGCAACGAAAGCGAGCGCGAGAATCAGCCGCGGGAACGCGAGAAAGATGTCGGTGATGCGCATCAGCGTCGCGTCGATGAGCCCGCCGGAATAGCCGGCGACCGTGCCAACCGCGAGGCCGATCGGAGCCGCCAGAATCGCAACCAGGACGACGACGAACAGCGTAATGCGGGATCCATAAATAACGCGCGACAGGATGTCGCGGCCCTGGTCGTCGGTGCCGAGCCAGTGCTCCATCGACGGTGGCAGCAGCCTCGTCGTGCGAAGGTCGCCGGTGTAAGGCGAGTACGGGGCAAGTACGTTGGCGAACAGTGCCGTCAGCACGAGGCCCAGCACGATCAGGAGGCCGACGATGGCAAGCCGGTTGCGGGCGAACGTCCGCCACGTGGAATACGCTCGCCCGAACGCGGCCTGCCGCCGCGAGCGCGGCTGATCCGACATGAGCCAGTCATGAAGGCTCAGTTCACTCCCCCCGAACCGATCAGCCGAGCTCATCTCGCCTGCACCATCGCGCGCGTCCGCGGATCGAGCATCGTGTAGAGCAAATCGGACAGGAGATTGAGACCGACGAAGATCGAGCCGACGACGATCGTCGCGCCGAGCACGGCGTTCATGTCGGCGTTCTGCAAAGAGTTCGTGAGATAGAGACCGAGCCCGGGCCATGAGAACACGGTCTCCGTCAGCACCGAGCCCTCCAGCAGTCCCGCATACGACAGCGCGATGACGGTCACGAGCGGGACCATCGCGTTGCGCAGCGCGTGCCGCCAGATGATCCGCGTTTCGGAGAGCCCCTTTGCGCGCGCCGCAACGATGTACTCCTGCGAAAGCTCGTTCAGCATGAACGAGCGGGTCATCCGGCTGATGTACGCGAGGGAGAAATAGCCGAGCAGCGACGCCGGCAGGATGAGGTGCGACAGCACGTTGCCGAACGCCTGCCATTCGCCTTCGAGCGCGGAGTCGAGGAGCAGGAGACCGGTCATCGGCTTCAACGTGTACTCGTACACGACGTCGATGCGGCCGGGGCCGCTCACCCAGCCCAGCCGCGCATAGAAGACGACCAGCGCCATGAGCCCGAGCCAGAAGATCGGAATCGAATAGCCGACGAGTCCCATGATGCGCACGATCTGGTCGACCACCCCGCCCCGCCGCACGGCGGCCCACACGCCGAGCGGAACGCCGATGCCCGCGCCGATGAGGATGCCGAGGGTCGCGAGCTCGAACGTCGCCGGAAACGTGCGCCGTATGTCCTGCATCACGGGGTTCGACGTCAGCACCGAGCGGCCGAAGTCGCCGTGCAGCACCTTGCTGACGTAGAT
>Ga0070670_100004912_pt1 | contig 11249 bp, 7 predicted proteins | sample KBSS63metaG_FD_64665 | JGI IMG/M metagenome (GOLD analysis project Ga0070670, IMG submission 64665) | Switchgrass rhizosphere microbial communities from Kellogg Biological Station, Michigan, USA - KBS S6-3 metaG | ecosystem: Host-associated > Plants > Roots > Rhizosphere > Soil ... | reverse complement strand
GACGGCAGCATCCTCGTCGTCGAAATGCGAGGCAAGACGCTTACGCGAGTGCAACCCAACGGCGACAAGCGTGTCGTCGCCGAGCTCGCGGGCGGCCCGAACGGCGCGGCAATCGGTCCCGACGGCCGGTGCTACATCTGCAACAACGGCGGATTCGAATTCAACGAGGTCGGTTCGACGATGCTGCCCGGACGGGCCCCACTGGACTACGCCGGAGGCTGGATCGAAGCCGTGGACCTCGCGACCGGGCAGAGCGAGGTGATCTACAAGACCTGCGGCGACATTCAGCTGCGCGGCCCCAACGACCTCGTCTTCGATCGATACGGGGGTTTTTGGTTTACGGACATGGGCAAGATCGTGGCGCGTCAGCGCGATCGTGGGGCCGTGTTCTACGCTCGCACCGACGGGTCGTTCATCGGGCAGGTGATCTTTCCGCTCGAAGGCCCGAACGGCATCGGCCTGTCACCGGATGATCGGATGTTGTACGTCGCGGAGTCGTGGACCGGGCGTGTGTGGTCCTACGAGATCACCGGTCCGGGCCGGATTCGCAAGTTCGACGGACCCATGCCGTGGGAACGCGGTCGCCTGCTGGCCAGCATGACCGGGTACTCAATGCTGGATTCAATGGCCGTTGACCGTGCCGGAAATGTCTGCGTCGCGGACATTCCTTATGCAGGAATCTCCGTCATTTCACCGGACGGCGAGCTGCTCGAGCGGCACGCCATGCCCGATTTCTTTGTCACCAACATATGCTTCGGAGGGCCGGAGCTGCGCACGGCGTACGTGACGCTATCGGCGAAGGGCCAGCTCATCTCGATGCCGTGGCCGCGCGGCGGTCTTCCGTTGCACTTCCTCAATCGGACACCTCAATGACCAAACCTAATTCTCGTGCCACGTTTCACTGGGACGACCCCATGCTGCTCGACCAGCAACTTTCCGACGACGAGCGCCAGGTGCGTGACACGGCGGCGGCGTACGCGCAGGAGCGCCTGGCTCCCCGTGTGCTGGAAGCGTTCCGCAGCGAGCGAACGGATACAGCGATCTTTCGCGAGATGGGCGAGCTCGGCCTCCTCGGCGCGACGATTCCGGAGGCGTATGGCGGCGCGGGCCTCAACTACGTTTGCTACGGCCTCGTGGCGCGCGAGGTCGAGCGAGTCGATTCCGGTTTTCGCTCGATGATGAGCGTGCAGAGCTCGCTCGTCATGGTTCCGATCCATGAGTTCGGCACCGATCCCCAGAAGCAGAAGTACCTGCCCAAGCTTGCGACCGGCGAATGGATCGGCTGCTTTGGACTGACCGAGCCCAATCACGGGTCCGATCCGGGGGGCATGGTCAGCCGAGCGCGGCGCGCGCCCGGAGGATATCGGCTCACCGGAAGCAAGACATGGATCAGCAACAGTCCCATCGCCGATGTATTCGTCGTGTGGGCAAAAGACGACGAAGGCAAGATTCGCGGCTTCGTGCTCGACAAGGGGATGAAGGGTCTTTCGGCACCGGCTATCCACGGCAAGGTAGGGCTGCGGGCATCGATCACCGGCGAGGTCGTCATGGACGACGTGTTCGTTCCGGAGGAGAACGCGTTTCCGGACGTCCGCGGTTTGAAGGGACCGTTCACCTGCCTCAACTCCGCGCGCTACGGCATTTCGTGGGGTGCGCTCGGCGCGGCCGAGGATTGCCTCGCTCGCGCCCGTCAGTACGTCCTCGACCGCAAGCAATTCGGCAAGCCACTGGCTGCGAACCAGCTGATCCAAAAAAAACTCGCCGACATGACGACCGACATCGCGCTGGGTCTCCAGGGTTGCCTGCGCGTTGGCCGGATGAAGGACGAAGGCACCGCTTCCCTTGAGCTCACCTCAATCGTCAAGCGCAACTCGTGCGGCAAGGCGCTGGAGATCGCCCGTCTGGCGCGGGATATGCTGGGCGGGAATGGCATCAGCGACGAGTTCGGCGTGGCTCGCCATCTGGTCAATCTCGAGGTGGTCAACACCTACGAAGGTACGCATGACGTGCACGCGCTAATTCTCGGCCGCGCGATCACTGGCATTCCGGCCTTTTGATTAGTAGTCTCGGGCAACGCGAGCTCGGTCCCCAGGTTCAACCATTCGCAATCCGTACGTCGCGATCGACCGGTGGCGAAAGATGGAGATCCAGGCGCGGAGATCGTCTACTTGCCGCGTGAATCTTTCACTCGCTCCCGGTATCGACGACTGGTCTGGAGACAGGCGGATCTCAGCTTCCGGCCAGTTGCGGGAGTTCCCACACCAAAATTTTCGCGTCCGGAACGGCCGGTCCCAGAGTAGAGCAGACCTAGCTCGGCGACGGAGCGCAATGACGAAATCGCTTAAGAACTCATCATCGCCCGCCAGCGCCGAAGGCTTATCGAGGGTCCGCAGGTCGGGTGGGCGAATTGGAGCTGCCGACCCGGTCCGGTCCTATGTGTTCGAAACAAGCTGACATTCCACAAAATCTGGTTCAGGCGTAAGAGGAGCTGGTCACTCGTGGCGAATTAGCGCCAGCACTTCTGGCATGAGGGCGCCACCCCGGCGCGCTGACCGGCGTGAGGAATGTCCTAGCTCGGGCGTTATGTGAAGCTGGAACTGTATGCCCGTAACCCTCCATCCGCTCGTCCCAGCGAGACAACGCGCTGCCCTTCCGGTGAGAAGGGCAACACGCTATCCCACGGTTTCCCTTGTCCACGCATGAACAGACCATGAGTGGGTGAGCGAATCGCGCATTAGCGCCAATCCACAGTGAGGGAGCCCGGAATCGCCCGCGTCGGTACCGGTCAGCAGCCGAGAACTCGACCCTCAACAATAGCCCCGATCTTCGTCCGCCGCCATCAGCCCTCCGTATCAGTTGCTCAACCATTTCTCGTTCACCAGAAGAGGAAGGTCGTGTGCCCAGTCCAACGGCGCGATTCCCCCAGGGTAGATTACATGCGCCATATTGTCCTTGGTGTAGGCGAGAACAAAGGACACGTGCGCAAGTTGATAGGTCTTGTTGCCGAGGATGGTCTTGCTCGCCGCGGGGATTCGAGCGGCACGCTGCGCTGCCTCGATCGTGGTTGCACCGCCCGTGAGACCGATAAACTGAGTATCGAAGTGGTCGAGCCAAGCGCGCAGCACGGTTGAGCTATCGCGTACCGGATCTGCGGTGACAAATACGACTTTGACTTGATTCCGCACATCCTGAGGTACCTGCCGCAAGCCCGATGCGATCGCGGCCATGTGCGAGGGACATTCATCCGGACAGTGGGTATATCCGAAGAACAGAAGGGTGACATATCCCTGCGTCTCAAGTCGGAAATCGAACGGAGCGCCCGATGTGTCGGTCAGGGTGAATTGCGGTTTGGCCAGCGGCGGAGTTATCAATCCCCCGCGGTAGGTCGCCTGCGAGCGATCAGAGCGCGGTGCGTCGGGGACGCCTTTCGCGGCCGACGCAGCCGACAACCAGTTGCTCGCAGCGATCAACAGTGCGGCGATCGTACAACTCGCGCACAACGCACGCAGCTTCATCGACATGTTCATCGCTCCGCCTAACGAACGACTACCCGGCCCATCATGCCCGCCGGTTCATGAATCGCACAGGTGTAGTCGAAGGTACCCGGAGTCGTGAAGGTTACCCGGTACCGTGTCACGCCCAGATTCGATTGCGCGAGGCCAAGCCTGTCCTGGGGAGCCTCCACAATGAATCCCGAGTGCACCGTGTCACCTGGCGAACCCAACACAACATGCCTCGCCCCGTCGGAATCAACCGTCACCCGCGCGGAGGGAGGGTTGGCGGAACCCAAAGGCCTGGGTCCGAACGTGATGGTATGCTGTGTCACGGGGTCCAGGTTCGTCCACTCGACAGTGTCTCCGACGTTCACGACGATCGCATCAGGAGTGAAACGATAGACTGACACGGTTTGAGTGCCTCCTCCGGTCCCAACGATCTCTCCGATGCCCGCGTTCACCTGGTACCCTGGGTTCTGCTGCGCCCTGTTCCTAACCAGGCCTAGTTGGATCGCACCATCTTTGAGCAACCCGAATCGTTGCGTGGATGCCTGAGAGTCATAGAAGGTCTGCTGATAGGGAAGCGCCTCCGATTGTTCGAGGACGTGAACCGCGCCGGTCATGTTGGGGTGCACGAGGCATACGACTTTGAAGTTGCCGGCGGTTGGAAAATTAACCGTATACGTCTGGCCGTCGAGCAGCGGCCCGGAGTCCACGCAGGCGGAGCCATCGAAGTTTGATCGATCGGGCGTGGTCCCTGGACATCCCCCGCTGATGGTCGGACGCACCTGACCTGGCTTGAGGAAGGTTGCGGTGTGAACCTCGGCAGCCGGAAAGGTCCAGGTGATGCTATCCCCAACATGAACCCAAAACTCATTGGGGAAGAATCCCTCGAGCTGTATCGCCTCGTCAAAACTTTGAGCTCCTGAGAGCGCCTGCCACGTCGCCGCCCAAGCCACCGGTGCAACCATTGAGACAGCCAGTGCCATTGCTGACATTAGTGTTGATCGCATGTTCATTTTTCGCCCTCTCGAAAAGTGGTTTCGCGCCTTTAGGCCCGTATGTTCCTTCATGGCTATCTCCTTGATCGATACTGGGTTTGGCTATCGTCGTGGGGTTACCAGCTTGCAGCGCCCGCCATCACCGTGGCTCGGACGCCGTTAACGCGGCGTTAATTTGCCGTTAACGGAGCGTGAATTCGCCGCGAAGCGAGCGTAAAGTTGTCGCCGAGCCTGGGCTGACGTGTCGAGGGATGCTTCGGGGGAATCGTATGGCACTTGTCAAGCATCCTGCGCGGGTGCTGAAGCTCAGGCTTTTCGGCGGGTTCGAGGCGCGCTTGAGCTCGGGTGCAATCCTTCGGTTCAGCACCACGAAGACTCAAGCGCTGGTTGCATACCTCGCGCTGGAGTCGCACGTCGAGCACCTGCGCGCCAAACTAGCTACTTTGCTGTGGGGCGGGGTGCGCGACGAACATGCGCGCAATAGCTTGCGTCATGCGCTTCATGACATGCGACGTGTGCTGCAGGCCTCGGCACCACGCGCGCTGCTCATCCGTGGCGAAAGTGTCGCGTTGGACCTGGCGAACATCGATGTCGATGTAGTGCGGTTCGATCGCTTAATCAGTGGCGGTTCTTTTTCCGCGATCCGCGAGGCGCTCGATCTCCATCGCGGAGAGTTGTTGGAGGGCATCGTTATAGACGAAGAGCCCTTCGACCAGTGGCTTGGCGAGCGCCGCGAGCGGCTTCGCACCCGCGCCACAAGCGCGCTCGAGACGCAGCTCCAAGCGCAGCTCAAGGATCAGCAGATACCACAGGCGCTCGAAGTGGCGCATCGGCTTCTTGCATTCGACCGCGCACACGAGGAAGCTCACCGCACGCTGATGCGCCTGTACGTCGAGCAGGGTAAGCGTGGCGCGGCCCTGCGGCAGTACCAGTCGTGCGTGACTTCGCTGCAGCGCGAGCTCGGAATCGACCCCGACACGCGGACGAGGAAGCTGTACGACGCAATCTTGCGTAACGAGCCTCTGCGATCGACAGCGCGCGACGAGCGTGACGAGCCCGGCGTGACGATTGTCCCGGGCCCGGTCCAAACGTTTTCCTCGACCTCGCTAGAACGCGACGAAGCCCCCCTGATTGGTCGCGCCGAGGAATTCGTACGGCTGAGCAACGCGGTCAATGCGAGTCGCGGGCAAGTGGAAGGCTGCGTCTTTGTGGTCGGTGAAGCCGGGATCGGCAAAACGCGTCTGGTCGCAGAAGTTGTTCGCGCCGCCCGAGGGAGCGCGACCGTGCTCAAGGCCAACGCTTACGAGAGCGAGCGAACGCTTCCGTTCGGTTTATGGGTGGACGCGCTGCGCAGCGCGGGTGCGAGCTTGTGTCTCGAAACTGCAAGCCGACTCGATCCGGTATGGCAGAGCGAGCTCGCGCGTCTCGTTCCCGAGTTCGCTCCGGGCAAGGAGCCCACATACGCTGGCAACGCGGACGAGCGACGACTCTTTAATGCCGTTCTCCAGTTTCTGTCGTGCCTGGCCGGCCGGACGCCCGTCGTGGTCGTGCTGGAGGATTTGCACTGGGCGGATGAAGCGAGCGTGCGGCTTCTCGGCTTTGTTGTGCGGCGCATTGCATCGGCACACGTTCTCATTATCGCCACGTTGCGCGAGGAGGACATCGCGCAGGGCTCGACACTGCGCGACGACTTTAGCGAGCTCGTCCTCTCCTCGTTCGCAAGCAAGGTCGAGTTGCGCGGACTCTCCCAGGCGCACACGTTCGACCTCATTCGGCGTCTCGCGTATACCAAGGATGGAGCGCTGACGCTTGCGAACACGCACGCGGGCATGTGGGAGACGAGTCGCGGAAACCCCTTCATGATCGTAGAGATGGTCCGCGCGATGCGTGAAGGCACGACGATCCAGCCGGCTGGAACACTGGCGCTTTCCGACAGGGTCCGCGAAGTCGTCGTCGCGCGTATTCAACGACTCGCGGAGCCCGTTCGGTCCCTGGTCGCGGTGGCGGCGGTGGTCGGCCGCGAATTCGACTTCGCGTTGATCGCGCGTGCGACGCAGCTCGTGGTGCAGGACGTCGCCGTGTCGATGGAAGAGCTGGTGCGTCGCCGCATCCTGCACGTGATCGACGATGGCTTCGAATTCACGCATGCATGGATTCGCGAAGTGATCTATGCCTCGCTGCTGCCGTCGCGCTGCCAACTGCTCCACGGCCAGATCGCGCTCGCCTACGAGCAGACAGGGACTCGCAACGAGGAGCGTCTGCTATCGACCCTCGTGCATCACTACACCCGGGCGCAAATCTGGAACAAGGCGGCGGCGTATGCGCGGCAAGCAGGAGAACGCGCCCTCGTCCGATGCGCTTACACCGAGGCCGCGGCGCTGTTCGAGAACGCTCGCGTCGCGCTCGAGCAGCTGCCTCGGGACGCGGAAGTCGCGCGCGAAACAGTCGATGTCCGGGTCAGATTGCATCGGTCGCTGGTCCCCACAGGAATTGCGGCGCCGACTATCGAGAACCTGCGCGAGGCAGAGAGGTTGCTGGAGCGCGTCGACGACCCTGCACGGCGTGCCGAGGTATTGTTGTGCGTAAGTGAATATGAGCGCTGGACGGGGCGCTACGAAAGAGCCGTCGACAGCGGTCATCGCGCGTTGAATGCTGCTGCGGAGTGCGGGGACTCCAACCTGGTCGCGCTTGCGCGATTTCATCTTGGTCAGGCAGATTTCTGGAAAGGACGGTATCGCACGGCGATCTCGATCTTGCGGCAGAGTGCCGTCGATGCCGACTCGAGCACGGAGCCGTCGCCGTCGACCGTCATATTCCCGGCGGCTGCTGCGCGGAGTTATCTTGCGTTGGCCCTCGCATCCATCGGACAGTTCGACGAAGCCAGGAACGCCGCGACCGAGGCGATCAAAATCGCCGGGGAGATCGACGACCTCTTCCACCAGGGGGGAGCTCGTCGCGCGCTTGGGCTCGTTTTGGTCGAGCAAGGCGATTTCGACAACGCTATTCCGTTGCTCGAGCGGGCGTTGCGGGACTGCGAACAATGGCACTTCGATCTTCATTACGCGCTCCTTGCCTGCGGTCTCGGCTACGCCTACGCGCTTAGCGGTCGGCCCGACGAAGGCGTGTCGCTGATGCAACGCGCCGTACAGCAGCGTCGGTCGCTCCGTGGCGACCACCCAGAAGCACACGGCGCGTACATGCTGTCACGGCTTGCCGAGGGCTGCTTGCTTGCGCGACGGATCGCCGATGCGGCCGCGTATGCCGAACGGGCCTTCGATCTCGCACGCACCTACGATCACCGCATCGACGAAGCGTGGTCGTTACGGCTTCAGGGTGACCTTGCGGCTCGAAAGGGGCCGGTCGACGTTGAAGAAGTGGAAACCCTGTACCTGAGAAGTCGCGCAATCGCAGCCGCCCAGGAAATGGCGCCGTTCGTTGCGCATTGCGACTTGCGCATCGCGAAGCTCCACGCGTTGGTGTGCGACGACGCCAGGAGCCGCGCCGCTTTGCGCCGCGCGCGCAAAGCGTTCGGCGAATTGAAGATGCCGTACTGGGCGGATCGTGCGAACCCAGCGCTGATGCGACTCGCCCATGCGTGACGGGGTCGTTCGAGCCGCTTGGCGCCGGTGCGTCACGGCCGCAATCCTGATCACCGTAGTCTCGGTCGCTCCGGCTGCGACCGTGGATGGCGCAAACGCACTGCGCATCATTGTTGGAGGCGCCCCCGGTAGCAGTCCCGACCTCCTCGCGCGACGACTGGCTGACGCTCTGTCCGTCACCTTGAGCCGACCGGTGATCGTGCTGAACCGGCCCGGAGCGAGCGGCATGATCGCCATGGAAGCCGTCGCTCACGCCAAGCCCGATGGTGACACGGTCGGGCTCGCCACCATGTCTCAGCTCATATTCAACACGTATCTGTTCGCGGATCTGCGCTACGACCCGGTTCGCGATCTGGCGCCGATCGCGACACTGACCACAAACCCCGTGATCATCACTGCGCATCCGCATTTCGAGGCCAAATCCCTACGGGCAGTGATCGAGCTTGCAACGAAGAACCCCAGACAGATCCGGTTTGCCACCCCGGGCAGCGCGTCCCCGCCGCGCGTTCTCCTCGCCACGATCACGGCCGCAACCGGAGCGCAATTCGATGTCATTCCGTTCAAATCGGATCCCGAAGCGCTGACAAACGTTCTCAATGGCGAAGTGCCTTTGCTCATCACCGGGATCGCGGTGGCCGCTCCACATATCCGTTCCCGCAAGCTGAGCGCGATCGCCGTGACCGGCAGCAGGCGCATTGCCGCGCTGCCCGACGTTCCGACGATGGCGGAATCCGGTTATCCGAACATCGAAGGTGACGTGTGGGTCGGCGTCGTTGCTCCAGCCGGAACGCCGCCGGAGTACGTGGAGCAGTTGAACAACATCATCGGAAAGATCATTACTGCTCCCGAGTTCGTCGCGTACCTGGAGCCCTACGGCGCGCGGATCCTGCTCAAATCACCACAGCAATTCGCGGAGTTGATCCGGGAAGGACACTTGCACTGGGGTCCCATCCTACGAAATCTACAGTCCGAGCTGCGGTAGGGTGAAGTGGTTGGGTTGTTATAATTTCGAAGAGGGATCCATCCGTCGGTTTGAAAGCTTGGCGACGTTCGAATCAACAAATCTTGAACGACGCGCGGCCCGTACCCGACACCGCGTCGACGCCACAGCAAACGATCGCCTTCGGTGTCTATAGTGATATTAAGACAAGACAGCCGCCAGCGGATGGCCAGAGACGGATGCCCATCTACCGCGTAATGCATCCCCAGCCCGGCCGACTCCACATGCAGCAGTGGTGGCGTCGCGTGCTGCACATCGTCGGCCTGTTGCTCGTGACGCTCGCCGTGTGCGCGACCGGCCTGATCGTGCTGGATGCCTCGGGCCAGCCGTTGCCCGCAAAGATGTTCCGGGGGTTGTGGAACGCACTCAACCTGGTCACGACGCTGGGCGATTTCACCGGGCTGGCAGAGCGCGACAAGGTCTTCATGATGGCGACGATGGTCGCCTTTCTCGGGATCGGCGGCTATGCGGTGTCAAGCTTGACCGGCATCCTTTCCAGCGATGCCGTAACGGCGTTTCGGGAGAACAAGAAGATGGAACCCAAACTCGACAGTCTCGCCAATCATGTAATCGTCGTCGGTTTCGGCCCGCTTGGCCGCCTGGTCGCCGGCCGCCTGCATGGCGCGGGAGAGCATGTGGTCGTCATCGATCGAGACGACGAGCTGGCGACCGAGGCCTCCAGACTCCGCTACCTCGTTGTCGAGGGCGATGCCGGCGTGGACGAGGCGGCGCTCGACCACGCCGGCGTGATGCGAGCTAAGGCGCTAGTCGTGACGACCGAGGACCCGGACCGCAAGCTCTCGATCACGTTGATGGCTCATTCCCGCAATGCGAAGCTGAAGATTGCCGTGACTGGGGCGAACCATTCGCGCGGCGCGCTCCTCCATCGTGCGGGCGCATCGCAGGTGGTGATTATGGACGAGCTAGTCGCCGGTGCTCTGGTCGATCGGCTTGCCAAGGGCGACAAAGCTTGACGGTAGCGCGGCGACAGAGGCACTTAGAAACAGGATAGGTGCTCAAGCGGGCAATGCCAATCATTGATATGTGGGGGCGATGAAAAGATCCCCCAGCGGTTCTAGCCGATTGAAGCCGCGGCGTCCTGCGTTGCCTTGACCGCTTTGGAGCGAAGTAGCGGCACCCCCGACCCGCAGGGATTGATCGATCGCAGCCGGTCGAGATCTTGGCGCGTAGTACTTCGTACGTAATTCCTTAACACTCAGAACTGGGGACTCGTGATTCGTACTGAGTACTCAGCGCCTTGTACGAAGTTCTAAGAACTGAGTACTCAGCGCTTCGTAAACGCAGCGTAAGAGCGAGATCGACCCTCTGCCCTGCCGCCTGATGGATCGGACGTCCGTTATGCCGCGAAAGCAGCCGCTCGGTCGGGGACAAGCTACTAGCGCTTTCAGCCACAACCGGTCGTCCATCAGATCGACCTAATCTCCCGGTAGGGCGTGTCCGATGGGGGAGAGGCGTAGCTGGAGTCCCCGCCCACGCCTACTGGTCCACTTCGAAGGTGGATCAGCAAACACGGACGCGTTGGTGGCAGAGCCTCGTCCCGTAATATACGATTTTTGCCTGCGGCAAGCGGGCACAGAGGAGTAGCAGATGATCGACAACGGCACCAGACGGCCCCACCTCGTGGGCAGGCTTCGATCAGCCGAGGAGAAGGGCATCGTGCACATCGAAGACCGCTTCGACACCGCCATCGACAATGTGTGGTCTGCGCTCACGGATCGAGAGCGACTCGCCGGCTGGTTAGGAGAGTTCGAAGGCGACTTGCGAGTAGGAGGTCGGTTTCACGCGCGGTTCTTCGCCAGCGAATGGGACGGCACTGGCCGCGTCGTAGTATGCGACGGGCCGCGACAACTTATCGTGATGATGACCGAAACGGGCGCCGCGGATGAAGACGCGACGGACCTTGTGTTGAGCGCGGACGGCGAACAGACCGTTCTCGTCGTTGAACAACGGGGGTTACCGCGGGACCAACTCGCCGCCTACGGAGCGGGACTACAAGTTCACGTGGAAGACCTCGCCGCACACCTCGCGGGCCGCGAACGCTGTGACGCGCCGGCGCGCTGGAAGGAACTGTTTCTCTCCTATCAAGCTAAACGGATCGACAATACGTGAGATGTCCGCTGGGGTCGAAAGCGCC
>Ga0070670_100004910_pt1 | contig 11250 bp, 12 predicted proteins | sample KBSS63metaG_FD_64665 | JGI IMG/M metagenome (GOLD analysis project Ga0070670, IMG submission 64665) | Switchgrass rhizosphere microbial communities from Kellogg Biological Station, Michigan, USA - KBS S6-3 metaG | ecosystem: Host-associated > Plants > Roots > Rhizosphere > Soil ... | reverse complement strand
CCGAAGCGCCGGTACATCTGCGCGAACTCGAGGCCGATGTAGCTGCCGCCGGCGACGATCAGATGCTCGGGCAGCGTGTCGAGGTCCATCATCGAGACGTTGGTCAGTACCGGCACGTCGCCGATGCCCGGCCACGTCGGTAGCACCGGCCTGCCGCCGACGTTGATGAAGATCTGCGGCGCCGCAAGCGTCTTGCCATTCACCTCGACCGCGTGCGGCGCGCTGAAGCGGGCATGGCCGCTTAGGAGCGTCAGGCCGGGCGTTGACGCGAGCCACTTGCCGATGCCTTCGATCGCCTCGGCGACGACGCGATCCTTCCTCGCCTTGACCGCCTTCATGTCGATCCGGGGCGCGCCGTCGATGCGGACGCCGTAGTCGCCGGCGCGACGGACGACATGCGCCGTGCGCGCGCTCGCGACCAGCGTCTTGGTCGGAATGCAGCCGTTGTTGACGCAGGTGCCGCCGAGATGCTCGGCCTCGATCAGCGCTGTGTTCATTCCGGCGTGCGCCAGCTTGACGGCGAGGAACGGTCCCGCCTGGCCGGCGCCGATCACGATCGCGTCGTAAGAGGTCGTCATGGAGTCTCCTGGAGCATGCGGCACAGCGCTGCTTCGCATCATCGTCGTTGCCGCGAGCCATGCCTTACTGCTGGGCGACGTCGCACGCCGATGGCGAGACGTCGGCTGGGCCAGAATCGGCGCCATGCCGGCCGCGACCTCGTCCCCGCGCAAGGCCATCGTCTGGATGGCGGGCTGGCTGACCGCGATGATCGTCATCGCCGTCGCCGGCCGCGAGGCGACCCGCACGCTGCACGTCTTCCAGATCATGGAGCTGCGCTCCGTGCTCGGATTCGCGATGCTCTGGCCGCTGGTGCATGCGAGCGGCGGCCTGGCGGCGATGCGGACGCGTCGCATCGGCTCGCACATCGCCCGCAACACGGTCCACTACGGCGCCCAGTTCGGCTGGTTCCTCGCCCTGACCCTGATCCCGATCGCCCAGGTCGTGGCGATCGAGTTCACGATGCCGGTCTGGACGGCGCTGCTCGCGGTCGCGTTCCTCGGCGAGCGCCTCGGCCCGGCGCGGATCGCCGCGGTCGCGCTCGGACTGGTCGGCGTCGCGGTGATCGTCCGGCCGGGCATCGAGCACGTCGATCCGGGGCAGCTGATCGCGCTCGCCGCGGCGTTCGGCTTCGCGATCTCGATCATCCTGGTCAAGTCGCTGACGACGACCGAAAGCGTGGTCGCGATCATCTTCTGGATGCTGGTCATCCAGTCGGCGATTGGCCTGGTGCCGGCGCTGCTGGTCTGGCGCACGCCGGGCGCTGGCGTGTGGCCGTGGATCCTCGTCATCGCCCTCTGCGGCACCTACTCGCACTTCTGCATGGCCAAGGCGCTGACGCTCGCCGACGCGATGATGATCGTGCCGATGGACTTCCTGCGCGTGCCGCTGTCGGCGCTCGCCGGCTGGCTGGTCTACGGCGAGCGCATCGATCTCTTCACCGTGGTCGGCGCCGGGTTGATCCTCGCCGCCAACCTGCTCAACCTGCGCCGGTCGACCCCGGCGCCCGACGACGACACCCGGATGGCGACGTCCCGATGAGCGCGATTCCGTTCGACACCTCGGCTGCGGTCGCCGCCGCGCCGCGCTGGCGCTGGCTGCCCGAGCCGGGCACTTGGAAGTACCACGCGCTCCTGCTCGGCCTTGGCATCCTGGTCCTCGGCCCGCTCGGCGGACTGACGGCGTCGTACATGAACTTCTCGATCGGCTTCTTCGTCGGCGGCCAGGTGCTTGCCGGACTGCTGGGGTCGACCGTCACCTACGGCTACGGCGCGGAGGGCAAGCACGGCGCCAACTACATCCAGACTGCAGCCGCGTCGGTTGCGAGCATGAGCGCCATGGGGGTGCTGATTCAGGCGATGGTCTGGCTCGGCCTGCCGCAGCCGCCGATGTGGCAGCTCGTCCTCTACATGCTGACGATCGGCATGTTCGGTGCCGGCATCGGCATGCTCTACACGCCGATCCTGGTCGACCGCATGAAGCTGGTTTTCCCGTCGGGCCTGGCGGTCGCGAACATCCTGCGCGCGCTGACCGATCCGGTGCTGCTGCGGCGCTCGATCGCGCTGCTCGGCGGCGGCGTCGCGACCGGGCTGGTCGGCGGCATCGCCTCGGCGAAGATCGCGTTTCTGGGCGCGATCGAGCTCTCGACCTCGACCTTCGGCGCCGGCATGGTCGTCGGCGCGCGCATCGGCCTGGCAGCGGTGACCGGCGGCGTCATCGGCTTGCTGTTGAAGCCGTACTTCGTCTCGATCGGCTGGCTGCAGGCCGGCGATCCGCCGAGGAAGATCATGTTCCTGATCGCCCTCGGCTGGATCATGGGGGCGGCGATCGTCGACATGACGTTGATCGTCGGTCGCGCCGTCAAGCGCTGGCGCGAAACCGCCGCGTCTGCCGGAGCGCCTGACGAGGACAAGGGGGTTCAGGGCTGGCGTCGCGTCCACACCGTGCGTCTCGTGATCTGGTCGATCGCGTGGGGCGCGGCGGTCGTCGCCGTCGGCCACCTCGTGCTGCACCAGCCGGTGCTCTATCTCGTGGTCGCGCTGGCGTTGGTGTGCGTGTTCGCGCTCGTCAACGGCATCTCGCTCGGCATCAGCGACTCGAACCCGATCTCGTCGGCGTTCGTGGTCTCGATCGTGATCCTGGCGGCGATCGGTCTGCAGGATCCGGCCGTCGGCCTGATGGCCGGAACCGTGCTCCTGGTCTCGACCAGCGTCGCCTGCGACATGCAGCAGGACCGCTCGACCGGCTCGCGGCTCGGCACCAACCGGGTCCTGCAGTTCCGCTACCAGGCAGCAGGCATCTTCGTCGGCGCGCTGCTCGCGGTCGGCTTCGCCCGCCTCTTCATGGCCGCCTACCCGGTGCTGCTGCTCGACCAGACGGCGATGAGCGAGGGCCAGCAGCCGGCGCAATGGAACGCGGCGATGACCTTCAAGTTCGTCGGCATCCTGAAGAGCCTGACCGATGACAAACCGTATCAGCGCACGGCGATCTGGATCGGCGTCGGCACCGGCCTCGCGATCGAGCTGGTGCGAAAGCTCTGGTTCGCCGGCGAGCGCTGGCAGCGCTACAGGAAGACCCGCACCGGCGGCGCGGTCGATTTCGTCCTCGACTCGACCGTGCTCTCGTCGCCGTACGCGCTCTCGTTCGGCGGCTTCGTCAACCTCGCGACATCGCTCTGGCTCGGTGCCGGTGGGGTCGTCGCCAGCATGATCGACGCCCGTGCCGCGCGCCGCAAGCTCCGCAACGCGCCCGGCGCCGAAGGCGAGCTGCCGCCCGACATGACCGGCACCTCGCTCTTCGGTGGCGGCCTCATCGCCGGCGACGCGCTCGCTGCGCTCGGGCTCGGACTGATCGCGCTGGGCGCGCTGGTCGTCGGCTGAGCTGTCGGTCGCGGCGAGCGTCGGCGCTAGAGACCCGCCCCCCAGCGGTATTGCAGGACGACGCTGACGCTGTCGAAGTTGGTGCCGGTGCGGGTGCTGATGCCGCTGCTGGCATTGAACTTGACCGCGTAGTAGCGATCGATCGGAACCGCGACCGTCAGTCCCACGCGCGAATTGCTCAAGGCGTCCTCCTTGGTCACGTCGTTGACGGTCGTGCGGTCGCCTCGGTAGTAGGTGACTCCGAGCGCCGCCCAGATGCCGCGACCGAAGTCATAGCTGAGGTTGGTTTGTGCCGAGTAGAGCGGCGCCTGATCGAGCGTCTGGCCGCCGAAGTAGTCGTCGTTGCGGCTGAACAGCGTGACAGCGGCGGTCAGGTCGATCGCGAGCGGACCGAACGCCTTCAGGACCCGACGTCGGGCTTGATCGACCAGCGATTGGTTCCCAGATTGACGGCCTTGCTCGCGTCGTACTGGCCCCACGGCGGTGCGACCTGCGCGCTGGCGCCGATGACCAGGTCCTGCTGGTAAGCCGGGTATTCGGACAGGGTCAGCGCCGGCGCGCCGTAGAAATTGACGGAGAGCCGAACTCGCGGGTCGCCGAGGCCGCTGATGACCCGTTCCCGGGGCTGCCCGGCGACCAGCGCTGTTCCCGAGAGATGCGAGTAGGGAACGATGACATCGAACTTGCCCGAGTTGCCCCACCGGTCGACGCCGCGCACGTAGGCGAGCAGGCCGGTATCGATCTTGAGGGGGGCGTCGGTCAGGGGCAGCGACGGATCGGTGGACAGACCCCCTTGCGAATGGGCGTAGCCCAGGGCCAGAAAGTTCAAGCCCATCGGCAGATTGCTGTAGGCCCGGGGCTCGAGCTCTTGCGACCATGCGGCGGGTGCGCATGCGCCGCCCAGCAGCGCCAGCGCCGCGACATGTGCGCCGGACGAGCGCACGCTCGCGTCTTCAACGACCCATGCGCGCCTGGTACGCCTGGAGCCAGCGATCGTTCAGCGTCGGGTTGCTCTCCTTCGAGTTGGGCGCACTGAAGATCACCTGCAAGGTGTTGTCCGCCTGCGGTCGCAGGTCGATGCTGACGGCTGCGCCTGCCTTGCTTCCGGTGATGCGCCCGTTGGCGCGGTCCGCGCTCGTGATCTGCACGCCGACATCAGCGGCAGCGCCGAGCGCGGCGTCCCAGGAGCGATCGAAGCTGGGCGGGCTCGCGACGGTGGTCGTCGGATAGGCATAGGGATACGGGGCGACGACGCAGCCGGCGCAAATCGCTGACGCGCAGACGGCAGCAAGAAAGAGAAGTCGGGTCATGGCGGTGTCCCTCGCGGCGATCTGGTCATCGTAGCGCTTCGGGTCTGGTCGGCCGAAGAGGGCAGCGCGTGTCGCGTCGGTCGATCGAACGTGATCGAGACGCAAGCGCACGGGGCCGAGGGTAGGCACCCTCGGCCCCGCAGCTGCTCGATCTCAGCGACGGCCGGCCGGCGACCGGTCCCAGTCCTGATGCTGCTTGTCATGGTGGCGACGCCACTCGGCATGCCGCCACGCATCGTCGCGCTCATGGCCACGGCCGTACACCGGCAGCCACGGACGGCCATACACGAACGCCGGCGGCGCGACGTAGACCGGATGCGGCTGGACCAGCACCGGACGCGGCTGGACGTAGACCGGCCTGGGCTGTACGTAGACCGGCGCCGGTTGCACGTAGCCATGGCCGCCTTGAAAGCCGACCGACAGGTAGACATTCGGGCTGGCGTTTGCGGCGCTGGCGGCACCGAGGGCCGCGACGGTGAGAGCGGCGGCGGCGACGAGCTTGGTGGAGAAGGTAGTCATGAGAGGCTCCTGTGAGTTGCGAGGAGGTCATCTTGCGCGGCCATCGCTGAACGGAACCTGAACGGCTGCGAGATCATTCAAGCGGCGCGGAGGACGATCTCGAGGCGGGCGCCGCCGAGGTCGGAGCGCGACAAGGCGAGCTCGCCGTCGTGGCTCGCCACTAGGTCGTTGACCACCGCCAGGCCGACGCCATGGCCGGGGACCTGTTCGTCGCCGCGAACGTGCAGCTCGAGGATCGATCGGGTATCGGCGAAGCCGGGACCGTCGTCGTCGATCCGGATGCGCAGCTCGCCGGCCTCGCGACGCACGCTCGCCGCGACCCGCGCACGCGCCCACTTGGCAGCGTTGTCGAGGACGTTGCCGAGCATCTCGAAGGCGTCGCCCTCGTCGATCCGCCAGGCGAGATCGGGCGCGCAATCGATGCTGAAGACGAGATCCTTGTCGGCATACACCTTGGCGAGCGAATCGCGTATCCGGTGCAGGACCGGGGCGAGCGGCAGGTACGGCGCGAAGCGCGACGAGCCGCTCGCCGCCGCACGGCCGAGCTGGTGCTGGACGATGTCGTCCATGCGCGCGACCTGCTGGGTCACCGCCGCCGGCAGCTCGGCCGGCGTGTGCAGGGCAGTGCGCAACACGGCGAGCGGCGTCTTCAGGCTGTGCGCGAGAAAGCTCAACGCTTCGCGATAGCGCGTCTGGCGCAGCCGCTCCTGCTTGATCAAGGTGTTGAGGTTGCTCGTCAGCGCCGTGATCTCGGCCGGATAGCGGCCGACGACTTCGGCCTGCGTGCCGTGCTCGATGCCGCGGATCTCGTTCGCGACCCGCGCGAGCGGTGACAGGCCCCATTGCAGCAGCAGCGTCTGCGACAGCAGCAGCAGCACCGCGGCGCCGCCGAGCCAGGTCCACGACGTGCGTTCGAAGATCGCGATCTCGCGGTCGAACTCGGCCTTGTCTTCGAGCACCGACAGCCCCAGTCGCGCGGTCTGCGTGCTTCCCGCCCAGTTGACGCCGTAGCCGACCGCCAGGTAGTCACGGCCTCCGGCGCCCACCGTCTCCATCCGCCATTGGCCGACGGCGAGGTCGCGCAGGAACGGCGGGCTGACGCCTACCGTCGACGGCGACCGCCACTGCTCACCGCGCGCCACGTTGACGATGCTGGCGTAGAGCCCGGAGCCGGGCAGCGACAGGCGCGGCTCGGGAAACGAGGGCGGCATGACCAACGCACCGCCGGCGTCGATCTCCGCCTCGGCGAGCAACAGGTAGACCGTGCTCTGCAGCTGCGCGAAGCGGGCGGCGCGGACGCTGTCTTCATGGGCGCGCTGCACCGCCCATCCGGCGGCGGCGACGAACGCAATCAGCACCAGCGTGGCGCCGAGCATCAGGCGGGCACGGATCGAGTCGCGCCACCTCATCCGAGAGTGAGCCGGTAGCCGCGTCCACGCAGCGTCTCGATCGGCGCCAGGGTGCCGTCGGGGTCGAGCTTCCTGCGCAGCCGGCCGATCAGCACCTCGAGCACGTTGCTGTCGCGATCCTCGTCGTGGGGATAGAGATAGTCCGAAAGCTCGAGCTTGGTCACGACTCGCGTGCGTTCGCGCACCAGGTATTCGAGCAGCCGGTACTCGAACGCGGTGAGCTCGATCGCGGCGCCGTGGAGCGTGACGCCCTGGGCCGAGAAATCGATCGCCAGCGGACCCAGCTTGAGCACGTCGGAGGTTGCCTTGAGCGAACGGCGCAGCAGCGCCTTGATCCGCGCCGCGAGCTCGGGATACTCGAACGGTTTGACGAGATAGTCGTCGGCGCCCGCTTCGAGGCCGACGACCTTGTCCTGCCAGCTGCCGCGCGCGGTCAGGATCAGGATCGGCAACGTCCGGCCGTCGCCGCGCAGGCTCTGCACCACTTTCAGCCCGCCGAGCTTGGGCAGGCCGAGATCGACGATGGCGAGGTCGACCGGATATTCGCGCGCCTGGAACAGGCCGTCCTCACCGTCGCCGGCCTGATCGACGCGGTAGCCGTCGCCTTCAAGCTGGCGCGCCAGCCCGAGGCGCAGCGCCGCGTCGTCCTCGACCAGCAGCAGGCGCACGCCGATCCGCGCTCGCTCAGCCGACGACGCGGCCGCTGGCCGCGTCGATCAGGATCACCCTGACGTCGCCCTTCGCGGTGAGCACCTTGACGCGCCACACCGGGCGGCGGTCGGCCTCGGTGCGCTCGACCGAGAGGACGCGGCCGCTGGCGACCCGCTGCGCCGCCGCCGCCGCCTCGTCGCGGCTGACATCGGCCCAAGCCGGAGCGGCTGCGACGATCAACAGGGCGCAGAGAGGGCTGATCAAGGCTTTCATGATGCGACGCGCGACGAGCCGGCGATCCGGCCGGGACGCACTATCGTCCCACAGGATCGACCGACACGCGTACCGGGACGTACGCGCCCGGACTCTCCTGCATCAGCGTCGTGAAGTGCTGGCCGCGGTACTCGTAGGTGACCTGGTAGCCGACGACGCGCGTCTGGACGTCGGTCACGACGCGGCATTCGGTCACCTCGCGCGGCGCCTGCTCGTAACCGTCGCGCCGATCGCGGTTGGCGATGTTGGTGCCGGCCAGAGCGCCGAAGACCGCGCCGATCGCCGTCGCGGCCTGCCGGCCGTGGCCATGGCCGAACTGGTTGCCCAGCAGGGCACCGGCAGCGCCGCCGATGATGGCGCCGCCGACGTCTCGGCCGTCGACGCGTCGCGGCTCGGCGACCCATCGGTTGCTGCACTCCTGGCGCGGCACGTTCAAGCTCTCGTACTGCGGCTCGACGCCGATGACCCGGGCGTTGTCGACGTAGTTCTGGGCGTGGGCGGCCACGGCCGCGGTGGTCAGCAGGGAGACAAGGGCAAGGCGCTTCATGGAAGGCTCCTTCGGTGGGGGTGAAGGCATCTTGCGGGCGGCTCCCTGAACCGAAACTGAACGGAATCAGAATCGCATTCGGCGCCTGAACTTTCGACGAACGGAGATCACATGAAATTCCGAGGAAGCTGCCATTGCGGTGCCGTCGCCTTCGCGGTCGACGGCGAGATCGAGAGCGCGATGGCGTGCAACTGCTCGATCTGCCAGCGAAAGGGCTCGCTGCTCTGGTTCGTACCGCGCGCCGCGCTGCAGCTCGCGACGCCGGAAGATGCGACCCGCGTCTACACCTTCAACAAGCACCTGCTGAAGCACCGCTTCTGTCCGGTCTGCGGCATCCATCCGTACGCCGAAGGAACGGATTCGAAGGGCAACGCGATGGCGGCGATCAACGTCCGCTGCCTCGAGGAGATCGATCTCGCGGCGATCCCGGTCACCCATTTCGACGGTCGCGCGCGATGACGCTCCTGGCCGCGACGGCGCGACCTTGGGCGGCGCTCGCTTTCGTGGCGCCGATCGCGGCATCGCCCGGCCGCGCCGACACGGTCAACACGCGCGAGCTCCAGGTTCGCGAACTCGCACCCGGCGTCTACACGATCCGCCATCCCGACCCGACCGACGACTTCCCCGACGGCAACACCACCGTCGTGATCGGCGAGCGCGAGGTGCTGGTGATCGACACCTGCTACCTGCCGTCGAGCGCCGACGCCGACATCGCCCTCATCCGCCGCTGGACCGACAGGCCGGTGCGCTGGGTGCTCAACACCCGCTGGCACAACGACCACGTCGGCGGCAACCAGCGCTATCGGCTCGCCTGGCCCGGCGCCGAAGTGGTCGGGCACGAGGAGACGCGCCGCATGGTCGGCTCGCGCGTGCCGTCGTACGTGCGTCGCTTCGTCGCGCCTGATTCCCGCGATGCGCGACCGCGCGAAGCTCTGCGCCGCACTGCAGAGAGCGACGTCGACGAGAAGGGGGCGCCGGTCGATGCCGCGGGCCGCGCCGCAGCCGCGGCATCGCTGGCGCGCTTCGAGCGTGCGGCGAGCGAGTTCCGAAGCATCGTCGTCGAGGCGCCGACCGTCACCTTCGAGATCGGCGGGCTGCGCATTGATCTCGGCGGCCGCATCGTCGAGCTCAAGCATCTCGGTCGCGGCAACACCGGTGGCGACGTCGTGGCCTGGCTGCCGGCCGAGCGCATCCTGGTCGCCGGCGACCTGGTCGACCATCCGGTGCCGTATGCCTTCGCCGGCTACCCGACCGAATGGATCGCGACGCTCGATCGGCTGGCGGCGCTCGATCCGCTGCTCGTCGTGCCCGGGCACGGCGAGGCGCTGCGCGGCAAGGGCTACATCGAGCGCGTCGCCGCGCTGCTGCGCAACCTGCGCCAGCAGGTCAACGACCTGCTCGACAAGAACGGCGGCGGCTTCGCGCTCGAGGACGTGCAGAAAGCGATCGACCTGAGCGCGGCCCGAAGCGCCTTCGCCGGCGACGACGCCGACAACCGCGAGTTCTTCGACGCCTCGATGGCGAGCCTGATCCGGACCCTGCACGCCGAGCTCAAGGCGCGCTGAGAAGGAGCCGGCGGCGGCGTCGCTGCTAGCGCGACGCCGGCGCCGCCGACCGTGGTGCGCTGGCGGCCGCGCTGGCCGCGACGACGACGGGAACCCGTGCGGCGTAGTAGGCCAGCGTGTCGAGCTCATCGACCGATACCTGGCTCACGGCTTCGATCATCGCCTGCGTGTAGCCCGCTCGCTGGCCCGACTTGAAGCCGCGCAGGCTGTCGCGCAGATACTCCTCGCGCTGGCCGCCGATGCGCGGCACCTGCTGGCCGCCGCTCAGGTCTTCGCCGTGGCAGAACACGCACTTGTGCTGGCGCGCCAGCTCGCGACCTTTGGCCATTCGCGCCGGATCGGGCGGCGTCGCCGGTGAGGGTGGTGGTACCGCGGGCAACGCGTCGATGACGGCGGCGAAGCCGCGCAGGTCGGTATCGGTCATGCCCTTGGCGACGGCGGTCATCGCCTCGTTGCTGCGCCGTCCCTCGCGGAACAGGAAGAGCTGCGTGATCGCATAGAAGCCGTGCTGCCCGGCGAGCGCGGGCGTTCCCGGGAGCTCGCTGCGACCGTTGGCACCGTGGCACGCGGCGCATACCGATGCGAAGCGTTCCCGGTAGGCGCCGGCATCGCTCGCCGACGCCGCAGCCGCCGGGCGCGACGCGGCGCCCTTCGTCGTCCGCGCGGGAGCCGGTTTGGCCGAGGCACCGGACGGGCCGACCGATTGCGCAGCGGCAGCGCCCGAGAGCAGCGCCGCGGCCAGGGCCGCGGCGACGCCCGCGGCCCGCCGCGGCCCCTTCAGCCGCTGCTCCTCGCGCGCTGCGGACGCGAGGTCACTTGCCGCCGTAGCTGATGCGATAGATCGCTCCGGCATGGTCGTCGGTGACGAGCAGCGAGCCGTCCTTCATCACCAGGAAGTCGACCGGTCGGCCAAGGTAGGCGTTGTTCTCGACGAAGCCGGTCATGAACGGCTCCACCTTCGCGCCGCCCTTGCCGTCGGGCCAGGCGACCGAGACGTCGGAGTATTTCTTGGTCCGGTTCCACGGACCGTGGCGGGCGATGAACATCGCTCCCTGGTACTTTGCCGGGAACATCTTGCCGGTGTAGAACTTCAGGCCGAGCGAGCCGGCGTGCGGGCCGAGCAGCGCGGCCGGCTTGATGTAGTCGTCGCACGACTTGCCCCAGCCGAACTCCGGATCGGGGAGGTTGCCCTGGTGGCAGAACGGGTACCCGTAATGCTGACCGAGCTTCTTCATGTCGATCCGGTTGAGCTCGTCGTTGGGCAGCTCCTCGCTCAGCCAGTCGCGGCCGTTGTCGGTGAACCAGATATCGCCCGTCTTCGGATCGAAGTCGAAGCCCACGGTGTTGCGCACGCCGGCGGCGAGCGTCTCGAGCCCGGTGCCGTCGAGGTTCATCCGGTAGATCTTGGCGTACTCGCCCGGATCGCAGATGTTGCAGGGCGCGCCGGTGGCGAAGTAGAGCTTGTCGTCCTTGATGCGGAAGTACTTCCAGCTGTGGTCGCCGCCGCCCGGCAGCTTGTCGTAGATCACCTTGCCTTCG
>Ga0070670_100004909_pt1 | contig 11250 bp, 11 predicted proteins | sample KBSS63metaG_FD_64665 | JGI IMG/M metagenome (GOLD analysis project Ga0070670, IMG submission 64665) | Switchgrass rhizosphere microbial communities from Kellogg Biological Station, Michigan, USA - KBS S6-3 metaG | ecosystem: Host-associated > Plants > Roots > Rhizosphere > Soil ... | reverse complement strand
ATACTTCTGCGTCGCGTAGCCGACGATCGCTCCGACGATCGCGCCGGGAAGCATGATCTCGAAGTAATAGTGCTTCCCGGTCGCCGAGGGCAGCGCCGCGACGATCCACGCGAGGACCAGGCCGACCCCGAGGCCGAAGACCACGCCGAGAGGAAGCGAGTCGACCTTCTTGGCGAAGTAGCCGATCGCGACGCCCGCGACGAGACCCTTGAACGTCGAGCCCACGATGATGCCGAGGAGCTCGTTGCGGACCTCGGGCGTGAACCACGCCGTCAGCCCGTCGAAGACCCCGAGGATCCCCCCGAGAATCAGACCGAAGAGCGGTTTGCTCATGTTGCCTCCGGGGTTCTATTCAACGCCGGCCCCGATTCCTTTAACCGGCGCTCTCGCCCCGGAGGAGCCTATCGCCGCAGGAGCCAGAGCATCGCGGCGCGGACCACGAGGTAGGCCGCCACGAGAAGCACCGCCGTGCGGTACTTCGCGAAGAAGCGGCTCGCGCGCTCGACCGGCGTCTCGCGGTGGGCGAGCACTCTCTCCCCGTCGAGGAACCGGGACACCTCCGCGGACAGGTCTTCCGCGGACGCGTACCGCCCCTCCGGAGACGCGGCCATGGCTCGAAGCACGAGCGATTCGAGGGCGGGCGGCACGCCGCGGGCGGCGCGGCGGGGCGGAAGCGGAGTCGCGGCCTCGCCGCCGGGGGTCGAGCGGCTCCGGGCCTCCTCTCCGTCGAACGGCGGCCGGCCCGTCAGGAGGAAGTACAGGATCCCTCCCAGCGCGTAGACGTCGGCGGCGGGGCCGACCGCGGCGGCGCCGGCGGCCTGCTCCGGCGCCATGTAGGACAGCGTTCCCATGACGGTCCCGGCGGAGGTCCCCCGCGACCCGGGCGGCCGCGCGGACGGATCGTCCGCAGCCGAGTCGACGAGGCGCGCGATTCCCCAGTCCATGACGAGCACCTCGCCGAACGGCCCGACCATGACGTTCTCGGGTTTCAGGTCGCGGTGGATCACGCCGTGCGCGTGTGCGAAGGCGACGGCATCGCAGACTCTTTGGAAGACGCGGAGTCGATCCGCCAGGGCCATGTCCGGCGCGAGCGCGTCGAGGCGCGACCCGTCGACCCGCTTCATCGCGTAGAAGACGCGGCCGTCGGGAAGCGCGCCGGCGTCGTGGACGGGAACGATCCCCGGATGCTCGAGCCTCGCGATGATGCGCGCCTCGCGCAACATCCTCTCCGCGGCCGCGGGATCGGAGACTCCCGTGGCGACGACCTTGAGCGCGACTTTCCTTCCGAGGACGGTGTCGTCGGCGAGGTAGACGGCCCCCATCCCTCCGTGCCCCAGCTCCTCCAGGACCCGGTACTTGGTATCCGCGAGGTCCGGCCATTCGGCGACGCGCCGGAGATGCTCGACGGTGGCGCTCGACAGCCACCTCACGGCGCGACTCCGAGGAGGCTCTTCGCCTCCTCGCGGAACTCGCGATCGCTCGAGGTGATCTCGCGGAGCTTCTCCAGCACGATGCGGCGGAACTCGCGGCGGGCGAAGGCGAGGAAGTTGGTCACCTGCGTCGCGGGGATGTGGAACTCCTCGGCGAGCTTCTCGTACGTCAGGCGCTCGTCGGGGTCGCGGTCGAGCTCGTACCGGTCGAACAGCATGTACGGGAGGTCCCTCCCGCGCTGCGCGCACTCGACCCGGAGCTGTTCGACCGCGAGCTCGAAGATGCTGCGCGCGAACTCGTCGTGAAAGTACTGCTCGAGCGAGCGCGACGGGTCCGGAGGCTCCCGGGCGATCTCGCCCTCCGCGCCGTCGAAGTCGAGCGAGAGCATCGGGGCTTCCGGCGCGCGCTTCGCGCGTGACGCCGACTTGAGCTCGTTGGCGACGAAGCGGTCGAGGCACACCCGGAGGAACGTCCGGAAGCTGCCCTTCGCGGCGTCGTAGCCGCCGAAGAAATCCTTCTCGATTGCACGCGTGAAGAATCCCTGGGTGAGGTCCTTCGCGTCCTCGTTCGAAGCGCCGTGGCGGAGGCGGAGATATTTGTACGCGGGCTTCCAGTATGCGTCGATCAGGATCGTGAGCCCGCGCTCGCGCTCGAGCACGTCGTCGCTCTGCGCCGCGAGCACGGCGGAGTGCCGCGTCGCGGGGAAGCGATCCGCTCCCGCCATCCGGGTGCCCGTCTCGTCTCGCATGGTGGCAGGTATATGGTAAGAGCGTGACGCGCGACGCGACAGCGGTAGCCGCCGCAAATCTCGCCTTTTATCGCGCGCTCGAGGAACGTGATCTCGAACACATGTCTCTCGTCTGGCTCCAGGACGATTCCGCGACGTGCGTTCACCCGGGCTGGCACCGGCTCGACGGCTGGCAGGAGATCGAGCGCTCGTGGGACAACATCTTTTCGAATTCCCGCCCCTGGCGCGTGAGCTGCGAGGACGTCCGCATCGCGGTCTCGGGAGATCTCGCCTGGGTCACGTGCGTCGAGGTGATCACGCCGTTCGGCGGAGACTCGACGTCGGACTCGGCGCGCATGCAGGCGACCAACCTGTTCGGCCGGGTCGGAGACCAGTGGCGCCTCGTGCATCACCACGCCTCTCCCTCGCCGGAAGCCGACGACGAGGACGACGAGAGCGTGAACTGACGATGAGAGCCCTCCAGCCATGAAGGCGATCCGCATTCACCAGGTCGGCGGCCCCGAGGCGATGCGGCTCGAGGATCTCCCCGACCCCGTGCCCGGCGCGGGAGAGGCGCTCGTCGGGGTCGAGGCGTCGGGCGTGAACTTCATCGACGTCTACCACCGCACCGGTCTGTACAAGACGGCCCTGCCGCTGACGCTCGGCCAGGAGGGGGCCGGCACCGTCCTCGCGACGGGCGACGGCGTCTCGGAGGTGCGGCCGGGGGACAGGGTCGCGTGGTTCGGCGCATTCGGCTCCTATGCCACCCGCGCCGTCGTCCCGGCGCAGCGCCTCGTCGCGGTGCCCGACGGCGTATCCACGCGGCAGGCGGCGGCCGTGATGCTCCAGGGCATGACCGCGCACTACCTCGCGCGCTCGACCTACCCGTTGAAGCCGGGCGACGTCTGCATCGTCCAGGCGGCGGCTGGGGGAGTCGGTCTGCTCCTGACTCAGATCGCGACCCGGCTCGGCGTGATCGTGCTCGGCACCGTGGGCAGCGAAGCGAAGGCCAGGCTCGCCCGCGATGCCGGCGCCGCCCGGACGGTCGACTACACGAAGGAGGATTTCGTGGCGGCCGCGAAGGAGCTCACCGGCGGTCGCGGAGTCCAGGTCGTGTATGACTCCGTCGGCCGGACCACGTTCGACGGAAGCCTCGCGAGCCTCGCGCCGCGCGGCATGCTCGTCTCCTTCGGACAGTCGAGCGGCGCCGTGCCGCCGTTCGACCCGCTGCGCCTCTCGCAGGGAGGCTCCCTCTACCTGACCCGGCCGACGCTCATCCACTACGTCGGGTCGCGCGAGGAGCTGCTGTCCCGCGCGGGCGAGGTCCTCGGCTGGGTCAGGGACGGGACGCTGCGCGTGCGAGTCGACCGCGAGGTTCCGCTGGCGGACGCGGCGGCGGCCCACCGGGCCCTCGAGGCGCGCGAGACCGCGGGGAAGGTGCTGCTCATTCCGTAGGGACCGCCCGGGACGCCGGTTGTCGTCACGGCTCGTTCGAGCTGTGCCATGATCCGCGAAACTGATCCTTTCCCCGGGAGGTCCCTTGATCCTGGTCACCGGAGCGACGGGCAAGGTCGGACGCGAGGTCGTCCGCCAGCTCGCCGCGTCCGGCGCGCCCGTGCGCGCGCTCGTGCGGGATCCGGTCGGCGCGTCCGCGATCCGCCTCCCGGGCATCGACGTCGTCACGGGCGATCTGGGCCTTCCCGAGACTCTCGCCCCGGCCTTCGCCGGCGTCGAGCGTGTCTTCCTCCTCGTCCCCGCGCACCGCGAGCAGCTCGCGTTCGACACGAACGCCGTCGACGCGGCGCTCGCGGCGGGCGCGCGGCGCATCGTCAAGGTCTCCGTCGCCGGCGGGCCGGACTCCGGAACCCAGATCGGCCGGTGGCACTGGGCGGGGGAGAAGAAGGTCGAGTCGTCGGGCCTCGACTTCACGTTCCTGCGGCCGAGCCTCTACATGCAGCAGTCGCTGGTGTACGCGCGCTCGATATCCGTGAGCGGCGCGTTCTCCGCTCCGCTCGGGACGGGAGCGGTGGCGCTGGTGGACGCCCGCGACGTGGCGGCGGTCGCCGTCCGGGCCCTCACAGAGGAGGGACACTCGCGGCGCATCTACGATCTCACCGGCCCGGAGGCCCTGACGTTCGACGAGATGGCGGACGCGATCTCGAACGCGATCGGCCGCCCGGTGTCGTACGTGCACATCCCCCCCGAGTACGCTCTCAAGCAGATGCTCTCGGAGGGAGTGCCCCGCTGGCTCGCCGAGGACATGCTGATCCTCTTCGCGTCGTTTCGCGAGGGCTACGGCGCCGGCGTTTCCGACGCGATCCCCCGGATCACGGGACGCCCGGCCGGAACCTTCCGGCAGTTCGCCGCCGACTGCGCGAAAGTCTTCCGCGACGGGCGGTGAGCCTCCTGGTGCTTGCCCTGGTTCTCGCCGCCGCGAGCCCCGTCGCTCCGTTTCGAGAGCCCCATCGTCTCGCGCTGGGCGCGGGCCGGCGTCCCATGGCCCTGGCGGCGGCGGACTTCAATCGCGACGGCTTCGTCGACGTGGCCGTCGGCGCGGAAGGCACGGCGGACGTGACGATCTTCCTCGGCGACGGCCGGGGCGGGCTCCGCGCGGGCGCGCACGCTCCCGGGGGGCCGCATCCCATCGAGATGGTGGCGGCGGACTTCGACGGGAACGGGATTCCGGACCTCGCGGTCGCCAACCACGAGTCGACCGATCTCGTCGTTCTTCTCGGAGACGGGAAGGGAGGCCTGCGCCCGGCCCCGGGCTCGCCCGTGCGCGTCCACAGCGTGCCGCATCCGCACGCGCTCGGCGCGTGCGACGCCGACGGCGACGGAGACCTCGACCTCGTGCTGGACGACTGGGGCGAGAACCGGCTGACGCTCGTCCGGGGTGACGGCCGAGGGAGCTTCGCGGGCCCGGGTGAGCCGATCGAGGTCGGCCGCAAGCCGTACCGCAACCTCAAGGTCCGCGACTTCGACGGAGACGGCCGCTGCGACATCGCGGCTCCCAGCTACGGCGACGGAGTTGTGACGCTGCTGCGCGGCGATGGCCACGGCGGCTTCCTCGCCGGCGCTCCCATCCACGCGGGTCCCGCCCCGTTCACGCTCGACGCCGGGGACCTCGACGGCGACGGACACGTGGACCTCGCCGTCCAGAACTACTCGGGACAGCTCTCGGACCCGAGCGACGACGCGCTGACCTTTCTTCTCGGCGACGGCCGCGGGGGCTTCCGGCTCGGTCCGCGCATCGCGACGGGACGCGCGCCGTTCCATGTCGCCGTCGGCGACGTGGACGGAGACGGATTCGCCGACGCCGTGACCGCCGACTACGGCGACTCCGCCCTGACCGTGTCGCGCGGAGGGCCGGGCGGGCTCTCGCCGTCGCGAACGACGCACGTGCCCGTCGGCTGCCGCCCGGAGCGCGTGATCCTCGCGGATCTCGATCGTGACGGCCGCGCGGACGCGATCGTCACGTGCTCGGAGTCGGGAGAGCTGGTCGTCCTGCTCGCCCGTTCGCCCCGGTGACGAACCGGGACAAGGAGGTTTCCGTGTCGACGTCGGAGAACGCTGCGCTCGCCCGGAAGTGGTTCGACGAGGTCTGGAATCAGAGACGCGACGCCACCGTCGTCGAGATGCTGGCGGACCCGTGCGACGGTCACACCGAGGGAGGCCCGGTCACTGGCCCGACCGAGTACCTCGCCGCACGCGCCGCGCTGCTCGGCGCGTTCCCGGACATGCGCGTCACGGTCGAGGCCACGATCGCCGAGGGCGACGAGGTCGCGGTGCGGTGGTCCGCGACGGGAACGCACCTCGGAGAGCACATGGGCCCGCTGGCGAGCCGGAAGCGGCTTCCCTTTCGCGGGATCACCTGGCTGCGCTTCGAGAACGGCCGGATCGTGCAGGGCTGGGACAGCTGGAACCTGGGGAAGCTGTTGAGCGAGATGACGGCGCCCCAGGAGGCGCGTCGTGACGCCTGAGGCGTGGGGCGTAGCGCGTAAGGCGTAGACGCGTACCTCGCGTCATCCCGACGACGGCGCCGGATCTCTTCGCTCCTCAGGGTGAGGCGCCGCCGACCGCATCCGTCGCCTCGCCGAGCCTCTTCCAGATCTCGTCGATCCACGCGCGGTGCTCGGGCTTCATGAGCACCGACCGCAGGCACGAGACGGTGTCCGCATCGCGCGCGACTCCCGCCGCCTCCAGCTCGAAGAACTCCACGGGCAGCTGAGCCACGGCGAGGTGCAGCCCTCGGCGGGCCGACTCTTCGAACACCCGCCGGGAGAGCTCGGACGCGGCTCGCGCCGACTTCGCCCGCGGGAGCCACACGACGATGTCGAGCTCGGGGCGGAACGCGCCGACGAACCGGCGATCCGCGGCGATGCGATCGTGGAGAGCAAGGGCGGCCTCCCGTCCGTCGGACAGCCCGCGCGCGAGCTCGCCGCCCGGCGTCAGGGGCAGGAGCCGCTGCGTCGCCCAGAGCGCGACGGCCGACGCGCCGGCGCGCGAGCATTCGAGGCTGATCTCGCCGAGGTGAAGCTCCCCCGAGGTGAAGTACGTGTACGGCGAGTCGTGGCGGTAGAGCCGGCCGACCTCGGGATCGCGAAACAGGACGCAGCCGCAGCCGTACGGCTGGAGACCGTGCTTGTGCGGGTCGACGACGATCGAGTCCGCCTCCGACAGCCTCGCGAACGCGGCGCGGGCCGGCGGGTCCAGGTTCGCGGCGAGCGTGAAGTACCCGCCGTAGGCCGCGTCGGCGTGGACGCGGCAGCCGGCCGCGCGCGCCGCGTCGAGGATCTCCGGCAGCGGATCGACGGAGCCGGTTGCCGTCGTCCCCATCGTCGCCACGACGGTTCCGACGCCCCCGCGTTCGAGGCGGCGCGCGAGAGCGCCCGCGTCCATGCGGCCCAGGCGGTCGCACGGCAGCGTCTCGAAATCGAGGCCCAGCACGCCGGAGATCCGCCCGTGCGTGTAGTGCGCCTGGGACGACGCGAGCACGGTCTTCCCGGGATGGAGCCGGCCCGAGACCCACAGCGCCTCGAGATTCGCCATCGTGCCGCCGCCGCAGAGGTGGCCGAGGAAGCCGGGCGCTTCCCATCCGAACATGCCCGCGATCCCGGCGACCGCCTCCTTCTCCATCCGCGAGCTCGCGCGGCCGCCGTCGAGCGCGTGGTTGTTCGGGTTGATCCGCTGGGCGAGCGCGTACGCGAGCCGCGCCACGGGATGCGGCGGCTTGAGCATCTGCCCGGCGTACAGCGGGTGGAAGTAGGGGAAGTTGTCGCGGAGCCTCTCCGCCGTCTCGAGCAGCACGGCCTCGGCGTCCTCGCCGAGCCTCGCCCCGACGGCCGGCGGGAGGTCCCCGAATCCGCCGTCGAGTGACTCGACCGAGGCCCGCAGAAGCTCCAGCTCCCGCTCGAGATCCCGATCGTTCACGCGGGAAGTCTATTCGCGCGGAACGGAGACCTCACACTCCTAACCCGGCCGGCCCTTCTTCGCGTCCTCGACCCACTTCCGGAATCTCGGATCGTCGCGGATGCGTGCGAAGTCCTCGTCGGTGTCGAGGAGGTCCAGGTTCCGAAATCCCTTGCCGAGCGCGCGATCGAGGTCCTTCAGCGCGAGCGCCGCGTCGCCGGACCGCGCGGACGCGCACGCCAGGTCGTAGTCGACGATCGGGTCTTCCGGGTCGATCGCGCTCGCGACGCCGAGCGCGAGTCTCGCGCGGGGGAGGTCCTGCCGCTCCAGGAATCGCTGGGGCAGGTAGAACCGGGTCTGCACGCGGAGGGTGGCGAGGATGCGTTCCGCGGACATCCGCTCCGCCGCGTCCGAGCTCGCCGCGCGCTGGCGCAGCGCGGGTACTCCGAGCTCGGAGGCGAGGACACCCGCGGCCGTGAGGTCGGGCGCCGCGAACGCCTGCGAGATCTTCTCGGACAACCGGCGCAGGGCCGCCCGGTCCCGGTCGTCGCGCTTGCGCGCCTCGCGGTCCTGACGCCGTGCCTCGTCCGACTTCTGGAGCCGTGCCGCCTGCGAGCGGGCCTCCGCGACGTCGGCGAGCGTGTCGAAGTCGCGCGCGGCGTCCGACCATCGGACGAGCGCGGCGTCCAGCCGACCCGATGCCTCGAGGCTGCGGGCGCGGTCGACGTCCTCGCGGTAGAGCCGCGCGGCGAGCGCCTCGTCCCTCGGCCACAGGCCGGCCCGCATCCCGCGAACCTCCAAGAAGACGAGGGCCTCGCGGGCGAGCTCCGCGGGCGGCCATTCGTGGCCTCCCTCGAAGTAGCCGATGCGAAACGCCGCCTTCGCGTCGGCGAGCTTCTGCTCGAGAGCTCGCATCTCGTAGTAGTTGAAGTCCCGGTCGCCGACCGTGCCGAAGTAGGGGAAGGCGAGGCTCCGGATCGGCGCGTTCTCGTCCGGGAACCCCGCGCCGCAGCCCACCACGCCCGAGATCGCCGTGGGCGCCTGCAGGGCGAGGGCGAGGCTCGCCCGCGCTCCGCCGGAGAAGCCGGAGAGATAGACGCGGCGGTCGTCGAGCGCGAGCCGCTCGTGCGAGTCCTTCCACATCGCTCGAAGGGCGGGAGTGTTGGGATCGTCGTGCGTGTCGCTGCGGGTGTTGAACGACGAGACGAGCACCCAGCCGAGCTCCTCCGCGGCGCCGCGGAACCGGTCGAGCGGGATCCGGGCACGGCCGCGGGCGTCCAGGAGATAGACGACCGGCCACGGCCGCGTCGCGACGTAGGACGAGGGGAGATAGACGGCGTAGCCCTGCTTCGGATCATCCCGGCACGCGATGCGCTCGGAGATGGCGCCGGGAGCGAGGGCGGGTCTCTCGTTTCCGGGCTCTGGTATCGGGCTCGGCTGCCGGGCCGAGCCGGCGAGAAGCGCGGAGGCCGCCAGGAGAACCGCGAGCACGTCAGCCTTCGACTGCGGCCATGCGCTCGACGAGGTCCACGACGCGGTTCGAGTAGCCCCACTCGTTGTCGTACCAGGCGAGCACCTTGACCCAGCCGTCTCCCTCGGCGCGCGTCGAGAGCGCGTCGAAGATCGCCGAGTGCGGGTTGCCGATGATGTCCGACGAGACGAGGGGCGCCTCGCTGTACTCGACGATGCGCGCGAGCGGCCCGGCCGCCGCCTCCCGGACCGCCGCGTTGACGTCGTCGCGAGTCGGCTTCGCGCGCACGCGGCACACCAGGTCCACGATCGACCCGTCGGGCACCGGGACGCGCATCGCGAGCCCGTCGAGACGGCCCTTCAGCCGGGGAAGCACCTTGCCCACCGCGCGCGCCGCCCCGGTCGTGGTCGGGATGATGTTCTCGGCCGCCGCGCGGCTGCGGCGCAGGTCCTTGTGCGGCACGTCCGCGAGCCGCTGGTCGTTCGTGTAGGCGTGAACCGTCGTCATGAGCCCCTCCTCGATGCCGAAGCGGTCGTCGAGGATCTTGGCGATGGGGGCCAGGCAGTTGGTCGTGCAGGACGCATTCGAGACGATGCGGTGCTCGGGTCGGAGGGTCTCGTCGTTCACGCCCATCACGATCATGGCGTCGATCTCGTCTTTCGCCGGCACGGTGAGGACGACGCGCTTTGCGCCGGCGGCCAGGTGTTTCGAGAGTGCCTCCCGCGTCAGGATCTTGCCGGTCGACTCGACGACCACGTCGGCGCCGTGGTCGCGCCAGGGGATGCGGGACGGATCCTTCTCGGAGGTCATCGCGATGCGGCGGCCGCCGACCGTCATGCTGTCGGCGTCGGTGCGCACGTCCCCTTCGAACACCCCCATGACCGTGTCGTACCGGAGAAGGTAGGCGAGGTGGCCGTTCGTCGTCAGGTCGTTGATCGCGACGACCTCGATCCCCGCCCTGTCCGCGAGGATGCGGAACACGCTGCGCCCGATGCGGCCGAAGCCGTTGATGCCGATCCGGATCGTCACGCGCCCGCCTCCTTCGCCGCGTAGCGCTGGACGAGATCGACGGCGCGTGCCGCGTAGCCGGAGTCCTCGTCGTACCAGGCGAGAGTCTTGGATACGCCGCTGGGAAGGACCATCGTGGCGAGCGAGTCGACGACCGCGGAGTGCGACGAGCCGGCGACGTCGGAGGAGACGATGGGCTCCGTCTCGTAGCCGACGACGCCCCTCCACCGCACGCTCCCGGCCGCCGTGCGGAGGACTTCGTTGACCGCCTCGACGCTCGCGGGCTTCTCGTGCCAGCAGACGAGGTCGACGACCGAGCCGCGCGAGACGGGGACGTTCACGGCGAAGCCGGTCAGCCGTCCGGCGAGCTCCGGCACGAGCGACTCGACGAGCGCGGCGGAGCGGGATTCCTGCGGGATGATGTTCTCGGCGGCGGCGCGGCCGCGCCGCTCGTCGTCCGCGGGCACGTCGGCGAGGTGATGGGCGCTCGTGTACGAGTGGATGGCCGTGAAGACCGCGCGCCTCACGCCGAATGCGCCCGCGAGGATGGCCGCCACCGGCGCGACGCAGTGCGCCGTGCCCGTCCCGGCGGAGACGATCCGCTGCGAAGGCGCGATCTCGTCCTCGTTGACGCCGATGACGATCGTGGCGTCGGGAGGCTCCGCGGGCGGGGCGAGCAGGATGACGCGTCGCGCTCCCGCCTCGAGGTGCGCCTCGGCCTCGCCGCGGCGGCGGGGGACCGACGTCGCGTCGAGCACGGTGTGCACTCCGAGCTCGCCCCAGCGCGGCACCTCGGGGGCGTCCTTGCCGGCGAGGAACGGGATTCGGCGCCCGGCGACGTAGATATGGCCGTCGAGCACGGAGAGCTCCTCGGGGAGACGCCCGAGCCGCGTGTCGAACCGCAGGAGGTACTCGAGAGCCTCGGGCTCCGCGGCGTCGTGCACGGCGCACAGGCGGACGTCCTCGCGCGGGTACAGAAGCCGGAAGAGGCTTCGCCCGAGTCTGCCGAGGCCGTAGAGGCCGACGCCGATCATGCGTCTTCCTACCACACGGAGGCGAGGACGAGAGCCGGCCGGGGAGGGACGAGCGGTCTCCGCGGGACCGGTGCGGATAATCGCGGGACGAACGAACAGGGGAGGCTCGCATGACTCGCTGGAGAATCGTGATCGTCGGAATCGTCGCCGTCGCGCTCTCACGGGCTCTC
>Ga0070670_100004906_pt1 | contig 11253 bp, 5 predicted proteins | sample KBSS63metaG_FD_64665 | JGI IMG/M metagenome (GOLD analysis project Ga0070670, IMG submission 64665) | Switchgrass rhizosphere microbial communities from Kellogg Biological Station, Michigan, USA - KBS S6-3 metaG | ecosystem: Host-associated > Plants > Roots > Rhizosphere > Soil ... | reverse complement strand
GTGTCGATGCCGTAGATGACGGGAATCTTGAGCCGCGTCTGCGCCGCGGCCGCCTGGATCGCCGAGATCAGCTCGTGCCACTTGTCCGGCGTGAGCGCGAGGTCCTTCACGTTCAGGAGCGCGCCGACGCCGTACTCCACTACGGCCTTCCGCAGCTTGTCAGGGTTGATGCGCAGCTCCGCATCCGAGCCGTCGGTCACCATCCCGATCTCGAGCTGCGTCATCTGGCCGACTTTTTCCTTCACGCTCATGTGGGCGAGAAGGTCGCGAATGCGCTGCGCCTCGGCGGACGCCAGCGGCGGCAGCGGCGCGAGCTGCGCCTCGAGGAAGGTCTGGCTGTCGAGGAGCGAGGAGGGCACGGGAGCCTGCCCGCCCGCGCTGGGGGGGAGCGCGAGCAGGCAGGCCATTGCAAAGGCGCGTCGGCGCATCAGTCGCCTGGACGCCGACTAGAAGATCAGCTTCACGCCGAACTGGGCCTGCCGCGGATCGCGTGTTCTCGTCGCCTGGCCGAAGTTGCCGGGCAGCGTGTAACCCGTGATCTTGGTGGCCGTCGCCGGGTCACCGGTATCGTACTTGACCGTCACCGGGTTCATCGTCGTGACCAGGTTCTGCGACAGGAAGTTCGTCCGGTTGAACACGTTGAAGATCTCGAAGCGCAGCTGGACCTGGAAACGCGACGACGCTTTCATGGTCTTGTAGAACGAAAGGTCGGTCTGCAGCAGGCCCGGGCCGCGGCAGGCGCCCCGCTCTTCGTCGCCCAACTTCCCGAGCTGGAAGTTGGTCAGCGTCACCGCCGCCGGATCGATGATCTGCTCCGGATGCGCGTCGTCGTGGGCGCGGCAATCAGCACCCGCGACGATGTTGGGCACCTGGTTGTCGGTGTAGCCGGTGCCCGAGGGCCCGCCGTTGAGCCCCGGGATCGTGCCGGTGCGAATGGTGACCGCCTGGCCGGACGCGGCCTGGAAGATCGTCCCGACTTCCCAGCCGCCGAGCAGCCAGCCCTTCATGTTGTGCTGGTCTTCCATCGTCGGGCCGGCGAGCACGAGGGCGGCATTGAACACATGCCGGCGATCGGTATTGGCGTAGCCGAAGTCGCCGCTCGGATTACTCAAGTCGAGCGCGGACTCGTTGGCCGAGAGGCTGCCGTCCGAGTTGTCGAGCGCGACGTTGGCGCGGTTGCGCGAGAGCGTGTAGGACGCCTGCAGCTGCGACGCGCCCCAGCGGCTCACGACCTGGGTCTGCATCGAGTGATACATCGACTCGCCGTCGTGCGACCAGAAGGTGATCCGCTTGTCGCCCCAGGCGCCATACGGTCGGATGTCGCCGACGCCGGCGCCGCCCTGGGCGCGGATGTAGTCGAGGCGATCGTCGACGCCGTTCTTGTTGCGATCGCCGGGCAGCACCTGGTTGATGTCTTTCGTGCGCAGCAGCTCGAGCCCCTTGTTGGCGACGTAGCCGATGTCCCACGTGGTGTGCGCGAAGATCTCGCGCTGATAGGACATATTCCATTGCCAGTTGTGCGGCGTCTTCGCCGACTGCTCGCGGCCCGAGCCCGGACTGCCCAGCGTCGTGCCGAAGCACCCGCACGGATCGACGTTGCTGTCGAGCACGCGCAGTCCGTTCACGTTCTTGATGAACGGCGGATTGCCGCCGACGTTCAGTCCAGGACTGAGGCGTTCGCGCAGATAGAACAGGCCGAGGCCGGCGCGGACCGCGGACTTGCCGTCGCCGTTGACGTCCCAGGCAAAGCCGAGGCGCGGGGCGAAGTTGTTCTTGTCCTGCGGAAACAGCGAGCGGTTCTCCGCGACGGTGCCGCCCTTCAAGCCCGCCTGCTTGCACCAGTCGGTTCCCGGCGGCTCCAGCAGGCCGTTGCACGGATCTCCGCCGAGCGCCGCGCTATACAGCGCCGGATCGAAGCTCATGATCTTGTTGTCGTTCGCGTACGGGTTCATGAACAGCGAGTAGCGCAGCCCGTAGTCGAAGGTGATGCGCGGCGAAGCCTTCCACGAATCCGATACGTAGACTTCGGCGTCGCGCCAGCGCTGTGGCACCTGGCGCTGCCCGGAGTTCTCCGAGAACCCCCACGTCATGTCCTTGATCAGGAAGTCGGCCAGGACGTTGCCGCTGGTCGCGCCCCATCCGGGCAGACCGCCCGAACCCCAGAAGAGCGCGCTCTCGGACGACCCGTAGCCGAGCACGTCCTCGTTCTTCTTGTTCATGCTGACCAGGCCGCCGGCCTTCAGCATGTGCTTGCCGAAGACGAGCGTGTAGTCGTCTTTCAGCACGAACAGGTCCTGGTTGTTGTGGAACGGCGCTTCGTTCCAGAGCGGCTGATAGCCGCCGCCGCCCCAGAAGACCGGATGCCCTTCGTCGCCGCCGTATTCATGGCCGCTGGACGGGAAGATCGTCGGAATCAGGTGGTTGATCGTGCTCGCCAGTTCCGGTGTATCGCCGCCGCGCGACACGGTGATCTTGTTCGCGGAATACGAGAACTGCAGGCTGTTGACGGCCTTCGAGCCGATGTTCTGGTTGAGGGAGACCGCGAACGATTTGCCCGGCTGGTCCCAGTTCGAATCGACGGCCGGGAACGGGTCGTCGCCCCAGAGATTGCCCTGGTTGCTCGGCGAGTTGTTCGTCCACGTGTCCTGGGTGTAGCGGACCATCAACCGCGAGGTGTCGGTCAGCGTGTAGTCGAGGCGCGCGTTCTCCTGACGCCAATAGAGCGGCGTGTTGAGCGACGTCACCCAGTTGTTGCAGCTGCCGGCGGCCGGCGTCGTGTTCGGCAGCGGGTAGAGGCTCAGCATCGCCTGTCCGCCGGGGCTGAGACGGTTCGACGGGATGCGATTGTTGAGGAACGGGGCGCCCGTCAGCGGATCAATCGGGGTCGGCAGCGTGCAGCCGGGGATCGACGGTCCGCTAAAATCGCCGGCACGCTCAGCCGCGGTCGGGACAAAGAACGCGCGCGCCGTGCCGCGTGTTTCCTTGTTCCACTCCTGCGACGCGAAGAAGTGCATGCGGTCCTTCTTGATCGGGCCGCCGACCGTCCAGCCGAAGTCGTTGCGCTTCAGCTCGTCCTTCGGCTGCTTCGCCTGCTTCAGGAAGTAATTGGTCGAGTCGAACTTGTCGCTGCGGCCGAAATAAAAGCCGCTGCCGTGGAAGACGTTGGTGCCGCCGCGCGTCACGATGTTGATCTGCGCGCCGCCCGACTGGCCGAACTCGGCGCCGTAGCTGTTGCGCAGAATCTTGAACTCCTCGATCGCGTCGACCGAGGGGTAGACCAGGATGGTGCGGTTCGAGCCGACGTCGTTGTTGTTCGCGCCGTCGACCGTCCACAGGTTCGAGGTCACGCCGCCGCCGCTGACGGAGAGGTCCGACCCGCCGAGCAGTCCCTTGTCCTTGACGTTCAGGAAGTCGGGCGCGCTGACGCCGGGCATCAGCGTGGCGAGCTGCAGGAAGTTGCGGCCGTTCAGCGGCAGGTCGCGGATCTGCTGTCCGGTGATCACGCCCGAGACGTCGCCGCCCACCGTCTTCACCGGCGTCGACTCGGCGACGACACTGATGTTCTCGGTGAGGTTGCCGGGCGCGAGCTCGAGGTTGATCTCGCGGTTGTCGGCGACGGCCAGCTCGATGCCGGTGCGCGTCGCGGTCTTGAAGCCCTGGAGCTCCACTTTGAGGTCGTAGCGGCCGACGGGCAGCTCGCTGAACGAAAAGACACCCGACTCATTGGTGACCATCGTCCGCGAGAAACCGGTCGCGGCATTGGACACCGTGACCGTCGCGCCGGGGATGATGGCGCGCGACGTATCCGTCACCGTGCCGCGCAGATTCGCAGTGGTGCGTTGCGCCGCGGCTGGTGCGGCGAGCAGGAGCACGGCCAGCAGGGACAAAAGCGACCGCTTGCACATCGGCATAGGCCTCCCGAAACCCAATACGCGGACGGGCGTACGCCGCCCATTATTGCCGTGGCGGGAATCTTGTCAAGACTCTTTTACAAAGTCCTTTTGCAAAGCTCCTTACGCTATTCGGAAGTCGCTCGTAACCGACAGCGATTCATGGAGTTATGAACTGCAGTAGGATTTGGGTCTTGCGCCGCGTTTTCCTTCTTTTTCTGACCGCCGCGGCCGCCGCGAGCTTCGCGGCGTGCACGCGACCCGTGTCCGAGCGCGTCGCCGACCCGCCGATCAACGTCCTGCTGATCACGGTCGACACGCTGCGCGCCGACGCGCTGGGGTCGTACGGCAACACGCGGGCGGCGACGCCGTGGATGGATCGGCTCGCCGCTGGCGGCGTCCGCTTCCAGGCGGCACACGCGCACGCGGTGGTGACCCTGCCGTCACACGCCAGCATCCTCTCCGGCGTGTACCCCCAGGATCACGGCGTCCGCGACAATGCCGGCTTCCGCTTTCCCGACACGACGCCGACGCTGGCCACCGCGCTCGCCGCGCGCGGCTACGCGACCGGGGCGTTCATCAGCGCGTTCCCGCTCGACTCGCGGTTCGGTCTCGCGCGCGGGTTCGCCGTCTACGACGATCGGTTCATCGACGCCTCGCCGCGGCCGCCGATGCTGGAGCAGGAACGCGCCGGCGCCGCCACCGTCGCGGCGGCGCGGCGGTGGCTGGACGCGCATGCGGGCGAGCGCACGTTCTGCTGGGTGCACCTCTACGAGCCGCACGCCCCGTATGCGCCGCCGGAGCCGTTCGCGTCGCGCTTCCGCGACGACCCGTATGCCGGCGAGGTCGCCGCGGCCGACGCGGCGCTGGAGCCGCTGCTGCGGCCGATTCTCGACGCCGGCGCGGCCGGCCACACGATCGTCGTGCTGACCGCGGACCATGGCGAAGCGCTCGGCGACCATGGCGAGGCGACCCACGGCGTCTTCGCGTACGAATCGACGCTGCGGGTCCCGCTCATCGTCTATGCCCCGGCGCGGCTGCGTCCGGCGGTCGTCGCCGGAGGCGGGCGTCACGTCGACGTGCTGCCCACGGTCCTGGAGGCGCTGGACGTTCCGCTGCCCGGTCCGGTGCGGGGCCACAGCCTCCTCGCGGCGGCGGGCGGCGGCGCCGCCGGTCCGCCGGAGGCGAGCTACTTCGAATCGTTGTCGCCCGCGTTCAACCGCGGGTGGGCGCCGCTGCGCGGCATCGTGCGCGGGGATCTGAAGTACATCGAGCTGCCGATCCCGGAGCTGTACGACCTTCGCGCGGATGCGCGCGAGGCGCACAACCTCATCGACACACGCGCGGCCGACGCGCGCGCGCTGCGCGAGGCGCTGGCCGCCGCGGGTGGCGCGGCCGCGGAGCGTGGCGGCGTTCAGGAAAGCGCCGAGGCGCGGGCGCGGCTGGAATCGCTCGGCTACGCGGCGCGCGGCCTGCCGCTGCGCGGCCGCTACGACGAGCGCGACGATCCCAAGCGGCTGATCGGGCTCGACGCGAAACTGCAGGACGCCGTCCGCCTCTACTCGTCCGGCGACCGTCCGGCTGCGCGCGCCATCGCGGCAGATCTCGTGCGCGAGCGTCCCGGTATGCGCGTCGCGTGGATGACGCTGGCGCAGATCGAGCGCGATGACGGGCGCCTCGATGCCGCGATTACCGCGATGCGGAGGGCGCACGACTTGGCGCCCCAAGACGCGCAGACGACCGCGCTGCTCGGCGCCTACCTGACCGAGCGCGGAGCCGCGGTGGATGCGGTGGCGCTGCTGGCGCCGGCCGCCGCGAACGAACGTGCCGATCTGCAGGTGCTCGTCGCGCTCGCGATCGCCCAGGCACGGTCCGGACGCGGCAGCGAGGCCGTGGCGACGCTGCAGCGCGCCGTCGCCGCGCATCCGGGCAACGGCATGCTGCTCGTCGATCTCGGCACCGTCGAACTGATGACGGGGAAGCGCGACGAGGCCCGGCGCAGCTTTCAGGCCGCGATCGCCGCCAACGACGAACTGCCGCGGGCGCACAGCTCGATCGCGGCCATGCACGCCGAAGACGGCCGCGAGGCGGAGGCGATCGCCGAGTGGCGCCAGGCCGTCCGCCTCGATCCTGCCGAGTACGGACGCATCTATCAGCTCGGCGTTGCGTTCGCGCAGGCCGGCCGCACCGGTCCGGCGCGCACCTGCCTCCGGTTTTTTGCCGAGGCGGCGCCCGCGGCCTCCTACGACAAGCAAATCGCGCTGGCCCGCGCCTGGCTGCAGCGGTGAACGATGAGCGGCGCGATGCGGCTAAAATCAAACCCGGGTCCCCACTGATGAGGCTTGGCCGATCGTCGACGACGCTCGCGACGCTGGTCGGCGTGCTGCTGGCTGACGCGGCGCCCGCGCACGCGCAGCGCGCCGATCCGCTCGCGTCGATGAATCGCGAGATCGCGGTGGCGGAGACGGCGCTGCAGAACGGCGAACGGCAGGTCGCCGAAAGCCACTTCCGATCGGCGCTGCTCGAAGGCTGGATGCTGACCGGCGCCATCGCGGCCACGGACGGCAAGCTGGCGGACGCGCGCGACGCGTTCGCGCGCGCCGCCGCGGCGACCGCGAGCAGCGGCGCGGCGGAACACGCGCGCGCCACTATCGCGCTGCAGCTCGGCGACGCCGACGAGGCGCTGCGGATCCTGAATCGCCTCGCCGGCCTCGAACCGCGCAACACGGCCATCCGCCGCCTCCTCGCGCAGGCCTATGTCGCCGGCGGACGTCCGGAAGCGGCGGTGCAGGAGCTGGAGGAGGCGCACACGCAGGTGCCCGACGACCTCGAGACCAGCTTCGCGCTCGCCTCCGGCTACGCGCGGTTGAAGAAGCTCGATGCCGCGGGCGCGCTCTTCGATCAGATCGCGGCGAAGCGGCCGCTGCCGCAGACATATGTCCTGATCGGTCGCGCGTATCTCGATGCCGGCGTTTACGACCGGGCGGTCGCGGCGATGCGGCGCGCGCTGGCGCTGGATCCGCGCGTGCGCCGCGCCCACTACTCGATCGGCATGGCCGCGGTCATGAACGAAGGCATCGCCAGGCTCGACGAGGCGATCGCCGAATTCCAGCGCGAGCGGACCGTGTCGCCCGACGATCCGCTCAACAACCTGTGGCTGGGCATGGCGCTCGTGGAAGCGCGGCGCGAGCGCGAGGCGCTGCCGCCACTCGAACGCGTCGTGCAACTTCCCCACCCTCCGGCCGGCGCCGTCGAGTACCTGGGACGGGCGCAGCTCGGAGCCGGACGCACGGCCGATGCGGTCGCCACGCTACAGCGCGCCCTCGCGGCCGCCGCCGTGTCGAAGGCCGACGCGGGACGCATCGGGCACCTGCATTATCTGGTCGCGATGGCGCTGCGCGCGGCGGGGCGGCCCGCCGACGCCGACGCGCACTTCGCCGAGGCGCAGCGCGCATCAGCCGCGCGCGCGGATACCGATCGCGAACGCCTCGCGCGCTATATGAAGGAGGGCGAGGCACCGGCGGACACCGCCGTCCCGCCGGCGCCGCTCGAGGCGCCGGCGCTCGACGGCGTCACCGCCGCCGCGCGCGCGGCGCTCGCGCCGCAGATCGCCGGGACCCTCGCCCGCACCTGTTTCAACCTCGGCATCCTGCAGGCGCAGGCGGCACGGTTCACCCGCGCCGCGGCGTTCTTCGACCAGGCCGCCGCGCTCGATCCCTCGCTGCCGCGGGTCCAGTATTCGCTCGGCGTGGCGTATTTCAGCGCCGGCGAGTACGGCAAGGCGATCGCGCCGCTGCAGCACGCCATCGACGCCGAGCCGCAGAACATGGAAGCCCGGCGCATGCTGGGGATGGCCGCCTTCAACACCGCGCAATACGAGCGCGCCGCCGAGCTGCTCGGGCAGGATCCGCAGCGTGGCTCCGCCCCGTCGCTCGGCTACACCTACGGCCTGGCGCTGGTGCGAAGCGATCGCGTCGAAGAGGCGAAGCGGGTCTTCGCCAGCCTGATCGCCGCCCACGGCGATTCGCCCGAACTGAACGTCGTGCTGGGGCAGGCGCACGCGCAGCAGGGAGACTTCGATGCCGCCATCGCCGTGCTGCGCGCCGCGCTCGACAAGAAACCGGACGTCGCCGAGGCAAACGCCACGCTCGGCATGATCTATCTGAAGCAGGGGCATCTCGCCGAAGCCGCGGCCGCGCTGCGCGCCGAGCTCGCCGCGCACGCCGCCGACGTCACCACCCGCTACACGCTCGCCACGGTACTCGACCTCCAGGGGCAAGTGGACGAGGCGCTGGCGCAGCTGCGGACGGTACTGGGCGCGCGGCCCGACTATGCCGATGCACGCTACCTCCACGGCAAGATCCTGCTGGCGCGCGGCGATGCGGATGGCGCGATCGCGCAGCTCGAAATCGCCGCCCGTCTTGCCCCCGAAGACGCGAACGTGCACTACCAGCTCGCGCAGGCGTATCAGAAGACGGGCAAGACCGCCCTGGCCGACGAACACTTCCAGACCTATCAGCGGCTGAAGGATCGTCGGAGGAAGGATGGCCGATGATCGAGGCCGGGCGATGATCGCTGCCGTCGTGCTCGCCGTCACGCTCGCCGCGGCACCGCCACAGACCGCCGGGCGCGATCGCGCCGCGCTGTTGACGGCCGCCTCCGCGGCGCTGACCGCCGGGCGCCGCGCCGAAGCCCGGCAGCTGCTCGAAGAGGCCGCGTCGCGCTTCGACTCGGTGACCGCGCTGCTGCAGCTGGCGCGGCTCCAGTCAGGCGACGGCGACGCGAACGGCGCGCTCGACTCGCTGCAGAAGGCGCGCACGCTGGCGCCGAACTCGGAAGACGTGCTGAGCGCGATCGCGCAGCTGGCGCTGGCGGCGCGGCTGCCGATCGCCGCCGCGAGCGCCCTCGAACCGCTCACGCGCATGTGTCCGGACGTCGCGCAGTATCGCTACCTCTTCGGCGTGGCGCTCATGGGTGTCGGCGACATGGTTCGCGCAACCGAGGCGCTGCAGGAGGCGGATCGCCTCGAGCCGGGACGGCCGCTGACGCTCGCCGCGCTGGGCCTCGCGCTGAACGCCCGCAAGCAGTTCGCGGACGCGAAGTCGGCGCTCACGCGCAGCCTCGAGCTCGATCCGGGCAAACCGGAAGCCATCGCGGCGCTCGCCGAAGCGGAGGCCTCGCTCGGCGACCTCGCGGCCGCCGAGCGGCACGCCGCGCAGGCGCTCGCGGCCTCGCCCGCCGACGCGACGGCGCACCTCGTCGTCGGCATGGTGCGCCTGCAGCAGGCGCGTTACCCCGAGGCCCGCGACGAGCTGCTGAAAGCGGCCGCGGCCGATCCGCAGTCGCCGAAGGCGGACTACCAGCTGAGTCTCGTGTACGCGCGGCTGGGCGATGCCGCCAGCGCCGACCGCAGCCTGGCGTCGTACCGCCGCAAGCTCGATGAGATGAACGAACGCATCAAGGCGATGCGCGCCGGCACGCTGCCCCGCGACGCGAAGCGCGGGAGCCGGTGAGACCGCTCGCGCCGGCACTGATCCTTGCCGCGGCGGCGCTCGCGCAGGCGCCGCAGCCCGATGCGGCCGCCATGCTCTTCCGTGACGTCACGCGCGACGCCGGCGTCACCTTCCGCCACCATGCCGCTCCGGAGAAGAAGTACATCGTCGAATCGATGAGCGGCGGGGTGGCGCTCTTCGACTACGACAACGACGGGCGTCCCGACATCTATTTCGTGGACTCGCTCACCGTCGACACCGCCAACCGGCCCGAGGCCGCGAGAAGCGCGCTCTATCGGAATCGCGGCGGCATGAAATTCGAGGACGTCACGGATCGCGCCGGCCTGGCGCATCCCGGGTGGGCAATGGGCGTGTGTACCGCCGACGTCGACGGCGACGGCTGGCAGGATCTCTACGTCACCGGCCTCGGCGGCAATCGCCTGTACCACAACAACCACGACGGCACGTTCGCCGACATCACCGACCGCGCCGGCGTCCGCGGCGGCGGCTGGTCGGCCGGATGCGGGTTCGCCGACTACGATCACGACGGCCGCCTCGATCTGTTCGTGAGCCGCTACGTCAAGATCGATCTCGCGCACCTGCCGGAGTTCGGCAAGGACAAGACCTGCGAGTACCGCGGCGTGGCGGTGCAGTGCGGGCCGCGCGGTCTCGAGGGGGAATCCGACCTGCTCTTTCACAACGACGGCGGCGGACGATTCAGCGAGGTCGCGGCGAAGGCCGGCGTCGCCGATCCGAAGGGCTACTTCGGCCTGGGCGTGGCGTGGTTCGACGCCAACGCGGACGGCTGGGCGGATCTCTACGTGGCCAACGACTCGACCGCGAATTTTCTCTATCTCAATCAGAAGGACGGCACGTTCAAGGACGCCGCGTTCCCGATGGGCGTCGCCGTCAGCGAAGACGGCGCCGAACAGGGCAGCATGGGCGTCGCGCTCGGCGACTACGATCGCAGCGGCCGCTTCAGCCTGTTCGTCACCAACTTTGCCGAGGAGTACAACGCGCTCTACCACGCCGAGGGGGATCATTTCTCGGACGCGTCGTTCCGATCGCGAACGGCGGCGATCAGCCTGCCCTACGTCGGCTGGGGCGACGCGTTCATCGACTACGACAACGATCGCTGGCTCGATCTCATCGCGGTGAACGGCCACGTCTACCCGCAGCTGGATCGCGTGCGCATGGGCGCGTCGGCGGGCTACCGCCAGCGCAAGCTGCTCTACCACAATCGCGGCGACGGCACGTTCGACGAGGTGGCGGCGAAATACGGCAGCGCGTTGATGGAGGAGCGCGTCAGCCGCGGCCTCGCCGCCGGCGATCTCGACAACGACGGCGGCATCGACATCGTGATCAACGATCTCGACGGCGCGCCGCAGGTCCTGCACAACGAGCTCGCCGGGCGCGGACACTGGCTGATCGTGAAGCTGCGCGGCGCCGCGCCCGCCACCGACGCGATCGGCGCCATCGTCACGGTCAAGACCGGCGCCGTGGTGCAGCGGACCCTGGTCCAGAGCGGCACGAGCTACCTGTCGCAGAACGACATGCGGCAGCACTTCGGATTGGGGACGGCGGAGAGCGCCGACAGCATCGAGGTCACATGGCCCGATGGGACCACGTCGCGGCGGGAGGGCGTGAAGGCGGATCAGGTTATTGAGGTGGTGCAGGGTATTCGGTGAGGAGGTAGAGGGTGGACGGAGATTCAGAGACGGAGGGAACGGAGGAGGAGACGGAGGGAACGGGACACCCATCACAACGGAGGAACGGGGGAACGGGGACCAACGGAGCTGGGTGTTACGACTTCTCGCCTATGAGCGTCCGCCCGGCCGGCCTTCGGCCGGCCTCCTGCCGCGCGCAGCGCG
>Ga0070670_100004905_pt1 | contig 11253 bp, 13 predicted proteins | sample KBSS63metaG_FD_64665 | JGI IMG/M metagenome (GOLD analysis project Ga0070670, IMG submission 64665) | Switchgrass rhizosphere microbial communities from Kellogg Biological Station, Michigan, USA - KBS S6-3 metaG | ecosystem: Host-associated > Plants > Roots > Rhizosphere > Soil ... | reverse complement strand
TCGACCAGGTGCTCGACATGACGGTCCGCGAGGCGCTGACCTTCTTCAGCAGTTCGCCCAAGGTGCTGCGGCGGCTGCAGGTGCTCGATGAGATCGGTCTCGGCTATCTGCGTCTCGGACAGCCGGCGACCACGCTCTCCGGTGGCGAAGCCCAGCGGATCAAGATCGCGGCGCACCTGTCGACCCACACGGGCGACCGCGTCCTCTACATTCTCGACGAGCCGACGACGGGACTGCACTTCGACGACATCGCGAAGCTGCTGGCGGCTTTCAGAAAGCTCCTGCTGGCGGGCCACAGCCTGCTCGTGATCGAGCACAACCTGGACGTCATCAAGACCGCCGATTGGATTATCGATCTCGGACCCGAGGGGGGCGAAGAAGGCGGCCAGCTGGTTGCCGCCGGGACGCCCGAACAGTTGATTAAAGTCGAGGGGTCCCACACCGGTCGCTACCTGCGCGATGTGTTGGCGGTAGGCCGGGCCAACGCCTACGGCGTGAGAAACTAGCGATGCGGTTCCAGATCGTGATTTCGTCGCTCGCGATCGCCGTCAGCGCCGCATCCGCCGCCGCGCAGCAGCAGCAGCGGTTCGACGACGTGATTCGCAATCTCCGAAATCCTGACGCGAAAGTACGGCTGGCGGCGGTGCAGCTGCTTCGCGAATCCAGATACCCGGAAGCGATCGGGCCGATTGCCGCATTGGTCACCGATCCCGTCGATCAGATTCAGCTCGAAGCGATTGCTGCGGAGCTGTCCTTCTTTCTTTTCGAGGATGTGCCTACCCGGAAGCGTGTTGCCGGCTTCGTCGAAGTGCGCAATCCGGGCCGCGCGGCCGCCGCATTCGATCAGGGGCCGCTCGCAGTGGCGCCGCACGCCGCTCCGCCGGAGCTGGTCGACGGCCTGCTGCGCGCCACGGACGACGAGAACGCCAAAGTGCGCCGCGAGGCCATCTACACGCTCGGAACGATTGCGCGCGGCCCGCTGTCGGCGGCACAGTCTGCGCAGCTGATCAAGGCGCTCGATCACTACGATCCGGCAATCCGGGCCGCTGCGGCACGGGTCATCGGTCGGCTGAAGGTGGCGACCGCCGGCGACGCGCTCATGAAAGCCGTCAGCGACTCGCAGCCGCCGGTGCGTTACGCCTCCATGCGCGCGCTCGGGGCAATCCGGGATCGGCGCGCGCTGCCGGCGCTCACCGAGCAGCTCAATTTCTACGGAAAGGGCGAAGCGGCGTGGTCGGCGCTCGATGCGCTCGCGCACCTGGCTGATCCGTCGAGCGTTCCGCTCTTCAAGGCGCGGCTCGCCGATAAGGACCCGTTCCTCAGGCGCGCGGCGGCCGAGGGTCTGGGCCGGGCGGGCGATGCGTCGGAGCTAACAGCGCTCGAGATTGGCGCCGGCAACGACGGATCGGAAATGGTTCGCGCGGCGATGGCGTTTACGCTGCAGAAGCTCGGACGCAACTACGTGACGCGGCTCGTCGAATCGCTGGATTCGAAGGCGGCGCCGCAGGTCGCGGAGTATTTCCTCGAGCTCGGGAGCGCAGTGGCGCCCGAGCTCGCCTCGCATCTTCAGGATCCATCCGTCGAGATTCGCGCGAACGTCGCGACGGTGCTCGGCGCGATCGGCGACACGACGACCGTGGACGCCCTGCAGCCGCTCACGCAGGACAAGGATCGCGGCGTGGCGCAGGCCGCCACCCGGGCGATCGAGCGCCTCAAAGCGCGTCAGTAGATTGAAGGTCCTGGCGCGACGTTTCTACCAGCGGCCGACGCTCGACGTCGCGCGAGATCTCATCGGCAAGGTTCTCGTCCATCACACGCCGGCGGGCACCGCCTCCGGCGTCATCGTCGAGACCGAGGCCTATATCGGCGAATCGGATCCGGCCTGTCACGCGGCGCCCGGACCGACCGAGCGGAACGCGCCTCTCTACGGCCCTCCCGGTATCGCCTACGTCTACCTCAATTACGGGATCCACTATCTGGTGAACGCGGTCACCGAGGAGGAAGGATCCCCCGCGGCGGTGCTGATCCGCGCGCTCGAGCCGTTCGGCGGCGAGGCGCTCATGCGGCGCCGGCGCGCGAGGGGAACCGGACGTTCCGCGAGCGCGTTCGCAACGGCGGATTTGTGCCGCGGGCCCGGCAACCTCACGCGCGCGCTGGGGATTACGCTGCGGCACAACCGGCTAGATCTCACCTCGAGCGCTCTGCGCGTCGAGGATCGCGGACTTCCCGCGCGCGACGTCGCGTGGACGCCGCGAATCGGGATCAATGTTGGCGTGGAATCCGAGTGGCGCTGCGTGGCCGTCGACAGTCCAGCGCTGTCCGGCGTGAAACGGTATCTCAGGTAGGCGGGCCCTAAACGGCGTGCGGCGGCGGGGCGTAAAGCCCCGCCGCACAGCCGACTCTGTCATTGTCGCCGCATACTGCCCGAGGCTTTCACGACCGGCACCTTCACCGTCATCTGCCGGCCCTCACGGAGAATCCCGAGCGTGATGGTGCTGCCGATCTTGGCCTCGGACAGCAGTCGCGCGAACTGCGCCTGGTCCTCAATCGTGGTGCCGTTGAAGCTGATGACAATGTCGCCCGGGCGCAGGCCGGCGGCGTACGCGTCGGAACGCTGCTGCATGCTGACGACCACCATGCCGCGCGTGTTCGGTGCGCCGAGTTCTTCCGCCAGCCGTGTCGTGAGCGGCGCCAACGTGATGCCGACGATCGTGCCCCGCTGTACCTGGCCGTACCTGACGAGCTCATCCATGACGTGCTTGGCGAGGTTGCTCGGCACCGCGAAACCGATCCCCTGGTAACCGCCGGTCTCGCTGAAAATTGCCGTATTGATCCCCACCAGTTCGCCGCGCGAGTTGACGAGCGCGCCGCCCGAGTTTCCCGGGTTGATCGCGGCATCGGTCTGGATGAAGTCCTGCAGCGTGCGTCCTTCGAGCGTCCGCCCCAGTGCGCTGACGATGCCGAGCGTCACCGACTGGTTCAGCTGATACGGATTGCCGATGGCCAGGACCCACTCCGCGACTCTCAGCCTGTTCGAGTCCCCCCAGGGCAGCGTCGGCAGATTGTTGGCGTCGATTTTCAACAGCGCGATGTCGGTTGCTTCGTCGGCCCCGACGATCTTCGCGCGCAGTTCCCGCTTGTCCGGCATCGTGACCGTGACCTCGACCCCGCGGTCGACGACATGGTTGTTGGTGAGCACGTAGCCGTCAGCCGAGACGATGACGCCCGAGCCGAGGCTCTGGGCGCGCCGCTCGCGGTATCCGAACGCATCGTCCTGATCGCCGAAGAAGAAGCGATAGAACGGATCGTTCGCGAACGGAGAGTTCGGCGTTCGGACGATTTGTGTCGACGAGATGTTCGTCACGCTCCCAACCGCGCGTTGTGCGACGCCGGTGAGATCGGGGAGTCCCCCGCTGATCGTGACGGGCGCCTTGGCGACGGCCTGCTCGCGGCTCGCGGCTGCGCTCTCGTCGGCCGTGCGCATTCGCCCCGTGAGCACGAGGCCGGCGAAGAACGCGATCGACATGCACAGAATCAGGAGTGTGGCGCGGCGGACCATTTATGTGACCTCGATCTTGCGCAGCGGTGGCGGCGCGGCCTTCGGCAGCGTAATCGTCAGGACGCCGAGCGTGAGGTCGGCGGACACGGCGGCCGGGTCGATTTTCGAGGCGAACTCGAGCGATCGCGCGAAGGCACCATGGCCGCGCTCGACCTGGTGGAAATGGGTGACGCTTCCGCTCGCCGCGGTCTTGTCCGTCCGCTGTCCGCTGATGATGAGCCGGGAGTCCTCGAGGGCCAGCTCGATCTGCTCGCGCCTCATCCCCGGAACTTCGGCCGCGACGACGTAGCGGTCGGCGGTTTCGTAGACGTCGATGGGCGGCGCCCAGGCGTCGGCCCGAGGCGAGGCCAGCCGCTCCTGCCACGCCCGGAGATCGCGCATGGGGTCCCAGGACATATACGGTGGATCGTAACCCAATCCTCCGGGGCCGGCGCAAGCCGAGCGCCCCAGCTGTGCTAACATCGAAAGGTTCTGGACATCGATATATGGCCTCTCTACAAGCGACGAGAATGAAGAAAGGCATGCTGATCAAGATCGGTCAGGATCTGTTCCGCGTGCTCGAGCTCCAACATGTCACTCCGGGGAACCTGCGCGGGTTCGTGCGGGTCAAGTTCCGCAACATCCGGACGGGGGCCCTGGCCGATCAGAAGCTGCGGTCGGAAGATTTCGTCGAACGCGCCACGCTGGATGAGCGCGAGATGCAGTATCTCTACCGCGACGGGGATTCGTTCCATTTCATGGATACGAGCTCGTACGAGCAGCTCCACATCGACGCCGAAGCGCTGGGCGACAACGTGAACTACCTGATTCCGGATGCGCTCATCAAAGTGGAGTTCTACGGGACCGAGCCGGTCGGGATCGAGCTGCCGCAGACCGTGGACCTGGTGGTCGAGGACACCGCGCCTGGTATCAAGGGCGCGACGGCGAGCAACCAGATCAAGCCGGCGCGGCTCGAGACCGGCCTCGTCGTGAACGTGCCCCCCTTCGTCAACAATGGCGACAAGATCCGCGTCAACACGGAGACGGGGGAGTACCTCTCGAGGGCGTAGCCGATTGGACATTTCTCAGCATCGTCCAAACTCCGGCTGGATCGAGGTCATCACCGGCAGCATGTTCAGCGGCAAGAGCGAGGAGCTCATCCGCCGGCTGCGCCGCGCGCAGATCGCGAAGCGGAAGGTCCAGATCTTCAAGCCGCGACTCGACAACCGCTACGCGGACGATCACATCATCTCGCACAGCGAGATGCGGATCCCGTCGGTCAACCTGTCGTCCTCACGGGAATTACTCGCGGAGGTGCTTCCGGAAACCGAGGTGGTCGGCATCGACGAGGGGCAGTTCTTCGACGCGGAACTGCCGGCGGTGTGCAGCGCGCTCGCCGACCAGGGTAAGCGCGTGATCGTCGCGGGGCTCGACCAGGATTACCTCGGCAAACCCTTCGAGCCGATGCCCCAGCTGCTGTCGATCGCCGAATACATCACCAAGACGCTGGCCATTTGCATGGTCTGCGGCGCGCCGGCGAACCACACGCAGCGCCTCGTCGCGAGCAGCGAGCGCGTGCTCGTCGGCGCACAAGGGACCTACGAGGCGCGTTGCCGGCACTGTTTCGATCCGCGGCTCGGTCAGTAATAAAATGCTGGCCGTGAGGCCCGGCGTTGCACAACGAATTCCTCGCGAACCCCGCGAACCTGTTGGTCTTGCTTGGCGTCGGCTTCTTTTTCGCCGACCTGCGGCTGTTCTATCAATTTCTTCGATTCCGCCGCCTCCGTAATTCCGCGCTGCTCACCTGGCCGGCCAGCACCCAGCCGTTCTCGGGCCTCGTCGTCGTGCTCGGCGCCGTGCTGAGCCTGCTCATCGTGTACAAGCTCGCATTCCTGCGCATGAGCATCGTCAACGTGTTCGGCGAGACGACGATGCTCGTCTATTACGTCTACGCGATGCCGCTCAGCGCGAAGATCGGTCGGGGGTTCTACAAGGACGGAATCTGGGCCGATGCGGGATTCGTTCCGTACTGGAAGATCGGCGGACTGTCGTGGCGGCAGGGAGAGAAGCCGACGCTGGTGCTCATTTATCGCATGCGCGCGTTCGCGCGCAGCCTGGTCGTGCCTGAGGTGTACTACGGCGCGGTGCGGCGCCTGCTGCGCGACAAGATCGCGACCTTCGACATCCACTTTGCCGGAAAGCCGCTCGATTTAGGCATGCACGATGAACGAGACGACGTGTAGGGGTCAGATCTCGATTTTCCATTTCTTGCGATGACAGCTTCGTAATCCGGTTGAGCAAGAAATGGAAAATCGAGATCTGACCCCTCAGCGCAGCTGCTCGAGCAGCCACCCGATGGGTCCTGCGCCTGACGCCGTCGGATCGTGCAGCCAGTCGGGCGGCGTGAGCCAGACGAATGCCAGGATGGCGATCACCATGACGTCGTACTGCCACGTGGCCCGCTCGTAAGTCCAGAAGAACGCGTTCCAGAGGATACGTCCCGGAAGCGTGGCGGGGTTCTTCATGCGATCGCCTGCTCGGTCTCGCGCAGCTCGCGATAGGTGTAGATGATCCGGTCGGCGACGGTGAACACCGACAGCACGCCTATCACCCACAGCACGGCGGCCATGCGGTTGGTGAACGCACCGATCATGAACAGCACAATCCGCTCGGGCCGTTCCATGAATCCGACCTTGCATTTCTTGATCAGCGATTCGGCACGGGCGCGCGTGTAGCTCGTCATGATCACGAACATCATCGCGATCGCGGCCACCATCGCGTAATCCGTGCGACCCAGGTGCGAGTACAGGTAGATCAGGCCGAGGAACAGCGCGATATCGGAGAAGCGGTCGACCACGGAGTCCCAGAAACCGCCGAACGCGCTGACCGCGTTCGATTCGTGCGCGACTTTGCCGTCGATGAAGTCGAAGATGTTGGCAATCACCATGATGACGCCGGCGTGGATGAAGTGGTCGGTTCCAGCGGCCAGCTCGAACGCGGCGGCGATATTGACCAGCACACCGATGAAGGTCAGCGTGTTGGGATGAATCTTGAGCGCGACACAGAAATTGATGATGAGCCGGAGCGGAAACATGAAGATCCGCCCGACGAGCCCCGTAAACGTCATAGGTGCTGATGCCGCGCGCTATAATAAAAGGTTCAGAAGTGCGCCAAAACGCGCAGTGTACCGCATGCCGATCCGTGATCTCAAGACCCAGATAGCGCGGCTGCCGGAGCAGCCGGGAGTCTACCTGTACGCGAACGGGCAGGGGGAGACGCTCTACGTCGGCAAGGCTCGGGTGCTGCGGGACCGCGTCCGCAGCTATCTGGGCGCCTATGGCACCAGCCCGCGCATCGACGCGCTACTGGACGAGGCCGAGCATCTCGAAGTGATCGTGACCGACTCGGTCGTCGAGGCGCTCGCGCTCGAGAACAACCTGATCAAGCAGCGTGCGCCGAAATACAACATCCTGCTCCGCGACGACAAAACCTACCCGTATCTGCAGCTGACTACGGGCGAAGCGTACCCGCGCGTGCTGGTGGCGCGACGCGTCGAGCGCGACGACCACTTCTATGCGGGACCGTTCATGCCGGCGTCGCTCGCGCGCCGCGCGATGTCGCTGACGCACAAGCTGTTCGGCATCCGATCCTGCAACGAGGTGATCACGGGCGAGCGGCCGCGGGCGTGCCTCGAATTCGACATCAAGCGCTGTGTCGCGCCGTGCGTTCATACGCTCTGTTCGGAGGGGGAATACCGCGTGGCTGTCGAGCATACCAAGCTGTTCCTGGAAGGGCGCAACGACGAGCTGCTGTACACGTTGCGGGAACGGATGGCGGACGCGGCGGCTGAGGAACGATACGAGCAGGCAGCGCAGATTCGCGACGCCATCCGCACGGTCGAGACGCTGCGGACTCGACAGCAGAAGATGGCGTCGCCGCAGTTTGGCGACCGCGACGCCTTTGGCCTGAAGATCGGTCCCGCCGGCGCCGTCGTCCAGGTGTTCCAGATGCGAAGTGGGAAGGTGGTTGAGCGGACCGAGCTGGTCACCGAGGCTGGCCCCAGGGGCGCCACCGCCGACGTGCTCGACGAGTGCGATGTGCTGCAGGCGGCGCTGCAGCAGTTCTATGCCGAGCGCATTGCCGCGCCGGAAATCCACATCCCCGTCCCGTTTCCCGCTGCCGACGCCGAGCTGCTGGAAGGATGGCTCTCGAGCGAGGCAGGGCGCCGCGTTCGGCTGATCGTCCCGAAGCGTGGAGAGAAGCGCGGGCTGCTCGACCTCGCCGCGCGCAACGCGGAGGTCGCCTACCAGGCGCGCTTCAACGAGAACGTCGCGGCGAACTACGACGCGCTCGAAACGCTGAGGGCGGTGCTCGCGCTGCCGGCGGCCCCGCGGCGGATCGAGTGCTTCGACATCTCCACGATTCAGGGGGCGGAAACCGTGGCGTCGATGGTCGTGTGCGAAGACGGGCGGATGAAGCGGTCTGAGTACCGGAAGTTTCGGATCACAGGGAATGCGATCGTGCCGGGACCCGGGATGCGGGATGCGGGATCCGACGGATCCCGGACCCCGGATCCCGGATCGCGCTTTCTCAACGACTTCGCGGCGATGCACGAAGTCGTCCTTCGCCGTTATCGCAAGCTGCTCGAAAGCGGCGGGCCCTTCCCGGATCTCATCCTGATCGACGGCGGTAAAGGACAACTCACCTCCGCCTATCAGGCACTCGAAGAGCTGGGGTTGGGCAGCCTCGTCGGCGTGGGCATCGCAAAAAAAGAGGAACTGCTCTACACCCGCGATCGCGACGATGCCATCGCGCTTGCGGAAGACAGTCCTGCGCTGCTGCTGATTCGGCGCATTCGCGACGAAGCGCACCGATTCGCCGTCACGTTTCATCGCCTGTCGCGCACGAAGCGCGATCTGCGATCCGAGCTGGATGTCATTGAAGGCATCGGCCCGCGTCGTCGCAAGGCGCTGCTGACGGCCTTCGGCAGCCTTGCCGGCGTGCGCCGGGCAACGCGCGAGGAGTTGATGAAGGTAGTCGGTGCGAAGTGCGCCGACGCGGTGCTCGCGCACTTCGCGGCGAGCGGACGCTGATCTAACTCCTTGATAGTGCGGCACTTTTCGCTTACTCTGAGCACTCTTATTTCTCAATGAAGCCGCGAGTTGTTTCGGGCATGCGCCCGACTGGAAAGCTCCACCTCGGCCACCTTGTCGGAGCTCTTAACAATTGGGCCACGCTGCAGGAGCAATACGACTGCTTTTATTTCGTCGCGGACTGGCACGCGCTGACGAGTGACTATGCGGACCCGTCCGAAGTCGTCGCCAATGCGTACGACAACGCGGCCGACTGGGTCGCGGCCGGGCTCGACCCCGAGCGCAGCACGCTCTTCATCCAATCGCTGGTGCCCGAACACGCCGAGCTGTTCTTGCTTCTCTCGATGACCATCCCGATTCCGTGGCTGGAACGGGTCCCGACCTACAAGGAGCAAATCGAGCAGTTGTCAGAGAAAGATCTGTCGACGCTCGGCTTCCTCGGTTACCCTCTCCTCCAGACCGCCGACATCATCATCTACAACGCGCACTACGTGCCGGTCGGGGAGGATCAAGTACCGCACCTGGAATTGAGCCGGGAAATCGTCCGGCGGTTTCACAACTTCTATGGTGAGCTGTTTGTCGAGCCGAAGCCGCTGCTGACGACATTCCCGCGGCTGCCCGGCCTCGACAACCGCAAGATGTCCAAGAGCTACGGCAACACCATCAACCTTTCGGACGACGCGGAGACGGTTCGGAAGAAGGTGATGCAGATGTACACGGACCCGAAGCGCGTCCGCGCGGATATTCCCGGCACGGTCGAGGGCAATCCCGTCTTCATGTATCACGACGCGTTCAATCCGGATACGGCCGAAGTCGAGGAGTTGAAGACCCGGTATCGCGCCGGCAAGGTCGGCGACGTGGAAGTGAAGACGAAGCTCGCGAAGGCGTTGAACGCCCACCTCGATCCGATGCGCGCGCGCCGCGCCGAGATCGTGGCCGCTCCGGAGCGCATTCGCGAGATTCTGCACGAAGGATCGAGGAAGGCCCGTGGGATCGCAGAGCAGACGATGGAGCGCGTGCGGGCGGCGGTGAAACTCAAATACTGAGAAGATGTCGGCGATTCTGGCAATGATGGCAATTCACTGATGGAACCACAGGAATTCGAATCGATCCTCGAAGCCTACCCGGTCCGCCTCGACGCGTTCGAGGGGCCACTCGATCTGCTGCTGCACCTCATCAAAAAGCACGAGGTCGATATCTACGACATTCCGATCGCGCGCATCACCGAGCAGTACCTCGCGTATATCGACCTGATGCAGGAGCTCAATCTCGATGTCGCCGGAGAATTCCTGGTGATGGCGGCCACGCTGATCCACATCAAGTCGCGCATGCTGCTGCCGCGGGCGGACCCGACGCAGGAAGATCCCGAGGAGGATCCACGCGAGGCGCTGGTCAGACGGCTGCTCGAGCACCAGAAGTTCAAGGCGGCGGCCGAGCTCCTGCACGAGCGGGAGACGCTGCGCAGCGCGCAATGGACGCGTCCCGACGGTCCGATCGCGGAGATCGCCGGCGAGGCGCCGGAACCGGAAGTCGAGGTCGATCTCTTCAGCCTCATCGCGGCGTTTCGCACGGTCGTGGAACGCGCCCGGCAGAGACCGCAGATCTATCTGCCCGGTGAGCAGATTCCGATCGAGGATCGCATCGAGCAGTTGATGGCGAAGCTCTCGGAAACCGAAGCCTGCGGCTTCGAGGACCTGTTTGCCGACGTCCAGTCCCGCTCGGGCATCGTCGTGACGTTTCTGGCGATGCTGGAGATGATCCGGCTGAAGCTGATTCGCGTCTTCCAGTCCGGCGCCATGGGCCCAATCCGCGTTTACAAGCGCGCGCGGCCGGCGGATGCGCCGAAGCCGCTTCTCGATCCGGAGACGCGCCACGCCGCGGAAGTCGAAAAGCTGAACACCGAAGAATGATTTGCTATGAGTGACCAACTGAAACCGATTGTCGAGGCGCTCATCTTCGCGTCGCCGGAGCCGCTCACGCCGAAGACGCTATACAAACTGCTCGAAGGGGAGCCGCGCGAGGACGTCGACGCCGCGCTGGGCGCGTTGCGAGCGGACTACGATCGACCGGGTGGTCTGCAGATCGTCGAGGTCGCGGGGGGCTTTCAGATCGTTACCCGTCCCGAGCTGCACGACTGGGTGCGCAAGCTGTTTCACGAGCGGACGACGCAGAAGCTGTCGGTGCCGGCGCTCGAAACGCTCGCCGTCATTGCCTACAAACAGCCGATCACCGCGCCGGAAATCGCGGAGATCCGCGGCGTGACCAGCAGCGGAGGGGTCCTCGCCACGCTCGTCGAGCGTCATCTGATCAAGACCGTTGGCCGTAAGCAGGTCATCGGCCGTCCATTCATGTACGCGACGACGCGCGAGTTCCTCCAGCGCTTCGGCCTGAACGACATCGGCGATCTGCCGAAAGTCGAAGAGATGTCCGACGCGCTCGGCTTCGAGCTGCCGGGCGTGCTCGGCGACTCGCCGCAGACGACGAACCCGCTGCCGTTCGACGCTGACGCGGAGGCGCCGCCCGCGGAGCCGCCGCAGTCGGCGGAGGAGGAGCCGGAGACGGTGCATTAAAGAGGAGACAGAAGACAGGAGACAGAATACAGGAGGTAGGAGGTAGGAGAGC
>Ga0070670_100004900_pt1 | contig 11261 bp, 9 predicted proteins | sample KBSS63metaG_FD_64665 | JGI IMG/M metagenome (GOLD analysis project Ga0070670, IMG submission 64665) | Switchgrass rhizosphere microbial communities from Kellogg Biological Station, Michigan, USA - KBS S6-3 metaG | ecosystem: Host-associated > Plants > Roots > Rhizosphere > Soil ... | reverse complement strand
GCCTGGGCGGGGCCCATGCGGTGGCGGCGCTCGCCTACGGCACCGCCACCGTGCCGCGCGTCGACAAAATCGTCGGCCCGGGCAACCGCTACGTCGCGTCGGCCAAGGCCCTCATCGCCTCGGACTGCGGCATCGACTTCTATGCCGGGCCCACCGAGATCGTGATCGTTGCCGCCAAGGGACCGGCCGACTGGATCGCCGCGGACCTCATCGCCCAGGCCGAGCACGATCCCGACGCCCGCGCCGTGCTCATCACGCCGAACCGGACGCTCGCCGAGCGCGTCGCCCGCGCGGTGGCGGCGCGCATGCCGAAAGAGGGCCCGGCCCGCGCGTCGATCGCCAAGCACGGCGGTGTCATCGTCACCGCGTCGCTGCAGGAGGCGGTCGACCTCGCCAACGAGGGCGCCGCCGAGCACCTGGTGGTGGATGACGACCGCCTGGCGGCGCGCGTGCGCAGCGCCGGGTCGCTCTTCGTCGGACCGTGGTCCGCGCAGGTGGCCGGTGACTACGCGATCGGGTCGAATCACGTGCTCCCGACCGCGGGAACCGCGCGCGTGCGCGGCGGCCTGTCGGCGGCCGACTTCGTCAAGCAGGTTACCGTCCAGCGCGTGACCAAAGCCGGTCTGGCGCGGATCGGGCCGACCGTGGTGACGTTGGCGCGTGCCGAAGGACTCGGGGCTCACGCCGAATCAGTGGCGACACGGCTGCGAAAGGCGGGCGCACGGCGATGAAAGGCTCGACAGCGAGAGCGCGCGGCGCGGCGTTCGACCGCCGCACGAAGGAGACCGACATCCGCGGCCGCCTGACGATCGACGGCGAGGGCAAATACGCGGTCTCCACCGGTATTCGATTCTTCGACCACATGCTGGAGCTGTTCGCGCGCCACGGCGGCTTCGATCTGACCCTCGCGGCGAAGGGCGACCTCGACGTCGACCAGCACCACACCGTCGAGGACGTCGGCATCGTGCTCGGCGACGCCGTACTGAAGGCGCTCGGCGACCGCAAGGGCATCAACCGCGCCGGCTACTTCGTGATGCCGATGGACGAGACGCTCGCGGTGGTGGCCATCGACCTGGGCGGACGTCCGCACGCGAAGGTGGATCTGAAGGTGAAAGTGCGGATGGTCGGCGACCTGCAGTCGGAGCTCGTGCACGACTTCTTCGACGGCTTCGCCATCGGCGCGCGCGCCAACGTACACGCCAAGGTGCTCTACGGCCGCTCGAGCCACCACCACATCGAGGCGGTGTTCAAGGCGTTCGCCCGCGCGCTGCGCGTGGCCTGCGCCAGGGACGCGCGGCTGGCCCGGATGCTGCCGAGCACGAAGGGACTGCTGTGAGGAGGCTCTGATGATTGCGCTCGTGGACTACGGCGCCGGCAACCTCACGTCCGTGCGCAAGGCGCTGACGACGCTCGGCGCCGAGTTCGAGACGCCGCGCGATCCGTCGGCCTGCACCGCGGCCGCCGGCCTGATCGTGCCTGGCGTCGGCAACTTCGCCGCGACCGCGGTGCTCGAAGGCCCCTGGCGCGACGCGATCGCCGCGGCCGTGCGCCGCGGGACGCCGCTGCTCGGCATCTGCGTCGGCATGCAGTGGCTGTTCGAGGGGAGCGACGAAGCGCCGGGCGTGCATGGGCTCGGGGTGCTGCCGGGGCAGATCCAGCGTCTCGACGGCAACGCGGAGCAGCGCCTGAAGATTCCCCATGTCGGCTGGAACGCACTCGATTTCCGCAAGCCGGCCCGCCTGCTCGCCGGCCTCGCGCCGGGCGCGCAGGTCTACTTCACGCACTCCTTCGCCGCGCCGGTCACGAGCGCGTGCGCCGCGGCTACCACGCACGCCAATACGTTCGCCTCGGCGGTCGAGGACGGCAACGTCTTCGGCGTGCAGTTCCACCCGGAGAAGTCGAGCGACGCCGGCCTGCAGATCCTCCGCAATTTCCTGGCCATCGTGAAAGAAGCCGCCTGATGTTGACCAAGCGCATCATCGCGTGCCTCGACGTGCGCGACGGCCAGGTGGTGAAGGGCGTGCAGTTCCAGGAGCTGCGCCACGCCGGCGATCCGGGCGAGCTGGCGCGCCGCTACAACGTCGAGGGGATCGACGAGGTGGTCATCCTCGACATCACCGCCACCCTCGAGAAACGCCAGGCCATGGCGCGCACGATCGGCGCCGTCGCGAAGGAGATCTTCCTGCCGCTCACCGTCGGCGGCGGCATTCGCTCCGAGGAGGACGCCGACGCGGCCGTGGAAGCCGGCGCCGACAAGGTGAGCCTCAACACCGCGGCGCTGAAGAATCCGTCGCTCATCACGACGCTCGCCAAGCGCTATGGCAGTCAGGCGGTGATCGTCGCCGTCGACGCCAAGCGCCGCGGCGACCATTTCGCCGTGTTCGTGCGCAGCGGGACGTCGGATGCCGATCGCGACGCCGTGGAATGGGCGCGCCAGGCGGAAGCGCATGGTGCCGGCGAGATTCTCCTGACCTCGATGGATCGCGACGGCACGCGCGCCGGCTTCGACAACGAGATGACGGCGGCGGTCTCGGACGCCGTCAACATCCCGGTCATCGCCTCGGGCGGCGCCGGCACGTTCGATCACTTCACCGACGTGTTCACGCAGGGGCACGCCGACGCGGCCCTCGCGGCGTCGATCTTCCACTACGCCGAGTCGAGCGTGGCCGATCTCAAACGGCACCTGCGCCTTCACGGCATTCCGGTCCGTCTCTGATGCTCATCCCGTCGATCGACCTTCAGAACGGCGCCGTGGTCCAGCTCGTGCAGGGCGAGAAGCTCGCCATCCGGGCCGCCGACGCCGAGCCGTGGATTCAGAAGTTCTCGCGCTTCCCGCGCGTGCAGCTGATCGACCTCGACGCCGCGATGGGCAAGGGCGACAACGCCGCCATCGTGTCGTCGATTTGCGGCCGGCTGCCATGCCGCGTCGGCGGCGGCATCCGTTCCGTGGAGCGGGCACAGGCGGTGCTCGGCGCCGGCGCGCACGCCGTGATCGCGAGCTCGGCGCTCTTCCGCGACGGCGGCGTGGACGTGGCGTTCGCCAAGGCGCTGGCCGAGGCCGTCGGGTCCGAGCGCGTGATTGCCGCCGTGGACAGCAAGGGCGGCCAGGTGGTGATCCACGGCTGGAAGACCGCGCTGCCGATCACGGCCGTCGAGGCGGTGAAGGCGCTCGAACCCTACTGCGCCGAGTTCCTCTACACGCACGTCGACCTCGAGGGGCTGATGCAGGGCACCAGCATGCCGGCGATCATGGCGGTGCGCGAGGCCACGTCGCGACGCGTGACGGCGGCTGGCGGCATCACGACGTGGACGGAGATCGACGCACTCGACGCGGCGGGGGTGGATGCCGTCGTCGGCATGGCGGTGTACACGGGGCAGCTCCCGCTCGATCGATAGCGCTACTTCGACGCGGCCGGATAAGCCGTCGCCGCGCCGCGCGGCACGATCGTGAATTCGGGCATCGCGACCGTGGTCAGCGTCTCCTTCAAGCCAGCGAACGCCGCGTCGAGCTCGAAGACGTGCGCCCGCCTCAGCCCGAGCGCGCTTTCGTCAGGCTGATACACCGTGCCGCGGCCGTAGTCGAGGTAGGGCGCGGCCTTCTGTTCGATATGCGTGCCGAGCACGTGCGCCACCGGATGCTCGCGGACGAACGCAGCCAGCCGCTGGGTGCTGCCGGCGAAGGTCGCCAGGTCCGCCTGGTTCACCGACAGCAAGCCGGGGTAGAGGCTGTCGCCGGTCAGCAGGATTCCGGTGAGGCGGTCGTAGAGCGCGATGCTCGCCTCGTTGTGACCCGGGAACGGAATCACATCGACGATCCGGCCGCCCAGATCGATCCGTCCGATACCCGTGGGCCAGGTGCTGATACCGGCGGCCTGCTGAATCGCCGCCGGTGTCGGCGCGATCACCTGGACGCCGGGCAGGGCCTGAAACTGTGCGTCGCCAGCGATGTGATCGCCGTGCGCATGCGAGTGAATGACGACGAGCGGCACCGGCGCGCGATGCTTGCGCGCCGCCCATTGCGAGATCAGGTCCATGATCACCGGTGCCGTCGGGATCACTGTCTCGCCGTTGGCGTCGGCCTCCCGTCGTGCCACGCCGGTGTCTTCGAGCAGCACCCGGTCGTTGCCGAACATCAGATAGAGAAACGGCTTCTCGGCGTTGACGCAGCCCGACTCGCGCAGGATGTAGAAGTCCTCGTTGTACGCCTGCACCTGCCAGCTCGGGACGGTGACGCAATTCGGGCCGCCGCTCTTCCATCCGAGTGGAAGCACGCCGGGCTGCAGGCCGAGGCCGTCGCCCGCCTGTATCGTCGGCGAGAGCGGCGTCGTCGGCGACCGCGGAATGACCGAGAAATCCGGGTAGACCACGCGCACCGACTTGCCGTTCATCTGCTCGAATGCTTCGTGCAGCTCGAAGACGTGCGCCCGGCTCAGCTCGAGGACGTGCTCCTTGGGTTGGTACGTCGTGCCGCGCGGATAATCGAAATACGCCTGGCTGCCCTGTTCGATGTGCGTGCCCAGCACGTGCGCCACCGGGCGGGTGGCCACGAAGTCCACCAGCCGTTTGGCGCTGGCTGCATAGGTGTCGATCTGCGTCTCCGGCACGTAGAGGCGGCCCGGGTACAGGCTGTCGCCGGTCATCAGGTTGCCGGTCATGCGGTCGTAGAGCGCGATGCTCGCGGAGTCGTGGCCGGGAATCGGGATGACGTCGACGATGCGGCGACCGAGATCGATCTGGCCCAGTGACGTCGGCCAGGTGGCGATTCCGGCCGCCTGCTGAATGTCCGCCGGCGCTGGCGCGATCACCTGCACACCGGGAAGCGCCTTGAATTGTGCGTCGGCTGCCGTGTGATCGCCGTGCGAGTGGGAGTGGATGACCACGAGCGACACCGGGACGTGGTGCGTCTTGGCCGCCCATTTCGCCATCAGATCCAGGACGACCGGGGCGAGCGGCACCATGGACCGCCCTGCGGGCGCCACGCCGGTGTCCTCGAGCAGGGCCCGGTCGTGGCCGAAAATCAGATAGAGAAACGGCTTCTCGGCGTCCAGGCAGCCCGACTCGCGCAGGATGTAGAAGTCGTCGTTGTAGGCATGCACTTGCCAATCAGGCACCGAGACGCAGTCGGGTCCGCCGGTGAGCCACGAGTCCGGGAGCGAACCCGGCGTGAGGCCGGCGCGATCGCTCTCCGCGGCAAGAACCCGGGCAACGAACATTAGAGAAACGATGAATGTGCGTGTCTTCACGCTTTTCCGACGAGCAAAGCCCGGACCAGCTGCGCGGCGGGGCGGCAAGTCTCAGAAGGCAGAGGTGTTGGCGGAAGGGCGGCGCCGGGGTTACTACATGAAAGGCGCCAGCCTTGTGGGGATTCGCGCGACCGGTGGACAAGGGTGTCGCGCGCGCAGCCATTCGAGCACATACTCAAGAGGCACACTTACGCCGACACGTCCTCAGGCGCGAGCGATGCCGACTCTATGAGGGCGCGCAGGAGAAAGTGCGAACATGCGTCTCGAAATCGCGGAACGGCAGGTCGGCGCAGTGACGGTTCTGGATCTGAGCGGCAACCTGACCATCGACCAGGATGCGCAACGCCTGAAAGACAAGATCAACAGCCTGATTCAGCAGCAGCGCCTCGCGGTCGTCCTGAACCTTGGCGAGGTTACCTACATCGACAGCGGCGGGCTCGGCCAGCTCGTCGCCAGCTACGGCTCGCTCTCGAAGACCACCGGTGGCTTGAAACTGCTGCACGTGAACAAGCGGAATCACGACCTGCTGTCGATCACCCGCCTGGTGACCATCTTCGACACCTTCGACTCGGAAGACGAGGCGGTGAAGAGCTTCTCCTAGCGCGCCAAGCCTGCGCATGCGCACCTCGCCCGAATCGACGGGCCCGTTGGCTGACACACCACTCAAATGGGTCGGAGTGGTCACGGCGCTGTTGTCCGTTCTCCTGCTGCTGAACCAGGTTTCGAAGGTCTACGCTGAGATCCATGATCGTCAGCGGCAGCTCGGCGAGCTGCAGGCGATGGCCGACCAGCAGCAGCGCGCCGGCGACTTCGAGCGCGCGTGGGCGAGCCTCGAGCGGGCGGCGGCGACCGCCGGCGACGGCAGCTATCTCGCCAGGCTCGCGAGCCCGCCGGAGTCGGAGCAGCAGGCTGTCCAGACCGCGCAGGAGGACCTGGCGATGGCGTGGGTGGAACGGACGTCGGCACCGGGCGGCGCCCGATTCTCGGACACGATCGATCCGCTGCTACCGGCCCTGACTCGCGGCGTCGAAACGGTGGCGGGTCGACGCCAGGCCGATCTGCTGGCGCACGTCGGCTGGGCCTACTTCTTGAAGTCGCGCGATGGTGGCACCGACGAGAGCGACCCGGAGCCCTTTTACCGTCGAGCCGTCGCCGCCGATCCGTCGAACCCGTACGCGCACGCACACTGGGGACATTGGCTGGCGTGGAAGCGCCGCCCCATCGATGACGCCGGCGCGCACTTCGCCGCCGCACTGGCGTCTGGCCGGGCACGGCCCTACGTCCGCAGCCTGCAGCTCGCCGCGCTGCAGCTGGCCGGTACTGACGCCAGCCAGTCGGCTTTTCTCGCCGCGGTTGCCGACATGGTGAGAAACCAGGAACCGGTGGCCCCCGGCGTACGCAACGCGGTCCTCGGACTCTACGAGCGCGCGTGCCGCGACGACACTCGGCTCGCCCGGCTGGCTGCCGCGGTGCCGCCGGCAACGCAGATTGCCGTCATCCGCGCTTTGTTCTTCGACGTGGACTTCGATCCCGCGCGCGAATCGGCGCGCGACGCCTGCCTGACGAATCTGCAGGAGCCCGTCACCGCCGTAGCGGCCCCAGTGGCTCCGTTACGTTAGCCTGCGACGGCGCTATCCACCCCCGGCGACAGCGCGTCGCGCCTCGTCGGCGTGCGCCACTTTTGGATTCAGCCTGAGCGCGGTTTCCAACGCCTCGCGGCCCCTCTGGGCCTGGCCTGCTTTTACGTAGCTCAGTCCGAGGTGCAGCTGATACTCCGCGTTCTTCGGGTCGCTGGACACGCTTTGCTCCAGGAACGGAATCGCGATGTGCGGCAGCTGGCGTTTGTAGTAAATCCACCCCAACGTGTCGTTCACCGCCGCGTTCTGCGGCAACTGTGACTTCGCGGCCTGCGCATGCTGGAGCGCGATCTCGAGGTTTCCTCCCTGCTCCGCGAGCATGAAGGCCAGATTATTCGCGGCGACGGGCGCCCGCGGGCTGCCGGCGACGATGGCTTCGTAGCGCTTTTGCGCCTCGTCGCGCTTGCCTTGCATTTCGAGAATGGTCGCCACCATGGTCGCGGCGCCAATCTGATTCGGCTGGCGCGCGGCCGCCTCGAATTGCTTCAGCGCCTCGTCAAGCCGTCCGGTCGAAGTGTAGAGGCGGCCCAGGACGTCGTAGGCGACCATGTTGGACGGATCGAGCTCGAGGCCGGCGAGCAAGGACTTCTCGACCTTGTCGCGCTGGCCAGCCGCGCTGTACGCGGTGCCGGCGATGAAGCGCAAAGACGCTTCTTTCGGGTGCTTGGCGATCAGCCCCTCGATGCGCGAGATCGCTTCTGCGGTATTGCCGGTGCTGGCGTCGAGCACGGTCAAGCCTTCCAGAGCCTCGGGCAGGAGGGGATCCTTTTCAAGCGCTCGATTGAAGGCAGCCCGCGCTCCAGCACGATCCTTCCTCGCCATGAGGGCTACCCCGTGCAGGGCATTGGCGGCGGGAGCGTCGGGAACCTTCGCCAGCAGTGCCTTGAGTTCGGCCTCTGCCTCTCCAGCCTTCCCCTCCGCCAACAGTGAGCGGGCCAGCGTGAGGCGGACATCGGGAACATCAGGCGCCGCGCGTCGCGCCTCGTTCGCACTTGCCGCGGCTGCCGTTCTGTCGCCAGACGCCAGATACAGGTTCGAGAGCAGTACCTGCGCAGCGGCCAATCTCGGGTTGAGCCGCGTGGCCTCCTTCAATGCCGCGATGGCGCCAACCGTATCCTGATTCTTGGCAAGGGCACGCCCCAGGGCGAGGTGCGCCATCGCTGCTCCCGGGTCGGCCTCGGCCGCGGCGCGGCCGCTCGCAACAGCGGTTTCGATGTTGCCGTCCTGGAGCGCCCACGAGGACTGCGTGGTCAGCGCCTCGGCATTCTTGGGCTCTCGCTGAATGAGTCCGGCGAGGATCTTCTTTGCGGCATCGTTCCGGCCGCCCGTGCGCTCGATCGCGGCCAGGCGAAGCACCGCCGGCGAGAACGCTTTGGCGCCTTCGCCGATCGGTTTGAGCACGGCCGCCGCCTGCTCGTAGCGCTGCAGCAGGATGTAGTAGTCGGCAAGCAGAATCTTCGCCTGGGGTTCCTTCGACGCTTCGGCAACCGCTTTCAGCGGAGCCTCCGCCTCATTCGGCCGGCCGTGGGTGAGGTAAAACCCGGCCAGCATCCGGTTGACCATGATGTGTGCGGAGTTCAGCGTTCGCGCCTCGTTCAGGAGCCGTTCGGCCTCGGCGTCCCGTTTGGTCGATAGGTAGAAATTCGCCAGAGCCAGACGGGCCTCGATGGAGTTCGGGCTGACCTGCAGGGCCTGCTTGAAGTTCGCTTCCGCTTCGGCGCTATCCCCCTGCGACAACTGCAGCGCACCCAGATTGGTCAGGACACGCCCATCCTCGGCATTCGCCTTGAGGGCGTCCTCCATGTCCTTGATGGCACCAGGCAGGTCCTTCAGGCCCGCGGATGCATTCGCGCGGACGATGAAGGCGTCGACATTCTTCGGGTCTTTCGCCAGCGCCTTGTCGGCGCGTGACTTGGCGTCCAGGAACTGGCGGGACAACAGAAGGTGCGTCGCGGCCTTCACCTGGACCTCGACGTTGTCCGGCAGGAGGTCGGCGGCCCGGACGTATTCCTGCAGCGCTGCCGGGAAGTTCTCCGTCTCCTCGTACGCCTGCGCGAGACGCCAGCGCGCCTCGCCGAAGCGGCCGTCGATGCGGATAGCGTTGCGGTATTCGACGATGGCGCCGTCGAACTTTTTTTCCGCAGCCAATCGCATCCCGTTCTCGAGATACTGCTGCTTTTCCTTCTCGGAGTTGGTGCACGCGATTGCCAGCAGCAGCACGCACACGCTCGCGGCCAATCGCGGCATTCGTGACGACATCATGTTCAGCTCTTTCTTGAGAGTCAGGGCGATCACGGTACCACTGGAGCCCCATGCGACGAAAGCAAGCGTAGAGCCAGCGCAGGTTTCAAAACCGGAGCGAAGCAAGGTGATCTGTTGGAAACCCACGCGCAGGATACGCACGGGAAGGAGGTCAAAGGCGCTTGACGCGGAGATCTCCCTGGAAAGCTAGTGGACCGTGGCGCTGGCCGTGCCGAAGTCCTTAAAACAAAACCAGCGTGTGGGAGACGCTAATCTCCCACACGCCAGTTCGAGGTGTCACCCGCACGACGGAGAACGGTGACGAACCACCAACCGCTGCTCGTCTAGCGTCGTCGAGCTGTTTAGGCCTGGCGACGGCGACGAGCCACGGCAGCGAGACCGAGCCCAAGCAAAGACAGCATGGCAGGTTCGGGCACAACAACCGGAACATTGTTGGTGGCGATCTGGCCGGTGTAGGTGCCGAACGGCGATCCCGCCGTACCCTGGAGCCGGAAAATATACCGTCCGGGAGCCAGCGACAACACAGCGGTGGAAACTACCGCAGGATCAGCGCTGATATCAGGACCGATTACCGCCAAGAGAGTCGTTGAAGCGCAGATCGTTCCGGGAGCCCCGGCACACACGGTGGGCACCCCGGCAGTATAGAGGGCACCAGTGAAACCGGAAAATGGCGCGGTTAGGGTAAAGTTCGCCGAAGCTGAACCGTTGCCAGCGGGAGCGATGTCGAACACCCACCGGTCATCGATGACAGTCCCGGTGGTGACGCCGGTGTGGTCGAATGTCGCCTGATCGTTGCTGGTCGGATTCAAGATACCCAGGTAAGTGCCCGGGTCTCCAGCATAGGTGCAGTTGTTGCAAATGAGCGCCGCCTGCGCTGAACTGGTGTTCAGAAGCAGAGCTGCGGCCATAATCGTGCCCGCAAAAATCAATCGTCGCATTAGGGTTCTCCTCTTCACCGTTACTTTGTCCGTCCGTCTACATGCGAGGCGGTCGGTCATGCCTTTGACTCCAACCTGACAGAGGCCGAAGCCGTTCTTGACACCTCAGCCGCTCAGATCCGCCTGATGGACGACTCTGAGCAACTGCGGACAAACCTAGCAAAATGACGTCCAGTCCCCAGCACAGCCATCTTCAAGGAGATAAGATCTTTGTTCGCATACGCTTAACCATATGGGCCGAGGTCGGGCCCGGCTGATTAATCGGCTTCCGTGAAGACTTTTGTTAGCGGTCTCGGACTTCGGGGATCCTTCCCAATCAAGGCCCCAAGGGCAGCCGGGGAGTCGACGGACGGTAGGGCATTGCTCGAGGCCCGCGACGTGCGCCCGGCTCAGCTAAATGCAACCCAATCACGCGGCGCTTCCGAGGCCAGCGGCGACCGCGGGCCCTGCTCTGGTACGTTGAGTAGCGTAGTCATTACGTCAATGAACGTAACATGCACGGCGGTCCGAAGACCGCTCTCTACATCTGAGACCGCCCGCTAGCTATGCCCAATCCGTTCGTCTATGGCGAGGTCGTGCCCAGTGAGGCGTTCGTGGGCCGCGAGGTCGAGCTCGATCGGCTGATCGCCGATCTCGCCGGCGGCCAGAAGGTGTTCCTGATCTCGCCCCGGCGCTACGGCAAGTCGTCGCTCGTCCGTCAGGCGCTCGACGGCCTGGTGCGCAGGGGGGCACTGACGCTCGAGGTCACCGTCAGCAGCTACAGCTCCTACCTGGCGTTCCTGGAAGGCTACGCTCGCGCGCTGGCATCGCTCGAGACGAAGTGGGACCGGGCGCGCAGCTGGCTCGCCGACGCCATTCAGACGACCCGGCCCGAGCTGCGCTACGAGCCGAAAGACAGCGGCCTCGGCCGCGTGTCGGTGGCGTTTCCGCTGGTGCGGACCGACCGCGACGTCAACCGCCTCGCCAACGAGATTTTCGCGATGCCGGGCCAGGTGGCGGCGGCGCGCAAGCGGCCGGTCGTCGTAGCGCTCGACGAGTTCCAGGCGATCGAATCGTTCAACGGCGGCAGCGTCGAGCACGCGCTGCGCGCCGCGGCGCAGCATCAGCGTCAGGTGGGCTACGTCTTTGCCGGCTCCGAACCGAGCCTGATGGAGAAGATGATCGGGCCGCGCCGCCCCTTC
>Ga0070670_100004899_pt1 | contig 11264 bp, 5 predicted proteins | sample KBSS63metaG_FD_64665 | JGI IMG/M metagenome (GOLD analysis project Ga0070670, IMG submission 64665) | Switchgrass rhizosphere microbial communities from Kellogg Biological Station, Michigan, USA - KBS S6-3 metaG | ecosystem: Host-associated > Plants > Roots > Rhizosphere > Soil ... | reverse complement strand
TGAACGGTTCCACTTCGCCATGCTGGACATCAATGTGGGCCGGGGCACAAGCTTCGATCTGGCGAAAAAGCTCGAGGCGGCAGCGATACCGTTTATTTTTGCAACCGGCTACGGCGATCAATTTGCCTTCAAGGCAGGTGCCACTCAACAGATCGTCATCCAGAAACCTTACGAGCGGGAGCATCTCGCAAGAGCCATTCAACAAGCTCTGCAAAAGGCGAACAGCTAGTCCAGCCGGGAACACGGTCTGCGCTGCTGCGACGACAGGCTGCCAATGCCGATTGTATCGTGGACGATATCGGCCGCTTCGAGCCAATAGGGGACATAACAGCGCAGCTGGATATTATCGTCTTTCAACCTTTATTGCGGACGTCGGCTCAGTCGAGCCGCCGAAGACTGACATTGACCTACCGGAAAAGCATGTCGCAGATTTCGGGAATGCTGCGACAATCTAGGTCGATATTCAGAGATTTGAGATATAGTCAGTCGGCCGGACCAGCAAACAGTATGAGGTTTTCGTCCGGGTCTCTAACAATGAAATTTCGAGCACCCCACGGCTCCTTCATGAGCGCCTGGTGAAAATCCACTCCGGTAGCTTGGAAATCCAGAAAGAGTCGCTTGATCTCACTTGCGGTGTCAACCGTGATCGAGGCGGCGAGCAGATGTTCGCGTTGTCGAACGTCGCCGACAAACACAGGCTCGCAAACCAGCCTCAGAGCGAGGCGCGCATTGTCACGAACAACCTGTCCATAAAATGGAGGGTCGCCGTAAGCAAAGTCGAGCGCGAAGCCGAGTTTGTCGGTGAAGAATTCACACGACGCTTTGATGTCGGAGACGAAGAGTTGCGCGGAGACTGAACTCAGAACCGGGTGGGATGCGGTCTGTCTGCTTTGATTGGTCATGCCACAGGCTCCTGACTTGAGCGCCAGCCACCCCTCAAACCCCAATTGACGTGCGACAAGTTCTTGCGCGTCATTCAGCTTGAAACTGGATTCCAATATCTGATTATCGTCGAGGTGTTGAAATCGCGGCAAAGCAGCGCGGATATGGGCCGCGACTGGATAATACCGCTCGCGATGCCACCGCAAATACTGCTTGGCTTGCTTCTTGAGGTTTTCGAGATTCGGCATAAGCGCTACCTTTGAAGTTGTAGGCGGGCGTTGCCCAGTCGGCTCAAAGGCCGGTGCACCCTACGAAGCGCCATTTTCAAAATGCAGAATATGCGTGAGACTGTCAACACTCACGACTTTGATGCGCTCCGCGACTAATCCGGCGACACATTCTGGAGCAATCGTTCCCTATGAAAGAGTATCGGCCACCGCTTGTCACAAAGCTTCCAATCCAACTCCGAAGAGTTTCGTCTACGACGCCGAGTGGCGAGTGCTCCGAGAACCCAATGGCAAGGCGACTGTCCGCTTTTTACCCGATCTCAGTTTTCCGGAGAGCGGCCCCTGAATGTCTCCTTATGACGCCTATAGGGGACATTCTTATCACCACGCGTGCGCGTGGTTCGGGCCAGAGCCGAAGCTCCAGCCCGCAACCCTTCCGACTTAACGCTTTTGGGCAGCCTTTGCGGTCAACGCGCCCTCAAGGAAGGTCGCCGCACCTTTAAGGGCCTGCATTCCTTCAGGCAGAATGGCCGCAAACATATGCCAGACATGAAACATGCCAGGCCAGACCTCCAGAGAAACGCGAACGCGGTTTTCGGCGAGATGGGTGGCCAGCCGCATGGCATCACTGAGCATCACTTCGCTTTCACCGATCTGGATCATGATTGGCGGCAGTCCGCGAACGTCCGCAAACACGGGTGACGCATCAGGGTTGTTTTTCAAAGCCCCGTTCAGAAAGGCCTTCGCCATCAAGTCGAGGCCAGCAAGACTGACAGTCGGATCAATCCCGTCACGCGTCGTCATCGACGAACCAGAATGTTCGAGATTGGCCCAAGGAGAAATAGCAACGCCCGCAGCCGGAAGCGCAAGTCTGGCATTTCGAGCAGCGACCATCACGGATACAACCATCGCACCACCGGCTGAATCTCCAGAGAATGCAATCGATTTGGGGTCATGTCCCTGGTCGAGCAGCCATTTGTATGCTGCCAACGTGTCGTCGATTGCAGCTGGGAAAGGATGTTCAGGCGCGAGACGATAGTCGGGAATATAGACCACGGCTTTCAGAAGCTTGGCGTAATATCCGGCCAGACCGTGGTAGGCCGAAGGACTTCCGGCGATATAACCGCCGCCATGGATGTAAAGCAGAACTCTGCCCTCGCCGGCATCGTCGGGCGTGACGACGGTGGCTGCAACGCCACCCATGTCGATCTCGCTGACTGACACGCCCTCCGGCGTCGGATGCTGGGCGAGCACACGGACATACTCTTTTCTTTCAGCAGCCCAATCCCCAGGCTGCCCCATCAACAGGGGACCGAAAGACGATGATGCTTTGTTCCAGGCGTCGATGCGCTCCTGGACGGCGGGAGTGATTGGCATTTCAAACCTCATTCATGGTGTATGCCCGTCATCGGCTTGACGCGGGATCAGAATTCACCATAACAAATCTATTCGGGAATGAATTTCCCGTCTCTGGCGACGAACAGCAGCAGCGGTCGGAATGGTACGCGGAAACCTGGACGAGATATTTGCCTTCATCGCCGTCGTCGATGCCGGAAGTTTTAGCGGCGGTGGACAGGCGATTGGCTTGACGCGGTCGGCAGCCGGCAAGGCCATCACGCGACTTGAGACTCGTCTTGGTGTCCGCCTTCTTTACCGGACAACACGCAAGCTAAGTGTCACGGACGATGGCCGTGTGTTTTACGAGCACTGCTCGCGTGTCGTCCGCCTGCTGGAAGAAACCGAAGCCAGCGTCGGTCAGAAAAGTGCAATACCGACGGGATTGTTACGCCTGACAGTGCCGGAAGGTTTCGGCCGCACGCACGTCCTTCCCTTGCTACATCGGTACATGGAACAATGGCCCGATCTGCAGGTCGACGTGAGCTTCAGCGACCGGATTGCCGATTTGGTGGAAGACGGATTTGATTTGGCCGTTCGGATCGGGACCAGCGGGACGGACACGCGGATGATTTCCCGCGTCGTCGCCGAACACAAGAGCATCCTATGTGCGTCACCTGCCTATCTCGACAGGCGCGGCCGGGCAGAAGCTCCTGATGACCTGGCAACACACGATTGCCTGTCATTCAAAAGCGGATCACGCAAACAGCCATGGCGGTTGCGGGATATTGATGGCACCTGGTCCACGGTTGGTGGACGCGGACGACTCCGTCTCGACAGCGGTGAGGCCATCCGCGATGCCGCAGTTGCCGGGATGGGGGTGGCCTATCTTCCTGGCTTTCTGGTTGACGGCGCCATCGCTGACAAACGTCTTGAACCGGTACTGACAGCGTTCGAAACACAAAGGATCCCGATTATCGTCGTGTATCCAAGCAAACGCTACCTGTCGGCAAAAGTTCGACGTTTTATCGATCTGATGGCGGAGGAATGGGCGAACACGCGGATAGCGTTACGTGATCTCGAAGATTAGCTACAGTCTCGTTGCGAATTACTAATGGCCGCTTATGACCGACAGCGGATATGCCAAACACGAGACTGGCGATCCCCACGCGACTGTGCGAATTGCTCATCATATGCTAGTCGTTGCCAACCATTGTGCAGAGGTTTCGCTCCGTGACACATTTAGGATTGGCAAAAAGTCGCGATCTCGCAGGATCATGCCAATGCGGCTCGGTCACCTATCGGGTGGCAGACGAGTTCACTTTCGCCGTCAATTGCCATTGTTCAATCTGCCGCCGGGCAACCGGCGCCGCTTTCAAACCCCTCGCCGGGATTGAGCGTGAAAAGCTGTGCGTCACCAGCGGGCAGGACGATATTCAGGTCATCGACGCCGAGGGGTGGCACGATGAGCGGTGCGGTCGCTGCGGTTCGTTCCTGTTCTCGGTCGTCCGCGATGGAACATTTGCCCATATTGCCATGGGAACCCTCGTCGACGATCCATCCATTCGGCCCACTGCCCATATCTTCGTCGGTTCGAAAGCGCCATGGTTCACCATCACCGACGATCTGCCGCAATATGAAGAGCACATTGTCGCGGAAGAAAACCAGGCTCGCGGCACGGCGCAGGCCTGCTGATCGATCAGGACAGCGGTACAGCGAAGCCGCGTCCGATCGCAGGCCGCGCCATCACTGCCTCGTACCAGCGCCTGGCATTCGGAAAATCCTTAAGATCGACCTGATGCCGCTCGTGCCGCCATGCCGTTTATCGCCTCCTCAGGTCCGATTTCCTCGACCGCCGGCTGAGCCGTGTACTTTAGCGACACACAACGAAAACCGCTCGCGACGTCAGTGTCTCGAGCGGTTGATGTCAATGCAGGCCTTTTTCACTTCGGTTGAGGAGGTGGCCTTCAACCGGGGATGTGCTCAGTTGTAGCCTGCCCCTAGCTGAAGCGGCCGGCTGCGTGGGCGAGCATGGTGTAGACCTTGCCGGTGTCCGACGTCAGGTAGGACTGGGTCACCGACTTGTCGCGGTCTGTGGCAGCGACATCGCCGAGCAGTTTTTCGAAGTCGCCGATATAGCGATCGACTGCCGTCCGGAACTCCGGTTCGCGCTCGTATTTGCGCTTGATCTCGTCGAATGTCTGCTGGCCCTTCAGCGTGTACAGGCGACGGGTGAAGACGTCGCGTTCGCCACGCTGGTAACGGCGCCACAGATCGACCGAGGCATCGTGATCGATGGCACGGGCGATATCGACCGACAGTGAGTTCAGCGATTCCACCACATGACGCGGGTTGCGGGTGTCGCCCGAGCGCGCAGCGGGAGCGGCGGTCTCGACCGGTGCTCTCTGCGCCGGGGCGCGGGCTGGCGCCGTATCGGCGGCGTCCTCGCGGGATGCCCCACGCAGGAGGTCGCTGATCCATCCACCACCGGCTGCTTCCTGGCGGGCAGGTGCCGGCATTTCCGGGGCCTGACGCTGGGGCTGCGATACCGGCGCGCGGTCGGCCGAGATGGTGCCGCGAAGGCCCATCGGCTCGATCGGACGTGGCTGCTGTACCGGCGCCGGCTGCTGCAGGAATTGCGGTACCGGCTGCTGTCCCGCCGGCTGACGCGGCTGGGCGACGGGCTGCGGCTGCGGTGCGGGCGCCTGGGCCTGAGGCTGTGGGGCGATGGCCGCAGGCTGCTGTGTTGGACGCGGGGCCGGGGCCCTGGCGACCGGAGCAGCGATTTCCAGATGCTGCGACGACTTGCCGACGATCTGCGAGATATCCTGCAGCGCCTTGATCTGCTCGGCGACGGCGCGGCGCATGGCGGCAGCGCTTTCCTTGGCTTCCTCAGGCAGGTCGAAGGCGCCACGCTTCAGTTCCGTGCGGGTCAGGTCGAGTTCCTTGCGGATATCGCCAGCCGAACGGCGGATCTCGTCGGTCGCGCCGGAGAAGCGATCGATCGCTTCTTCGACCGCGCCGCGCAAGGTTTCACGCATGGAGTAGGCGGCATTGTCGGTCGTCTTGCCGGCTTCCGACATCATCGTCTCGACGTCCGAAAGCGACGCCGTCAGGCCGCCGCGCAGGCGATTTGTCAGCTCGCTCGAGCGCCGCTCGGCGTTGGCGAAGGTTCCTTCGATCGCCTGGTTCGCCTCTGCGCCGGCCTTGCTGAGGGCATCACGCATGGTGTCTGCGGTTTGCTGGGCGCGTGCTTCCGTGTCGGACAGGACACGGCCGATATCGGAGAGGGATGCCTGCACGCCCTGGCGCAGGTTGCCCGCCACTTGGTTGCTGCGCTGCTCGGCTCTTTCGAAAGCAGTCTCGACGATCCCACCGACCGCCCGAAGCGTCTTCTCGATCTCTTCCGACCGCTGCACGAGGCCGATGGACAGGCCTTCGAGGGCGGCTTCGCGTTCTTCCAGCGTCGACATCAGGTTGGACTGCGCCGCCCCCAGAAGCTGCGAAGCCTGGGTCAAAACCTTCGAGTGTTCGTCGAAGCGCCCGATGATGCCGCCAACCTGCGACAGGGTATGGACGGAAATGTCGCTGAGCTTGTCGATCTTGCCTTCGAGCAGGCGCGTCGAGGCTGAGACCAGCTCCGAGGCCTTGCCTGCACTTTCGGCAAAGCGCTGGCTCGTCGAGCCAAGGCGATTGTCGACATCGGCAAAATCGGTGGAGGCGCGGTTGAGCATGGCGACCAGGGCCGAGTTGTTGTCGGCCAGTCGTTCCATCAGCCCGTTGACGTTGGAGAGCAGACTGTTTTCCAGCGCGTTGACGGTGCCGGCAACGCTCTCCGTGCGGGCCGAAATGGCGGCCAGCGTTTCATTGGTGCGCGAGGCGATGGCGCTGACGAGAGCAGCGTTTTCGGTGCGCAGGCGCTCGGCTGCATCCTGTGCAGCCGCCGCGATGCGTTCGGCGGCCTGTGCGCCGGTCGCAGCATAGGCTTCGACGACAGGGCGCGCCTTTTCGTCGATGATCCGGGCGAGCTCGTTCGAGCGGCCAGCCAGCATCGAGTTGAGGTCGCGGCTGCGCTCGTCGAGGCTGTTGCGAATGGCCGAACCACGGGCTTCCAAAGCCTTGTCGACATCGGCAAGCGTGGCATCGATATCGCGCGCACGCTCATCGAGGTTGGAACGGATGGCGTTGCTGCGGTCCTCGAGGGCGCGTTCGACGCGGGTGAGACCGGAGACGATTTCCTCGCCCGTTCCCGACAGTGACGAGCGAAGCGACATGCCGCGCGCCTCCAGCGTCTTGTCGACGTCGGAGAGGCTGGCATCGATTTCGCGGGCGCGCTCTTCGAGGTTGCTGCGGATGGCGTTGCTGCGGTCTTCGAGCGCGCGTTCGACACGCGACATGGTCGAGGCAATCTCCTCGCCGGTGCCCGTCAGGGTCGAGCGCAGCGACGTGCCGTGGGCTTCGAGCGAGCTCTCGACCTCGGTCAGTGCCGCTGACAGCGCCGATACCTGCTTGCCGACCAGGCCTTCGGCCTCGCCGACCTTGTTGACGATAATGTTGCCGGCTTCCGAGAATGTCTGGGCGACGGCAGCCGCTTGGCCGGCCAGGCGGCTCTGGGTTTCCGAGACGCGATTGACGATATCCTGCGAGCGCTCTTCCATCGTGCGGGTGAAGTCGTCGCTGCGGTTTCCGAGGTCATCGGCAAACTGCTGGCCCGTGCGGGCAAGAAGGTCGGCAGTGCGGGTGGCTTCGTTGTCCATGCCCTGCGCAGCATCGGCGACGGCCGTGCGCAGCGTCGTTGCCAAGGCCGTTGCCTTGCCTTCGATGGTGCGGTTGACGGCGTCGAGGCCGACGTTGAGCGCGCGGTCCATGGTCGATAGTCGTTCATCGATGCGGGCGCTGCCGGCATCCATCGCCTCTGCGATCGTCGAGGTGCGAGCGTCGATGGTTTCCGCCAGGCGGACAGCCGCATCGCCGCTGGCGCGATCGATTTCGCTGACACCGCCGGCAAGGCTGTCGGCCAGCCGGACGCCTGCGGCATCGACCTGTCCGACGACGGCCGTCAGGCCCTCGCGGATGCGGCCTTCCACGCCGGCAAGGCCGGTTTCGACGCGCGCACCGGTTTCGGCAAAGCGGGCCGACATGCCTTCGACCGAGGCGTCGAGATGCGATGAGAAGGTTTCGGCCGAGCGGGTGATTTCGCCGGCGGCTTCCTGGAACTTGCCGGCAATCTCGCCAGCACTGTTCTGCAGGCGCTCGTCCAGCGACCGAGCGCTCTGCTCGATGGCGTTGCGCAGCGACGCCTCGTGGTCCTCGAGCGACATTTCCATCATGCCGACGCTGGTGGCGATCGAGGTGCCGATGGTCATCGCCTGGTCTGAAAGCGTGCCATCGATCTGTTCATGGGCTTCGCGAAGGGTCGATTGGAGGGCACCGCTACGCTCTTCGAGCGTGGTGCGGATGCGGTCGTGGGCCGAGGCCAGGCTCTGGTCCATCTGCGCCAGGCCGGTTCCGATCGTCGCCTCCAGGCGTCCGGTGGTGTCGAACAGCGCGTTCTCGACGCGTGCGGTCGATTGGCCGACGACATTTTCGAGGCGCTCGCCGCCGCTGTTGAGGACACCAGACAGTCTTTCCGTGTGGGCGGCAAGAGTCTGGTCCAGGCGTTCCTGGTTGTCGACATAAGCAGCGCGAATCGTCTCGGCTTCGTTGCCAAAGGTACCGGCGATGCGGGCTTCTGCACCTGCGACGCTGTCGAGGATGGCGCTGGTGCGCGCTTCCAGCGCGCCGTCGAAGCGGCTCTGCGATTCGTCGAGAGTGATGGCCAGCGCCATCGTCTTCTCGTCGAGCGTCTCGCCGATGCGGGTATGGCTGCCGGTGACGGCGGCGTTGATGGCATCGACGCGAACGCTCAGTGTCTCGTCGAGGCGAGCCTGGTTGTCGGCAAGCGTCTGGGCGAGGGTGCGGGTCCGCTCGTCCATCGTATCGCGCAGGCGGTCATGGCCGGTCGAGACAGATGCGGCGATCGCGTCGCTGTGGCTGCCAAGCGTGTTTTCGAGGCGCTCCTGGCTTTCCGACAGAGAGATGGCCAGCGCCATGGTGCGGTCGTCCAATTGCTCCGTCAGGCGCTCCTGGCTCCCTGCAACTGCGCTCACGAAGGCTTCGGAGCGGCTGGTCAAGGTCTGGTCGAGACGCTCCTGGCTTTCCGACAGGGCGATGGCCAGCGCCATGGTGCGGTCGTCCAGCTGTTCCGTCAGGCGCTCGTGGCTTTCGGAGACGGCACTGACGATGGTCTCGGAGCGGCTGGCCAAGGTCTGCTCGAAGCGCGACTGGCTGTCGGAGAGCGCATTGAACAAGGCGCCGCTGCGCTCGGCCATGACAGCGTCGATCCGCTCATGGGCTGAGCCGAGGGTCTGGGTAATCTCGCCTGTTCGGGCCGACAGCGTGTCGTTGAGGGCCTGGGTGCGGCCGGCGAAGGCCGAGGTGAGTTCGTTGGTGCCGGATGCCAGCGCCGAAGTCAGCTCGGACGTGGCCGTCTCGATGACGCCGGTGAATTCGCCGGAACGGGCAGCTAGCGTCTCGTTCAAGGCCTCAACACGACCGTTGAACGCGGCGTGAATGGTCTCGGTGCCGGAGGCGAGTGCGGAGGAGACATCCGTCGTCACCGTCTGCAGCGCGGAGGTCAGCTCGTTCGAGCGCGCCGTGATTGTCGTGGTCAGATCGCTGCTGCCGGCGGTGAGGGAGGTGGAGAGTTCCGAGGTGGCGCCGCGCAGCGCGGATGTCAGCTCCTGGGTACGGGCGCTCAAGGCTGCCTGTAGCTCCTCGGAACCGCTGCCAAGCACGGCCGCGACGTCGCCGGTGGCGCCGCGAAGCGCTGACGTGAATTCGCTGGTGCGGCTTTCGAGTGCCGAGGTGATTTCCAAGGCCTTGGAGCCAATGGCGCTTTCAAGGACTTCGTGGCCGGTCGAAAGCGCTGTTGCCAGCGCGAAGGAGTGGTCGGTGAGCGATGAGCCGATCCGCTCGATGCTGCTGTTGAGGATGCCGTCCATCGCATCGGATCCGCCAGCCAGCGTCTCGTTGATGCGGGCAAGGCTTTCCATCAGCTTGCTGTCGAGCGAGCCCGCGCGCTTGTCGAAGGCATCGGTGAATTCTGCGACGCGTTCATCAAAGCTCGTCGAAACCTGGGCAACGGTCGACTGCAGCCGCTCTTCGAAGAAGCCGGAGCGCAGGTCGAGATCCATGACGGTATCGTCAACGCTCGACTGCAGGCTCTGGCGGAAGGTCGCGCCCTTTTCGTCGAGCGCGCTGTTGAGCTTCGACAGGACGGTGTCGAGCGTGTCGGTGATGCCGCGTTCGCCGGTGTTGAGGCTGTCGCTGATCTCGCGGGTGCGGGCAATCAGCGTCTCGTTCAGCTGGCGGGCGCGGTCGTTAAGAGCCGCGTTCAGCTTGTCGGTGTTGGCGTCGAGGGTGGATGCGCGGGTTTCGAACTGGCTGAGCAGCTTGCGCCCGCGTTCGGTCAGGGTGGTGGAGAGGGATTCCAGGCGGGTATCGAACTCCTGGTTCAGCGCGAGGCCGGACGCGCTGAGATTTTCGATCAGGCTGTCTGTCTTTGCGGCCAGCAACGAGCCGAGCGACTGGAGGGCTGTATTGGACTTTTCCGACAGCGCGGCAGCGCGGGTGTCCATCAGCGTGGCGAAGGCTTCGCCCGAGGTCGCCAGCCGGATGGCGATTTCTTCGGTCGCCAGCGACATGTCTTCCTTGATCTGCTCGTGGACGCCCGAAATCGATGACCGGATACGCTCGGCATGATTGACGATGGCATCCCGTTCGGAGCCGAGTTCATGCACGAGACCACGCACGCGCAGTTCGTTGTCGGCATAGCTGCGTTCGAGCGCGTTGACCTCGGAGTGGACAAGGGTCTCGAGTTCGGTGGCACGGGCGATGGTGCGCTCGATGCCTTCGTTCATGGCCGACACTTCGCGGCGCACGGCCTGACCGACCGTCATGATGCGTTCCGATGCGATCGATTCAGGATCGGAAAGGCGCAGCGCCACTTCCGCCATCGAGCGCGCTGCGTTGCGCATGTCCTGGGCGCGGGCCAGCATGATGGCGAAGGCGTAGAACAGCAGGATCGGAACCAGGATGCCTATCAGGCAGGCAATGACACCCGGCAGTGCAACGAGGTCACCGATCGAACGGATCTGCCAGATCGGTGGCGAATAGATGATGCTGGTGAGACCGAGGCCGGCGATCAGCCAGATGAAGGAAAAGATCGTTGCATTGCGGATCGCGCCGCCGATCGAGGCGTTGTCGAGCGCGCGCAGAATAGCATGTGGGTTTGCCCTGCTGGTATCGTTGGCTGGTTCGAACACCGGGGTGCGGGGAGCATCCTGCGCCCTTCCGCCACGAGCGGCGGCGGCACGAGCCGCTTCTTCCTTTGCCCGCTTTGCACGTGCATTCGAAGTCTCAGCCAAATTTGCCTCCGTGGCACCCGGTGCAGGTCCGGTGCGAGCTGGTATTCCGTCATCGCTGAAATCGATCTGCAGCGCCTCGTCCAATGCCTTGAAGGCCTTGTCTTCCACCGATTCGCTGTATTTGTTGTTCGCCATACGGATACGCCTCGTTACACTCGTTCCGACTGATCGGGCATTTCGAAAATCCGCCAAGATCCGAAATCCAGCAATCTCGCCAGCCGTACTACCGATTTCCTTAACAAGGCATCGGCATCCTCGTTACAATCCGTCCGGACCGCACTTTCGTGCACAGACGGTACCAAAACATTACCACTATCTATCCGTTGGGCAAAGACGACGCCGGGACAGGAAG
>Ga0070670_100004893_pt1 | contig 11273 bp, 6 predicted proteins | sample KBSS63metaG_FD_64665 | JGI IMG/M metagenome (GOLD analysis project Ga0070670, IMG submission 64665) | Switchgrass rhizosphere microbial communities from Kellogg Biological Station, Michigan, USA - KBS S6-3 metaG | ecosystem: Host-associated > Plants > Roots > Rhizosphere > Soil ... | reverse complement strand
CGCCATCCGTCGGAAGACAAATGATTTTCTCTTTCCGGGCGAAACAAAAACTTCCGAATGCGCATGGGCCGGATCGGCCAGCGCCATCCGTTTTACCGAGCTGACATTCCTAACGGAAACTCCAGCTGCGGAGCCGCTTGTGATTGCCTTCGCTTCCCTGTTTGATCCGGCGTACGCGTAGCTATTCTTCTCAATTCTTTTTACATCAGCATTGAAGCGGTAACCCCGTCGCCGGAAAGTTTCGATCAGCGGCCTGTCTCTGACGGTCTTGCCGAGGACCTTTCTGACGAAATGGATGTTTTGGATCAGATTCGAGTCTTCGACAACTGAGTTTCTCCAGAGTGTCGCCATCAAAACGTCCTTGCTCACGATCTCGTGACTTCGTTCGACAAGAACAAGAAGCGTCTCTGCCTGTTTGGGTGTCAGCGGGATCTCTTCGTCGTTCCGATAGAGCATCAAGTGTTCTTGATCGAGACGAAAATCTTCGAACTCGTAAATTAACCAAATATGCCCGTTAACCTCGCTAACGTTAATTTGATCTTGATTTGATTCTAAATCCAAAGACATGAGGCACGCCGCTGCAGTAAGTTCACACGAATCGGAAACCCTTGCAGGAGAACGTAAACGCTTGATCCGCTAAATCAAGCCAAGCAGGAAAACGATGCGCGCATTCTAGCACCGGCGCATATGGCTTACAACGTTTTTTGTTCGGGTTTCCGGTTCCGAGAATGACGGCACCCGATGCGACTGAATCCAAAAAAAGTGAAAAAAAGGACTCTTCGATCAAGGGTTCAGCGGAGAAGAAACTCGAGAAATCAAGAAGGAAGATTTGAGTCCCTTTTAAGAAAATTGTCGCGGTATTAAGTAGGAGTAAGGACTTAAAGGGAGTTCTACGAAATCTGGTATTCGCAGAAAGACAAGGAGTGTAGAGACACTTGGAGGAAAAACTTATGAGACACACGAATCGAGCATCACTAATGTTCATCATCGCAATTGTTACTGCACTTGGGATATCAATCGCGAACCCAACGACTGCGCGGGCCGACGTCATTTCGGACTGGAATGGAATCGCCGTGCAGGAGGCTATTAATGCGGCGAGGCCGGGAGGGAGTCCGGCGATCGACTTTGCCACAATGCACGCTGCGATGTACGACGCGGTCCAGGCGATCGAGAAGGATTATGAGCCATACCGGGTTACCGATGTTCCGAACGCCACCGGATCGCCCGTCGCTGCCGCCGCAAAGGCCGCACGTGACGTACTCGTGTACCGATTTCCGGCTCGTGCGGACGCAATAAACACGATCTATTTGAACTACCTCGCAGCGAACGATATCGATCCGGCTGGTCCGGGCATCGGGGTCGGAGCGTATGTGGCCGGCAAGTTACTAGCATATCGGTCCTGCGACGGATCGCTTCCGATACCAGCGCCGACATTTGTCGGCGGAACCGGAATCGGCCAGTGGAGACCGACGCCGACGGCATTCTCGCCGATGAATCCGGGAGAGTATCTCGGCCAGGTGACACCCTTCTTCATGACCAGGCCGACGCAGTTCCGTCCGGACGCGCCGCCGGCCGTCACTAGCCGGCAGTACGCTCGCGACTATCTGGAGGTCAAGTTGTACGGCGCGAGGACTGGCAGTTTGCGTTCTCCTGAACAGACCGACTTGGCAAATTTCTGGGGCGGAAATACGTTTGCAACGATTTATACCGGGGTCAGAGAACTGGCGGCAGCTCATGTGGACAATGTGTCCGACAGCTCACGACTATTCGCACTGGTGGCGATGTCTCAAGCCGACACAATAATCGGAGTATGGGACGCCAAGTTCCACTACAATTTTTGGCGTCCGCAAACGGCGATCCAATTTGGCGACGTCGACGGTAATCCAGGTACCGCGGGCGATCCGGCGTGGGTACCGTTCATAAACAATCCCGCGTATCCGGATTACACCTCAGGTGCCAACGGCGTCTCGAGCTCGACGATGTATGCCATGGAGCACTTCTTCGAAACCGACAATATGGAGTTCTCGATGACGACGACAAACACCGGCCCGACAATTCAGGATACGAGAAACTACTCGAGTTTTTCGCAAGCCATACAGGAAGTCGTCGATGGCCGCATCCTCCTTGGCATTCACTTCAGGTTTGCGGACGAGGCCAGCGTGAAGCTCGGACACGATGTCGTCAAATGGGGCCACAAGAACTATCTGCGTCCGCGAACAGGACCAGGAAAGTCGTTACAACACTAACCTCGGAGCGGAACTCCCTCCGCTCTTTCGTTCGAAGCGGATTGGTCGGACTTTCAAGTCGACTATCAGTCCGTTCAGATACCTTCGAAAGCACAGTCGATTCCGATACGCCACGCCCCGGTTGATTTTGAAAAGGACTTTTGAATAATGCCAGATGCTCAAGACCGTAACGCTCGGTAAATTCACAAGCCATCGCGTGTGGTGAGGCGTCTAGGCACATCCTGTCCAACCAGGGTGGTTGTAGGCCAGAAATCGCCTCGCGAGAAATTTCGGAGAAAAATCGGAGACCTTTTTTCGGTACATTTTTGACGGAATCTGATATGGTCATCCGAAATTCTATCGGAGGACATAGCAATGCGAACGAGTCTCGCCCTGGCAGCAATTGTTTTTTGGAGCCTTTCGGCAGTCCTTGTCACTGATGCACAGAGCCGCAGGAGAACCGAGTTTTCCGACTGGTCGGCACCCGTCAACATTGGAGCTCCGATCAACACGGAGTTCGACGATAATGTTCCGGTCCTCACAAAGGACGAAAAGACACTCTTTTTTACATCCACCCGTATGCCTGGTGGCGAAGGTGGCGAGGATATTTGGGTCTCGCATCGGCGGAACAAGAACTCTCGCTGGGAAGAACCGGTCAATCTCGGACCTACAATAAACACGTCGTTTATGGACCGGATGCGCAGCATATCGGACGACGGGAGGATCATCCTGTTCCAGAGCAACCGGCAGAGCGGTAGTTATGGCGGTTCGGATATCTGGGCGATCGTCCGGAAAAACCCTAACGACGATTTCGGATGGAGCGATCCCGTGAATCTCGGCCCGGTAATAAATACCCAATACAACGAGGTGGCGGCGAAGTATCTATTCGACGAGCGTCATCGAAACGGGAATTTGTTTTTCTCGAGCGCCCGGCCCGGCGGATTTGGCGGCCCGGACATATACGAAAGCGAGATCACCGAGAACGGGTTTGCATCACCACTAAATATTGTCGAGTTGAACACGGCGTCGCTCGAAAGCTGTTTCTGGGTCAGAAAAGACGGGCGGGAGATCATCTTCAGTACAAACCGTCCAAACCTGACCGGGGATATGAACATGTACGACCTGTGGGTTTCGACGAGGTCGAGCGTTTACGAAAACTGGTCGCCGCCCGAGAGTCTTGGCTCGACAATAAATTCTGAAGGTTATCTGGATGTTAATCCGATGTTGGCGTCGGAAGATCGCATGCTTTACTTCGCATCATCAAGGCCGAATTCGCACGGACCTGCGGGAAACATGGATATTTATTTATCTACGAGAACACGCTTGCGTTGAGATCGCAGCTGCGGTCGATGCGGTCGTTGGCTTATTCTCTAATTATTATCCCAATCGCCGCCGTGGCTGTTCCAAGTCCGCGCCATGATCGCCTTGTAACGCGGATCTGAACGGACGGGATCGAGGTAAGGATTCACTGGCATCTGGCCAGAGAACAGGACATAGCTGTCGGCTGCCTTGTTCATGTATTCAAACGCCCTGTCATACTCGACCAACTGCACCGACAATGTAGTTATTTCTTCAAGAAGACGGGCGCGTTTATTTATATTGTCGACGGTCTTTTCCTCTTCCAAGTCTCGTTCGAGGCGCCGCCGAAGAACTCCTTGCCAACCGGACTCCGCATAGGTCGAACGCCAGGCATTTAGGTCCTCTTCGCTTTCGCCGTCCAGCGATTTAACGACAAGGAACCACTCGAATGCTTTCTCGAGATCACCTTTCATTTCGTAAGACATATAGACGAAGCTAGTTTGCTCGGCCTCGGGAACCAAGGCCTTCGCCTTGATCGACTGCTCGATCGCCTCGTCCCACCTTCGAGCAAAGAACAGGACTCTGCCGATTAGCTTCTCGTTGAAAGGATTGTTCGGATCTAGTTCTCGCGCGATCCTAAGATGCTCGAGCGCTTCATCAAATCTTTTTTCGTTAGTAATGTTGACTGCGTAAAACCTTCGGACATTCGCAGAGTTTGGAGACAGTTCGACAGCCCGACGATACTCGGCCTCCGCCTCTGTAATTTCCCAAGTACATAACATCCGGTTCGTCGCCAAGAACCCCAACGCGTCTCCTAAGGTCGGATCTAACTCCAAAGCCTTCTTTTCAGCTTCGCGGGCCGGGCCGCAGAGTTCATTTCGGTCGCCGCCATTTGTAAGTTTGGTCTGTATCGCGTGGGCCAGGCCCATGTGGGCCATCGCGTAGTTGGGGTCGAGCCTTATCGCGTTATTAAACTCGTCAAGCGCCTTTTCGGCATCCTCGACCGTCCTTTTATTGGACAAGATCATTCCCTGAAGATAACTTCGCCACGCCTCCTCGTTCTCGGTCCCGCGGTTACCCGGAACCGCGGCGGGAAGATTTAGCTTGGCAAGAAGGAGCGGCACGATCCTAGAAGCGACATTGCGCCCGGCCGCATACAGATCAGTATCGGCGCCTTCGTATTTGAAGGTGCCGTCGACCGATCCGGTCTTAACGTTAAAAAGGTTTGCCGTGACCTGCAGCCGTCCGCCGCTCGCCAGATAGTTCGATTCCAGCACGTAGTCCGTTCCGCGCTCCTGGCCGATCGCGAGAGGGTCCTGCGTTATATCCGTGTACGTCCGCATCGTGCTAAACGGTCGGACTCGCAAGTTCTTCGACTGATTGAGATCCGCTATAACCGAATTCGCAAAGGCCAGATCGTAAGCAGGATCTGTCCCGGCGGTACTTATAGGACGAAAAGGCAAAACCGCTATCGAGATAGGTGGTTGCTCTTTTGCGATAGCGCCGCCCGCGTTATTCCGCCAGACAGCGAATGCCGCGACAAGACCACCCACGACAATGATCGAAAGACCCGCAAACAGCCAGCGTGATGCTGCTCGCGTTTTTCCCATCGGTGTTAGAAGCGGTTGCGTGTCGACTACCGCCGCGGAATCCAATCGGTCGGGCCAATATTCGTCCGAGCCGTCCGTCGAAAAATTCTCCCTATTTTCTCCCGGCGTGATGATTTCCTTTTCAAGTTCGGCTACGAAGCGGTAACCCTTGGTGGGCACGGTCTCGATAAACTTGTTTCCATTTTCATCTTCGCCGAGCGTCTTCCGTATCGTATGAACGAGCCGCGCCAGATTCGCTTCTTCAACAAATGATTCCGCCCAGATCGCTTCCATCAACTCTTCTTTCGTCACAAGATGCCCGGCGTTAACTATCAAAAGTGTAAGAACGTCAAAAGCCTTCGGAGTCAGAGAAACCGGCCGGTCGTGGTCAAGAAGTTGTCGTTCAACCGGCTTGAGTGTGAACGATTTGAACCGGTAGGAATGTATCTGTTGAGCTTTCACGTCAGCGTCCGAGATATTTGGGAGCAAATCAGGAAAATTTTCCAAAGACATTTCATAGCCTCCGACATTAACTTCGTTTCCGAAAGAAGATATCGCCGGTTGCTGTTGATTGCGTCTTGAATTCCCTGGATGGATTTCACCCGCATTATATAGCAATCGGCGGCCAAAGAAACCAAATTTTTTGGCGGTCAGAGCTCTATCCGATTGACCCCAAGGAATGACAAACGACCGACGTTATTTCGTCGGATGAAGGAGCAGAAAAATGAAATCCCCGATCAAAGTCAAATCAGTCGTTAAAGTTGCTTTCTTAATAATCTCGGTAGTCGGAATGGCATTCAGTCCGGCGTGGGCAACTATCAAGACGTCGCGCACACACTCGACGCCGGGTGCGTTCACTGGCGATGCTATCGTGCGCGAGTGGAACGAGATCGCGATCAACACGATCCTTCCCAATGGCCCGCCCTTCACGGCTGCACGGTTCATGACGATCACCGAGCTAGCAGTGTTCGAAGCGGTGAACGCAATCACGGGTAAGTATCAACCGTATCTCGGGACGGTGAGCGCGCCTGAGGGAGCGTCTCCGGAAGCCGCTGCAGTGACTGCAGCCCACGGCGTGCTCGTAGTTTATTTCCCCGCACAGACCGCAGCTCTCAATGCGCGGCGCGATGCATCGCTCGCAACGATTCCGGACGGGCAATCAAAGACCGATGGCATGGCGGTTGGAATTGCTGCCGCCGCTGCGATGGTTGCGAATCGAACGAATGATGGATCGTCCCCCCCGCTGGTATACATTCCTACATCCACTGAACCTTATGAGTGGCAAGTAACGCCGGGAGCTCCGTGTGCTGGTGGTGCCGGTGTATTCAGACAGTGGCCGAATGTCAGACCGTTCGGTATCGAAAGCTCTTCGCAGTTTCGCTCTGAGCCACCGCCGACGCTAGGCAGCGGAGTGTACGCACAGGACTTTAATGAAGTGCAGAGAGTCGGAGATGTGAACAGTACTGAACGTCCGCAGGATCGCACCGATGTCGCGCGACTCTACGCTGTTGGGCCCGGTCACTGGACGTGGAATTACACTTTGCTGCAGATCGCGAGCACGCGAAACGATGAGATCACCGATACGGCTCGCACGATGGCTTTGATGAACATGGCGATCAACGATGCCTACATCTCCGGATTCGAGACCAAGTATTTCTACCGAACGTGGCGTCCGGTAACCGCGATCCCGCGTGGTGACGAAGATGGAAACAAGTGGACGGAGGCGGGACCATTCACACCGCTGATCGCCACACCCTGCTTCCCGAGCTATCCATCGAATCACGGTACCGGCAGCGGTGCTGCTCGCACAGTTCTCGAAAGGGCATACGGCAGATTCAAACATTCGATCGACGTATTCCACCCTCTCGCTCCGGGCATCGTGCGCCACTACACCGATCTAAGAGCGATCACCGATGACGTCGCCGACGCTCGAGTCTACGGCGGCATCCACTTCCGTTTCGATCAGGACGCGGGAGAGCGACAGGGCCATGCGGTTGGACAGTTTGTCTACAACAACAATCTGCAGAAGGTGGATGAGAAATAATCCCTGACCCGGAATCCACGAGGCTGTTATTGACGCGGAGGAAATGCATTTTCCTCCGCGCCAATTTGTTTGAGAACGATGAGAATATTGCCGCGTCTTTTTTTACGACACCCGACTGTTCGCTGCTCTCGTCCTTGATAAGAAGCCTGCGTAACAATGCCACCTACCGTCGTCGGATCTTATTTAAACTCGGCCCGGTACTTTTCGTTCTGCGACTTCATCTCCGCCATGAATTCGACGAACCGTGGATCCTGTCTGATGCGATCGAAAAAAACGTCGCGCTCGAAGGCGGGGTAGCAAGGGTATCCGGTATCGGCGGTTTCTCGAAGCCATTTCATCGCCTCGTCGGTCTCTCCGAGAACTGCATACGCACAGGCAATCTGATAGGTCATATGGTGGTACGTTAGATTGTCGCGATCGAGCATGTTAATAGCATCGCGTATCACTGCTTCCGATCCGGCACGATCGCCCTTCAATCCCAGGAGGATTGCCTTCTCGGCACGGTTCCACGGATTATCAGGATACGTCTTCAACTCCTCATCGATCAGTTTCTCCGCGTCGTCGAGGTGGCCGTTTGCGAGAGAAGAGTCGGACGTAGGAGGATCGTCGGGGAAGTACTTTTTATTGAGCGCATCAAATTCTTCATACCGCCTTAGATTAAGAAAGAAAAAAAGATATTCCGTCTTAGCTGACTGGCTGGTCGGATCAACTTCTAATCCACGCTTAAACTCGCGCTCAGCCAGGTCCTCCAAGCCGATGTGGTAGTACGCGCCACCGAGATTCACGTGCGCGAGATTCGGGTCAATTTGTTCAGCTGTTATGAGCTCCCGGATTCCGGCCTCCCATTGATAGCCCGAACGAGGACCGATCAACAGTGTTGCCTTGGCTATATGAGTTTCAGCCAGCATTGGATCGAGAGCCTCGGCCCGGACGATCTCTTCCTGAGCGCGGTCTGCCCACGTCGGATCTTTCGGATCAATGAGAATGGCGATATAACCGTAGACATTTGCGAGTTGCGCATGAGCAAGGGCGAAGTTCGGATCAGCCGCGATCGCGCTTTTGAATAATTCCGCCGTCGCCACCGCCTGCGGCTTATTACTCGCCCCCCAACTCATAAGGTCATAACTGTAAAGACCCTTCAGATAATAGTCGTACGCTAATTGATTTGCGGTCGCATGTTTGTTCAGCCGCTCCCTCTGCTCTGGATCGAGTTGAAGACTCAATTTCGATGCGACTTGCTGTGCCACCGAATCCTGAACGGTAAAGATGTCAGCCGAACGCATATCAAAATTATCAGACCAGAGCGACACGCCATCGCGAGTCCTGAGCAGGTTGACGCTGACTCGAAGGCGGTCGTCGGCGCGTTGCACACTTCCCTCCAGAACGGCGTCGGTGCTTAGCTGTTGAGCAGCGGTGAGAGCGTCGGTATCCTCCGTGAGATATTTCCTAATAGCGCTCGTCGGCCGAACCGTCAGTTGCCCTGTTTGGCTGATCCGCCTAATTACGGCGTCGGCTATACCAAGACCCAAATAATTCTCGCCCGCGTCGAGAGATTTAAGCGGCAGGACCGCAAGAGAATTTATCCGTCGTTCGGCCACAGTCCTTGTCGGCCGTAAATACCAGAAGAAACCGCCAGCAACCATGACGATGATTGCAGCAGCGATCGCGAGCAGTTTCCGATTTCTCTTGTAGCCGTAGGCCGAGGTCGTTTTTTTGCCATCATTGTCCGTCATCCGATTCAAGATCTGAGTTTCAGCGTTGTTGCCTGCCGCCGATGTCCGGTTCATCTTCTCCTCGAGAATGATTTTGTCCTTCAGATCTTTGACGTCGGTGAGCAAGCCTTTCATCGTCTGATAGCGTTCGTCAGGATTCTTGCGAAGCATCTTCGAGACGATGCGCTCGAGTTCGTCCGGAACGCTCGTGTTGTAGCGCGACATCGGGACCGGATCTCGATTGATGAGGTTCGCCAATGTCTCGGATGTGGAGTTTGCCGAGAAGGGCGTTCGGCCCGTGATCATTTCGTAGATCAACACTCCGAGACTGAAGATGTCCGTCCGAGCATCTACGTCCTCGCCCTTGGCTTGCTCGGGCGACATGTAGTTGATCGTTCCGAGAATTAAACCTTTCGCGGTCTGATTCTGTTTTCGAGTTGGTTCCTCAAGTCCGACCATCGATGTCGGCTCGGGAAGGAGTTTGGCGAGACCGAAGTCCAGAACTTTTACATACCCGTCGTCACGAACGATAACGTTTTCAGGTTTGAGGTCGCGATGGATGATCCGGGCCTTGTGAGCGGCGGTCAAAGCACCCGCAGCTTGAATCGAAATATCGATGATCCCGGGCAATTCGAGTTCTTCATTTCGCAGTTTGTTGCGTAGCGTCTCGCCCTCAATATATTCGCTGACGATATATTGCGAATCCTCGAAATCGCCGATCTCATAGATCGTCAGAATATTCGGATGGTTTAACGCCGACGCTGTCTTTGCTTCCTGAACGAACCGGCGGATATTATCTTCTCGCTGTTCATACTTACGGTTTAAGACCTTGATCGCCACGAGGCGCTCGAGCTTTTGGTCTTTCGCAAGGTAGACCACGCCCATTCCGCCTTCACCGATCTGCTTGACGATCTCCCAATGACCCAGAATCTGTCCGGGAACCACTTTTAGTTTTTCAGTTTGCTCTGTTCGCGCCTTCGCCGGAATCGCCGGTGAATCCATGAAACCGTCGGCCCTATCAAACGAGGATAGAAGCGATTCTACTTCGCGACGGACGCCGTTATCTCCATTGCACGCCTCATCGAGAAACGCTGCACGCTCCTCGGGCTTTCGGCGCATGGCCTCATCTAAAAGGTGTTTTACTTGTGACCATTTTTCGTTCGCCATCTACCTCGTAAGTTCACGGTGCAGCCAGATGCGTGCGACATTCCAATCGCGTGCTGTGGTTGCACGGGAGATCTTCATCGCCTCGGCGACAGCATCAAGTGATAAACCACGGAAGTACCTGAGCTCAACGATCCTCACCTGACGCTCATCGATCGCCGCTAACTTATTCAAAGCTTCGTCGAGCGCAATAAGGTCTAGATCTCGTTCCGGCATTCTCGGATCAACGTCGGACAGCGAAACTTTAAAACGGCCTCCGCGTTTTTTTCGCGTTTTGGATCGGGCATGATCCACCAAAATATTTCTCATTATTCGTGCGGCGAAAGCGAAGAACTGCGTGCGATTCTCTAGCTGAGCATCGTGTTGATTTACTACACGCAAATAAGCTTCGTGGATGAGCGCGGTGGTTTGAAGCGTGTGCCCGGGATTCTCGCGGCGGAGGAAGCCGTGCGCCTGACGATGGAGCTCGTCATAAACAAGTGGAAAGAGTTTGTCCAGAGCCTCGCGGTTACCATCGCTCCAAGAACGAAGCAGCTTCGTAATATGGTGGGCTTGTTCCATTGCTAACTCTTCGTCTCGTTGTGGAGAATCGGATTATACCCCAAAAAAACCTGACGCCCTGCCTTTTTTTAACGTGGCTATGAGACGGTTTTGTCACCGTTATCGCTTTACACCCTGGACGTTCGAAATCAAAAGAAAAATTCAGTTTTACGGACATCGGGCGTCGCGTTAAATCGAAGAACATAAATTATCGAAAGGAGAATCACAATGAAAAACAAGGCTCGAATTAGCACCTTATTTTGGGGAGTCGCGATGATCGTCGTCGTGCTTTTTGTCGGTTCGGCGTCCGCACAAGTACCGATCGTAAATTACGTTCACGCTGGCGGGCCCGACCTGGAGGATTCGGATGTTCCCGGATCGGAACCTGGGTTTGATAAGAACTTTTCGCTCCTGGCTTTTAGATATGCAGACGGCAGCGCGTCGGGAACTCTGACCGATGGATACGCGGGCGGAGGAAACCTTGGTCTTCGAGCAAGAATCGATTGCGTCCATGTCGTCGGAAATACCGCATGGGTCAGCGGTGTTGTAACAAGAGGAAGAATTCTTGATGCGGATGGCAATCCGTTCGACATCGCCGGCTACTACGTCCGGACTGCGGTTCAAGATAACGGCAACGGCTCGGATCCGAGTAATCCGGACAAGATCTCATTCTCAGCTATTCGCAGTACTGCTCCTTATG
>Ga0070670_100004891_pt1 | contig 11277 bp, 5 predicted proteins | sample KBSS63metaG_FD_64665 | JGI IMG/M metagenome (GOLD analysis project Ga0070670, IMG submission 64665) | Switchgrass rhizosphere microbial communities from Kellogg Biological Station, Michigan, USA - KBS S6-3 metaG | ecosystem: Host-associated > Plants > Roots > Rhizosphere > Soil ... | reverse complement strand
CCTCAACGGCAGGTCTTTTCCCCCGCAATACGTGCTTTTAGGTATTGCCAGTCAGGGGTGGTCACGTTAGAACTGCGACGTTTTCCCTCGGATTTCTGCGTCAAAACGTCCGTTTTGGCGCTTCAGGAGTGAGCTATGGTTCGCGTGAAATGGTCGAGGTTCGTGCTCGGCGCCCTTTTCTGTCTGCTGGTCGCGCCCGCAGCCGCCTTCGCCGACAGCTCGATCGCCGGCATCGTCACCGATGCGACGGGCGCGGTGCTGCCCGGCGTCACGGTTGAAGCGACCAGCCCGGCGCTGATCGAACAGACCCGGTCGGTCGTCTCGGATGCCAACGGCGCCTATCGCGTCGTCGATCTTCGTCCCGGCACCTACAAAGTGACGTTCACGCTGCCCGGGTTCAACACCTTCGTGCGCGAAGGGATCGTGCTCGAGACCGACTTCACCGCCACCATCAACGCGCAGATGAAAGTGGGCGGCGTCGAGGAGACGATCACGGTGTCGGGCGCCTCGCCGGTGGTCGACGTGTCGAGCACGATGAGCCGAACCGTGCTGTCGCAGGCGCAGATTGAAGCGCTGCCGACCGGCCGCAGCTATCAAAGCCTGTCGGCCACCATTCCGGCGCTGGCTCCCGCTGGCTCGGGCCGATTCGATGTCGGCGGCGCATCGCAGATGTGGCAGGGCACCGTGGTCGCCTACGGATCACTGGCTAACGACACCGCTCTCGAAGTGGACGGCATGAGCGTGATGACGCTGCTCAACCAGGGCTCGATCGCCGGCGTGTATCACAACCAGGGCGCCTACCAGGAAATGTCCTACCAGGTGGTGGCCGGCACGGCCGAGTCGCAGACCGGCGGCGTGCGCATCAACATGATTCCGAAGGAAGGCGGCAATCGCTTCAGCGGCGACTTCCTGGGAATGTATTCGAACGAGAACTTCCGCAGCGACAACAACGACGCCGATCTGAAGGCCAGAGGGCTGACAGTGGCGCCGAGTCTCCGCGGCATCTACGACTTCAACGGCGGGATCGGCGGCCCGATCGTCAAGAACCGGATCTGGTTCTTCCATTCGACGCGACGGTGGGGCGCGGCGAATTACATCGCCAACCAGTTCTTCGACAACGGCGATCCGGCCTTCGATCGCAGCAAGCTGCGGGCGTACACGACCCGCCTGACCATCCAGGTGAATCCCAAGAACAAGCTGTCGGTGATGTACGACGCGCTGCCGAAATACCGCGATTACTTCGGCAGCGAGACCGGCCGGGCGACGCCGGACGGCACCGGGAACCAGGACCAGTTCGGGTTCGACGAGCAGGCCAAGTGGACGTCAACGCTGAGCAGCAAGCTGCTCTTCGAAGCCGGCTTCTCCAAGAACTATCTCGGTTACAACCTGAAATATCAGTCGGACGTGGCGCGACCGAGCGCCAGCAATCCGTTTGGCGACATTTCGAAGAGCGACAACCTGATCGCCTCGAAGGGGACCTTCAACGCGGCGACGACGGAGTTCTACAACCCGTTCGTCGCCAACCAGGCGGTGGCGTCGATGTCGTATGTCACCGGGTCGCACAGCATCAAGGTCGGCATGCAGTGGAAGTACGGATGGATCAAGAACACCGTGACGCAAAACGGCAACATGGTGCAGATCTACAACAACGGCGCGCCGCTGCAGGTGCGCGTCTACAACACGCCGCTGCAGTCGCGCGCCAACCTGAATGGCGACCAGGGCATCTATATTCAGGACTCGTGGCGCATCAACAAACTGACGCTCAGCCCCGGCATCCGCTGGGAACGGTTCAACGCCGAAGTCGCCGAGCAGAGCGCGCCGGCCGGCCGCTTCGTCGGCGCCCGTCATTTCGACGAGATCAAGAACCTGCCGAACTTCAGGAACTGGGTGCCGCGATTGGGCGGCGCCTATGACCTGTTCGGCGAGGGCAAGACCGGCATCAAGTTCAGCGTCGGACGCTACATGCAGCAGGACGCCAGCTCGTTCCCGCAAACCTACAACCCGATGGTGCAGAGCACCGCCACGTTGTCGTGGACCGATCTGAACAAGGACGACATCGCCCAGGGCGAACTCGGCTGCCTCTATCAAACCCCGGGTTGTGAAATCAACTTCGCGCAGCTCTCGAGCTCGTTTGGCTCGCGGCGCAACAAGAACCCGGATGCCAATCTGAAGCGCCCGTTCCAGATGGTCTACAACGCCGGCGTCGTGCAGGAAATTCGTCCGGGCCTCGGTCTCGCGGTGAACTACTTCCGCCGCGAATTCCACGACATCAGCTTCACCAACAGCCTGTCGGTGCCGACCTCGGCGTACACGCCGTTCCAGTATCCCGATCCCAGGAACAACGGCGAATTCCTGACGGTCTACAACGTCAGCACGGCGGCGCTTGGCGCACCGATCAACGAGTTGGACACCACCTCGACCAACAACAAGACGACGTATAACGGGTTCGACGTCACCGCCAACGCGCGCTTTGGCAACGGCGCGATCGTCAGCGGCGGCACGTCGACCGGCCGCACCATTCAGATTGCGTGCGATGTGACCGATCCGAACAATACGCGCTACTGCGATCAGAGCAAGCTCGATATCCCGCTGCTCACCACCGCCAAGGTGTCGGGATCGTATCCGCTCAAGTACGGCGTGCGGGTCAGCGGCGTGTTCCAGAGCACGCCGGGAGACGCGGTGGCCACCACCTACACGGTGACGGCGGCAAACTTCCGCACCGCGACCGGCGTCACCATGGGACAGTCGTCGGTCAATCTGCGGCTGAACAAGCCGGGCGAGCGTTATCTGCCGCGGGTGTATCAGCTCGACATGACGATCTCGAAGTCGTTCAAGGTCGGCAACGCCCGCGTGTCGCCGGAAATCAGCCTGTTCAACATGCTGAACGCGAATCCGGTGTTGAGCGAGTCGACGGCGTACCCGGCCGTCGGCACGCCGCTGAGGATCCTCGACGGTCGTTTGTTGAGGTTCCAGGCGCAAGTTCGGTTCTGACGCAGTCGAGCCCGCCACGACGACACGAAGAACACGAAGGCTGTTTTTTGCTTTAATGATCGGCGTGGCTTCGTGGCGGGTTCTTCTTCTGGTTTTTTTGGTTGTCAGCGGTCTCGCACAAGCTGCATCCGCCCAGACGCGCCCGCCGGTCACTTTCACGCACGATGTCGCGCCCCTGCTCTTCGAGCACTGCGCGACCTGCCATCGGCCGGGCGGCTCCTCTGCCACGAGCCTTCTGACCTTCGACGACGCGAGACGCCGGGCCCGCCAGATCGCGACGATGACGGCGTCGCGCGTCATGCCGCCGTGGAAGCCGGAACCGGGATTCGGAGCCTTCGAAGGCAATCGCCGCCTGACCGAGCCGCAGATCGCCGTCTTTCAGCGCTGGCTCGCCGCCGGCTTGCCCGAGGGCGATCCCGCGGCATTGCCGAAAATGCCGACCTGGCCAGCCGGCTGGGAGGTGGGTCCACCGGATCTGGTGTTGACCATGCCCGAATACACCCTGCGCGCGGGCGGACCTGACATGTTCAGGAACTTCGTGATTCACGTGCCCACCACCGTCTCGCAGTACGTGCGCGCGTGGGAGTTCCATCCAGGGAATCGCGTCGTGCATCACGCCACGATGCAGGTCGACACCGCGGGATCATCGAGGCGCTTCGACGAGCAGGATCCCGAGTCGGGCTACGAAGGCCTGATCGCGCCGTCAGCGCGCGCGCCCGATGGCTTCTTTCTCGACTGGGCGCCGGGCCATCGGCCGAGCGTCGCGGTCGAAGGGACGGCGTGGCCGCTGCCGAAATCGAGCGACCTCGTGATGATGCTGCATCTGAGGCCGAGCGGAAAAGAAGAGAAGGTGCAGGCTTCGATCGGGCTCTATTTCAGCAGCGCGCCGCCGGCGAAGTTGCCGGTGATGGTGAGATTGAACCGGCAGGATCTCGACATTCCCGCCGGCGAACGCGAGTTCCGCACGCGCGATTCGTACACGCTGCCTGTCGATGTGGACGTGTATACCGTCCAGCCGCACGCCCATTACCTCGCGCACGAAATGCGCGGCACCGCCACGCTGCCCGACGGATCGACGAGGCCGCTGCTTCTCATCAAGGCATGGGACTTCGACTGGCAGGACGTGTATCACTACGCGCCGCCGATCTTTCTGCCGAAGGGGACCACGCTGTCGATGGATTTCACCTATGACAACTCGTCCGCGAACGTGCGCAATCCGCACTCGCCGCCGGCGCGGGTCACCTACGGTCAGCTGACGTCGGACGAAATGGCCGAACTGTGGTTTCAGGTCGTGCCGCGCACGCCCGCCGATCGCGCCGTTCTGACACGGAGTCTGTACGCCAAAGTGTTGCCCGAAGAAATCAAGGGGCGGCAGATGATGGTGAGCAAGGATCCTGGCAACGTGGCGTTGCACGACGATCTCGCGCTCATGTACGTCGAAGCGGGGCGTCTGCCGTCGGCGGTCGAGGAATTCAAAGCCTCGCTGACACTGCGTCCCGATTCGGCCGCGGCACGCTTCAACGTCGGCGCGGCGCTCCTGGCCGCCGGGGATCGCCAGGCGGCGCGGCCGTACTTCGAGCAGGCGCTCCAGGTCGATCCGAACCACGCCCTGTCACACAACGATCTCGGAGCGCTCCTGCAGGCCGGCGGCGATCTGCCGGGCGCGATGACGCATTACCGGCGGGCGCTGGAACTGGCGCCAGAGGATGCGGAAATCCAGCTGACCGCCGGCGTCGGGTTCGCTGCGACGGGCGACGCACCGAATGCTCGTGATCACCTGAGGGAGGCGCTGCGTCTCAAACCGGACTGGCCGAATGCTCAGGCGGCGCTGGCCTCGGTCATTGCCGGCTCTCCCGGATCAACACCCGACGACCTGCAATACGCCTTGTCGCTCGCTGAACGCGCCGTCGCCGCCACCGACGGGAACAACCCCGCCTTCGTCCAGATCCTGGCGGACGTTCGCCGGGCTCGGCGCTAACTTTCCGGCGTTCTTATCCTTGACTCCGCCGTTGGCGGCGATTACCCTCCGCCACAAGTCTTTCATAAAGATTCGTTCGACGAGCCCGCGCGGCCGTCGCGGCCGCACCGACTGACTCTCAGACCTGGTCGAGACAAGGAGCAGCGATGTTGAAGGCTTGGATGCGGCGTCTGGTTCTCTCGTTCGTGTGTGTGACGGCGATTCCCGCCGCGGTCCTCGCGCAGGATACCTCGATTGCAGGTGTCGTGAGGGACGACAGCGGCGCCGTGCTGCCTGGCGTGACCGTCGAGGCGTCGAGTCCGGCGCTCATCGAGAAATCGCGCACCGCCGTGACGGACGGCGCCGGTCAATACAAGATCATCAGCCTCGTTCCTGGCACATATGCCGTGACGTTTTCGCTGACCGGGTTCAGCAGCGTCCGGCGCGAAGGCATCATCCTCCAGGCCGAAGTGACGCTGCCGGTCAACGCTGAATTGAAAGTCGGCGCACTGCAGGAGACCATCACCGTCACCGGCGTATCGCCGGTCGTCGACACGCAGAACACCGCCACCCGCACGGTGATGACACGCGATGTCATGGACGCGATTCCCACCGGCCGCAACCTCCAGGCCGTCGGCATCATGATTCCGGGTACTGGCCTTCAGGTTGGCGGCGGCGGCGCCATCTCGCGCGATGTCGGGGGCTCCGGCGGCCTGCAGCAATCGCCGCTGTCCTACCGCGGCTCGACGGCGTCGGTCACGTCGGTCGAAGGGATGCGCATGAACAATCTGTGCGGCTCGGGCCAGTACAGCCATTACTGGAACGACGGCGCGTTCCAGGAGGTCAGCTACAGCACCGGCTCAGACTCGGCGGAGATGGGACAGGGCGGTCTGCGCATCAACATGATTCCCAAGGACGGCGGCAATACGTTCAGAGGGAATATTTTCGGCAATTGGACCGGCGGCGAGGGATGGAATTCCAATAACCTCGACGCCGAGCTGCGCAACCGCGGCATTACCAACGTCAGCGAGGTGCACAGGATCTACGACATCAACCCGTCCCTGGGCGGACCGATTCGGAAAGACAAACTGTGGTTCCAGACCACGCTCCGCTGGCAGGGCGTCGACAAGACTGTCGTCGACAGCTTCTACGACGCCGATCCCGATCCGGTGAAGTACGTCGCCGATCTCAATCGCCCCGGCGTCGATGACGGCCGCATCACCAGCACGATGGTTCGCCTCACCTGGCAGGCGACGCGCAAGAACAAGGTCACCGGTTACGTGGACAAGCAGACCAAGTACCGCGGGCACTGGGGCATCAGCGCCAGCAATCCTCCCGAGGCCTCGGCGCAGCAGCACATTCCCTACGACTACACCAGCAATCTGAAATGGACCGCGACCCTCTCGAATCGGCTGCTGTTCGAGGCTGGCTACGGCATCTTCACGCAGCGCTACAACGAAACCTACCAGCCCGAAGTGACGCCGACCACCTACCGCATCCTCGATCAGATCACGAACAAGTCGTGCTGCGCCTACTCCATCAATGCCTTCCACTGGTCGCGGCTGTCGACGTATTCGAGCAAGTTGTCGTTCGTGACCGGCTCGCACAACTTCAGCGGCGGTTTCACCCTCAGCGAGGGGCCGCGGCGCACCGAGGAGCACCACACCGGCGATCTGACGATGCGGTTCGGCCAGACCAGCGTGAATGCCAACGCGAGCGGATTCGGGCCAAACCGCGTGACGCTGATTCTCCCGGTGGATGCCAGCGAGGGCATCTTCGCTGACAGCGCCTTCTGGGTGAACGACAAGTTCACCTACAAGCGGGCCACCATCACCGCGGGTCTCCGCTTCGATTGGTTCATCGGCGAAGTCCTGCAGTCGAAAATCCTCCCGAGCGTGTGGCTGCCGGCGCAGACCTTCGAAGGGTTCAAGGACGTGCCGAACTGGAAGGACATGAGCCCGCGCCTCGGATTCGCCTACGACTTGTTCGGCACCGGCAAGACGGCGATCAAGGTGAGCGCCGCACGCTACGTCGACGCGCAGACGGTCGGATTCGCGGCGAGCACGAGCCCGACCAACCTCGTTGACGCCGACGTCGATCTGACGTGGACCGACAACAACGGCGACTTCACGATTTTCAACCCCGATGGCTCGGTGCAGGATCGCGACTTCAATCCGAATACCACCGCCAACGGACTTGCGCCGCTCGCGAACTCCACGTTCGGCCAGGTCGTGCAGTCGACGCGCATCGATCCGAGAATCCGCGACGGCTACGGGCGCCGCGGCTATTCATGGGATTTCTCGGGCGGCATTCAGCACGAGCTGGTGCCGCGCGTGTCGGTCGGCTTCACCTACTATCGCCGCTACACCAATCGCAACCTGGTGGTGACCGACAACGTGAACCTCGGGCCCGAGGACTACACCGGGCCGTACTGTGCCACGGTCCCGGTCGATTCGCGGCTGCCCGACGGCGGCGGCTGGCAGACTTGCGGGATCTATCAACGGACGCGCGCCTCGTTCGACGAACCGGTGGACAACCTTCAGACCTTTGCCAGCACGCTCCTCGAAGGCAGCGGCCAGCGGCCGATCCGCTACAACCACGGCTACGAAGTCACGTTGAATGCGCGTCTCGGCGCCAACACGATCATGCAGGGCGGCGTCAACGCCGATCGGGCGATCAACGACACCTGCTACGCGGCGGTCTATGGAAGTCCGCAGGTGGTCCAGGTGAATCCCATGACCGGCGAGCGCTACTGCCATGATGTGACGCCGTTCCGTCCCGACTTCAAGATGCTGGTCGCGCACACCTTCCCGCGGGACATTCAGCTGTCAGGGACCTATCAGCTCACGCAAGGCCCCGGCATTCTGGCGGCCTGGACCCTGAATCAGGCTGGGGCCAACCAGAACGGCTGGACGATCGCGACCGCGAACGGATCCACAGCCGCCCAGGTGGCAGCGGCGACGACCACGCTCAATCTCATCCAGACCGGTCAGATGTACGCGCCCGGCCTCAATCAGCTGGATATCCGCGCCGCAAAGCGCATCCGCATGGGTGCTCGCCGGCTGCAGCTGATGTTCGACGTCTATAACGTGACCAACGACAACTGGGTCTTTACGGAAAACGGCACCCTGGGCACCAATTACACGGTGGCGTCGACCTGGCGGCGGCCCACCAACGTCCTGGCCGCTCGGATGCTGAAGATCGGGGCGCAATTCGACTTCTGAGTGGCTTCCGGCCGGAACGGGGCGACACTCCTACCTGTTGTTAGGTATTGCCGCCCCGTGCGCGCGGACCAAAAATACCGGAACCTGAAGTAGTGCGGGCCTTTAGGCCCGCCGTGGCGGGAGTAGTGCGGACCTGCCGGTCCGCCATTTTGAGGAATCATGAAAAACATTCTGCGAATCACCATCGCGATTCTGGCGGTGAGTGCTTTCGTGTGGACCGCGCCGCGCCTGGCCGGTCAGCAGTCGAACCGTCCCGCCGCCGCACCGGCGGCCAACGTCGGCGAGTGGCCGACCTACGGCGCCGACCTCGCCAACACGAAGTACCGGCCGCTCGATCAAATCAGCGCGGCCAACTTCGACAAGCTCGAACCGGCGTGGACCTTCCGCACCGATAACCTCGGACCGCGTCCGGAGGGACGTCTCGAAGCGACGCCGCTGATGGTTAAGGGCGTGCTCTACACGACGGCCGGCAGCCGGCGATCGGTTGTGGCGATCGATGCCGCGACCGGCGAACAGCTCTGGTCGCACCGCGAAGACGAAGGCGAGCGCGCCGTCTGGGCGCCGCGCCAGTGGTCGGGCCGCGGCGTGGCCTACTGGACCGATGGCCGCGAAGAGCGAATCCTCTACACGACGATGGGGTATCGACTGATTGCGCTCGATGCGAAGACCGGAATGCCGATTGCCAGCTTCGGGAAAAACGGCGCCGTCGATCTGAAGACCGAAGACGACCAGACCATCGATCTCGTCAAGGGCGAAATCGGCATTCAGTCCGCGCCGGTCGTCGCCAAGGACACCATCCTCATCGGCGCGTCGTTCCGCGAAGGCATGACGCCGCGGTATCAGAAGGCCTACAAAGGCTACGTGCGCGGCTACGACGTCCGCACCGGCAAGCGGCTCTGGATCTTCCACACCATTCCGCAGAAGGGTGAATTGGGCGCCGACACGTGGTTGAACAACTCCGCCGACTTCACCGGCAACACCGGCGTGTGGACGCAGATGTCGATCGACGAAGAGGCGGGCCTCGCATATCTGCCGGTTGAATCGCCGACGCATGACATTTACGGTGGTCATCGTCCCGGCAACAACCTGTTTGCCGAGAGTCTCGTGTGCGTCGATTTGAAGACCGGCCAGCGGAAGTGGCATTTCCAGATGGTCCACCATCCGCTGTGGGACCACGATTTGTCGTCGGCGCCGATTCTCGCCGACATCAACGTGAACGGCAAAGCGATCAAGGCCGTGGCGGTCCCGAGCAAGCAGGCCTGGCTCTATGTCTTCGACCGGATCACCGGACAGCCGGTGTGGCCGATTGAAGAGCGGCCAGTGCCGAAGGGTGACGTGCCGGGCGAGTGGTACGCGCCGACGCAGCCGTATCCCACCAAACCCGTGGCCTACGATCGGCAGGACGTGTCGCTCGCCGAAGCGGCAGACTTCACCCCGGAAATCAAGGCTCAAGCGGAGAAGATTCTCTCGCGCTACAAGCTCGGCCCGCTGTTCACGCCGCCGAGTGTGAGCCAGAAGGGCGGTCCGCTTGGAACGCTGACGCTCGCGGGTGCGTTGGGCGGGACGAACTGGCCCGGCGGCTCGTACGATCCCGAGTCGCACACGGTCTTTGCGTCGACGTCGACGACGCTGATTTTCATGGGGCTGATTCCACCGCCGAGCAAGGAATGGTCCGACATGAACTACGTGCTCGGGAACGCCGAGGTCGGGACGCGCTATCAGTCGGGCGCCGGCGAAATTCCCGGTCCGCACGCGCCACCGCCGATGCCGGCCGGTTACGGCGCTGGCGTCGGCATTGGCGGTCCGACCCTCGAGGGCGGGCTGCCGATCATCAAGCCGCCGTATGGACAGATCGCCGCGATCAACCTCGACAAGGGCGAGATCGTGTGGAAGGTGCCGCACGGCGAGACACCTGAAAACGTCAAGAACCATCCGGCCCTCAAGGGGCTGACCATCCCGCGCACCGGCAAGAGCGGCAGCGTCGGGACCCTCGTCACCAAGACGCTCCTCATCGCCGGCGAGTCGGGTTTCAGCGTCAAGCCGAACGGCGAGCGCGGCGCCTGGCTTTTTGCGTACGATAAGGCGACTGGAAAAGATGCCGGCCGGGTCTGGATGCCGGGTCCGCAGGGCGGGGCGCCCATGACGTACATGATGAACGGCAAGCAGTACATCGTGCTCGCGGTGGCCGGCCCGTCGGCGCAATTCGTGGCGTTTACATTGCCCGCGGCCGCGATGCCGCGGACCAATACAGGAAATCAACAATGAAGAAGCGCAAAAGAATGCGGCGGGAGCGGCTGACGCCGAGCGAGCACGAGCTGTCGCGTCGTGCGTTCATCGAGGCGACCGGCGCGGCGATTGTGGTGGCCTCGACGCTGCCGACGCTGGCGGCGCAAACCCCCGCGCCGCCGACGGCCCCCGCCATTGCCGCGGATCCCGCGGTGCCGCGCACGACGATTCGCGTCACCGTGAACGGGACGCAGCATCGTGTCGAGGTCGAAGATCGCTGGACGCTCGTCGAGCTCCTGCGCGATCGTCTCGCACTCACCGGCACGAAGATCGGCTGCGACCGCGGCGAGTGCGGCGCCTGCACGGTCTTGATGGACGACAAGCCGGTCTACTCCTGCAGTCAGCTGGCGGTGTGGGCCGACGGCAAGTCGATCACCACGGTCGAAGGGCTGGCGAAAAACGGCGCGCTGTCGCCGCTGCAGGAAGCTTTCATTGCGCACGACGCGCCACAGTGCGGCTTCTGCACGTCCGGTCAGCTGATGACGGCGACGGCGCTGCTGGCGTCGACCCCGCATCCAACCGCCGATCAGGCACGCGACGCGATGTACGGCAACTTGTGCCGCTGCGCCAATTACAACCGCTATGTGGAGGCAGTCGTCGCCGCCGGCTCCACCACGACGCGGAACACGGCGGGAGGTGCGCGATGAAGCAGCGAGCCAACAACGCGCCCGCGCCCGCCGGCAATCAGTCCTCGGGCGTGAATCCGATGAACGTGATCGGCCATCCGACGCCGCGTATCGACGGGGCGGAGCGGGTCACCGGCCGCGCGAAATACACCAACGACATCCAGCTGCCCGGCATGCTCTACGCGAAAGTGCT
>Ga0070670_100004889_pt1 | contig 11278 bp, 11 predicted proteins | sample KBSS63metaG_FD_64665 | JGI IMG/M metagenome (GOLD analysis project Ga0070670, IMG submission 64665) | Switchgrass rhizosphere microbial communities from Kellogg Biological Station, Michigan, USA - KBS S6-3 metaG | ecosystem: Host-associated > Plants > Roots > Rhizosphere > Soil ... | reverse complement strand
TATCCTCGCTCAGCTCTGCTGCGTGAGGCACACAAGATGCAACCTCTCAGACCGGCGGCGCCATTGCGCCCAGCCATATGTGAATGAGTGGAAGCGAGGCGGAGAGGGAGGAGAGGCATGAAACTGAAGTTACTTGCGACCGCGCTGGCGCTGGCGGTCCTCGCGGTAGTGGCCGGCAGGGTCACCGCGCAGGAAACAAACACGCTCGAACGCACGTTCATGACGTTCAGCGCGCCGGTGGAGATGCCGGGGGTGACGCTGGAACCCGGCACGTACGTGTTCAAGCTGGCGGACACGGGGTCCCGCAACGTTGTCGAGGTGTGGGACAAGGATTCAAAGCACATGATCGGTCATTGGACCTTCGTCCAGGCCGAGCGTCCGCGAGTCACCGACGAGACCGTCGTGATGTTCAAGGAGACGCGCGAAGGTGCAACACCTGCCGTCCAGTTCTGGTACTTCCCTAACGAGAAGATCGGGAAGGAATTTCTTTACCCGAAGGATCAGGCAGAGCGAATCGCCGCGCGAACGGGCGCGAAGGTTCGTACCGACGAGAGCGCGGATGCGGGGAGTGCTGTCGCGGAATCGGCGGCTGTGAGCCCTGCGCCTGCGGAAGTGGCAGCTGAACCGGCACCAGCACCGGCTGCTGTCGCGGAAGTCGAGACGCCAGCGCCGGCACCAGCCGTCGCGGAAGTTGAGACGCCCGCTGCCGCACCAGCGCCGGCACCTGCAGTCGTAGCCGAGAACCGTGCTGAGCCCGTCCAGGCGGAGAGCCCGCGGGCGGTCGGGACGAGCGGCCAGGCGAACGAGCTGCCTCGGACGGCGAGCCCGCTCGAGCTCAGTGGTCTGCTTGGCCTGCTGTCGCTCACAGGAGCGGCAGGGCTGCGTGCGTTTCGGTTCCGCACCTAGATAGGTCTCAGGGTCACGTCGGGGTCGACCACCGTCGGCCCCGACCCCCAACGTGTGTCGTACGATGGTCGAAGCGCCGGAGTCGCCGATGAGAATATCTGTCGGTTTTGCCTGTGTGGGGTTGATGACGCTGGCGGTGTTTCCGCTTGGCGCACGCCAACAGGATGATGCCGCACCGATCTTCAAAGCCGAGTCCGAGCTCGTCGTACTGCACGTGAACGTGTTCGACGGACACTCGGACGCGGTTCCGAATCTTCCCGAGGAGGCGTTCCAGGTCGCCGAAGACAACACCACGCAACGGATCACGTTCTTCAGCAACGAAGATGTGCCGGTAGCAGTGGGGCTCGTTGTCGACAACAGCGGCAGCATGATCGCGCGACGGTCGATGGTGCTGGCCGGCGCAAAGGCGTTTGCGACCTCGGGTCACCCCGAGGACGAAGTCTTCACAATCGTGTTCAACGAACACATCCGTCACGGTCTTCCTGGAAATCTGGCGTTTACACAGAATGCACCCCAGATCGAAGCAGCCGTGACCAGATTCCCGCCGGGAGGCAAGACGGCGCTGCACGATGCCGTCATCGAAGGGCTCGAGCACCTCGAGGAGGCTTCACATCAAAAGCACGTGCTGGTCGTACTCTCCGACGGTGAGGACAACGCCAGCATGCATTCCGCTGACGTGATGCTCGAGCGCGCCGCACGCAGCAACGCACTGATCTACACGATCTCGACAGCTGAACTGGGGTCGGGCGATGGGAATCCCGGGCTCCTGAAGAAGTTGGCGCAGCGCTCGGGCGGGGTGACGTACTCGCCGAAGTCTGAACGTACCGTGGTCGACGCATTCCGCGAGATCGCGGCGAACATCCGCCGCGGCTACAGCATCGGTTACGTGCCGACCAACACCGTCCATGACGGACGCTTCCGTCGTGTCAAGGTGTCGGTGCGCGCACACGGATACAAGAATCTCTCGGTGATTGCTCGCGATGGCTACCTGGCGCCCCGCCACGCTGACGCCCACTGACGCGCGCGGCCCGCTGCCGCCGCACGCCACTGCTCCACCCGTGCGTCGCGGGGTGAAGCTGCTCGAGCGGCTGCTGCTTGTCATCGGCCTCGTCTGCCTCGGATATTACGGATACGTGCTGGGAGAGTCTGCGCTGTACCAGGCGTACGAAACGCGCGAGCTCGACAAGATCCTTGCAAACGCCGATGCCTCGTCCTACACGGAGGAGCGGGTTGCACCGGCCGGGCCGCGCCCGCGTCCGATAACCGGATCGACGCTTGGCCGCCTCGAGATCCCGAGGCTGGAGGTGTCGGCGATTGTGCGCGCCGGCAGCGATGCACGGACGCTGCAACTCGCCATCGGTCACATCGGCGGCACCGCGCTGCCCGGTGAAGGAGGCAACATCGGGCTCGCAGCGCACCGCGATACGTTCTTCCGCAGGCTGGGTGAGATTCGCATGAACGACGAAGTACGTCTGGTGACGCCCGAGGGAACCTTCACGTATCGCGTCGACGGCACCCGGATCGTTGAGCCGACCGACACGTGGGTTCTCAGTCCGACAACAGAGCCTGCCCTCACGCTCGTCACCTGCTATCCGTTCCGCTACATCGGTTCCGCGCCGCAGCGCTTCATCGTGCGCGCACAGCTGACGACCACTGAAGCCCGGAGACACGGTCTATAATTCGGGTTGAAAGACGTCTCAAAATCCCGTGCCCTCCTGACGCTCCGTGATTCTCGCCGCGTTCAACCCCAAAGGTGGGACTGGCAAGACCACCACCGCCGTCAACGTCGCCGCCGTCCTGGCGTCCATGCGGCGGAAGGTCCTGCTCGTCGACCTCGAAGCTGATCTCAATGCTTCAATCTCGCTCGGAGTGCGGCCGGCACATGCGCGGCGGCCGTCGATCGCCGAGGTTCTGACGCGCGAAGCGCGCCCGGCTGACGCCGTGCGACCGGTCGGCCACACGCCCAATCTGTTTCTTCTGACGGGCTCACCGGACCTGGCGCACATCGACAACCGCCTGCGCAATGTTCGCGAACCCGAGCGTCGCCTCGCTGACGTCATCAAACCGCTGGTGCCGCAGTTCGACACGATCATCCTCGACTCGCCGGCCGGCTACTCACTGCTCGCTCGCAGCGTGCCGCTGATCGCCGATCAGCTCATCGTGCCGATTCGCGCGGAGTACCTCTCGCTCGAATCGCTGGCGCATTTTCTGACGTGGTACCGCGACTATCACGCCGAACACAAAACCACCGCTCAACTCTGCGGCATTCTGCTCACGATGGTTGACCACCGTCGTCAGGCGACAACAGAGATCATCGACATCATCCGCCTGCACAACCGCCGCGGGGTCCTCTTGAGCGAGGTGCCTCAGGATCCGCGGGTCGCCGAGTCGCCGTCGCATGGTGTGCCGGTGGTTGCGTATGCGCCGGCATCGCGCGGCAGCCGCGCCTATCGCCGCGTGGCTGCTGAACTCCTCACCCGCATCGCCCGTCGAGCTCGCTGACGGCGGCCAACCTTGCGCCATGCGTGAGGTTGCTTTACGATCATGTTCGATTTCGTGACATCAGACTTTAATTACTGAATTAAATCCTATGCAGGGGACGCCCAATCGAGCCGTGGGGATGCGCAAACGTCTGGGAAAGAGCGGCGAGGACATCTTCGTTCCGCCCGTCGAGAGCAGCGATGCGGACCGTCCGAAGAAGCGTGGACGACGGCCCTCGCATACCGAACACTGGACCAAGGTCACCGTCGTGCTGTTCGACCGCCAGATCGTGTTTCTCGATCGGCTCGGCGCGGACATCCGCGCCGCGAGCGGCGTCGCCATCAGCCGTGCGCATGTCATTCGCGCCTTGATTGACGCGCTGAGCGAGTCCGATCTCGATCTGACCGGAACGCGGTCCGAGGCCGATCTCAGAGCGATTCTCACGGCGAGGCTAGGGCGTTATCGCGTTTAAACAAAATCCAGGGACGAAGGACAATATTCCGCTCAGTGTCCTCGCCCTCCCCTGCCTCCAAGTACGGCGACCTCGCCGGCGGCATCACCACCTTCTTCACGATGGCGTACATCGTCATCGTCAATCCCGGCATCCTCTCGACTCCTGGCACCGGGATGTCGTTCGCCGGCGCGATGACCGCCACCGTGCTCATCGCCTGCTCGATGACGCTGCTGATGGGAATGTACGCAAAGCTGCCGTTTGCGGTGGCGCCTGGCATGGGGCTGAACGCGTTCTTCGCCTACACCATCGTTCTGCAGAATCACGTGCCCTGGCAGACCGCGCTTGGAATGGTGTTCTGGGCAGGCGTCCTGTTTCTCGTCGTGTCGGCCACGCCGCTGCGTGAACACGTGGCCATGGCCATCCCTTCCGGGCTTCGCATCGCCGCAGCCGGCGGTATCGGGTTGCTGCTGACGTTCATCGGCTTCCGCAACGCCGGCCTGATTGCCGCAGATCCATCGACCATCGTGCGCCTCGGCACGCTCGACCACCGGGCCGGGTTCCTGCTGATGGGAATCGTCATCGCCGTTGTGCTGCTGCGGCGCCGGAACCCGTTCGCGTTCCTGGCCGCGATCTTTGCCACGACAGCGTTGGCCTGGATGCTCCGCCTCGCCACGCCGCCGGCGCAACTGACCAGCGCGCCGGACTTTTCCTCTGTCTTCCTGAAGCTCGACGTGATCGACGCGCTGCGGTGGTCGCTGCTTCCGGCCATTGTGGCGATTCTGTTTACGGATCTCTTCGACTCGTTGTCGACGTTCATCGGTGTTGCCAGTGCCGCAGGGCTGACGGAACCGGATGGTCGGCCGCTGAATCTGCGGCGCGGCCTGATCGTCGACGCGTGCGCGACCTTCGGCGCCGGCCTCGCAGGCACATCGTCCGGAACCGCCTTTGTCGAGAGTATTGCGGGCATCCGCGTGGGCGCCCGCTCGGGCCGGGCGTCCGTGATCACCGCGCTCTGCTTTCTTCCGTGCCTGTTCATCGCACCGCTCGCCGCCGCAGTCCCGCCATACGCGACAGCCGCAGTGCTCGTCCTCGTCGGCCTCTCGATGTTTCAGATGGTGGGATCGCTGGATTTCCGGACCCTCGAAGATTCGTTGCCGGCGTTTGTCACGATCGTGCTGATCCCACTCACGCTTTCGATCACGCAGGGGATTCTCTGGGGCTTCGTTCTGCACGCGGTTCTCTATGTCGCCACCGGGCGCCGCCGCGAGTTGAACCCCACGCTATGGGCCCTCGCGATCATCTCGGTCGGCCTCCTCAGTCTGGAGAGTCGATAAGCATGGACCTTCATCGAAATGATCCAACCGTGCTCTGGCGTATGACACGTGGCCGCGCCACCGCACACGCAACGATTTTTCCGGGGGCGACGGCCACCACCGTGACGTGGTACTTCGATGGCGTCATGGACCGCGCTGAGAACTACGACACGATCGATCTGGCGATGGCCAGAGCAGAGCAGATTCGCGGAATCCTGCTCAGGGATGGGTGGAAAGAGACCTGAACGCTGAACCGAACCTGAACACGAACCGGGCGCGAGAACCTGGAACCGGGGAACGGCTGCTATTCTTAGTCAGGTGTCTTCAGTAGCCCGCCTCCACAAGACTGTCGGCGTACGTGTTGGCCCCGTCCAGGTGGGCGGAGGAGCGCCTGTCGTCGTCCAGTCGATGACGATGACGGACACGGCGGATGCGAAGGCGACCGCTGACCAGTGCATCGAGCTTGCGGAGGCCGGGTCGGAGATGGTGCGCGTCACCGTGAACCTCCCCGAGGCGGCCGCAGCAGTGCCCGAAATCAAGCAGCGCATGCTCGATGCCGGGTGCACGGCACCGCTCATCGGCGATTTCCACTACAACGGCCATCAACTCCTCACCCGCTTCCCTGAGTGCGCGCGCGCGCTGGACAAGTACCGCATCAATCCGGGGAACGTGGGTACCGGGCGCCGGCGCGACGAACAGTTCGCCACCATCTGCAGCGTGGCGATCGATCACAACAAGCCGGTCCGCATTGGCGTCAACGGAGGTTCGCTGAATCAGGAGCTCGTCCTCACCAAGATGCAGGAGAACACCGACCGCAATCTTGGCCGGACCTCGGAACAGATCCTGAACGAGTGCATGACGATCTCCGCCATCCAGTCCACTGAGCTCGCCCTCGACACCGGACTGCGCAAGGACCAGATCATCATCTCGTGCAAGGTCTCACGCCCGCGCGACCTCATCTCAATCTACCGTGACCTTGCCAAGCAATCCGACCAGCCGCTCCACCTCGGGTTGACCGAGGCCGGTATGGGCATGAAGGGATTGATGTGGTCGGCGTCGGCGATGGGGATCCTGCTCAATGAAGGGATCGGCGACACCATTCGCGTGTCGCTGACGCCACGGCCCGGCGGAGATCGCAGAGAAGAGGTGTACGCGGCCTGCGAACTGCTGCAGGCGCTCGGCATCCGCGCGTTCGCGCCGAGTGTGACGGCCTGTCCCGGCTGCGGTCGCACGACGAGCAGCACCTTCCAGGAGCTCGCTGAACGCACGCAGGACTACATCCGCGAGCAGATGCCGGAATGGAAGAAGACCTACGACGGCATCGAGACGCTCACGCTCGCGGTGATGGGCTGCGTGGTGAACGGCCCCGGAGAGTCGAAGGCGGCGAACATCGGCATCAGCCTGCCCGGAACCGGTGAAGCGCCGAACTGCCCCGTCTACATCGACGGCGAGCATTTCACCACGCTGCGCGGCACGTACGACGAGCTCGCCCACGGCTTCCGCGAGCTGGTGGACAACTACGTCGCCACGCGCTACCCGAAGCGGAACGCCTGACCGTCGCGTCAGGCAGCCTTTCGCTTCTCCTGTTTCGATAACGATCGCAGGATCGCGAGCACCGCACATTCGTCGGCTGAGAGGCGCTTCGCCGAATGGCGGGTCCGTTGCGCAGGGCGATACATGCTCGAACCGGCCCCGCAGCAGGCGTCGATGATGCCAGGGTGAATGTAGGACTTGCGACAGACGGCGCGCGTGTTTCCAAGCACGCCGGCGACCGCGTCCACTACCTGAACGACACTCTTTGCCGAAACCTTCTCCGCGCCTTCGCGTCTCCGCGGTCCGTGCGCCCGGGTCGACGCCTTTTGCCCATCGATCTCGCGGAACGCAGCAAACGCCAGCACCGTTCCCGCCCACGTGCGGAAGTCCTTCGCCGTAAAGTCCTCGCCTGAGATCTCCCGCAGGTAGTCGTTGACGTCGCCCGAGCCGACATCGCGGCAGGTCCCGTCCTCGTCGAGATACTGAAAGAGATCCTGTCCTGGCAGGTCGCGACAACCCTTGACGATCCGCGCCACGCGCTTGTCGGTCACGCTCACCGAATGCCGGATGCCGCTCTTGCCACGGAACTCGAACTTGACGCTCGAGCCGTTGACCTTCACGTGGCGGTTGCGCATGGTCGTCAGTCCGAACGACTGATTCTGGCGGGCGTATTCCTCGTTCCCGACGCGAATAAGACTCTTCTCGAGCAGCCGCACAATGGTGGCAAGGACCTTTTCTCGCGGCAGGCCTGTGCGTGCCAGGTCCGCGTCGATGCGTGCGCGAATCTTTGGCAGCGCGGCGGCGAACGCCGGCAGCCGTTCGTACTTCGTCTCGTCACGCGTTTGCCGCCATTCGGGGTGATAGCGGTACTGCTTTCGTCCTCGCGCATCACGACCCGTGGCCTGCAGGTGGCCGCGGGGATCGGGACAGATCCAGACATCGGTCCACGCCGGCGGCACGGCGAGGCTCGCGATGCGCTTCAGTTCCGCCGGATTCCGAATCAGGCGACCGTCAGGCCGGGAGTACCTGAAACCGAGCGACGACATCGAGCGCCGGATTCCCGGACGACGATCGGACACGTAGCGGAGTCCGGCCGCGCGTGCCGATTCATGCGGAAGGGCCACTGGCGCCTTTGCCATCAGTGAATGAGATGAGCAAAAGCGTCGCCGTTTCAGCGTTGCGTAATGAGTCGTACGCTGCGCTGGAAGGTGACGTACGCCCAGCCCCATTGCAGCATCACACTCAGACGATTGCGGAAACCGATCAGCTTGAAGATGTGGAGAAACAGCCAGAAAAGCCACGCCAGCGGCCCGGAGAAATGCAGACGGCCGATGTCGGCGATTGCCGAGCCGCGCCCGATGATCGCCAGGTTGCCAAGATCGCGGTACACGAACGTCGTTGAGGGCCCACCGTGTTCCCGACGGAGGATGGTCTTCGCCGCATGCGCGGCGCCCTGGATGGCAACCTGCGCCACACCAGGCAGCAACTGGCCGTCCTGGTGAAACGCAGCAGCATCACCAATGACGAACACTTCCGGATGCCCCGCGATCGACAGATCGGGCTCGACGACCACGCGCCCGGCGCGATCGAGCGCGGACCCGAGCGTCTTCAGGAGCGGCGAGGCGGCAACACCGGCCGCCCACAGGATGGTGCCGGCATCGAGCCGCTCCTGACCAAGCCACACACCATGCTGGTCGACGCCGGTGACCGTCGTGTGTTCGCGCACTTCCACGCGCAGCCGGACCAGCGCGTGACGGGCCGCGTCACGGAGTTTCTCGGGAAACGAGGGCAGGATCGTCTGGCCAGCTTCGACGAGCACGATGCGGGTGACGCTCGTGTCGATCGAGGTGAATTCGTCGCGCAGAGTCTGGCGCGCGATCTCGGCGAGTGTTCCCGCGAGCTCGACGCCTGTCGGTCCTCCGCCGACGAGGACAAACGTCAGCAGTTCGCGGCGCCGTGCTGGATCGGTCTCACGCTCAGCACGTTCGAACGCGAGCAGCACCCGTCGTCGAATCTCGAGTGCGTCCTCGAGGGTCTTCAGGCCCGGTGCAGACGACTCCCACTCCGGGTGTCCGAAATAGGTGTGGCTGGCGCCAGGCGCGACGATCAGGTAGTCATACGCAACGCTATCGGCGTCGGTGAGTACCACGCGCCGTGTGTCCACGTCGATGGTCGCCACCTCGGCAAGAAGGACACGCACATTGCGCGAGCGGCGCAGCACCCATCGGATCGGGGCTGCGATATCGCCGGGTGACAGCGCTGCCGCGGCAACCTGATACAGCAGCGGCTGAAAGACATGGTGATTCCGCCGGTCAAGCAGCGTGACGCGGCATTCCGTATTTCGCAGGATCTTGGCGGCCGTGAGACCGCCGAATCCACCACCGATGATGACCACGTGTGGCTCGGACATGTGCCAGTATTAATAACTCCCAATCTCCAACTCCCAGCGCCCAAAGTCGCAATGACGGAACATTTTGGGAGTTGGCAGTTGGGAGCTGGGCATTGACCATGAATTCCACCTCGTTCGCGTCAGAACATTCGGTATCGACCGTCTGTCCGCTCGACTGCCCCGATTCCTGCAGTCTCGACGTGCGCGTTCAGGACGGGCGCGTCACCTCGATCGACGGGTCGTCGCTCAATCCGGTGACCGACGGCTACATCTGCGCAAAGGTCCGGCGGTTCCCTGAGCGGGTATACGGACCGGATCGTCTCCTGTATCCCGCGATACGAAAGGGACCAAAAGGTCTGGCGAACTTCGTGCGCGCGTCATGGCACGAGGCGCTCGCACTCATCACCGAGCGTCTGAGCGAGGCGCGAGAGCAGTGGGGCGGCGAATCGATCCTGCCCTACTCCTATGGCGGCTCGAACGGACTGCTCACGCAAGACACGAGCGATGCGACGCTGTTCCGGCGGCTCGGCGCGTCGCGTCTGGCGCGAACAGTATGCGCGGCCGCGACCGGTGCCGCCAACGGCGCGATGTACGGAAAGATGGCCTCCGTCACCTACCTGGACTTCGAGGACGCCCGGCTGATCGTCATCTGGGGCGCCAATCCGTCAGCGACAGGCCTCCACCTGGTGCCGCACATCCGCGAAGCGCAACGCCGCGGCGCTAAGCTGGTTGTCGTCGACCCGCGGACAACGCAGCTGGCGAAGCTCGCGGATATTCATCTCGCCATTCGTCCGGGCACCGACCTGCCGGTCGCGCTCGCGATCCATCGGCATCTGTTTGAAACGGGCGGTGCGGATTCAGAGTTCATTGCCGCCCACACCCGGGGTGCGGATCGGCTGCGCACCAAAGCGAAAGAGTGGACCTTCGAGCGCGCCGCCGCAGAAGCGGGCGTTGATGCCAGCCAGCTAGAGGCCGTGGCTTCGCTCTACGAGACGAGCAGTCCAGCCGTCATTCGCTGCGGCTGGGGTCAGGAACGCAATCGTAACGGCGGCAACGCCACGCTCGCCATCCTCGCGTTGCCCGCGGTCGGCGGCAAGTTTCAAGTCCGTGGCGGTGGGTATGCGATGAGCAACACGTCAGCCTGGGGCATCACGCGCAACTGGATTCCCGCCGACGAGCCGCGGACGCGCATCGTCAACATGAACCAGCTGGGTCGCGCGCTGACCGAATACAACGATCCGCCGGTGAAGCTGCTGTTCGTCTATAACTCGAACGCGGCGGTCACGTCTCCAGATCAGCGGCGCGTACTGCAAGGCCTCGAGCGCGACGATCTGTTCACGGTGGTCTTCGACCAGGTGATGACAGACACCGCACGGTACGCCGACGTGCTCCTGCCGGCGACGACGTTCCTCGAAGGCTACGACCTCGCGCGCGGCTACGGGCCCATCAGCCTGCGACTCGGTCAGCCCGTGATCGAACGCGTGGCCGAATCACGTCCCAACGCGGATGTGTTCAGCGAGCTGCTCGAACGACTCGACCTGAACCAGGCGGGCGAACCCTCCGGCGAATTGGAGGAGATGCTCGACGTTCTGGCGCACCTGCCCCATTCGATTGGCGAGGATCTGCGGGAGATGGGCGCCGCAACGCCGCCGTTCGGCGGCCGGCCGATTCAGTTCCGCGACGTCTGGCCGCTGACTCCGGACGGTAAGGCAGACCTGTATCCTGAGGCGCTCGAGGCAGAAGCCCCAGCGGGCCTGTACGGCTATCAGCCTGATCCCGCCACACTCGCCTTTCCGCTGACGCTCATCTCGCCGGCCAGCGAGCGAACGATTACGTCCACGCTCTCTGAGCTCCCACGCCCCGAAGTGCGTTTGCTGATGAATCCGGCCGATGCCGAGGCACGCGACCTGAAGGACGGCGATCCGATCCGCGTCTTCAACGGTCTGGGCGAGGTGCGCTGCAACGTGCAGGTCGGCAACTGGATTCGGACTGGCACGGTGATGCTGCCGAAGGGGTTGTGGCGGAAGCACACGGCCAACGGTTGCACCGCAAATGCCCTTGCGCCTGACACGTTGACAGATCTCGGCGGCGGCGCCTGCTTCAACGACGCTCGAGTACAGGTCGAACTCGCGCAGGATGAGGCGCGGACATAGGACGAACTCGTCCGGACATCCCCTGATCACGCGGACCTCCCGGGATCGC
>Ga0070670_100004888_pt1 | contig 11279 bp, 10 predicted proteins | sample KBSS63metaG_FD_64665 | JGI IMG/M metagenome (GOLD analysis project Ga0070670, IMG submission 64665) | Switchgrass rhizosphere microbial communities from Kellogg Biological Station, Michigan, USA - KBS S6-3 metaG | ecosystem: Host-associated > Plants > Roots > Rhizosphere > Soil ... | reverse complement strand
ATTCGCCGGCACTTCACGAGGGGCCTGGCGCGGTCCTTGTGTTCGAGGTCAAGTATCGTCTTTTCCACGGCTTTGACAATCTTGTCAGCCAGAGGGTCCCGGCTACGTAGAAGTCGTGCGAAGGGCATCAAGTGTTTTTAACAGAGGCGGCGGCTTGGTCATGGTCTATCTTGAACGGACTTTCACAAGAAAGACAGTGACGGTACGCTACGGTTTCCATGCGCTTCGCGTATTTTCGTTACAATGGCGGCCGCAGTCCTCATCTGAGGTCGGCAGCCGCTATCGAATTCGCCTGAAAGTTTCTCAGATACTGGCGATCAACCCGCCATCAACCCTGATCACACTCCCATTGACATAAGATGCTCGCGAACTGGCCAAAAACGTAACAACATCGCCATACTCCTGCGGGTTACCGTAACGGCCGACGGGAATTGATGCCGTGCTCTGGGCAGAAACGTCTTCAACCGAACGTCCTTCCCGCTTGGCTTTCTGTTCATCAAGGAAGGCGATGCGTCCGGTTGCAATGCGGCCGGGCAAAACAATATTCGACGTGATGCCGTCTCGACCAACTTCCTGTGCCAGCGTCTTGGACCATCCAAGAAGCGAAGTCCGTAGCGTGTTAGACATCCCAAGGTTGGGAATGGGGGCGATAACGCCAGATGATGTTGAGGTTATGACGCGTCCCCACTTCGCTGCCCTCATGCCGGGCAATACATGATCGGTGATCGAGATGACAGGCAGCACCATCGAGTTGAAAAACCGCTGCCAAGTTTCGGCGTCCTGCCCGGCGACGGGTGTGGGAGGCGGTCCGCCCGTATTGTTGACGAGAATGGAGGCCGCGCCAAACGCTTTTTCCACCGTTATTAGGTGATCAGCTATGATAGAGAGATCGGATAGATCCCACTCCAACACAATTGCGGCACCTCCCGCCTGCAGGATGGCATCAGCGGTCGCCTGAGCCGCCTCCCGATTGACGTCTGCGACTGCTACCTTCGCCCCCTCGCCTGCAAGCGTTCGGGCGATGGCCCCGCCAAGGCCTCCGCCTGCGCCAAACACAAGTGCGGTCTTATCCTTCAATCCTAGATCCATGAGATATCTCCTTCCATTGAAAGGCAATCGGCCTTTTTGTTGTAATCAAGGTAATCAGCCCGCCATCCAGCCGCCATCGACCATCAGGTTTGTGCCGGTGATGTAGCTGGCCATGTCACTGGCTAGGAAAAGCGCTGCCCCTGCTACGTCGTTAGGTTGCCCGAGACGGGGCCACGGGGTGCGTCGGCGAGAATAGTCCAGTGAAGCTGGATCGTTGGCCACGCCCGGCTTTCCCGTCACGATCTTGCCAGGGGCAATCGCGTTGCATATGACCAAGTCATCCGCATGATCGACGGCAATTTGGCGGGTCATTTGAACGACGCCGCCCTTGCTGACGCCGTACGGAAAATCCCCGGGACAAGCGACCATCCCGTGTTGCGACGAAATGTTGATGATGCGGCCGCGAACATCGTTGACCGGTTCCTGCAGCAGGAACTGCTGCATAGCGCGTTTGCAGCCATAGAAGTATCCCGTGAGGTTTACACCTATAACCCGTGCCCATTGCTCTGGCGTGGTTTGAAGCAAGTTTGTCGAGGTGTAGATCGCGGCGTTGTTGACCATGACATCCAGGCGACCAAATTTTTCGACTGCTTGAACGACCATTGTGTCGACTGAAGCCCAGTCAGAGATGTCGGCTCTTATAAAGACCGCGTTCCCGCCGGTGGAACGGATCAAGTCAACAGTAGTCCCTCCGCCCTCCAGCGGGCGATCTACCACATCAGCGATTATGATCGACGCGCCTTCTGACGCATAGCGTAGGGCTATGGCACGGCCGAGTCCCGAACTTGCGCCAGTGACAATAGCCACCCTATCTCGAAGCATGGTCATCGAATTACCTCTAAATCTCGCTTGCAACGACTTTGCCGCCTGCTTGGGCGATGGTATAACCATCGCGAACGATCTCCGTGCCGCGAAGGAAAATGTGGCGCAGCGTCGCCGGGATGCTCCAGCCATCGAATGGTGTATAACCCGCGCGACTGACCTGTTCGGCATTGGTTAGTTGACTGTTTAGGCGGCGATCTAGCACCACGACATCAGCATCGAAGCCGAGAGCAATCGCACCTTTGGATCGAGAAAGACCGAACCGCACCGCTGGGGTGCGAGAACACATGCGAACCAGATCCTTGAGTTCGATCAACCCTTCCCCCACCAGCTTCAACATTGTTGGTAGCAAAGTCTGCAGCCCAGGCATTCCACCTGGGATGTCGGAGAAAGCGCCGTACCTCATCGCTTTTTCGGCCTGACTGTGAGGTGCGTGATCAGTACAGATGATATCGATGAGCCCCTCAGCTAGGGCGCCTCTCAGTGCTTCGACATCATGCTGTTCACGCAGAGGTGGCGACCCCTTGAGATTTGCGCCGAACGTCTCATAGTCAGTAGCAGCGAAGAAAAAATTCTGTGGCGTTGTCTCCACGGTTATATCAGCCATGTCACGCATCCTTCGCCAAGTTCCGACACCCAATGCCGAATTAATTTGGCGAACGTGTATTCGGGAGCTTGAGGACGCAGCGGCGAGAACCGCCCGGGCTATGCCGTTTGCTTCGGCTAGAGGCGGTCGGCTCGTCAGGAATGCCTCGATGTCTCCTGCATCCTCGCGTAGCGTCTCGCCTTGAAGGATGGACTGATCACCTGGAGAAATCCCGATAAGGGTTTGAACGTGAGAAAGTCGCCTCAACATCCGCGAGACGGCATCCATCGTGTCGAAGCGGAAAGCTGCCGGGACATCGGCTGTAAACAACTCCAGCGAAACAGGCCTAAGCGCCAGCAATTCTTCAAGGCCGCCTATGTCCTGGCCGAGGACTGCCTGGAAACCGACATCGACGTGAACCCGTCCCTGGGCCATGGCGATCTTATCGGCGAGTTGAACTGCCGAAGCGGTCCATGGTTCGTCCGTCGGCATATCTAGGACCGTCGTTACACCGCCGAGAGCCGCCGCGCGTGTGCCGCTGTCGAAGTCTTCCTTATGCGTCAGGCCCGGCTCTCGCAGATGGACGTGAGCATCCACCAACCCCGGTATCAGATGGCAGCCATCAACTCTGAGAACCTCATGTGCTTGCGCAGTCTCGCCGGGCGAAAGTATCGCGGCGACTTTGCCCGCGCTTATGGCGACATCGGCCCGCCGCTCGCCCTCAGCATTGACGATAGTGCCACCAGACAAGATTAGGTCGAACATTTGGCTATGAACTGACATGTTCAGCAAAGCCCCGGCAAGCGTGGCTCTTCATGAGTAACAACCTCAATCAAGGCCGCCTGCCCTCGTGCGACTTTCTCCAAGGCGCCAAGCAAAGCTGGCCGCAACCTGGCGGAGTCGGTCACGCATTCACCATGTCCCCCAAGTGCCTGCGCGATTGGTGCGTATCCACCTGACATCCGGTTCGCGCCATACTTTTGTGTGGCTATAGGCATGCTTGCGGCATAGCCACCAAGGACGTTGTTTCGCATTACAACCGTCAGAAGTGGTAACTTGCATCGGATTGCCGTCTCGAAGTCGATCCCGACCATGCCAAAGGCAGCCTCACCCATCAGGTTGATCACGGTGGCTTCTGGACGAGCTAGTTTGGCGCCAAGCGCGAAACCAAGGCTGCTGCCAAGCTGCGTTGTCTTGCCCCAGCCTATGTAACCACCCGGAACCGTCGCCTCATAAAATGGGCTGAACTGATCGCGTGGATTGCCTGCGTCGTGAGTGACAACCGTATTAGCAGGATCTACTGCGTGCATGATTTCCCAGACGACACGGTATGGTGAAATGGGATCACTGTCGCTGGTCAAAAACGGCATCCATCGCGCCCAGAACGCGGTCCTAAGCTCGGCGATTTTCTGCGCAATGTCACCTCGATCAGGCACAAGCACTTTGGCTGTCTTGATACGATCAGTAATCTGTCTCAGCGCTGACCTCACGTCGCTCACGATGCCCAACGCGATAGGGTAGTCCTTGCCAAGGTCTGCCTCGTCGATCGTAACTTGGAGCAGCACCTTGTCCTTTGCGATTGGGAGGATGTAGTGCGAGCGGGTGAGGCTCGTGCCAAGAGCCAGCACGACATCAGCTTTATCCATGAAATGGTCGACAGTGGCGGGTCTTGCCCGTCCCGCCGTGCCGAGGGCCAGCGGGTGGTTTTCTGGAAATCCACTTTTGCCGTTTGGCGTCGTCATGACAGGTATCCGCACCAGCTCGGCAAACTCCACCAACTCCGCTGATGCCGAGGCCAAAAGCACACCCTGGCCCGAGAGGACCACCGGATTCTTCGCCGCCAACAGAATAGAAACCAATTCCGCGATCTCAGATGCATCCGCCTGGGGAACACTGCGTCGTGGGTTCAGGTAGCTCTCGGATGTTGGGTCAAAGCGCTCGGCCAGAAGATCGACGGGCAATTCCAAGAGGACGGGCGCAGGCCGACCATTACGAACACGGGTGATTGCCGAATGCATCAATTTCGGCAGATGCTCGACCCGGCTTACGGACTCGCTCCATTTCGTTATGTGGCGGAAATTGCGGCTCGCCTCAAAGTTAGGGGTCACAGCTTCAGACCCGCGCGGGTAGCCGGTGGGTAGGAAAAGAATAGGCGAACGGTCGTTGAAGGCCTGAGCAATACCGCCGAAAGCGCTTTCCGCACCGGGGCCATACTGGACAGTAACAACTGCAAGCTCCTTGCCGACAGTTGTCCGCGAGTAGCCTTCCGCAATATTGACAGCCACCCTGGGGGTTCTGGCGATCACGGGCGGAATATCGAGATGTGCGGACGCGTCGAAGAGTTCGCTGTTCGGGAAGCCGATGATCTGTTTCACGCCTTCCTTCTTCAGTATGGAGGCAACGACCTCCGCACCGCTCATGCCTGCCTTCCAGGCATTGTCTTCCTTCGTCGGCACTAGAGTTGGTATTGCTTCAGCGGACTTATGCATGGCGTTCAAACGTTTCATGATTGTTCAGCCAGTGACGGGCAATGTCCTCGCGGCGCATGAAAGCGGCACCGGGGGTATTCAGGACGTACTCGATGACCTCTCGCAGACCCGATGCCCGGTTTGGCTGGCCCATCCAGCGAGCGTGAACGCCGATCGTCAGCATCCGACCGCCTGTCTCGTCCGCCTCGCTGAGCATGTAATCGATGGCTGAGCGGCAATCCTCAGCAAAGTCGCGCGGGTTGCTGTAGCCTGGAGCAATCAAATAGCGGCTGTCGTTGAGCGTCTTGGAATAGGGCACGACAAGCATTCGCGTGCCGTCATGATCCATGAAATAAGGAAGATCGTCGTTGCAGGGATCGGAATAATAGAGAAAGCCCCCCTCCTTCGCGATGAGATCGCGGGTATTGACGCTGGGGAAGGACCGGCAGTTCCAGCCCATTGGGCGGCGACCTGTCAGTTTCTCGTAAAGCGAGATGGCCTCATGAAGCTCGCGTTCCTCATCCTGGCGGGCCACTGTGGAATATTCGCTCCAACGGAGGCCATGGCCGAGAAGATCGTGTCCGCGTGCGTTCATCCATTCGGTAACCGCCGGATTCTTTTTGAGCGCTACGGCACAAGCCGACACCGTCACGGGGATGGCATGGCGATCAAAAAGACGGGCCAACCGCCAGACACCTGCGCGACTGCCGTACTCGAAGTGGGTCTCCGTCCCGAGGTCACGCACTGGTGGACTATTCGGGATGTTGTATTCACCCCAATTGTCGTTGCGGCCGTCTTCCAGCCATGAATATTCCGAGCCTTCCTCGTAGTTCAGCACGAGATTGATGGCGACCTTGACTCCATTTGGCCAAGTCATGAATGGAGGTTTGGGGCCATAGCCAATGAAATCGCGCGGCTGTCGTTCCGTATTTTCGATCTTGATTGTTTCGGACGTCATTTCCCCTCCTCCCCGGCGCCCTCGTTGGCGACGATCCAGTCCATATAATCGTAGAACGCCTCCTGCCCGGGTCGTGGGCGCCATGCGGTATCACGCTCGATACGAGCGAGGTCGTAGGCACCCCACATACCATCCTTGAGATCTGCATTCTGGACCACATTGGCGGACTCGGACGGGCTCACCGCAACAACGAGACCTGGAACACGCTGCTTCGCCCAGCCGACGATATCTCCCGTGGTCGTCGTGACGCCGCTACCGATGTTGTAATGCCGATATCGAAGGCGCGGCGCCGAGATCAACGCGAGGATGGCTTTGGCGACATCGCCGGAGTGGACATAATCGCCAACCGAATCCAGACTGTTGGGTCGGACCACCTCACCCGCAAGGGCCATGTGGGCAACGCGGTTGGGAACATGACGGAAGTTCCTGCTCTCGGTCGCACGGTCCATTGGGCCGTATACTGAAGCTAGGCGGACGCTTAGGGCGGAAAGCCCGAAGAGATCAGCATAACGATTGACGACCATCTCGGATGCGAACTTGGCGATGCCGTAGAGCGTGAGAGGAGCGACGTAACCGTCTTCTGGCAAAGGTTCACCTGCCCAATCCGGGCCGTGATTACGATAGACGCTCCCAGAGCTTACATAAAGGAAACGTTTCAGCGAAGGGCTACGACGCGCCCACTCAAGCATGTGAACGGTACCCATCATGTTGATGTCGACGATCCTTGCAGGGTCTTCAGCCTCTGGTTGACGCTTAGCTTCGGCGGCGCTCCCGCGCGAAATCGGCGTAATGGTCGCTCCATGAACAACTGCTGTGATTTCGTGTTGATCGAGCTTCTTCGACCAGCTGGTAGGATCGCAAATATCGCCCGTGATAACGGTCAAGCGATCACGAACAGGCGAGAAATATCGTTCGGCCATGGCATCAAGGCCTGCTCGGTCGAGGATCACAGCGCGGGCAGCGGGATGTTGATCCAGCCATTCGCGTGCCACCACACTCATGGCAAACCCTGTGCCGCCGGTAACGAGAAGAGTCATATCAAAATTCACTCCGGGAAAGCATGGTGAAGAGATCAGCGGGTCGAGTAGCCGCCATCGACAAGAAGGTCAGTTCCGGTGACGAAAGAAGCGTCATCAGAAAGAAGAAAGGCCGTGGCAGCGGCGATTTCATCTGGCTGAGCAATACGGTTCAGCAGATGGGCGGGCCCCAGAGCGCGGTCAGCAGACTCAAGATCCGGCCAACGTTGCAGGAGGCGCTGGGTCGCAACCGCACCAGGAGAAAGACTGTTGACGCGTATTCCGGCGGCGCAATGATCTATCGCCATTGCCTTTGCGAGATGGATGAGTCCCGCTTTGGCGGCGCAATAGGCGACTGCCTTGCCTGTCGCGACATGACCAAACTGCGAAGCGATCAGGACGACCGAACCTCCGCCACTTTCGCTCATCAGCGGGATCGCATATTTGCTCGTGAGAAACGCACCGGTTAGGCTAACGTCCATTTCAAGGCGCCATTGATCCTCAGCCAGATCCACAACGGTGCCGTCCAACGATGGCGCCGCCGCATTGTGGACCAGTCCATCCAGCCGTCCAAAGCGACCACGAAGCTCGTCGACTGCTTGCTGCATCGACTTCCGATCCGTCACATCGCATGGAATCGCTAAACCTCGGGGGCCAAGGCTCTCAACAAGGACGCACAGTGATCCTTTGGAGTGATCCGTACAGGCAACACTCGCTCCCTCGGCGAGGCAGCGGCGGGCGATAGCCGAGCCAATGCCGCTGGTGGCCCCAGTGATCAAGATGACCTTGCCGTCGAGGCGCTCTTCCATTGGGCTCGCGGTGTGGCTCATGATGCCAGCACCGTTGAGAGTCCCTGCTGAGGCGGGAACGGGCGATGGCGGGGAATGAACTGCCCACGACCGGGCTTAGACAACACTTTGCCATCATTCCAGACCAGCTCGCCGCGTGATATGGTCATGACCGGCCAACCGCGAACCGTTTGCCCCTCATATGGAGTATGGTCCGTGGCGTGATGGAGCATGTCGTTGGCGATGGTAACCGTCCGGTCTGCGTCCCAAATGGCGACGTCGGCATCAGCTCCTACTGAAATCGCACCCTTACGAGGATACAAACCGAACAATTTAGCCGGGGCGGTCGACGTCAACTCGACGAACTTCTGCAATGACATCCTGCCGCCGTTCACGCCAGCCGAAAAGAGTAGCGGAAGCCGAGTTTCAATCCCGGGAATTCCGTTCGGGATGCGGTGGAACGGCGTGTCGGGGCCTCCGGCGATCTTGTCGACATAATTCCATGGTGAGTGGTCGGAAGAAAAAACATCAAGCGTACCATCAAGAATACCGCGCCAGATATCCGGCTGGTTCGACTTGTCGCGTGGCGGCGGCGTGCAGACACATTTGGAGCCCGACAGGTCATGAGTGTCGATGTCCTCAGCGGAGAGAAAGAGATATTGTGGGCAGGTCTCAGCATAGATCGGCAGACCACGAGCTTTTGCTCTACGTATTTCCTCGACCGCCCCACCCGCTGCTACGTGACTTACCAGAATGGGTGTCTCCACCAATTCCGATAGACTGATCGCACGGAAGGTCGCCTCTCGGTCGCCAATCGCGGAATGCGCCTTCTCATGATAGCGCAGCTGTGTTTTGCGGGCAGCGATGAACTTCTCGGTGAGCCAACGGATACACGCATCATTTTCCGCGTGAACCATGACCATCGCGCCTTGAGAACGAGCGACATCTAGGACGTTGAGAACCTCGTAGTCGTCCAGCTTCAGCCCATCATAGGTGAGGTAAATCTTCATCGAGGTGCAACCCTCGGCAATGAGCGACGGAATTTCGTCACGAAGGACCTCTGGCGAGGGATCGCCAACAATCAAATGAATCCCATAGTCTATGTGCGCTTTTGGTCGAGCGCGGTTATGATAATCCTCGACGATATCGCGTAGTGACTGACCACGCATCTGCATGGCGAAGGGAATGACAGTCGTCGTTCCCCCGCACATTGCCGAGAGGGTACCTGTGTTGAAATCGTCAGCCGTTGATTTTCCTTCCCACGGCTGCTGATCCATATGGCAATGGCTATCGACGCCACCCGGTAGGACCAGGCGTCCATCGGCGGATATCTCCTGGCGACCCTCGGTCAACTCTTCGCCAAGAGCCGCGATCTTCCCGTCGCGGATGCCAACGTCGATTTCGCGAGTTCCCTCCGGGAGGACTACTTGGCCGCCACGGATAACGAGATCATAAATGGTTGTTTTCATCATTTTTTCGCTCCCGAAATGAACCCATCTGGAGAAGCCGCGAAGCTGATCTTGGTTTCCTTGCGACGAAGATTGAAGCACGCTCCAAAGGCCACAAACGCACCACCAGTTCCCAGCATTACGAAAAGAGCGGATGGTGACAGGTGAGACATCAAGCCCGCTGCGATCCCTGGCGTCATCACGTTGCCAACAGAGTAGAGGAGCAACAGTCCGCCTGATGCAGATACCATGTACCGGCTGTCGATCTGCGAGTTGGCGAACGCGATACCCACTGGATAGATCGTCAGCGCGACTGCGCCGTATAAGAAAAACAGCACGAAGAGAGCAGATACGTGTCCATTTCCAAGGGAGACGATTGAGCAGCATAGCGCTGCGGCGGCAAGCCCTTGCACAAGGAGCATCCACCGGCGATCGACTCGATCAGACAGCCAGCCGACTGGCGCCTGTGCAAGCATGCCTCCCATGCTGAACGCGGTGACAAGCCCCACCGTAGTAGCGGCGGGGAGATCGATCTTTGCGCCGTATAATGGTGTGAGAGCAAAAACATTCATGTTTGTCATTCCCGACTGGAAGACAGCGATGACAGTGACGGGCGCAAGCACCGCCAGTTTCCAAAGGCCCTGCCGCTGCTCTCCGGACGTCACCCCGGCTTGCAGAGGCTGAACTTCCCTTTTTGGCAACGGCGGCCAAGAGCGGCCTATGAATTTGCAGTACGCCACTCCGATCATCATCGTCATGGCCGACATCAGAAATAGGAACGACGAGTGGGGCCCGGCTGCTTCCACCATAAACTGGCCGAACAAGACTGCGAGCGACGTCATCATCATGTAGAGCGAGAAGTAGGCGCCACGATTGCGCTCGTCGGCATACAGGTTGATCCAGCTTTCCGAGACAACGAACATGACTGCCATTGCGAAGCCGCTCACCACCCTCAAGACAAACCAGGCAGGGACAATGGTCGTGGCGACAAAGCCAAAGCCAGCAATTGTGGCGAGAAGGCCAACGGCCAGGAAGGAACCTCTATGGCCAACCGCCGCGACCAGGTATCGTGCGACAAGGCACCCGCCGAGAAACCCGACCGGGAAGCCAGTGAGCACAAATTGCACCGAGCCGGGATCGAAGTCGGCGTGGCTCAGGCGCAGGGACACCGACGTTGTCAAAAGGCTGTTCCCAGTACCAATAACGCAGATAGCGACCATGACAGGAACAAGTGCCCGAAACCGAGCCAAGCGTTCCGAAAGCCCTGTATCGACGATAGCTTTCAAACTCATTGCTCGCCCCTTGACGCTGCGGAGTAGATCGGCGGTTCCGCGCGGAGACTTTCTGGCTCAATGTGGCAGGCAATTTCATGCGTGTCAGACATCAGGCGAACGGGCGGGCTGACTGTGTCGCAAACGCTCCCGACCTTGCGATGACACCTCGTCGCAAAACGACAGCCCGCAGGCACGTTGATCGGGCTGGGTGTCTCACCGGTCAGTCGGATGCGCTCGCGAGGCACCTCGTCCGGATTTGGACTACGGACGGCAGAGATCAGTGCCTCGGTGTAGGGGTGAGTGCCACCGCCAAAGACTTCCCCGACTGTGCCCTTTTCCATTACCTTGCCGAGATACATGACGACGACCTTGTCGGCCACATGCCTGACGAGCGCCAGGTCATGGCTGATGAACAGCATTGTCGTCTGTTTTTCTCTCTGGATGTCCAGAAGCAGCGTAACGACCGCAGCCTGAACAGAGACGTCAAGCGCCGAAACCGGCTCGTCTGCTACGATCAAGGATGGATCGGCGGCGAAAGCTCTTGCAATCGCAATGCGCTGCTTTTGCCCACCGGAAAGCTGGCTTGGCTTGCGGTCAGCAACGGATGGAGACAACCGTACCATTTCAAGAAGCTCTCGAACCCGCTGATCGATAGCTTCCTTACCTTTACGTACGCCGAACTTCTTGATCGAGCGTCTGATTGAGAAGGCCGCCGAATGAGAAGGATTCAGCGTGCTATCAGGATTCTGGAAAATCATCTGGATGGATTTGAGCAGGTGTTTAGGACGCTGTCTTGCCTGAAGTTCTGCAATGTTCTCACCGGCCATACG
>Ga0070670_100004883_pt1 | contig 11284 bp, 10 predicted proteins | sample KBSS63metaG_FD_64665 | JGI IMG/M metagenome (GOLD analysis project Ga0070670, IMG submission 64665) | Switchgrass rhizosphere microbial communities from Kellogg Biological Station, Michigan, USA - KBS S6-3 metaG | ecosystem: Host-associated > Plants > Roots > Rhizosphere > Soil ... | reverse complement strand
CCACCGCCACCGCCGCGCCAACCACCAGCGCGCACGCCAGCACCAGCCGCATGCGGACGCGCGGCACGTCGACACCCACCGACTGCGCGCCGATCTCACCCAGTAGCAACGCGTCCAGGTCGCGGCCGTGCGCCGCGATGACCGCGGTGCCCACCGCGATCGCCGGTACGCCGAGCAGCAGGTGATCCCAGGTGCGCCCCTCGAGGCCACCGAGCAGCCAGTACATGACCTCGCGTCCAACGTCGTAGCTGGCCAACGACACCGACAGCACGAACGTCGTCAACGACACGTTCAGCGCCATCAGCGCGACGCCGACCAGGAGCAATGTCGACGTGAACACCCGGCCGCGCCCCTGGCGCGCCGCGATCGCGAACACCAGCACGGCGACGACCGCCGCGCCCAAAAACGCGCTGGCGGGCAACGTCCACACCGCGTGCCCGGCGATCTGGAAGTAGATCGCCAGCACCGCGCCGAGCGACGCCCCCGACGAAATGCCGAGCACGCCGGGCTCGGCCAGCGGGTTGCGAAATAGCCCCTGCAGCGCGGCGCCCGCGACCGCCAGCGCGCCGCCGGCGAGGAAGCCGACCAGCACGCGCGGCAGGCGCACGTCGATGACGACACGGTCGCGCCACGACACGACGCCGTGCGCACCGCCCAGCCGTCGCCCCACCGCGCCGACGACGTCCGCGAACGAAATATGCGCTGGCCCCACCACGAGCCCGACGACGACCGACACCACCGCTGCCAGGACGACCAGCGCAAAGCCGATCGACATCCGCGCACGCCGGCGCCGTACGGGCGTCGCGGCTGCGTTTTCGGATGTGTTTGCCGGCGCATCCCGCGGTGCGGGACTTGCCGTCACGGACGACATGAAAAAAACCCCTCGCTCCGGGCGAACGAAGGGACGGGCCGCGCCCTTTGCTGGGGGCTGGGGACCGATCTCCGTCCGCGCGGAGAAAAATGCGTCGGCCTTCGGTAGGTCTCCTGGCTCGTGGATGCGACTTGCTTGCTGCGAATCGCTGCCGCCCTCCCCTTCCCCGACTGGTCGTCGAGTGGGTTCGCGAGGACGGCTTCCACTTACAGTGGCGGGACCGCGCCGGCTTTCCACCGGCTTCCCTTTTATGCCCGGCTGGGCACCGAAGGCACTCTATTCAATTTTCAGACAACGGCTGATAGCCGCGGCGATCATCTTCGGACCGACGGCTGTGTCAAGCGCGAAGCGGCCGCGGCGTCGAGGATCACCGTCGCGTCGGCGTGCAGCCGCAGGGCGGAGGCCGGAACGTGCGGTCCGATTTCACCCTCGAGCGCGCGGGCGACGATGGCCGCCTTGCCGGCGCCGTGCGCGAGCAGGACGCAGCGGCGCGCCGCCAGGATCGTCGCGACGCCCATGGTCAACGCGTGCGTGGGCACGGCCTCCACGCCGCCGAAGCTGGCGGCGGCGCCGGTGCGGGTCTCGGGCGCCAGCGCGACCACGCGCGTGCGCGACGCGAACGGCGAGCCTGGTTCGTTGAACGCGATGTGGCCGTTGCCGCCGATGCCGAGCAGCGCAAGGTCGAGGCCGCCGGCGTCGGCGATCGCCTGCTCGTAGCCGGCGGCGGCCGCTTCCACATCGGCGGCGGCGCCATCAGGCGCGTGCGCGCGCGCCGCTGGCAGATCGATGTGGTCGTAGAGCTGGTCGCGCAGCGTGTGGTGGAACGACCGCGCATCGTCGCGCGTGACGCCGACGTATTCGTCGAGGCTGAAGGCAGTGGCGCGCGCGAATGACAGCTCGCCCGCGCGGTGCCTGGCGCGCAGCGCGGCGTAGACGAGGCGCGGCGTCGCGCCCACGGGCAACGCCAGCACCGCCCCGGGGCGGGCGGCGAGCAGCGCCGCGATCAGCTCGGCCGCACGCGCGCAGGCCGCCTCGGCAGTTGGCGCGATCACCAGCGTCATGCCTTATCGTACACGCTACACTCCGAGCTCGACCTGCCATGGCGTCACCGACCGATACCGCCGCGCGCGCCGCGCGTGCGTTGCTCGCCAGCGAATCGGCGGGCGTGCTGTCGACGATCTCCGTCCATCGCCCGGGGACGCCCTACGGGTCGGTCACGCCGTACGCGCTGGCAGCCGACGGCGCGCCGCTGCTGCTGCTGTCGCGCCTCGCCGCCCACACCAAGAACCTGACCGCCGACCCGCGCGCCGGCCTGTTCATCGGTGACCGCACCGCCGTCGAAGATCCTCAGGCGGGCGCGCGCGTGTCGCTGCTCGGCCGCGTGCTGCCGCTGCCCGCCGCCGACGTCGCCGACGGGCGCGCCCGCTACGTCGCGCGCTGGCCGCGCGGCGCCGACTACTTCGCGCTCGGCGACTTCGGCCTGTGGCGCTTCGACATCGAAGAGGCGCGCCTGATCGCCGGCTTCGGGGACATCCGCTGGCTGGAAGCGTCGGCGTTCGCGATCCCGCCCGCCGGCTAGCGAACGGAAGACACGCGCTAGCCGAAGACAATCGTCCGGCGGCCCGACACCAGCACGCGGCGTTCCAGGTGCAGGCGAACGGCGCGCGTCAGCACGTTGCGCTCCAGCTGGCCGCCCTTGCGCACCAGCTCCTCGACGTCGTCGCGGTGGCTGACACGGCAGACGTCCTGTTCGATGATCGGCCCCTGGTCCAGCTCGCTGGTCACGTAGTGCGCCGTGGCGCCGATGACCTTGACGCCGCGCTCCTTGGCCTGGTGATAGGGCTTGGCGCCGACGAACGCCGGCAAGAACGAGTGATGGATGTTGATGATGCGCGACGGCCAGTGCGCGACGAACTCGGGCGTCAGGATCTGCATGTAACGCGCGAGCACCACCAGGTTGACGCCTGCGTCGGCCAGCAAGCGCTCATGCGCCGCCTCGGCGCGCCGCTTGTCGGCGGCGTCGACGGGCACGTGTTCGAACGGCACGCCGAAGTGCCCCGCGACCGGTCGCAAGACATCGTGGTTGGACACGACCATCACCAGATCCCCGCCCAGCTCGCCGAGCTGGTGCGCGAGCAGCAGATCGTAAAGACAGTGCGGTGACTTGCTCGCGAACACGGCGACGCGCGGCCTGACGTCCGAGAACGTCAGCTCCCAGACCAGATCGAATCGCTTCGCCAGATCGGTGACGGCGCGCTCGACGTCGGCGCGCGCCAGCTTGAAGCCCGCCAGATCCCACACGAGCCGCATGAAGAACAGGCCGGTCTCGACCTCGGCGTGCTGATCGGCATCAAGGATGTTGCCCTCGTTCTTGAACACGAACTCGGACAGCGCCGCGACGAGGCCGGTGCGATCGCGGCAGCTGACGAGCAGCGTGGCGGTTACGGGCGGCGGCGACGCGTCGGCGGACGACATGCGAGGCCAATAGCATACACTTGCCGCGTGCTCCTCGAAGGATCGTGCCAGTGCGGAAAAGTCAGCTTCGACGTGCAGTCCGACACGGCGGTGCCGTTCATGTATTGCTTCTGCTCGATCTGCCGCAAGCTCGAAGGCGCCGGGTTCGGGTGCAACATCATGGGCAAGCGCGCGACGCTACGTGTGCGCGGCCGCAAGCACCTGCGTCCCTACCACCCGCGACGCCGCTGGCCGGGCAAGCGCACCGAGGTGAGCGACGGGACGCGCTGGTTCTGCGGCGCGTGCGGCACGCACCTGTACGGGACCGACGACAGCTGGCCGGACGGCATGTGGCCCAACGTCGGCGCCATCGACACGCCCCTGCCCCCCGCCCCCGAGCATGTGTTCATGATGACGCGCTACAAGCCGGCCTGGGTTGATCTCGATCGGCTCGGCCGCGGCCCACGCTACGCCGAGTATCCGAAGCTATCGATCGCCGACTGGCACGAGCAACAGGGCTTGACCGGCGTCGGCGCCGGCGGCAAGCGCCGCCGCACCAAAGCAAAGACCAAAGCCCGCTAGATTCGACGCGCTCAGTACGCGACGGCGTCAGCGAGCGCGGCTGGCATCGCGGTGGTCTTCGCGCCCGCCGTCGTCAGCCACCACTGCCCCGCGATCAGCTTGCGTCCGACGGCCTCCTCGGCCTCCGCGACGGTGGCGTCCTGGATCGCCCGCCTGGTCATACGATTCGCTGCGAGCGCGCCTGCGGACGGCGTGGTCAACCTCACCACGTTGCCGTGTGTCTCGGCCAGCCCACCCGATGGCAGATAGATGAGTCTGATGTCCATGTTTGGCTCCCAGGACATCCAACCACCCTCACCACATAACGCAATTTTCCCGCCTGATCAGCCGATCAGTGGGAGGGCCGCTAGGGCATCGCCCACAACCCCGGGATGGGCGCGACGCCGGTGCGCTGGAACGTGTTGGTCAGCGTGACCGCAGGATTGCCGAACTGGAACGTGGCCGGCAGCTTGGTCAGCGGTGACGTCGTCTTCAGGAATGCCTGCGCGATCGTCAGCCATAGATCGTTGTGCGGCCGGTTGACGCTCTGCCACTGGCCGCCTTTCATCCCCAGCGCGCTGCCGCCAAAAATGATCGCAGGCAGCGCGCCCTTCGAGTGGTACGTCTCGGCCACTTCCGTCACGTAGGGAATCACGGTGTTCGCCAGCAAGTTGCCGCCGAAGATGTCAGTCGAGCTTTTGAACGTGACCAGGATGTCGGCCATCTTCTGGTTGTACCAAGTCTGCACGTTGGCCAGGAACTGCAGCACGTCCAGCTGCTGCGCCGTCGGCGCCGGGACCGTGTTGCCGTTGCTCGTCGGCGCGGTCAACGACCAGTACGACTGGTTGATGAGGTGGCTGGTCGGATGGTGCATCAGGATGCCGGGGTTGTTCGGCATCAGGTCGCGGAACGACACGTGGTTTGTCCCTGGCGACCACTGGAATGTCGCGACGCGAATCAGGTCGCACAGGAACGCCGTCCGGATGATCTCCATGTGCGTCTTGCCGATCATCTCGTGCAGCGGGCTGTCGTCCGTCGACGACGTCGTCGGCGTGCTGCGGTAATCGTTACGGGACCCCGTCTTGCCCAGCAACGTCATGCTCGGCTCCGGTGGCTTGACGCACATCGCCGGCGTCATCGTCCCGTTCTTGATCTGGTCGGAGATCATGAGCTCGACCTTCCGGATCGCCTCGGCGTGGAAGTCGATCTTCGATCGCTCGCTGCCCGGCGCCAGCCCGCGCATGCGCGTCAGCTGGTTGGTGGCGTGGTCGAGGACGCTCTTGCGGCACTGGAGCATCGCGATCGCCTGGTTGGTGCCGCCCGTGCCGCCCATGACGGAGCCGAGCACGTTGCTGTAAAACGTGAACGGGCTCAGCGTCGGCATCAGCGGCACGTTCTCCGTCACCATGCCGCCGCTACCGCCCTGCGCCGCCGCGACCGAGCGCGTGCCGTAGTCGTAAGACAGGCACTGCGTCGACGTCTCGAACGAATCGATGCGCGCGTCGCAGATGGCGTTGGCGTAGCCGGCGCCCGAGTTGGCGCGGTAAAGCTCTGGCACGCTCTTGAGGAAGATCTGATCCCACGACGGCCCACCCGCGACCGCGTCGTCGGTCTCGCCGCCGTTCGAACGTGTCCCCGGCGTCGGCGCGCCGGTGGTCGTCTGCGGCGTGCCCGCCTCGTGTCCGCCGCCGAACCGCCCGACGCTGCCGCTGTTCAGCCCGTGCAGCACGATCATGTCGTTCTTCAGGCCGGCGTCGCCGAACGGCTTCAGGATGCGCGAGAAGTCCCAGTTGGTGCCGTTGGCGGCGATGGTGGGCAGCGTCGGCAACGTCGGGTTGGGATTCGATCCGACGGCGACCGGCGCGAACCAGTACTTCTGCGTGCCGACCGGCCAGTGCGTCATCAGAAAACGCGGCGGGGACTTCATGCCCTGCGCGCTCGCCTCCATGTTGCGCAGCAGGATCTTGAGACCGACCGCGCCCGCCCCGATGCTGCGCATGAAGGCACGGCGCGCGATGCGATACGAGCTCATTGGGCACCTCCGGCGGCGCGCGCCGCGAGTGTTTGTGACAGCGCCACCTCGCGAACCAGCGCCGTGAAGCTGCCGTCGCTGGCGGCGAGCCTGTCGGTCACGTTGCGCGTCGCGCACGAGTTGTTGGTGATCGTCGTCGCCGTTTCGGCCAGCGAGTAGCGCAGCATGTTCTTGGCGATGCAGGTGGCGAACGCTCCGCGGTTCGCGAGCGCGCTGGCCATGTCGACGGCGTTCGCGACCATCCCGCCGCCGGCGCTCGGCGGCAGCGTGACGGACGCGTCGATGGGCCGGTTCATCTCATCGGCCGCCCGCCACTGGCCGATGGCGTTGTAGTTCTCCAGCGCCAGCCCGTAGGGATCGAACGACGGGTGGCACGCCGCGCAAACGTGCGCCTTGTCAGCGCGGTACGCCGCCTTCTCCCGCTCGGTCTTGCCCTCGAGCATGGCGGTGACGGCGTCGATCTCCGCGCCCAGTTCCTCGGGGAACGCGGGGTTGACGTTGCACAGGATCGCCTCGTTGATCTGCAGGCCACGGCCGACGACCGACGTCGCGCGCGGGCGCGCCGTTGCCATCAGGAAGCCGCCGCGGGTCAAGATCCCGGCCCGCTGCGGCGGCAGCTCGACGGCGATGAAGTCCGCTTCGCTCACCGCGCCGGGTGGGTTAGGTACGCCGTAGATCGGCGCCAGCGTGGTGTTGATCTTTCCCCTGCGCGTGGTCAGCAGGTCGCTGACCTTGCCCATCCACAAGTTGTCCTTGATGAACTCTTCCGTCTCCCGGTACATCGAGTTGCGGACACCCTCGTTGAACGCAGGGAACGTCGGCGCGTCGATCTGGATCGTCTCGATCGTCGTGAGCCGGAAGTAGCTCATCATCGCGCCCTCGAGGTTCGCGCGGCCGGCCGCCGACGCCAGGACGCGGTCGACGTGGGCGCGCACCTGCTCCGTCGTCGACAGCATGTTCTGCGCCGCCGCCTGCAGCAGCATCGCGTCCGGCGGCGCGTCGGTCAGGAAGTAGGAGATCGCGCTCGCCAGCTCGTACGGCGACAGCGCGCCCGCCAGCATGGCGTTGTCCCCGAGCTCGGTGCGGTACAGGAACTGGGGCGCGTCGATGATGGCCCACACGGCGAACTGCGTCGCCTGCTGGATGGTCGCGCCGAATCCCTTGCTGTCCGTGTAGACCTTGTTGATGTCTGTCGTCTCCTCCGCGCTGAGCGGTCGCCGATACGCGGCCTGCGCCAAGGCGCGCACGAACGTCTGCGCGCACGCGTCCGTCGGCGTCGCCGGACACTTGGTGACGGCCGTGAAGTTGGCGGCGACGTAGTCGCTGACTTCCTTGCCGATGTTGTCGGCGGTCTGCCAGACAGTGTCGATGACCACCGAGCCCTCGCGCGGATTCGCCAGCGGCGGGAACCAGCGGTGTGCCGCGTCGACGATCGAGTAGGCCGGGTTGTTCTGGATCTTGTCGCCGATCGCGGCCCCCGCCGCCGCGCTCGACACCGTCGTGAAGATTGACCGCACCGACGCGGCGACCTGATTGAAGCTGAGACGCACGATCCGCTTCGGCGTCACCACGGCATCGCCGGTGCACGGCGCGACAACGGCGCCACCCGCACCAGTGGTGACGCCGTTGCCGCCCGTTCCCGTTCCTGTCCCTGTGACGCCGCTGCCGCCCGTCCCCGTCACGCCACTCCCCGCGCTGCCGCTGCGATTACCTCCGCCGCCCGGCTCTCCGGCGATGCCAGTGCATCCAGCCGCCACCATCAAGGCGCCGACCAGCAGCCCGCCCGTCACTCGCCTCGTCAGCGCTGCCCCATCACCTGCGTCGTCAATCATCTGCGCATCCCCGTGAAGTGAAGACGCCCGCTAAGCGACGCGAGCCGCGCCGTTCAGCTCACAAACTTCGCGCGCGTGCGTGCGCGCACACCGGCGCACACGTTCACTGACGCTGTGGCGGCTAACGCGAAACAGCGCGGCGCGCGCGCACGGCGTCGGCGAGATCGCGCAGCACCGGCACGGTGTCGGGCCACGCCAGGCACGCGTCGGTGATGCTCTGCCCGTACGTCAGCTTCTGTCCGGGCGCCGCGTTCTGCCGCCCGCCGACGAGGTGGCTCTCGATCATGACGCCCGCGATCGCGCGCACGCCGCTACGGATCTGCGCGGCGATGTCGCGCGCGACGCCCGGCTGCCGCTCCGGGTCCTTGCCGCTGTTGCCGTGGCTGCAGTCGATCATCAACCGCCCCGGCAGCTTCGCTTTCTCCAGCACCGCCACCGCGCGCGACACCGCGCCAGCGTCGTAGTTCGGCTCCGCATTGCCGCCGCGCAGGATGAGGTGGCAGTCGGGGTTGCCCCTCGTCGCGACGATCGCCGACAGCCCCTGCTTGGTCACCGACAGGAAGTGGTGCGGGTGGCCCGCCGCCATGATCGCGTCGATCGCGATCTGGATGTTGCCGTCGGTGCCGTTCTTGAATCCCACCGGGACCGACAGCCCCGACGCCAGCTCGCGGTGGATCTGGCTCTCGGTCGTGCGCGCACCGATCGCGCCCCACGCGACCACGTCCGCGATGTACTGCGGCGTTATCGTATCCAGGAACTCACAACCCGCCGGCAAGCCCATGTCCGCCAGATCGATGAGCAGGCTGCGCGCCAGGTTCAGCCCCTCGTTGACGCGAAACGTCCCGTCCAGGCGGGGATCGTTGATCAGCCCCTTCCAGCCCACGGTGGTGCGCGGTTTCTCGAAGTAGACGCGCATGACGACCACCAGCGCGTCGGAGAGCTCGGCCGCGACGGCCTGCAGGCCGCGGGCGTACTCGCGTGCGGCGCCGACGTCGTGAATCGAGCACGGACCGACCACGACGACCAGCCGATCGTCCTGCTGGCGCAGCACGCGCGCCACCGCTTCGCGGCTTTCCGCCACCGTGGTCGATGCCCGCTCCGTGAGGGGCAGGTTCTCCATCAGGATCGCCGGAGGGATGAGCGGGCGGATCTGCTCGATACGAAGATCGTCGGTGTCTCGAAACATTACGGCGACAATCTATCAGGCGCGTCGCCCCAGCGGTCGACGAGAACAAAACCTCGAAGAGAAAATTTGACTGACCGCACCGACTGCTTACGGTGGATGGGCTGGGAGGTCCGATGAACTACGCCGAGACGCGTGAGCTGATTCGACTTCGATACGACCTGCGCCGCCTGCTGGCGGAGAACCCGCCAGGAGCCGACGACGAGGCCCGCCGCCTCATCGCCCGCATCGAGCACCTGGTCGCGGCCGACACGGAAGAAGCGGCGGTCGTCGTGCCCGAGCTGGCGCGCTGGGCGGTCAGCTTGGCCGTCACGCCTTAGCAGCGCGCGCCTACGACAACGGCTGATTCGCGAGCGCTGGGCGCGTCAGCGAACGTGCGTCGTTCGGAACGGTCGGGCGCCGCGCGCCGGCTTGCGCGGCTTGTCTGCCTGGGCCGGCCCCCCGACGGGCTGATGCGTCGGTATCAGCTTGCCCGCGCCGTTGCCGATCAGGTCGGCGCGCCCCATCTTCCGCAGCGCCTGCCGGAGCAGTGGCCAGTTGAGGGGATCGTGGTAGCGCAGAAACGCCTTGTGCAGGCGGCGCGTCTCCATGGTCTTGGGGACGAACACCTTCTCGCCGTCGCGTCGCACCTTGCGCAGCGGGTTGCGCCCGCTGTGGTACATCGCCGTCGCGCTGGCCATGGGTGACGGCAGGAAGTTCTGCACCTGGTCGGCGCGGAACTTGTTGCGCTTGAGCCATAGCGACAGCGCCAGCATGTCGCGGTCAGTCGTCCCCGGGTGCGACGCGATGAAGTACGGGATCAGGTACTGCTTCTTGCCGGCGGCTTCCGTCGCTTCGTCGAACAGTTGCTTGAACTTTTCGTAGCTGCCGATGCCGGGCTTCATCATCTTCGACAGCGGCCCTTCTTCGGTGTGCTCGGGCGCGATCTTCAGGTAGCCGCCGACGTGATGGGTCGCCAGCTCGCGCACGTATTCCTTCGACGTCGCGGCCAGGTCGTAGCGCACACCGGACGCGACCAGCACCTTCTTCACGCCGGGCAGCGCGCGCGCCTTGCGGTAAAGCTGGATGAGCGGCGCGTGGTCCGTACGCAGGTTCGAGCAGATCGCCGGGTACACGCACGACGGCAGCCGGCACGCTGACTCGATCGCCGGGCTCTTGCACGCGAGGCGGTACATGTTCGCGGTCGGCCCGCCGACGTCCGAGATGACGCCCGTGAACCCCGGCACCGTGTCGCGGACAGTCTCGATCTCGCGCAGGATCGACGTCTCGGAGCGGTTCTGGATGATTCGCCCTTCGTGCTCCGTGATCGAGCAGAAGCTGCAGCCACCAAAGCAGCCGCGCATGATGGTGATCGAAAACCGGATCATCTCGTACGCGGGGAGCTTCGCGTCGCCGTAGCTCGGGTGCGGCTTGCGCGTGTACGGCAACTCGTAGATGCGGTCCATCTCCTTGGTCGACAGCGGCAGCGGCGGCGGGTTCAGCCAGACGTCGCGCGCGCCGTGGCGCTGCACCAGCGCGCGCGCATTTCCTGGGTTCGCCTCGACGTGCAGGATGCGCGACGCGTGCGCGTACAGCACCGGGTCGGCTGACACGGCATCGAAGTCCGGCATGCGCACCACCGACGTCGCGCGCGGGGGACGCGGCCGCAAGCTGGCGCGCGGCACGAACGCATCATCACCGGCGGTCGCCCCCGCCGCTTTCGCGGGCGCGCAGTCGTCCTCGCGCGGAACCACGTAGGGATCAATGGGCGCCGCGACCGCGCCCGGCGTGTCGATCGCCGTGGAATCGATCTCGGTCAGCCTTCGCGCCCACCGCTGGGCCGGCAGAACGCCGTGCCGCGCACGTCCGTGATGTCAGCCGGTGTCTCGCCGGCGGCCAGGCGGTGCGCGATGTCGACGATCGCGCGCTCGCCGTTGCCGTAGACCAGCAGGTCCGCGCGCGAATCGACCAGCACTGACCGGCGCACCTTGTTCGACCAGTAGTCGTAGTGCGCGATCCGGCGCAGGCTCGCCTCGATGCCGCCAATGACGACCGGCACGTCGCCGTACGCCTCGCGGCATTTCTGGGCGTAAACGGTCAGCGCGCGATCCGGCCGGCGGCCGCCCGCGCCGCCGGGTGAATACGCGTCGTCGTGGCGAAGCCGCCGATCGGACGTGTAGCGATTGACCATCGAGTCCATGTTCCCGGCGGTCACGCCCCACATGACAGCGGGCCGGCCGAGGGCGCGAAACGGATCGACGCTGCGCCAGTCCGGCTGAGCCAGGATGCCCACCCGGAAGCCGTGCGCCTCGAGCAGCCGGCCGACCAGCGCCATCCCGAAGCTGGGGTGATCGACGTAGGCGTCGCCGGTG
>Ga0070670_100004878_pt1 | contig 11285 bp, 6 predicted proteins | sample KBSS63metaG_FD_64665 | JGI IMG/M metagenome (GOLD analysis project Ga0070670, IMG submission 64665) | Switchgrass rhizosphere microbial communities from Kellogg Biological Station, Michigan, USA - KBS S6-3 metaG | ecosystem: Host-associated > Plants > Roots > Rhizosphere > Soil ... | reverse complement strand
CGCCGCCGCACGCGCCACCACGTGGCGGCCAGCCGCAGCAGCGTCACCATGCCCCAGAAGGCGGCCGCGTTCAGGCAGAAGATGCCGAGCAGCGCCGTCGCGCGGCCGGCGTCGAACGGGTGCAGGCTGAACTGCAGGCCGAACGTGCCCGACTCTCGCACCACGAGCGACAGGGCGCGCTCGTGCAGCAGCAGGAGGCCGCCGATGGACGCGGCGGCCAGGACTTGCGCCAGCCAGAAGGCCAGGCTGTCGACGATGCTGACCTGCGGTTCGCGCGCCGACTGGTGCCGCATCAGCCGCCAGCGCTCGACGAGATCACCGCCGAGCGCGGCCAGGGCCAGCAGGTAGAGGCTGGTTGCAAGGAAGTCAGCCGGCGACCGGAGCAGGAGACGTTCGGGCCAGACGTCCACGGTGTGCAGGAGCCATGCCCATGGCACCGCCAGCGCGAGCAGCAGTCGCGCCGCCGTCAGCAGCGCGATGATGGCTCCGACAAGCAGCACGAACACGCGCACATCGTGCGTGGCTTCGTGCGCCTCACGCAGGATCACGGCGATGGTGACCAGCGTCAGCGCCAGCAGCGTGAGGACCATGGCGCGCACGCCGTCGCGCCAGGACTGCCGGAGGCCCGCAAGCGCCGCCGGCGCCACGGTGGCTTCGAGCACCGGCGGTTCACCGGGCGCGGCGAGCAGAAAGCCATACGGCGGCACCGACTCGCCGGCGCCCTCGTAGCGCGGGCGCAGCGAGACGGGCACCTGCGCGGTCTCGAAAGTGAACGTCGATTGATCGCCGCCGCGGATTTGACCGTCGCGTGTGAGCAGGTGCTCGGCGGCCACGCTGCCGAGTCGCCGGCCCTGCGATCCGGTTTCCGTGACGGGCCGGATGTGCACGAGGCGGAGACCGGCCGGGCCCGGTGCGACGAAGAGCGCCTCGGCGCCGGTGACGCGCTCATCGGGAAGGTTCGACGGCCGCCCCGCCCAGGCGACGGGACGCCCGGTGGCGTCGTAGACCGAGAGCGCGTCGACGTCCGGATGCGCCTGCACGATCGACGCCGCCGCGCCGAACAGCGCTCGGGTTCGTCCCATGTCGGGCCCGGCGGGCAGACGCGGACGCGCGTCGGATGCGACCTGCGAAGTCGCTTCCCGGAGTGTGTCGGCAAGCGCGGCGAAGTCGCGTTGCACTTCGCCGGCGACGCGCGCGAGCGCCGCCGCCTCCGTCGAGCCGAACCTGGCGCGCTCGACGAGCCAGCCTGCGCCGGCAACAGCGGCCGTCAGCAGCAGGCCGCCCAGGACCGTACGACGCAGGCGCCAGCGGTCGATCGCGGCCGGTGCGTGGGGCGCAGTCCGGCCGTCGGGGGCACGACGGTCCACGATTCGGAGAATACCGGGGCTGCCCGACCGCCAGCAAGCACCGGCGCCGGTTCGGTGCAGGTGGCGGTGTTATATTGACGGGGCGGGCGCGTCGCGGCCTCGCAGGTACGAATGCCGCTCACCGAGGCCATCAAGGCCTCCCTGAAGCGCGGTGCGCTGGTCACCGCCGCCAACTGGGAAGTCGTCGTCATTCAGTTCGTCGCCGAGTCGTCTTTCAAAGCGCTGCTCGTCGTCCCGGTGGTCGGCGCAGCGTTCCTGGTCACGCTGCTGGTCGGCAGCAGCGTGGAGGAAGTGATTGCAGGCGGCCTGCGGCAGACCCTGATGCTCGCCATCGCGGCGCTCCGAGAGCATCAGTTCGCCCTTTTCTCGTACATCGCCGGCGTGGCCGTTGTCGTGGCCGGGGGCTCGGTAATGACCTTCGTCATCAAGGCGGGCACCGTTGCGGTGCTGGTCGACGCGGAGCGGCTGGCACCTCTCGTCGAGCGCCCGCCGTTGCGCGTCGAGACCGTGCGGCAGGCGGAGACCTTCACGCTCGAACGGTTTGCCGACGGCAGCGAGCGATTCCGGCAGCGCTTCATCGGGCTGGGCATCGTGCTGCTCGGGATCTACGGCCTGACCGCGGCGGTTTACCTGATGGCCGTCGTTGCCGCCTATCGCTGGGCGGAGGCCGTCGGCCTCGCGTGGGCCGGCACGGCGCTCGCCGCGTTGACGTCGACCGCGCTGGTTGTGTGGATCACGATCGTCAACCTGCTGTACCTGGTAGTGCAGATCATGGTCGTGGCGCGCGACACGAGCGTCGCCCGAGCGGCGGCGGCGCTGCCGGGGGTGATCTCGTCCGAGCGGCGGCTGGTGGGCGGCGTGTTCCTCGTGGTGCTCGTCCTCGTGCTCCTCGCGACGGTCGCGTCGATTCTTGCGACGGCCGCGCTCGGGTTCATCGGGTTCGTGCCGATCGTGGGGCTGGCGATGCTGCCGCTCCAGCTCGTCGCCTGGCTGGGCCGCGGCCTGCTGTTCGAGTTCCTCGGCCTGGCGGCGCTCACGACGTACGCGCGCGTGCTGCGTGGCGCGCATTCCACCGAGCCGGGCATTTCCGGTTCACCCGCGCTGGGACAGGTGTCATGAGCTACGACGGTTTCCTTTCGCGCGCCGCCAACGTCATGAAGGAGTCGCCGATCCGGCTCATGGGCGCCGTCGGCGCGCGAGTGCACGATCTGATCTCCTTTGCGCCGGGATATCCCGATCCAGCCACTTTCCCCTGGGACGAGTTCCGGACGATCACGGGCGAGCTGCTGAGCGGCTCGGATGGCAACGTCCTTCAATACGGACCGACCCGCGGTTACCGGCCGCTGGTCGAGGCACTCGACGCGATCCTCTCGGCTCGTGGCATCGCCTCGGCGTTCGATGAACGGCTGATCACCACGGGCTCGCAGCAGGGCCTCGATCTGCTGGCGCGCGTGCTGATCGATCCGGGCGACGTCATCCTCGTCGAGCTGCCAACCTACACCGGTGCCATCGCGGCGTTCCGGAACGCCCAGGCCGATCAGGTCGGCGTGCCCCAGGATGCCGATGGCATCAACCTCGAGGCGCTCGACGCGACGTGGTCACGGCTGACGTCGGCGGGCCGTCGCGTGAAGGTGCTCTACGTCGTCCCGAACTTTCAGAACCCGACCGGGCTGCTGATCGGGCTCGAGAAGCGCCGCGCGGTCCTCGAGTGGGCCGAGCGCCGGAACGTCCTGGTTGTCGAGGACGACCCGTACTGCGACCTCTATTTCCGGGACACGACGACGCTGGCCGAGACGCGGCCGATCAAGGCGGATGACGCCAACGGCCGGGTGATCTACCTGGGGAGCTTCTCGAAGACGCTTGCGCCGGGCTTCCGTGTGGCGTGGATCGTCGGGCCGGTTCCCATCGTGGCGAAGCTCGAGATCGCGAAGCAGGCGACGGACATCTGCGCTGGAGCGCTCGATCAGCGAGTGGTCCACCAGGCGATCGCGCGCGGCATCCTGGAGGCGCAAGGGGAACGGCTGCGGGCGCACTACCAGCACAAGCGCACGGTGATGGAAGACGCGCTGCGGAAAGAACTGGATGGCGCGATTTCGTGGGTCGCGCCTCGGGGCGGGTTCTTCCTCTGGGCGACGCTCGCCGGCGGCATGGACGCCGGGTTGCTGCTGACGCACGCGATTGAGGCGCGCGTCACGTTCGTCATTGGCAGTGGGTTCTACGTCGACGGCACCGGCGCGGGCACGCTGCGGCTGTCATTCTCGCAGCCCTCGCCCGAACGGCTGGTCGAGGGTGTGGCCCGGCTGGCGACAGCCGTGCGCGCGCTGGGGGCGAGCCGTCAGGACCCGGCCGCCGGCGCGCCAAGCACGCTGACTGGAATCTCCGCGCCGAGAGGGTAGGGCATCGGGATCGGCGCCGGCTCGAGGCGTCTGCGCAGGATCTGGAAGTCACCTTCTCGCGTCATCAGCGCGATGCCCGACAGCACCGGGCTCGGGCCGGCCAGCACCTGCGGTGGCGCGGCGAGGTCGGCGGAGTACGACGCCTTGCCGAGCGGCGCGCCGGTAGCGATCCGATAGCCGTACACCTCTTCCTGCACGGCGGCCACGACGACGATCGTGCCGAGCACGATTGGGCCGCCAGACGGGCGCACCGGCATCTGGGCCTTCCACTTCAGCGTGCCGCCATTGCGGTCGAGCGCCCACAGGATGTTGTCGAGCCCGATGTAGTAGACGTGCTTCTCGTCGATCGCGGCCGCGCCGACGGGCTTGCCGCCGGTTCTCCAGCGCCAGCGATTCTTTCCGTGCTTCGTATTCAGGCAGTAGAAATACTTGTCGTCGGCGCCGACGAACAGCCGGTCGTCGAGCACGAGCAGCTCTCCGGGCTTCCCCGGCAGCGTGCGCTCCCAGCGCGGTTCGCCCGATTCGAGGGCAAGCGCGACGATGCGGTTGTCGGAGAGCGAAAGGTAGACGCCGTCCCCGGCGATGAACGGGCGCGCTACCGCGACCGCGCCGATCGACTTCGTCCACAACACCTTGCCATCGGCCGCACGGATCACGAGGACGTCGCCGGCCGCCGCCGCCACTACCACCCATCCGCTGTCGAGCAAGGGCGGCGCTGCGAAGCCGCCGGTGACGGGCACGCTCCACTCTGCCGCGCCCGTCGCCGTATCGAACGCCGACAGCAGCTCGTCGCCCGCGACGATCAGAAGGCCGTCGCCGACGGCAGGCGGCTGCGTCGCCGCCATCTCGTGCTGCCAGCGGACCTTGCCGGCGTCGAGGTCGATGGCGACGAGCGATCCGCTGCGGAGTGGCACGTAGGCGCTGTGCTCGTCGAAGGCGGCTGCCGTCGCGGGCGGTGCGTCGAGCGAGAGTGTCAGCACCGGATCCAGAGTGAAGGTCTCGCCGCCGGTCGGGTTGTTGCGCAACGTCTTCTTGTCGTCGATGGCGAGCACCGTCCTGGTGAGCGCGCCGGCAGCAGAGCCCGCCGTCCTGGGCGGCGGCGCGACCTGCGCGGCGGCCGCGTGGCTCAGGGCGAGGCCGATGACGAAGGCTGCAGTGATGACTCGAGACATTTCCGTAGGACGACGCGCGGCGGGCGTGCAAACGACGCGTGGCAGTGTGGAGACGCCAACCGCTATAATAACCGGAACCCTCATTCGTCAGGCCATCCGCCACGTGTCACATCAGACGATTCTCATTCTCGATTTCGGCTCGCAGTTCACGCAACTGATCGCGCGGCGCCTCCGCGAGTTGTCCGTCTACTGCGAGATTCTGCCGTTCCACACGCCGCTCGAGACGCTGAAGGCTCGCCGACCCTCCGGCGTGATCCTCTCCGGCGGCCCGAAGAGCGTGTCTGAAGCGGGCGCGCCGAAGTGCGATCCCGGCGTGATGAGCCTGGGCATGCCCGTGCTCGGCATCTGCTACGGCATGCAGCTGATGACGGACACGCTCGGCGGCCGCGTGGCGCCCGCGGCGCATCGCGAGTTCGGTCACGCGATGGTCCACGTCACGGACACCGAAGCTCGTCTCTTCAAGGGGTTGCCCGACGAACTGCGTGTGTGGGCGAGCCACGGCGACTTCGTCGAGACCGCGCCGGCAGGCTTCGAGACCGTCGCGACGAGCGCCAACGCGCCCGTGGCGGCGATGCAGGACACCTCGCGCGGCCTGTACGGGCTCCTGTTTCACCCCGAAGTCGCCCACACGGATCGGGGCCTGGAGCTGCTCCGGCACTTCGCGTTCGACGTCTGCGGCTGCACGGGCGACTGGACGATGGCGTCGTTTGTGGACGAGGCAACGGCGCGGATCCGGTCCCAGGTCGGTGACGGCCGCGTGGTGTGCGGCCTCAGCGGGGGCGTGGACTCCACCGTTGCGGCCCTGCTGATCCACCGCGCGATCGGCGACCGCCTCACGTGCATCTTCGTCGACAACGGGCTGCTGCGCGCCGACGAAGCGACGCAGGTGCAGAAGCGCTTCCGCGACAAGATGCGCCTGCCGCTCGAATTCGTCGACGCCACGGAGATCTTCTTGACCCGCCTCGCGGGTGTGACCGACCCCGAGCAGAAGCGCAAGATCATCGGCAGGACGTTCATCGAGGTCTTCGACGAGAAGGCGGTCGGCCTGGGGCACTTCGATTTCCTCGCGCAGGGCACGCTCTATCCAGACGTCATCGAATCGGTGTCGGTCGTCGGCCCGTCGTCGGCCATCAAGAGCCACCACAACGTCGGCGGGCTGCCCGAGCACATGCGCTTCAAGCTCGTGGAGCCGCTTCGCGAGTTGTTCAAGGACGAGGTGCGCCGGCTGGGGCGCGACCTCGGACTCGACGAGGAGTTCGTGATCCGGCAGCCGTTCCCGGGCCCGGGCCTGGCCGTCCGCGTGCTGGGCGAGGTGACGCGGCCGAGGCTCGACCTGCTCCGCAAAGCCGACGCGATCGTCGTCGATGAAGTGCGCAAGGCCGGGTACTACGCGACGCTGTGGCAAAGCTTCGCGGTATTGCTGCCGGTGCAGAGCGTCGGGGTGATGGGCGACGCGCGCACCTACGAATCCACGATCGTCGTCCGGGCCGTCGAAAGCCGCGACGGCATGACGGCGGACTGGGCGCGGCTGCCGCACGAGCTGCTCGGCCGCATCTCCTCGCGCATCGTCAACGAAGTCCGCGGCGTGAACCGCGTCGTCTACGACATCTCGTCGAAGCCGCCCTCTACCATCGAGTGGGAGTAGCAGCCTTGAGTAGCTGGCAGCGGGTAGCGGGCAGCGGGCAGGCAACCGTTAGCGCGCGGCAGTCTTGCCTGGCTACCAGCCGACAGCTGCCAGCCGGCCGCCACCCATGAAGCAATTCGTCCACCTCCACCTGCACACCGAGTACTCGCTGCTCGACGGCGCGTGCCGCATCGACGAGTTGCTCGATCAGGTGAAGTCGCTCGGCATGCCGGCCGTGGCGGTGACCGAGCACGGGAACATGTTCTCGGCCATCACCTTCCACGACCACGCGCGAGCGCGTGGGGTGAAGCCGATTCTCGGCTGCGAGGTGTACGTCGCGCCGGGCAGCCGGCACGATCGCGGCGGGCCGATCAGCGAGAACTACAACCACCTGGTGCTGCTGGCGGAGACGCGCGAGGGCTGGCACAACCTGATCAAGATGGTGTCGGCCGGCTACACCGAAGGGTTCTACCGGAAGCCGCGCATCGACAAGGACCTGCTTGCGCGGTACGGCAAGGGCATCATCGGGCTGAGCAGCTGTTTGAAGGGCGAGATTCCTTCGGCGCTCACTTCCGACCAGACCGCCAGGGCGCTGACCGCCGCCGGAGGGTTCCGCGACATCCTCGGTCGCGACAATTTCTTCCTCGAGCTGCAGTGGCACGGGATTGCCGACCAGAAGGTCGTCAACCGCGGCCTGGCGCCGATCGCTCGTGACCTGGGCCTGCCGCTGGTCGCCACCAACGACGTCCACTACCTGCAGCATGGGGACCACGTCCCGCACGACGTCCTGCTGTGCATCGGCACGGGGCGGACCGTGCACGATACGGACCGGCTCCGTTATCACGGCGATCAGTTCTACCTGAAGACGTACGACGAGATGGCCGCCGTCTTCGGGACGGAGTTCCCCGACGCGCTGTCGAACACCGTCCGCATCGCCGAACGCTGCGACGTCGACCTGAGCGGCACGGAGAATCACCTGCCGAACTTCGCGGTGCCCGAAGGCTACACGCTGGACGAGTACTTCGAGCACCAGGTGCGGCTCGGGTTCGCCGAGCGGCTCGAGCGCCTGCGCCAGCTTTCCGCGGCCGGATCGCTCCGGCATCCCATCGAGGACTACGAACCGCGTCTCGCGTACGAGATCGAGATGATCAAGCGGATGCGGTACCCGGGCTACTTCCTCATCGTCTGGGACTTCATCCGCTACGCGAGAGAGCAGGGGATTCCGGTCGGCCCGGGCCGCGGCTCGGCCGCCGGCAGCCTCGTGGCGTACTGCCTGCGCATCACCGACGTCGACCCGCTGCAGTACGACCTCATCTTCGAGCGCTTTCTCAATCCCGAGCGCGTGTCGCTGCCTGATATCGACATCGACTTCTGCGAGCGCCGCCGCGGCGAGGTCATCGAGTACGTCACGCGCAAATACGGGCGCGAGAACGTGGCCCAGATCATCACGTTCGGGACGATGAAGGCGAGGGCGGCGGTGCGGGACGTGGCGCGGGCGCTGGACATCCCGTTGGCCGAGGCCAACAAGGTGGCCAAGCTCATTCCCGCGACGCTGGACATGACGCTCGACAAGGCCATCGAGGAGACGCCAGCGCTCAAGGAACTGCAAGCGGCCGACCCGAAGGTCGGCGAGCTGCTCGGCGTCGCGCGGCGTCTCGAGGGCATGGCCCGCCATGCGTCGACGCATGCCGCCGGCGTCGTCATCGCGCCGGGGCCGATCACCGACTACGCGCCGCTCTACAAGGGTGGACGCGACGAAATCGTCACGCAGTGGGCGATGAAGGAGATCGAGCGCGTCGGTCTCCTCAAGATGGACTTCCTGGGGCTGAGCACGCTGACGCTCATCCAGGACGCGCTCGCGGAAATCAAGCGCACCACGGGCGAGACGCTCGACATCGACAACGTCCCGCTCGACGATCAGAAGACGTACGAGCTGTTCGGCGAAGGCCTGACCTTCGGCGTGTTCCAGTTCGAAAGCTCGGGAATGCGCGACATCCTGCGCAAAGCCAAGCCGCAGCGGCTGGACGACCTCATCGCGCTCAACGCGCTCTACCGCCCCGGCCCGCTGCGCAGCGGGATGGTCGAGGACTTCATCGCGCGGAAACAGGGGCGCAAGGAGATCGTCTACGAGCTGCCGCAGCTCCAGCCGATCCTCGAGGACACCTACGGCGTCATCGCCTACCAGGAGCAGGTCATGCGTGTCGCCGCGACGCTCGCGAGCTTCACGCTGGGGCAGTCCGACGTGCTGCGCAAGGCGATGGGCAAGAAGAACCCGGCCGTCATGGCGGCGCAGCGCGCGGCGTTCGTGAAGGGCGCGCTGGCCAACGGGATCAAGGAAAAGAAGGCCGAGAAGATCTTCGAGCTGATGGAGCACTTCGCCGGGTACGGCTTCAACAAGTCGCATTCGACGACTTACGCGTACCTCGCGTACCAGACGGCGTACCTGAAGGCGAACTACCCATGGCACTTCGAGGCAGCGCTGCTGACCATCGAAGCGCAGAACACCGAGAAGGTGGCCTTCTACCTCGGCGAGTGCCGCGACCGTGGCGTTCCGGTGCTTCCGCCGGACGTCAACGAAAGCGCGCTCCGGTTCACGGTGACGCCATCCGGCGTGCGGTTCGGCCTCACGGCGATCAGGAACGTCGGCGAAGGCGCCATCGAATCGATCCTGGCGGCTCGCGAGGCGCGCGGAGGAAGGCTCCGCACGCTCGGCGAGCTCTGCGAGGATCTCGACCTCCGGCTCGTGAACAAGCGCGTCCTCGAAGCGCTCGTGAAGGCCGGGGCGCTGGACTCCCTCGCGCCGCCCGTGCCTGAAGGGTTCGTCGCGCCGCCGTTGCGGGTGGTGCGGCCGCGGCTGATGGCCGCGCTCGACGGCGCCGTCGAGCATGGTGCGCGCGTGCAGCGCGACCGCGAGCTCGGCCAGGCGGACCTCTTCGGAAACGATGGGCCTGCCGCGACGGGGGACCAGATGCCGGTCGTCCTGCCCGAGGCCCCTGCCTGGACGGAGATGGAGCTGCTCAATTTCGAGAAGGAAGCGCTCGGCCTGTTCTGGAGCGGGCATCCGGTCGATGCGCACATCGCGGACCTGCAGGAGGTCGGCGCGCGGACGATCGGCGAGCTGCAGGGGACCGAGGAGGGCGTCGAGCCCGTTGCGCCCGAGGACTTGCCGGCAGCGGCCAGACCCGTGGCGCGAAGCGGCGAGGACGTTGCCGTCGGCGGCATCATCGCCGCCGTCCGCGCTCTGAAGACCCGCAAGGGCGATCCGATGGCGGTGGCCACGATCGAGGATCGCCACGGCAGTCTCGAAGTCGTGGTGTTCCCCGAGACGTTCAAGGCATGCCGCGCGCTGATCGAAGTCGGTACGCTCGTCGTCGTGCGCGGCAAACTCGAGCGCGACGAAGAAGCCGCGCGCGTGCTCGCGTCGGACGTGCAGCACATCGGCGCCGTGCGTGAGCGGCTCGCGCGCGAGATGGCCATCACGCTGGCCATGCCGCCGCACGGGAGGGAGACGTTCGAGGCGCTGGCGGATCTGTTCTCGAGGCACCGGGGCGACAAGCCCGTCACGTTCCAGCTGGTCCTGAAGGGCCAGCCCGTGCCCCTGCGCGTGCGCGCCCAGGTCTCGGCCCACATCCGCGTGAAACCATCGCCAGGACTGCTGGAGCAGGTGGAGAAGATCTGTGGGCCGGGCGCCGTGCATCTGCGATGATGGGGCAGAGACTCATGCCTGAGCTGCTGGAGTTCGAAGAGCCCCTGGGGGTGCTGGCCAAGGAAATCGAAGCGCTGTCGATGCTGCCCGTCACGGCCGAGCGCGAGGCCGAGATCGACAGCCTGAAGCGCCGGATCGAGTCGATTCGGGGAGAGCTCTATCGGTCGCTGACGCCGTGGCAGCGGGTGCTCGTGGCGCGGCATCCCGAGCGCCCGAGCGTCCTCGAATACGTGAACATGCTGTTCACGGAATTCACTGAGATCCACGGCGACCGGCGCTTCGGCGACGACCACGCGATCGTCACCGGCACGGCGCGCTACAAGGGGGACCCGGTGATGGTCGTCGGCCACCACAAGGGGGGCGCCGACACGAAGCAGAAGATCTTCCGCAACTTCGGCTACGCGCGGCCGGAAGGCTACCGCAAGGCGCTGCGCGCCATGGAGATGGCGCAGAAGTTCTCGCGGCCGATCGTCGTGTTCGTCGACACGCCCGCGGCGTATCCCGGCGTCGAATCAGAAGAGCGCGGCGTGGCGGAGGCGATTGCGTTCAACCTGCGCGAGATGTCGACGCTGCGTGTGCCCATCGTGGTCATGATCACCGGCGAGGGGGGCAGCGGCGGCGCCCTCGGAATCGCCGTCGGCGATCGCATCCTCATGCAGGAGTTCTCGATCTACAGCGTCATTCCGCCGGAAGGCTGTGCGGCAATTCTCTGGCGCGATTCGCAGCGGAAAGTGGAGGCCGCCGAGGCGCTCAAGATCACCGCCCCGGATCTGCTCGCCAGAGGCATCATCGACGAGATTGTGAGCGAACCGGTGGGCGGTGCCCATGCGAACCCCGAGGAAGCGGCGCAGCTGCTCGACGCTGCGCTCGACGCCGCCTTGCGCTCGGCCGGCTCGCCCGACGTCGAAGCCCGACTGGCGCGGCGCTACGAGAAGTTCCGGGAGATGGGTCGGCTGGGCGCAGATTTTGTCGACGATGGGAACCGGTGACATCGCAATTGCTGCCATCTCGACGCGGAGC
>Ga0070670_100004873_pt1 | contig 11290 bp, 8 predicted proteins | sample KBSS63metaG_FD_64665 | JGI IMG/M metagenome (GOLD analysis project Ga0070670, IMG submission 64665) | Switchgrass rhizosphere microbial communities from Kellogg Biological Station, Michigan, USA - KBS S6-3 metaG | ecosystem: Host-associated > Plants > Roots > Rhizosphere > Soil ... | reverse complement strand
GGCCGCAACCTCGGCATCGCGGGCATTGGTTATATCAGAAATCCGCGTGATATATTCCGTGGCGCGTGCAGGGCCGCGCTCGCACATCTCCAGTCTTCGACGAACTCCGCAGCATCCAGCGGACGCACGGTTATCTTCCCGAGAGTGAATTGCGGTCGCTGGCCGAGCGGCTGGCCACACCGCTCTATCAGCTTCAGGCGGTCGCCAGTTTCTATCCGCATTTCTTTCTGCGGCCGCCGGCGCGCGCCGAGGTGCGCGTGTGCGGGGACATGGCGTGCCACCGCCACGGGGGCAACGATCTCCGCGAGCGCCTGACCGCGCGGTACCAGGGGCAGGACGCCAACATCCGCCACGTCTCGTGCCTCGGCCGCTGCGATCTCGCGCCGGCGATCGCGGTCAATGATGTCATTTTCGAGAAGGTCAACGACGCCGCCGCCGCTGCGTTGATCGACTTCGCGCTGGCCGGCGCATCGGTCACGCAGCTCACCGAACGAAAAGCGCACCCGGCCCGCGTGCGGATCGGCTGCGATCCCTATCCCGACCAGGCGTCGCAATACGGCGTGCTCCGCCAGTTCGTGGCGTCCAAGGACTGGGCTGGGCTCATCGCCACGCTGAAAGCGAGCGGGCTGCGCGGGCTTGGCGGCGCCGGGTTCCCCACAGGGATGAAGTGGGAACTGGTGCGCAACCAGCCGGGTCCCGACAAGTACATCGTCTGCAACGCCGACGAAAGCGAGCCCGGTACGATCAAGGACCGCCACATCATGACCAATGGCGGCCATCTGCTGATCGAGGGCATGATCCTCGGCGGCCTCGTTGCCGGCGCCCGTGAGGGCATCATCTATATACGGCACGAGTACACCGACCAGGAGCACATCCTCCAGGAGGAGATCGAGCGCTGTTACCGGGAAGGCATTCTCGGAAACAACATCATGGGCTCCGGCCTGGCGTTCGACCTCCAGATCTTCGTGAGTCCGGGTCTCTACATCTGTGGCGAGGAGAGCGCGCTGCTCGAGGCGATCGAAGGCAAGCGCGCCGAGCCGCGCAATAAGCCGCCATTCCCCGGCCAGCTCGGCGGCGGGTTGTGGGGACGGCCGACGGTCATCAACAACGTCGAGACCTTTTTCTTCGTGTCCGTCATTCTCGCCAGGGGTGTTGACTGGATGAAGTCGGCAGGCACGAACGGCTCGGCGGGCGTGAAGTTCGTGGGGGTCAGCGGCGATGTTCTGCGTCCGGGCGTCTTCGAAGTTCCGATGGGGACGAAATACCGCGAGCTGATCGAAGGCCTCGCGGGCGGTGTCGCGGCCGGCCGGACGCTGAAAGCCTACGCGCCCTCGGGTCCGGCAGGCGGATACCTGCCCGCATCGATGCTCGATTTGCCGCTCGACTGGAACGCGATGACGGCGGCCGGCGCTACCGTAGGGTCCGGCGCCATCGTCGCCTGTGACGACCGCGCGTGCATGCTCGACATGGCATTGAACTCCGTCCGTTTCTTCCGAAACGAATCGTGCGGCAAGTGCGTGCCGTGCCGGACCGGCTCGACCAAGCTCGCCGAGATGCTCACGCAGTGGACGAAAGGTCGCCGCGGCGCGGACGACCTTGCGCTCTACGAGGAGCTCTGCCACGCGCTGAAGATGACGTCGATCTGCGGCCTCGGCCAGGTCGTCCCGGTGCCAATCGCTTCGGTCATGAAACATTTTCCGGACGAAGTCGAGGCCCATGCCAAGGGCATCTGCCCCGCGGGCGTCTGCTTCCGCATCGGTGCGTCCGCATGAGCGAGATGATCGCGATCAACATCGACGGCCGCGATGTCTCGGTCCCGAAGGGGACGACGATTTTCGATGCGGCGCGGATGAACGGCATCGCCATTCCCACGCTCTGCCATCAGCAGAACCAGACGCCGGTCGGTGTCTGCCGCGTCTGCGTCGTGGACGTCGGGGCGCGCGTCTACGCGGCGTCCTGCATCCGCGAGTGCGAACCCGGCATGAAGGTGAAGACCGACACGCCGGCCGTCGTCAAGGCGCGGACGACGCTGGTCGAGATGCTGATGTCGGATCACCCGACGCCATGCGCGCGGCAGGAAAACAGCGGCGATTGCGAGCTCGAGACGATGGCGAAGGCCGCGGGCGTCGCGGCGCCACGATTCGCGCGGCGGCTGTCGCCGCGCGGGCGCGACGATTCGTCGCTGAGCATTGCCGTCGATCACGAGGCCTGCATCCTCTGCGATCGCTGCATTCGCGGCTGCGACGAGGTCAAGAAGAACAACGTCATCGGCCGCAGCGGCCGAGGGTATACGGCGCACATCGGATTCGATCTCGATCTGCCGATGGGCAGCTCGACCTGCGTCTCCTGCGGCGAGTGCATGGTGTCGTGTCCGACCGGCGCGCTGACCAACAAGCGGGTCGTCGACGCCGCGCTCGACGGCGAGAAGCTCGATCCTGAGTGGATCCTGCAGCTGCCGGTGTTCAAAGGGGTGTCGGGCACGTTCCTCGAGCTGAATCGCAGCTCGGTCGTCAAACGCGAGATCGCGCCGGGTGAGGTGATCTGCCGGGAAGGGGAGTTCGGTTCAACCGCGTTCTACATCCTCGAAGGCACGGTCGAGGTGTACATCACTTCGCCGATCGCGCACGTGCAGCAGCAGGACACCCCGGGCGGATGGTTCAGCCGCATCCGCAGCACGCTGTCTCCGCGGAGGACGCACACGCGCGCCGAAGAGAGCGGCCGCAAGTACATCCCGATCGACGGTCCGGTGGATCTGCCCTACGACAAGCCGCTGGCCGAACTGACGGCGGGCGATCTGTTCGGCGAGATGACGTGTATGAGCTTCAACCCGCGGTCGGCGACCGTGCGGGCGAAGACCAGGGTCGTCGTTCTCGAGATGCTGCGGAACGTGCTCGACATCCTGCAGAAGAACAAGACGTTCCGTGCCGATCTCGATCGCAAGTACCGGCAGCGCGCGCTCGAGACGCACATTCGCAGCGTCCCCGAGTTCGCGGCGATGCCCGCGGAGTTCATCGCCTACCTGCGCGACCGGGTCGAGCTGATTCGCTATTCGCCGGGCGAGGTGATCGTACGGCAGGGGGATGCCGCCGACGCGTTCTATCTGGTTCGCATGGGCTTCGTCAAAGTGAGCGAGCGGCACCCCGGCGGCGACATCGTGCTCACCTACCTCGGGCGCGGATCGTACTTCGGGGAGATGGGGCTGCTGGGCGGCGGTATCCGGACGGCAACCTGCACGGCGCTGGACCATGTGGACGTCGTCAAGATCGCTGCCGAAGATTTCGGGCTGATGCTGTCGCGCTTCCCGTCGATCCGCGAAGGGCTGGAACGCGTCGCGCGCGAGCGGAAGGAGATGAACCGGCGCCGCGTCGCGCAGACGGAACACGTGCCGATCGGCGAGTTCCTCAACCAGGGGCTGATGGAGGCCCAGAGCCTCCTGCTGCTCGATCTCGAGAAATGCACGCGCTGTGATCAATGCGTGAAGGCCTGCGCCGACGCCCACGATGGCGTCACCCGCCTGGTTCGTGAGGGCCTTCGCTTCGACAAGTACCTCGTCGCCACCTCCTGCCGATCCTGCCGCGATCCGTTGTGCATGGTGGGCTGCCCGGTCGGATCGATCCGGCGCCGTAACTCGATGGAGATCATCATCGAAGACTGGTGCGTCGGCTGCGGTCTGTGCGTACGGAACTGCCCCTACGGAAACCTGAACCTGCATCCGTTCGCCACCGAGGTGGCCGATCCCGCGAACCCTTCGCGCATGATCGCGGGGACGAAGAAGAAGGCGACGGGCTGCGATCTCTGCATGGAGCAAGCCGAGCCGAGCTGCGTGTATGCCTGCCCGCACGCTGCGGCCCATCGTGTCGAGCCGCTGACGTTTTTCGGCGGCATGTTAGGCATCGAGAAACGGTCCCCGCAGGGATCCACCGCGGAGACCAGCAAGTGAGGCGGTCGTGCTGATCGACCGGACCCACAAGCCCTGGGCCACGGCCAGCGCCGCGATCCTGCTGATCGCCGTCGCGGCTTACGTCCCCTACGTGGCGGGTTCAGCGCCCGTAGGGGGAGGCACGCTCCCGGGCCTGGTTTACGGCACCATCGGTTTCGCGTTCATGGCGTTCGTGACGCTGCTGGCGCTGCGCAAGAAGTTTCCTATCTGGCGCATCGGCCGGACGACGACGTGGATGCGCGGGCACCTGTGGCTTGGGGCGCTGAGCTTTCCGCTGATCCTGCTGCACGCGGCATTCTTCTGGGGACACGGCCTGACGTCCGTCATGATGTGGCTCTTCGCCATCGTCTACGTGAGCGGTTTCTTCGGCGCGTGGCTGCAGCACGCGATCCCGCGGCGGCTGATGCGCGACGTGCCGATGGAGACGATCTACGACGAGATCGGACACGTGCGAGAGCAGCTGCTCGACGAAGCGGACGGCATCGTCGCGGCCGCGTGCGGCAAGCTGGAGGTGCAGATCTCGGTGCCGGATGCCGCGGTGTCGTCGGGCGCGAGCGCGCTGGCCACCGTCATGCGGACCGGGAGCGGCGACGCCGACGACGGCGCGCCGCTGCGCGACTTCTATCTGAAGGAGATGCGGCCGTTCGTCCAGGCGCCGTCGGTGTCGCACCCGCTGGCGAGCGCGATGACGGCGGCGGCGATGTTCGGCAAGCTGCGCCCGCTGGTGCCCGCCGCACTGGAACAGGCGATCGTCGATCTGGAGAATATCTGCGAGGAAGAGCGCCAGCTGCTGCGGCAGCGGCGGATGCACGGCGTGCTGCACGCCTGGTTGATCGTACACGTGCCGTTGTCGTTCGCGATGATGCTCCTCGCGGTCGTGCATATTGTGATGGCACTGCGGTACTAGGCTTTAGGCTTTGGGCTTTGGGCTTTGGGCTTTAGGGGCTTTAGGGGGCTTTAGGCTTTAGGGATGCGGATTCGCACGGCGAAACAGCGCGCGCAGAGGATCGACCTCTACTACTTCAGGCACGCACGCGGCCTGAGGCGGTGGCGGGTGTTGCTCTCGATCGCGGTGCCGCTCGTGGCGCTCGTGTGGGTATCCGCCGTGGCGTTCGCGGGCGGGCGGAAGGTGTACAGCGCCGGTCCGGTGTCGATCGCGCATGCGTTCGCGGAAATGAAATGCGAGGTCTGTCATTCGGGCGCGAATGCGACGGCGGGGTTCCGGGCACACACGACCGAAAAAGCGTGTCTGACCTGCCATGACGCGCCCGCCCACGCCGCCAACATGACGCCGCCGCCGGAGTGCTCGACCTGCCACCGCGAGCACCGGGGACGCGTGCAGATCGCCAGGACGAGCGACGGGTTCTGCGCGTCGTGCCACGCGGACTTGAAGACGACACACGGCGATCCGAAAGTGGCGCGCGCCGTGAGCGCGTTTCCGCAGGGACATCCCGAGTTCGCGGCCGTGAAGGTTGGCGCGCGGGATCCCGGGCAGCTCCGCTTCAATCATGCCGTTCACCTGAAGGACGGCCTGCGCGGGCCGTCGGGTCCCGAGAAGCTGCAATGCGCGAGCTGCCACAGGCCTGAGACGGCGCCGGCGGGCGCCGGCGCGCGGCGCGCCGCGCGCACCGGGCTGATGAGTCCGGCAACGTTCCAGGAAACCTGCGCACGCTGCCATCCACTGTTCTTCGACGAACGCATCGAGCAGGCCGTGCCGCATGCGAAGCCAGACGCCGTGCGCGCGTTCGTTCAGCAGACGCTGTCGCGTTATATCCAGGAGCATCCCGACGAGATTGGCAAGCCGGATTCGGCGTTCCGGCGCGTGCCGCTGAACTTCCCGCGTCCGCCGGAACCTCCCGCGCGCAACGCGGAAGAGTGGGTCGCGCGCCGTAGCGCCGCGGACGAGCGCATCCTGTGGAACAAGACCTGCGCCGAATGCCACGCCCGGTCCGGCACCGCCGCCGATAACCTGCCGGTGTTCGCGGCGACGAACGTGACGCGGCAGTGGATGCCGCGCGCCGCGTTCGACCATGGTCCGCACCTGATGGTGACCTGCCAGAGCTGTCATGCTGCCGAAGGCAGCACCAAGGCGGCCGACGTGCTGCTGCCGACCCAGGCGACGTGCGCGTCGTGCCATTCCCCGTCGAAGGGGGCCGAGAGCCGGTGCTTCGAATGCCACCGGTATCACGACTGGACCAAGGCCCGTCCCGTGACGCCCGCCTATTCGCTGACGGATTTCAAGTGAGGACGCCATGAAAGCCATCGTTGTGAAGCCCGGTGAAAAAGACAGCATTCACATGCGCGACATGCCCGATCCGAAGATGAAGCCGGATCAGGTCGCGGTGAAGATGATCCGGGTGGGGTTGTGCGGCACCGATGCCGAAATCAATCACGGTCTCTACGGCAAGGCGCCGGAGGGGGACGAGTTCCTCATCCTCGGCCACGAGAACCTGGGCGTGGTCCAAGAGGTCGGCAAGAAGGTGAAAGGCTGGAAGCCGGGCGACCTCGTGGTCGCGACGGTGCGCCGTCCGTGCGGCAAATGTCCGCAGTGCAAGGCCGGCGAGAACGACATGTGCAGCAGCGGCCAGTACACCGAGCGCGGCATCATGCGGCGCCACGGCTACATGGCGCAGTACTACGTCGAATCGCCGACCTTCCTCAACAAGATCCCTAAGGAGATCCGCGACTTCGCCGTCCTGCTCGAGCCGATGTCGGTGGTCGAGAAGGGCATCGACCACACGTTCCTGCTGCAGAACCGCCTCAAGGGCTGGAAGCCCAGGTTCGGGATGGTGCTTGGCGCCGGCCCCATCGGACTGCTGGCGGCGGCAGTGCTTCGCGTCCGCGGTCTCCGAACCGTGGTGGTGGGCCGCGAGACTCCGTCGGATTTCCGCGCACAGATTGCCAAGTCGCTCGGCGCCGAATACCTCTCGGTGGCGAACAAGGCACTGCCCGACGTGCCAAAGGAAACCGGCTTCCCCGACATCGTCATCGAGGCGACCGGCGTGTCGCGTGTCGTGTTCGACGCGATGGAAATCCTCGGTCCCAATGGTGTGCTGTGCCTGCTATCGGTGACCGGTGGCGACACGATGAACCCCGAGCCGACCGATCTGATCAATCAGAGGCTCGTGCTCGGCAATCAGGTGGTCTTCGGCAGCGTGAACGCGAATCCGCGGCACTTCAAGATGGGCGTGAAGGACTTCGTCACGATCAACAAGAAGTGGCCCGGCGTCATGAACCGGCTGCTCACCGATCGGATTCCGTGGGAGAACCACAAGAAGTGGTTCCTCGATCGCGGCGCCGGCATCAAGTCGACGCTGGAGATTCAATAGAGGCTCTGGCAGAAATCGCGCGCTGTGTGCTTAAACGGGCCATACGGCACTCACACTTATTTCTCATGAACTTACGGACAAAAGTGGGATGGATCACAGAAATGTGTGTTCCATCGCGGAACATTTGACGTTTTGCATACATCCGTAAGTCGCTGATTCTAAAGTCCACAGGCTGGACTGAACGTTGCTCCACCGGACTCGCCATCGATCCGGGAAGGGGACAACGAACATGAATCGACGCCTGATCTTCGGCATCGGGGGAGGCCACGACCACCGGTGAGCGAAGAATCCGCACAGCGATCGGCGACACTGCCGCGTCAGGCGCGACTGTTCGTCGCCGCCGTCAGCTTTCTTGGCGTGGCGGCGGTGGCGCACAGTGTCAGTGTGATCTGGTACGCCACGCTGCCGGGCGTGTGGCTGCTGTTCGCCGTCCTGACCGTTCTCAGCGGTACGCTCACCATCAAGATCCCCGCGATCCAGTCGCGCTTTTCGGGTTCCGAGGTCTTCGCGTTCACGTCGGTTCTGCTCTTCGGCCCCGAAGTCGGTGCACTGGTGCTGGCGCTCGACGGGCTGCGCATTTCCTTCCTGTGGAAGATGAATGCGGCGCAGACACTGTTCAACTTTGCCAATCTGGGTTTATCGATGTGGGTCTCGGCGCGGCTGTTCTTCGCGCTGAGCGGACTCGGGCCGCTGTACGGCCACACCGCGCCGCCCTCGACGATCGTCCTGTTCCTCGCGGTCATGGCGGGGTGCTACTTCCTGCTGAATACCGGGCTCACCGCCACGGCGGTGGCGCTGTCCGGCCGTCGCAGCGTGCGCGCCACCTGGGTCGAGCACTACTGGCTGCTGCTGCCAAGCTATTTCGCGGGTGCCTCGGTCGCTCTGCTGCTGGTTCTCGCGTTCCGCGAGGTCCAGTTCGTGGCCATCGCACTGATTATTCCGCTGCTGCTCATTTCCTACCTGACGCTGCAGTCGTCGTACGGCCGTCTGGAGGACGCCAAGGCGCACGTCACCGAGCTCAATCGGCTGCTGATGTCCACCGTGGAAACGTTGGCCACGGCGATCGACGCGAAGGACGAAGTCACGCATGATCACGTCCGGCGCGTGCAGCAGGGAACCATGGCCCTGGCCCGGATCATGGGAGTGACGGATGCGCCGATGCTGCAGGCGATCGAAGCGGCGGCGCTCCTGCACGACACCGGCAAGATCGCGGTACCCGAGCACATCCTGAACAAGCCCGGGAAGCTGACGCCTGCCGAATTCGAGAAGATGAAGCTTCACGCGCCCATCGGCGCGGAGATCCTGTCGTCGATCGACTTCCCGTTCCCGGTCGTCCCAATCGTTCGCCATCACCATGAGAACTGGGACGGCACCGGCTATCCCGATCGGCTCATCGGCGACGCCATTCCGCTCGGCGCGCGCATCCTGTCGGTCGTGGACTGTTTCGACGCGTTGACGTCGGATCGCCCCTATCGGCGGCGGATGACGGAAGAACAGGCGCTGACCATTCTGCGCGAGCGGCGCGGGACGATGTACGACCCGGCCGTGGTGGATGCTTTCATGGCCGATTACGCGCGTATCATGCCGGCGTCGAGCGCGACACTCCACCCGGCGACGCGCGCGATCGGCGAGGCGCGGGCGCAGAGCCGGGAAAACCGCGCCGCCGAACCCCCGGTCGCGTCCGAACCGGCCGTGTCGGACGGGCTGCTCGCGGTGACGAGCCTGGCGCGGGCGCTGTCAGGCCAGGCCCGTGTCGCCGACGTCGGCGCGCTGTTGTGGACGTCGCTACGCCAGGTCCTGCCATGCGAGGCGATGGCCATCTTCCTGCCCGACGAAGAGACCGACGAAGTGGTCCTGCGCTACGCGACTGGCGCGCAGGCGCGCGCGATGAAGGGCATCCGCAAGGCGACCGGCGCCGGGATCGCCGGCTGGTGTGCGGTCAATCGCCGTCCCGCGGTGAACGCCGATCCCGCGCCCGATCTGGGACTCAAGGCTTCCGAGACGGCCGCCTCGCTCGGATCGTGTCTGGCGCTACCGCTCGTGGACGGTGACCAATTCGTGGCCGTCCTCTCCCTTTACCGAGTTCGCCGCAACAGCTTTACCGAAGACGACTTGAGGCTGGTCGAGTTGCTCGCCCCCCGCGTCGCGGCGTCGCTGAACGCCGCCATCGATATCGATACCGACGACGCCGTGGCGCAGCCGGCCGCGGCACCCTCCCTGCGACTGATTCGACCTGGCGCACGTTAGCCGCCGTGCACAGTCCAGTCTGTGCAAATATTGCCTCGAAATAGAACAATAAACAATAAACATCGATCTATCTGCTGTTTAATGGTCGTTGTATCGGTCAGATAATGGTTGATGGTCTCATTTCGGAACATTCCAGATCTTTTCCGTCCCCGTACATCTGTTTCGCCAAATTGATGCAAGTCATTGTTGAATAGCGGCTTCACGCCCACAATCGATCCGGCATCGATTTGGACCCTGCCTTGCTCTATGGATGTCGCTTGAACAAGAACAGCACAATCTTCCGCGGGCCATCACGGACTCGACCCGCGAGTGCGCGGCCTCGGCAAAACGTACCTGCCGAACGTCGTTGCCCGCGGTTTCTGTTTCTGTATGCGTAACGAATCTGTACTGGACGAGGGGCTGCTCGCGGTCACGAGCCTGACACGGGCGCTGGGGGGGCGGGCGGAACTGTCTGACGTGGGAGCGCTCGTGTGGGTGCTTCTGCGTCAGATGGTCCCGGCCGATTCGATGGCCGTGTTCCTCCCCGACGACACGCACGATCACGTCGTGATTCGCTATGCCGCGGGAGCGCACGCGCACGCGCTCTACGGCGTGAGGCGGCCAACCGACGCGGGCGTCGCGGGATGGGTTGCCGTCAATCAGAAGCCGTTGCTGAACGCTGAACCGATGCTGGATCTCGGCTTCCGCGCCGATACCGCGCCGTCGCTGCGTTCGGCGCTGGTCGTGCCGCTGGTCGAGAGCGGTGCCGTGGTCGCCGTGCTCGCGCTCTATTCCAGGGAGCTGCTGGCGTTCACCGACGACCACCTGCGCATCCTCGAACTCCTGGCGCCGCGTCTGGCGTCCGCGCTCATCGACGCCGTCATCGCCGACGAGGACAACCTGGCCGGCAGGAGCCAGGTGCTTCGCCTCGTGCCCCGCGTGATCTAGAATCCGCCCCCGCGACTGTAGAATTGCAGTCATCGATCAGCCGGGGGGTCGCAACTGCCCGTCCATCCATCACACCGTACGTGCCGCATCGAACGGCTGCGTCCGCCGGCGACAGACGCCGACGTCCGCGCCCTGGCGGAGCTCCTCGTTGACGCCGTCGAGTCCGGCGCCGCGGTCAGCTTCCTCGCGCCATTGAGCGTCGCCGAAGCGGAAGGCTGGTGGCGCCACACGCTCGGCGCGGCACATGCGCGCGCCGTGTTCCTCGTCGCGCGGGACGTTGACGGCATTGCCGGTACGGTGCAGATGCATCCGGCGTGGGCGCCGAACCAGCCGCACCGCGCCGAAATCGCGAAACTGATGGTGCATCGCCGTGCGCGCGGCTCGGGCATCGGGCAGGAGCTGATGCGAGGCGTCGAGGAGGCCGCGCGGGATGCGGGCTTCCTGCTCCTCACGCTCGACGCCAAACGGGGCGGGGCCGCCGAGCGGCTCTATCGGCGCATGGGCTGGATTCACGCCGGAACGATTCCACGATTCGCGATGGATGGCGACGGCCGCACACCGCACGACGCCGTGATCTTCTACAAGGATCTCTCCGATCATGCCGGCGACTGAAAGCCGCGACGCACTGCTTGCCGCGATCCTCGCGTTCGTCGGCGAAGGGGGACAGGATCTGCTTGCGCTCGAGGATATCCGGACGCAACTCGAACGCGAGCTCGATAGTGCGGGCGACACTGCAATTTTCGCACTGATGGCGCGACTTGCAGAGGATCACGGCTGGGACTACTACGCCCCGGATCCCCTCGCGCGGCGCATCCATCACCTGCTGGCGGACAGGTTTCTCACATCT
>Ga0070670_100004872_pt1 | contig 11290 bp, 10 predicted proteins | sample KBSS63metaG_FD_64665 | JGI IMG/M metagenome (GOLD analysis project Ga0070670, IMG submission 64665) | Switchgrass rhizosphere microbial communities from Kellogg Biological Station, Michigan, USA - KBS S6-3 metaG | ecosystem: Host-associated > Plants > Roots > Rhizosphere > Soil ... | reverse complement strand
TGCGTCGTGGTTGCGCTGGCATCGCGCCGCGAACCGAGTCGATGATTCGATGCGCAAACGGAGCGGATGAAGCGACGACCAGCACACTGTGCCTGTCGCAAGCGGCGGCGTCCTGTCTTCGCGTCGCGCGCTCTTGCCCGATCGTCCTCGCAGCCGCAGCGCGGCGACGAGCGGTTGACCGCGCGTCCAGATTTGTTGTCCGGGCGTCCGGCCGGCTCGCGGTGAACGGCCAGCACCTCTTGGCACCGCACTCGCCAGAGGACACAATCGAACGCGTCGAACGAACGGGATCCCGCTGCCCATGTCTGGGTAGGAGCGAAGCCGCATGGATGCGTTGTCCGAAACCCTGCGCGTGGTGCGCCTCGTGGGCGCCATCTTCATCGAGGCGAAGTTCACCGCGCCGTGGTGCTACAACTCGCCGCCGGCGGACACCGCAGCGCCCTTCCTCGAGCCGGGCGCGGAGCGGGTCGTCATTTTTCACCTCATCACCGAAGGCGAGTGCTACGTCGAGATGGGCGGCAGCGAGCCGCCGGTGCATCTCACGGCCGGTGACGCCGTCGTGTTTCCGCAAGGTCACGCGCATCGGATGAATTCGCAGCCCGGCCTGCCGCCTGCCAAGGGCAAGCGCCTGGACGAGGTGCTGTCGCGGCGCCCCCGGCTTCTCGCTTACGGCGGCGGCGGCGCGCGGACGCGCCTCGTCTGCGGCTATCTCGCGTGCGATGCGCGCCTCGCCAAAATGCTGCTCGCGGGGCTTCCCGCGCTGCTGAAAGTGAGCGTCCGCGGATCGAATGCCGGCATCTGGCTCGAGGCGTCGGTCCGCTACGCGCTGGCCGAAGCACGCAGTCCGCGCCCCGGCGGCGCAGGCGTGTTGGCAAAGCTTGCCGAGGTGCTCTTCATCGAGGTGCTGCGGCTCTACATGAACGAGCAGAGCGCCGGACGCACCGGGTGGCTCGCGGGTCTCGGCGATCGCATCGTCGGCGCGGCGCTCAACGCGTTGCATGCGCATCCGGCGCAGGCGTGGACGCTCGAGGAGCTGGCGCGCGTCGCCGGAACGTCCAGGTCCGTGCTCGCCGAGCGCTTCCAGAACCTCGTCGGCAGCTCGCCGATGCAGTACCTCACGCAGTGGCGGATGCTGCTCGCCGCGAATCTCCTGTCGCGAAGCAGCGCGCCGCTCTCGCGGATCGCTGAGGACGTCGGATACCAGACCGACACTGCGTTCAGCCGCGCTTTTCGCCGCGAGTACGGCGCACCGCCCGCGGCCTGGCGGCGAAGGCAGGCGAATCGCGAGCACGTTCGCCGAGCGCACGCTCCCGCTGACAGCTGACTGCGCGCCGCGCCGCGGCCCGCGCCCCTGCTGCTGTCCAGACTTGGGCCTAGCTCGATACCCTGCGCCAGCTCGTCTTTCGTTGCTTCCTCGCTACCGAAATGGGTGAGCGCGTCGCTGCTTCGCGTGAGGAGCTCCCGCCGGCCCTCGGCGAGGCTTTCCCATGCACGCTCGATGAAGTTCCTGAGAGGTTCCATCGCCCGTCCTCGTCCCAGTCCCGCCAAGAAGTCGCGACCGTTTTTGGGGATGCCTGCGCCGGTTTTCAAGCGCTCCGCGCTCGCCTCCAGGCGCGAAGTCAGCAGGCGTCCATGGCCCTCCTGATCACCGGCTCAATCGCCGGGGACAGCGCGATATCCGAAAGCGCCGCCGCGCGGCCGCGCGCGGACATCTTGCGCCCCGTCTTTTGCAGAATGTCGATGAGCTTCGTCTCGTCGTATTCCGCGTGCGAGCCGACGAAGTCGACTAGATAGCTTTCGAGGAACACGAGCGCGACGACATCTTCCAGCGCCTGCGCCTCGGGATCGGATTTCATGCGTTCCTTGCGGATGAGCGCTCGGACCCGCGCAATGGTGGCCTCGTCGTAGCCCGCCTCGCGCAGAATCGGGGCCGCGCGGTCCGCGTGAAAATCGCGCAACCTGGCGCGCCACTCGTGATAGCCGGCCCGTGTCATTGCATACGCGTCGCGTGGAACCTTCCAGCGCTCGATGTGCTGGCAGCGCGCTGCGAGTTCCAGTGTTTCCGAGGCATCGGGGACGAAACGCGCGAGCATCGCTGTCATCCGGTCAGCGTAGACAAGCGCCTTCGGCCTGGGGGCGCCGTCGACAATGTCGAACGACGGATCTTCCGCGTTCGCCGCGTCGAACCGGCCAACCGCCGCTGCGAATCGCGCATCGCGCGGTTGCGTCGTGCGCGTCATGCGCGCCGCTCCGGCCGGGGCTGCGCGGGGAAAGATCTACTCGTTCACTTCCTTCCAGCCCGGTCCCGGATCGAAGCTCGTGATGACATTGCCGGCCGCGACGGAGCTTTTGCCGAGGTCCTTCTCGTAGACCTTGCCGGCGTTGCTCACGATGAACGTCATCACGCCGCTTTCGCCGTACTGCGCAGGGTATGCGACCAGGCCGAAGCCGGCGATCATCCGGCCGTTGATGATATAGCTGTAGGCGCCGCCGGGCGCGTTCTTGCCCTGGCGGGTGAGGATCTTGAAGTAGTAGCCGCGGTAGGGGTCGCTCTCCTTGTGCCCCTTGAGGTACGCCGCGCTTTCGGCCACGAGCGGACCGAAGGGACTGTGCTCGCCGTCCTTCGACGCATCGTCCGGCCAGTACAAGCCGTCCTGCTTGCCGGGCGAACTGCCGAGCTTCTGCGCGTATTGCAGCACGCCGTCACCGTTGCGATCGCGCGATGCGTACTGGCGCTGCGCATCGATGTATGCGCGGAGCACGTTAATCGCATTGCGCTCGTTGCCGCCGATGCGGCGGTTGATCACCTCGTCGGCGCCCTCTTCGGTCGCAAAGCGCCACGTGCCCTTGTCGCTCACAAGCGGAATCGGCAGCGGCCACGCCTGGTCGCCGATCAGCACGACGCGGCGGTCGGCACCGCGGTTGTCGAGCACGCGGAGCTGCTGCATCGCTGCGGCGATCTTTGCGCGGTTGGCCGAATTCGCCGCCTTGTCGGGTGTGATGATCAGGTCCTTGTTCTTGTCGCCGAAGATCGCAACCAGCGCCGTATCGTCGTCCGCCTTGAGCGCCGCCAGCAACGCATCGACAGCCGCCTCCGGCGTAGGGAACGTCTTCTGGTCGGCCGCGAGCGCCGGCAACGAAACGCTCACCGAAAGCGCGAGCAACAGGATCGGCGCTGTGATGCGGCGAACGAGAGTCGTCATTGAGTTGGTCGAAGTCATGGATTCGTTCCTCGTGGATTCAGGTCGAGGTATCGCGTTGCGCTAGCGACGTCCGCCGCCGCCACGCCCGCCGCCACCACCGCCGCGTGCGCCGCCACCGCCACCGCCACGGGCTCCGCCGCCATACCCGCCGCCGCTCATGGAGGAGCGGCTCGACGCGCCGCGCGAGCTGTCCATGCTGGTCTGACGTCCCGAGCCGTAACCGCTGAAGCCCCCGCCTTGCGTACCGCCGCGGGAACCCGAACCGCCAAAGCTGTCTCGCGGCGATGCGCTCGCGGTGCCGGCGCGTTGCGCCGCGCCGCCGCCGTAGTTGCCGGCACCCGGCGACGGACGATTCGCGCCCGCGTTGGCGCCGACCGATCCGCTAGACGCCGAAGGTCGCGAAGCTGCGCCTGCGCCACCGACGCCGCCGCTGCCGGCGCCACGGCCGGCATCTCCGACTCGGCCGGTGGTGTTGGTGCGTCCGGTCGCGCCGCTCACCTGGCCCGGTCGCTTGTCGGACTTCCATGCCGTCGATCCGCCTGCGCCGCCGCGGTTCGCGGGAAGCTGGCTCGCGTTGCCGCGATTGACGTTTCCGCGGTTGATGTCGCCGGTATTGATGTTGGTGTTGCGATTGATGTTGATGTCGCCGCCACCCCAATTGGTCCCCCAGCGCGCGCCACCCCATGCGGCGCCGATCGCGGCGCCCCAGATGAGTCCGGTGGCGAACGCCGCGCCGGGCGCGTACGGGTAGTAGTAGACGGGGTAAGGCGTCGGGTAGTAGCCCCAGGCGGGCGCGCCGGCAACGACGACGGTCGTCGGATTGTATTGAGGGACGTAGATCACTTCCGGATTGGCGGGGACGATCTCGATCACCGTCTTGTCGACGTTGACCACTTGCTTCTCGTTGCTCTTGAGATTGCCCGCTGCCTGCGCACGGCGCCGAAACGCCTGCACCGCGTCCAGCACCGCGGCCTGATCGGCGACCACCGCCTCGCCGAGCGCCGAAGTCCAGTCGAGATCGCCGCTCATCATCTTCACGACGTCGGGATAGTTGACGAGCGCCTTTACCGAATCATCCCACTTCTCGTCGAGCTGCAGCTTGGGATCGCTCTTGCGCTTGTCGAGAAACCGGTCTGCCTGCACGATCTGCAGCGGATTGGTCGACCCGGGCAGGATGATCGCGACCAGGTCGTCCGGATAGAGTGCGATGCGGCCGACGAGGTTTTCGAGCTCCTCTGGGGACGCCTGCGGCGCGCCCCCGCCCCCGCCCGCGTCGCCTGCCGGTGCTTGTGCAATGCCATGACTGGCCATCGCCATCGCGAGAAAGACGAGCGCCAGCAGGTGAAGGCCTGCGCGGGATATCGAAGTGAATCGCGAGGCGAGCCGTTCAGACGAAATGCGGTGCATGGACAGTCCTAAGGAAGTGGCGCGCCCGACAGGAGTCGAACCTGTGACCTTTGGCTTCGGAAACCAACACTCTATCCAACTGAGCTACGGGCGCATCCGGGGCGCATTCTACGTGCGGCCCGAACGAGCGTCCAGTTGCCGTCGCGGCTTCGCGCGCGGCAGGTATAATGCGCCGCTTTGCCCGGCGATCGTTCGAGTTTTCGCGCAACGCCTGATCCAATTCCCGATTCATCGCTATTGCGCGAGCGAAGCCGCGCCTCGAGCGACCAGGAACACAGATGCAAGGGCCCACCCCCCATCACGTCTCGCCGATCAAGAACTGGCGGCAACTCGTTGTCGTCGTCGTCCTTGCTTTCGTCGTGCCGATCGCTGTCATCGCTCTCCTATCGCAGTATGTGACCGACGTCTCGGCTCCCGCTGATGTCGACGTAGCGAGTCGCATCAAGCCCGTCGGTGAAGTCGTCGTCGAATCCGCCGGCGGTGCGGGTCCAGCCGGCACGGCCGGTCCCGCTGCTGCTCCAGCCGCGGGTGCTCAGGCCGCCGCCCAGGCACCGGCCGCGAGCGCTCCCAAGACAGCGGGCCAGACAGCATCAACGCCTGCCACTGCCGTTGCGACGACAGCCGCCGCGCCGACGGCGGCCAAACCGGACGGCAAGAAGGTGTTCGATACGACGTGCACGGCCTGCCATACGCCGGGGGTGGCAGGCGCGCCGAAGTTCGGCGACAAGGCGGCCTGGGCGCCGCACCTCGCGCACGGCGTCGACACGCTCTATGCGACCGCAATCAAGGGCAAGGGCGCGATGCCTCCGAAAGGCGGCAATGCAGCGTTGTCCGACGCAGAAGTGAAGGCCGCGGTCGACTACATGGTCGCCGCTGTAAAGTAGAAACGTCGGACACGAGTTTGGGCCAGAACGATCGTAGCGGCAGGACCGACGCCAAGCCCGTCTCTGACCTGATTCAATCGCCTGCGGGCACAGGCTCGCGCGCTTCAATGTCGGCGTCGATCTCCCCGCGGCCAGCGTCGCGCACGGCCGCGAGCTGCGACAGATAGTCCTGCGTCACGTCGCCGGTGATGTACTTGCCGTCGAAGCAGGACGCTTCGAATTCCTGCAGCGCGGGATTCGCCTTGCGCACCGCCGCCTTGAGCGCATCCAGGTCCTGGTAGATGAGGAGGTCGGCGCTGATCTCGCGCGCGATCTCCGCTTCCGTCCGGCCCGTAGCCACGAGCTCGCCTTGGTTCGGCATGTCGATGCCATAGACGTTCGGGTACCGCACCGGCGGGCTCGCCGAGGCGAAGTACACCTTCCTTGCGCCCGCATCGCGCGCCATCTGCACGATCTCCCGCGAAGTCGTGCCGCGGACGATCGAATCATCGACGAGCAGCACGACCTTGTCCTTGAACTCGATCCCCATCGGGTTGAGCTTTTGCCGCACGCTCTTCTTGCGCAGCGCCTGACCCGGCATGATGAACGTGCGGCCGATGTAACGGTTCTTGACGAAGCCTTCGCGATACAGGAGGCCCAGCGTGTTCGCGAGCTGCAGCGCCGATGGGCGGCTCGAGTCGGGAATGGGAATCACGACGTCGATGTCCTGCGCTTCGGGAATGCCACGGATCTTTTTTGCGAGCTCCTCGCCCATGTTGAGCCGCGATTCGTAGACGGAGGTGCCGTCGATCACCGAATCGGGCCGCGCCAGGTAGACGAACTCGAAGATGCACGGCGCGAGCCGCGCGTTCTCCGCACACTGCCGCGCGTGGAAGCCGCCGGTCTGGTCGATGAAGATCGCCTCGCCGGGCGCGACGTCGCGCACGACGGAGAAGCCGAGTGCTTCGAGGGCGACGGACTCGCTCGCGATCGCGTATTCGCTGCCGCCCATCTGCTCCTGCTTGCCGAAGATGAGCGGCCGGATCCCGAAGGGGTCCCGGAACGCGAGCAAACCGTAACCCGCGATCATCGCGACAATGGCGTAGGCGCCGCGGCAACGGCGATGTACGCCCGCGACCGCCTTGAAGATCGCGTTGGGGTCGAGCCGGGCGTGATGCGCGGCGCGCTCGAGCTCGAGCGCCAGCACGTTCAGCAGCACCTCCGAATCCGAGTTGGTGTTGACGTGGCGAAAGTCGAGCTGAAAAAGCTCGCGCTTCAGCGCTTCGCTGTTCGTCAGGTTTCCGTTGTGCGCGAGGGTGATGCCGAACGGCGAATTGACGTAGAACGGCTGCGACTCGAGCTCCGACGACGCGCTGCCGGCGGTCGGATAGCGGCAGTGGCCGATGCCGAGATTGCCGACGAGGTCGCGCATGTTGCGCGTGCGGAAGACGTCGCGCACGTAGCCGCCGCCCTTGTGCAGGTGGAACGATTGCCCGTCGCTCGTGATGATGCCCGCAGCGTCCTGGCCGCGGTGCTGCAGCAGTAGCAGGCCGTCGTACAGCACCTGGTTGACCGGTGTATGAGCGACGACGCCTAGGATTCCGCACATGCGCAATGGTCTCCGAGGCCGGCCGAGGAAAGCCCCGCCGGCGAAAAATCCAGCCTGTCCGCCCAAGCCCGCGGCAGGTAGCGCTTGAGCGACAGCGCCGCATCCGCGAGCGGCAGACCAAGAGCGGAATTTTGCCACCAATCGCGCCTCGGCAGCGTCGTCACGCCCGCGACCAGCGCGAACATCACGACAACGATGAGCCCGCGCGCAACGCCGAAGATCGCACCGAGCAGGCGATCCATGAACCCCAGGCCGATCGCGCGAATCATTCCCGACAGGCTTCGCGCCAGTATCGCGCCCGCGATCATCACGAGAATGAGGATGAGCACGAAAGCGAGCGCGTGCCGCCCGACCGGCGCGATGTTCACCCACGAGAACAGCGCCGAAAATTCGCCCGAGTACGCGATCGCGAGCACGAAGCCCAGAACCCAGGTCGCGAGCGCCAGCATCTCGCGGACGATCCCGCGCGCGAACGCGAACAGCGCCGACAGCACGATGACGGCGACGATGGCAATGTCGAATCCGTTCATTCGCGCTCTTCGCAGGTGGGATGGCACGCCACGGCGAAGGCCGGCGTCACTGCGAGGTCGCGACGATTCCGCTGTACCCCTCGCCTTTCAGCGCGACGCGGGCGGCGTCCGCTTCCGGCCGCGTGCCGTAGCCGCCGACGCGCACACGCCACAACGTGCCGCGCGACGTGTTGATCGGCTCGACGTACGCCGCGTAACCATTTTTCTTGAGCTTGTTGGCGAGTGCGTTGGCGCCCTTGTCGTCCGCGAACGCTGCAAGTTGAACGACGAACGCGCCGTCGGCCTTTTGTGCCGCCGGCGATGGGGAACCGGAGACGCTCGAGGATGCGCTCGTCGGCGCGGTCGAGGCCACGGTGGTCTCATTCGACTTGGTGTCGGCTTTCGACGGAGACTTGGTTTCCGACTTGGTTTCCGCCGACGTCGACGGAGCGGCTTCCGCCTTCGGTGCCGCCGCAGTGCCCGCGCTCGAGGCCGGTGCAATTTCCGCCTTCGAGGTCGCCTCCGCTTTCGCGACCGTCGCCGCATCGGTCTTCAAGGGCGCGGGAGCGAGTGCGGGTGCCGGCGAAGGCAGCGTGTCGGGGGCGGCTTCAGTCCTGGTCTCGGATTTGCCATCCGCTTTGCCCGATGCGCCCACCGGCTTCCCGTCCGACTTCATGGGCGCTTTCGTATCGCTCTTGCCGGTGAGCCGATTAACGAACTTGCTCTGGTCGACGGGCGGAATCTGGACAGACACGTCGTCGCCGAGCGGGCGCGGTTCTTTTTCAAGCAACATCGGCAGGACGATCGCCGCGGCGAGGGCAAGGACGATCGCGCCGACGAGGCGGCGGCGCGCCTTGCGCCTCATCTCGTCGACTATGAGCTCGGCGTTGTCAGCGGTTCGGTCAGCCATCGTGACGCGCTCGCTCAGGTCGCAATCGGCCTTCTACTTTCTAAACTGACTCTAAACTGAGTCTGAACTGCGTCTAAACTGTGCCGAGGGCCGCGGCAACCGTGAGGAACGATCCGAAAACGACAATTCTATCAGCATCGCCGGCAGCTTCACGAGCGGTAGTGAGCGCCGTCTCGACATCATCGAATATGCGAATCGCCGCACGCTCAATGCCCGCGCTCACGAGCGTTGCCCGCAGGGCGGCGGCGGTGGCGCCGCGCGGCCCGGGTACGCTCGCGACGAACCAGCGGTCAACAGCCGGCGCCGCGGCGGCGATCACGCCGCCGATGTCCTTGTCCGCCAGCATGCCGAACACCGCGATCGTCTCCCGGAAGTAGCCCATCGTCGAAAGCGTCGTGGCGAGCGCCCGCGCCGCGTGCGGATTGTGCGCGACGTCGAGGACGATGGCCGGCCGCCCCGGCAACACCTGGAATCGTCCCGCCAAAGTGACGTTGCACAGCCCGTCGCGAATCGCGCTCGCCGGAACATGGAGGCGATCCTGCAAAAGGCCAAGCGTCGCGAGAGCGGTGGACGCATTCGCGAGCTGATAGGCGCCCCGAAGCGCGGGGATCGGCAGCCCGAAGCGCTCGCCACCGGGGCCCCAATATCGCCATTGCCGGTCGCCAGCGGCGTAGCCGAAATCCCGCCCGATCTGGACGAGCGTCGCGTCGATGTCGCGGGCGTGCCTCGTCAGCGTCGCAGGCGGAGCGGGGTCCGCGCACACCGCGGGCCGCCCCGCGCGGAAGATGCCCGCTTTCTCGAACGCAATGTGCTCGCGCGTGGGACCGAGATAGTCCATGTGATCGAGATCGATCGTTGTCGCGACCGCGACGTCGGCATCGATGATGTTCACCGCGTCGAGTCGCCCGCCGAGGCCGACCTCGAGGATCGCGACGTCGAGCTTCGCCCGCGCGAATGAAGAGAGAGCGGCGAGCGTGCCGTATTCGAAGTAAGTGAGCGGCGTGTCGCCGCGCGCATCCTCGACTGCATTGAACGCCGCGACGATGGCGGCGTCGTCCTGGGGCTCGCCGCCGATCCGCACGCGCTCGTTGTAGCGAAGAAGATGCGGCGACGAATAAAGGCCCGTGCGATAGCCGGCGCTGCGCAGGATCGATTCCAGCATCGCACAGGTCGAGCCTTTGCCGTTCGTCCCGGTCACAATGACGACCGGACAAGAGAGCGCGACGTCCATTCGTGCATGCACGTCCTTGACCCGCTCGAGGCCCAGCGCGATGGACTTGGGATGCAGCGTCTCGAGATACGTGAGCCACGCGGCGAGCGTTGCCGGCCGGTTCATGACGCGCGGTGTTCGATCGGCTCGGGTGCCGAGCGGGCGAATGTCGCCGGCGTCACCTGGTGCTGTACCGCGCGAGGTCATCGTCGCGCCTTCGAGACGGGCGCGCGTCAGGCCGAGGGCGCCGGCTGGTTCGTGAGGTGCGCGAGCAGCCGCGCGAGCTCGTGCTTCAACTGGCGCCGGTCGACGATCATGTCGAGGGCGCCCTTTTCCATCAGGAATTCGGCGCGCTGAAAGCCTTCGGGCAGCTTTTCGCGCACCGTCTGCTCGATCACGCGGGGCCCGGCGAAGCCAATCAGCGCGCCCGGCTCGGCGAGCACGAGGTCGGCGACGAACGCGAACGATGCCGAAACGCCGCCCATCGTCGGATCGGTGAGGATCGACACGAACGGCAGCCGCGCTTTCGTCAACTCCTGCAGCACGGCCGTTGTCTTGGCCATCTGGAACAGCGAGTTGACGCCCTCCTGCATCCGTGCGCCGCCCGAAGCGCTAACGCAAACGAAGGGAATCCGATTCTCGTACGCGACGCGTACGCCGCGCACGAACCGCTCGCCGACCACCGATCCCATCGACCCGCCCATGAAATCGAACTCGAAGCATGCGAGCACGAGCGGCACGCCCTTCACACTCCCCTGCAGCACGATCAGGGCGTCGGTCTCGCCGGTTTCGTCGAGCGCGGCCATCAGGCGCTCGGGATACTTTTTCTGGTCCTTGAACTTCAGGCTGTCGACGGGAACGACCTCCGAGCCGATCTCGAACCGTCCTTCGGGATCGAGCAGCTGCTCGATCCGCTCGCGCGCGGGGACGCGAACGTGGAAATTGCACTTCGGGCAGACGAACAGGTTGTTCTCGAGATCGGTGCGATAGAGGACGGCCTCGCACGAAGGGCACTTGATCCACAGACCCTCGGGCACCGTCGTCTTCTTGACGCCCGGCGTGCTCGTGATCCGCGGCGGCAGCAGCTTTTGCAGCCAGCTCATGGATTTCCCTTCATGCGGCGCGCCTTTGCATCGTGTCGAGCGCGTTGCGGATGCCCTCGAGCCATGCGCCCGCGCGCTCGGCAGCCGTGTCGGCGGGCCCTGCCTCGATCTCCTGGATCAGGCGGCTGCCGATCACCACCGCATCGGCGTCCGCCGCGATCGCCTGGGCGCTCGCCGCATCACGAATGCCAAAGCCGACGCCGACAGGAAGGCTCACGTGCCGGCGGATCTCCGCGAGCTTGCGGCGCACGTCGCTCGTGTCGAGATGACCCGCGCCGGTGACTCCCTTGAGCGACACGTAGTAGACGTAGCCGCGCGCAAGCTTTGCCACCGCGGCGATCCTGGCCTCGGGCGTCGTCGGCGCAAGCAGAAAGATGAGCGCGATCCCGCGAGTTTCGAGCAGCTTGCCGAACTCGGCCGCTTCCTCCGGCGGATAGTCGACGACGAGCACGCCGTCGACGCCGGCGTCGCGCGCG
>Ga0070670_100004871_pt1 | contig 11290 bp, 8 predicted proteins | sample KBSS63metaG_FD_64665 | JGI IMG/M metagenome (GOLD analysis project Ga0070670, IMG submission 64665) | Switchgrass rhizosphere microbial communities from Kellogg Biological Station, Michigan, USA - KBS S6-3 metaG | ecosystem: Host-associated > Plants > Roots > Rhizosphere > Soil ... | reverse complement strand
CGTCGACAACCGGCCGGTCCTCGTCGGCGAGCGGACGAACGTGCTCGGGAGCCGGAAGTTCAAGCGGCTGATCGCATCCGGCGACTTCGACGCGGCGGCGGAGGTCGGGCGCGCGCAGGTCAAGACGGGCGCGCAGATCCTCGACGTCTGCCTCCAGGATCCGGACCGCGACGAGTCCGACGACTCGACGCGCTTCCTCGAGCGGATCATCCGGATGGTCAAGGTCCCGCTCATGCTGGACTCCACGGACGCGAACGTCCTGGAGCTCGGGCTCAAGTGGAGCCAGGGCAAGGCGATCCTGAACTCCATCAACCTGGAGGACGGCGAACACCGGTTCCAGACCGTCGTGCCGCTCGCGCAGCGCTACGGCGCCGCGCTGGTCGTCGGCACGATCGACGAGGACCCGGAGCACGGCATGGCCGTGACGCGGGACCGCAAGCTCGAGGTCGCCCGGCGGAGCTACACGCTCCTGACGGAGAAGTACGAGTTCCCGCCCGAGGACATCCTCTTCGACCCGCTCGTCTTCCCGTGCGGCACCGGCGACGCGAAGTACGTGGGCAGCGCGGTCGAGACGATCGAGGGGATCCGCCTGATCAAGGCGGCCTTCCCGGAGTCGAAGACGATCCTCGGCATCTCGAACGTCTCCTTCGGCCTGCCCGAGTCCGGGCGCGAGGTCCTCAACTCCGTCTTCCTGTACCACGCGACGCGCGCCGGGCTCGACCTCGCGATCGTGAACACCGAGAAGATCATGCGCTACCCGTCGATCCCCGACGAGGAGAAGCGCCTCTCCGAGGACCTGATCTGGAACCGCGGCGACGATCCGGTCGCGGCGTTCGCCGGGCACTTCAAGGCGAAGGGCGCACAGCCGAAGCAGCCGAAGGTGCGCCCGGGGACGCCGCTCGAGCGTCTCCCCGGCTACATCCTCGAGGGATCACGCGAGGGGCTCGTCGACGACCTCGAGGCGGTCCGCACCGGAGGGATGGAGCCGCTCGACATCATCAACGGGCCGCTGATGGACGGAATGCGCGAGGTCGGCCGCCTCTTCAACGCGAACGAGCTGATCGTCGCCGAGGTGCTCCAGTCCGCCGAGGCGATGAAGGCCGCGGTTTCGCACCTCGAGAAGTTCATGGAGAAGAAGACCGGCTCGCGCAAGGGCAAGGTCATGCTCGCGACCGTCAAGGGCGACGTCCACGACATCGGCAAGAACCTCGTCGAGATCATCCTGTCGAACAACGGCTACGACGTCGTGAACCTCGGCATCAAGGTGCCGCCCGAGAAGCTCATCGAAGCGCACTCGCAGCACCATCCCGACCTGATCGGGCTCTCGGGCCTGCTCGTCAAGAGCGCGCAGCAGATGGTCACGACGGCGCAGGACCTGACGAAGGCGGGCGTCGCCACTCCGATGCTCGTCGGCGGCGCGGCGCTGTCGCAGAAGTTCACCGACCACCGGATCTCGCCGGCGTACTCGGGCCTCGTCGCCTACGCGGAGGACGCGATGCGCGGCCTCGCGCTCGCCGACCGCGTCCTTTCCGGCGAGCCGGCGCGCGCGGAGATCGCCGCCGAGGCCGACAAGCGGCGCGCCGCGACGGCGGCCGCGACGGCAGCCGCCGAGGAGATCCCGCTCTCCGCGCCGGCCGTTCGCAGCGAGCTCGTCGAGGTCGTCCCGCCGGTCGGCCTGCCCGACGCCGCCGAGCACGTGCTCGGAAAGCTCGACCTCGCCGAGGTCTGGCCGTACCTGAACCCGCACATGCTCTACGCGAAGCACCTCGGGCTGCGCGGCAGCTACCGCAAGCTCAAGGAGGCGAACGACCCGAAGCTCGCCGAGCTCGAGCGCGTCATCGAGAAGGTCCAGTCGCAGGGCTGGATCTCCGCGCGCGCGATGTACCGCTACTTCCCGGCGTCCTCGGAGGGGAATACCTTGCACGTGGAGGTGCCGGGAGGGGGTCAGGCGTGCTTCCGGTTCCCGCGCCAGGTGGCGGGCGAGCGGCTCTCGCTCGCCGACTTCGTCCACCCGAAGGAGCCGGGCCTGGCTTCACCTCGCGACTCCGTCGCCTTTTTCATCACGACCGCCGGCGAGGGCGTGCGCGCGCGCGCGGAGGAGCTGAAGAACGCGGGCGAGTACCTCCTCTGCCACGCGCTCCAGGCGCTCGCCGTCGAGACGGCGGAGGCCGCGGCGGAGTGGCTGCACCGGAAGCTGCGCGAGCAGTGGGGCTTCCCCGATCCGCCCGAGACGACGATGGTCGACCGCTTCCAGGGCCGCTACCACGGCAAGCGGTACAGCTTCGGCTATCCCGCGTGCCCGGAGCTCGCCGACCAGGCGACGCTCTTCCATCTCCTCGACGGCAACAAGATCGGCGTCGAGCTGACGGAGGGCTTCATGATGGATCCCGAGGCGTCGGTGTCGGCGCTGGTCCTGCACCATCCGCAGGCGAGGTACTTCGCGGTCTGAGGGCGCAAGACGCAAGCGCGAACGTATTAGCGTTGGCTAATGTGTTCGAGCGTTCGGCCCGCGGCCTCGTTCAGTTCGTCACCGCCTCGAGCACCGCCGTCAGGACCTTGTCGGCGAGCTGGTGCGCGTTGCGCTCCCGGTAGTTCGTCGTCGTGACGACCACGACCATGCCGAGCTTCGGGAAGACCGCGACCTTGTTGCCGCCCGAGCCCTGCATGAGAAACGCCTCGTGCCGGCGGCCGTCGACCTCGAAGGTCCGCAGCCACCAGAGGTATCCGTACTCCGTCGCCTCGTCGACGCGCGCGTGCGGGCGCACGGACTCCTCGACCCACGCCTTCGGCACGATCTGCCTCCCGCCGGCGGCTCCTCCGTCGAGGTAGAGCTGGCCGAGCGTCGCGAGGTCTCGCGTCGCGAGCCCGAGGCCTCCTCCCGTCATCGCGGTCCCGAGCGGCGTCGTCTGCCAGCCCGTCTTCTCGATGCCCAGCGGCGCGAAGAGCGTCTCGCGCGCGAAGTCGGGAACGGGCCGCCTCGCCGCGCGCTCGAGCAATGAGCCGAGAGTCACGACGCCGGCCGTGCAGTAGCTGAAGCTGCGCCCGTACGGGGAGTCCGCGGGCTTCGAGGCCCAGGCCGGAAATCCCTTGATCGGCAGGTCGAGCGTGAACTTGACCCAGTCTTCGACGAGGTACATCCGCTCCTCGTGACCGCGCGAGTAGTCGTTCTGGTCGTCGCACTCGAGGAGCGAGCTCATCGTCAGGAAGTCCTCGACGGTGATCTTTTCCTTCCGGGGGTCGGGGTTCGCGAGGGGCTCGCGGTCGCGAAAGTAGGGCAGCACGGGGACCTGGGCGTTCTTCAGGATCCCGCGCTCGATCGCGATGCCGACCAGCATTCCGGTCACGGTCTTCGTGGCGGAACGCGTGTTGTGGAGCGTCGCGGCGTCCGCGCCCTGGAAGTACCTCTCCCACGCGAGCCGCCCTCGCCGCGCGACGACGACGCTGGTGATGCTCTTGAAGTCGCCGGCCTGGATGGACTTCTCGAGCGCCGCCAGGCGCTCCGCGGAGAGGCCCGCGTCGGCGGGGGAGGATGCCGGCCACTCGGCCGCCCGGGCCGCGCCGGCGAGCGGGAAGGCCGCGAGGACCAGGAACAGCCGGGAAACCCGAAGGCGCTGTCTCATGGGCCGACTATATTCCTCCCACATATAGTTGCCTCGAATGTAAGTGGACCGGCGGAGTGGTCCTTGTCGGATCGTCTGGCAATTCGTAATATTCACGAATGATCGACGGTACGGATGCTCTGATCGTGTCAATCCTCCAGTCGAACGCCCGGACGTCCAACGCCGAGATCGCCCGACAGGTCGGGCTCGCGCCCTCCGCCGTCTTCGAGCGGATCCGCAAGCTCGAGGAGCGCGGGGTCCTCGAGGGCTACGCCGCCCGCCTCAATCCGAAGGCCGTCGGACTGCCCCTGCTCGCGTTCGTGTTCGTGCGAGCGGACGAGAAGCCCGGAGCCTCGGATGCCGCCGCGGCCGTCGCCGCCATCCCCGAGGTGCTCGAGGTCCATCAGGTCGCCGGCGAGGATTGCTTCCTCGCGAAGGTCCGCGCCGCCGACACCGAGACGCTGGGCCGGCTGCTCCGCGACCGGCTGGGCGCGATTCCGGGCATCACCTCGACCCGCACGACGATCGTCCTCGACACCGTCAAGGAGTCGTCCGCACTTCCGATCGAGACGCCGGCGACCGATCTCCCCGAAACGGAGACCGTCCGTGTCTGACACGTCGGTGTCACGGAGCGGCACGTTGCGCGTCCGCGCGTCCCGGGGCCAGCTCGTCGCCGCGTTCGCCGCGGTGTACGTCCTCTGGGGCTCGACCTATCTCGGCATCCGGTTCTCGATGGAGACGCTGCCGGCGTTCACGACGCAGGGCGTGCGGTTCATCCTCGCCGGAATCGTGATGTTCGCCTGGGCGCGCGCGAAGGGACAGGCCATGCCGACGCGCTCGCAGTGGATCGGCTCGGCGGTCACCGGCGGTCTTCTCTTCCTGTGCGGGACCGGAGCCGTGATCTGGGCGGAGCGCGTCCTGCCCTCCGGCGTCACCGCGCTGCTCGTTGCAACCGAACCGATGGCATTCGTGTTGTTGGAGTCCATGAGGCGCCGCCGTCTGCCCGCTCCGCTCGTCTTCCTGGGGCTCGGGCTGGGGTCGGTCGGCCTGCTCATCCTGACCGGACCGGCATCGCTGTTCGGCGGGGAAGGGTTCGACGTGCGGCCGGCGCTCCTCCTCGTCGCGGCGACGTTCTGCTGGGCCGGCGGCTCGCTGTTCTCGCGCGGATCGCGGCTTCCGAAGCAGCCGATCATGGCGACCGCCGCGACGCTCCTCTGCGGCGGCGCGCTCCTCGCGCTGCTCGGCGTCGTGCGCGGCGAGATCGGGGCCTTCGACCCCTCCGCCGTCTCGGCGAAGTCGGTGATCGCGACCGTGTACCTCTTCATCTTTGGCTCGATCGTGGGGTTCACGGCGTATCTCTGGCTTCTGCGCGCGACGACCGCCTCGCGCGCGTCGACGTACGCGTACGTCAATCCGATCGTCGCCGTCTTTCTGGGCTGGGCGCTGGCAGACGAGCCTCTGACGCACCGAGTGTTCCTCGCCTCGGCGGTGATCGTGGGTGCCGTCGCGCTGATCATTCGCCACGGCGGCGAGGACCTCGACGCGGTCTCGCCCGAGCAGCCGGATCTCGCATGCCCCGACGCGCCCGAGAGTGTCCGTGCCTGACACCGCTCCCTTCCGGCGGCCGGCGTCGCGCGGCGAGCTCGTCCTCGCGTTCGCAGCCGTGTACGTCCTCTGGGGCTCGACCTATCTCGCGATCCGAGTCGGCGTCGAGACGATTCCGCCGTTTCTCATGGCGGGGATGCGCCACCTCACGGCGGGCGTGCTCCTCTACGCATGGCTCCGGCTGCGCGGCACGCCGCGCCCGGAGCGGCGGTACTGGGTCTCGGCAGCGGCGATCGGCGCCCTCATGCTGCTCGGAGCCAACGGGCTCGTCACGTGGGCGGAGCTGCGCGTCCCATCGGGGCTCGCCGCGCTGATCGTCGCGTCGGTCCCGATCTGGATGACGGTGCTCGACGCGCTGCACCGCCGCGAGCGGCCCCACGGCGTCGTGCTGCTCGGCCTCGCGGTCGGCCTCGGCGGGATCGCGTTCCTCGTCGCCCCGGGCAGCTTCGCCGGCGGCACGCGCGTCGACCCGCTCGGCGCCGCGGCGCTCCTGACGGCGTCGCTCCTCTGGGCTGTCGGCTCGCTCTACTCGCGGCGCGCGAAGCTCCCGTCCTCGACGCTGCTCGCGACGGCGATGCAGATGATCGCGGGCGGGACCGCTCTTTTGCTCACCTCGGGACTCGTGCGCGAGTGGAAGGGCTTCTCGCTCGCGGCGGTCTCACCGCGCTCGGCCCTCGCGCTCGGCTACCTGATCGTCGCCGGCTCGCTGCTCGGTTTCACGGCCTACGTCTTCCTGCTGCGGGCGACGACGCCGGCGCGCGTGTCGACGTATGCCTACGTGAACCCGATCGTCGCGGTCCTGCTCGGATGGGCGATCCTCGGCGAGTCGCTGACGCCCCGGATCCTGATCGCCGCGGCGGTGATCGTGGCTGCGGTCTCGCTCATCATCCGGCACGGGGCGCAGCGCCGCGCGGCGCCCTCCGCGGAGGCGCCGGCCCCGTTGCGCGCGGGCGCGGGCTCGCGGAGCCGCTGAGTCCGCGGCGCGTTGGGCCGCGCCGGACATCGCAATAAGATCTCCGGCATGCGCGACCCGGCGGTGGCCCTCCTCCTGCGCCTCCTCGACGAGTCCTACCGGAAGAGCGCCTGGCAGGGGCCCAATCTCAAGGGATCGCTGCGCGGTGTGGACGCGTCGCAGGCCGCGTGGCGGCCCGCGCCTGGCCGGCACAACGTCTGGGAGCTCGTCGTCCACGCGGCGTACTGGAAGTACGCGGTCCGTCGAATGCTCACCGGCGAAAAGAAAGGCGGCTTCGCCCTGAAGGGAAGCAACTGGTTCGTGCGCCCGGTCCCGGAAAAAGCGGCGGCGAAGGATGCCGCGTGGCGGGACGACCTCGCGCTGCTCGAATCCGAGCACCGGAGCCTGCGCGGCGCGGTCGCCGGCCTGAGGGACTCCGACCTGCGGCGCCGTCCGCCCGGCAGCAAGCGCACGACCGACGCGCTCGTGTACGGCGTCGCCTCGCACGACGTCTACCACACGGGTCAGATCCAGGTCCTGAAGAGACTCTGGGGGCATCGTCGAAAGGGATGAGCTCCGTTTGATAGCCTCCCTCGCCAAATGCCGCGCGTCATAGACCTGTCCCACCCGATCGAACACGGCATGATCACGTATCCGGGCCTGCCGGGGCCCGTGGTCTCCGACTTCCTCGGCCGCGAGGCCTCGCGCGGGCACTACGCGGAGGGCACGACGTTCCAGATCGCGCGCGTCCGGATGGTCGTCAACACGGGCACCTATCTCGACGCGCCCTTCCATCGCTACGCGCACGGCGTCGACGTCGGCTCGCTCCCGCTCGACCGGCTGGCCGATCTCGAGGCGCTCGTCATCGACGCGACGGGAGGCGGAAGCGGAAGGTCCGTCGACGCGGAGCTCTTCGCCGGCCGGCCGCTCTCCGGACGCGCCGTGCTCGTCCGCACCGGATGGGACGCGCACTGGCAGACGCCACGCTATTTCGAGGGACACCCTTATCTCTCGCGGGGTGCGGCCGAGCTGCTGGCGTCCGCCGGCCCCGCTCTCGTCGGCATCGACTCGCTCAACATCGACGACACGGCCGACGGCGTGCGCCCGGCGCACACGCTCCTGCTCGGCGCCGGCATTCCCATCGTCGAGCACCTCCGCGGCCTGGACGCGGTGCCGGCGACCGGCGCGCGGTTCCACTGCGTGCCGGCTCCGTTTCGCGGGGTCGGCAGCTTCCCGGTTCGCGCGTATGCGATCGTGCCTTAGTGGTCGGCCGTGAGCCGTAAGCGTACGCAGTAAGCGGCACCCGGATCGCTCACTTCTCGGGAAACTCTGAGGGCCTCATTCCGTAGACGGCGGAAGAGGTGTCTCACATGCTGTTCGCTCTGGTCCTCGCGGCTCTCCAGGCCGCCGCTCCCGCATCGGCGCCCGCATCGACGAAGTCCATCCTGGAGCTGCAGCAGGAGGCCCGCGCCGCCTACGACAAGGGCGACCGCGCCCGCTTCACCGCGATCTACGCGGACCTCGTCCAGCGCCGGCCCGGCGACGTGAATCTCCTCTACAACCTGGCGTGCGGGCAGGCGCTCACCGGGCAGACCGCGGCCGCCGAGAAAACGCTGCTGCAGCTCGCGGCGCTGTGCGCGTCTTCCGACCTCGACGCGGATACGGACTTCGACGCGATCCGGCAGAGCGCCGGCTACCGCGCGGCCTCGGCGAAAATGAAGGCCCTTCGAAGCGACGCCGTCTCGTCGGGCGCCGTCGTCGCGTTCACGATCCCGGAGAAGGGCCTCGTCCCGGAGGGTGTCGCGTACGACCCGAAGACGAAGTCGTTCTTCCTCTCTTCGATCCGCAAGCGCGAGGTCTATCGAATCGACGCCTCCGGCGGGAAGGCGACGGTGTTCGTCGCGCCGCGCCAGGGCGGGCTCCGGTCGGCCGCCGGGATCGCCGTCGATCCGCGCAGCCGGTCGCTCTGGGTCGCCAGCGAGGCGATGCCCCACATGGAAGGACACGTGAAGGACGAGCCGCTTCAGTCCGCGGTCTTCGAGTTCGACGCCGACACCGGCAAGTTCCGCCGCGAGCTGAAGGCCCCGGCCGTCGAGAAGCCCGCCGCGTTCGACGACGTCTCGGTGAGCGCCGACGGCCGCCTCTGGGTCAACGACGGCTTCCACGGACGGATCTTCACGCTCGCGCCCGGCGGATCGGCGCTCGAGGTCTTCCTCGAGACGGAGGAATTCCGCGGAACGCAGGGGATCGCGCCGACTCCCGACGGGAAGTCGATCTACGTCTCCGACTACTCGGGTCTCTATCGGATCGACGTCGCGACGAAGCGCATCACCCGCCTCGAGGTCCCGCAGAATGCCGCTCTGAACGGCGTCGACGGGCTCGTGCTCTCCGGCGGCAGCCTCTATGCCGTCCAGAACGGCCTCGTGCCCAACCGGGTCCTGCGCGTCGACCTCGGCGGCGACGGCGTCACGGTGACCGGGGCTAAGATCCTGGAGATGAACAACCCGGCGTTCGACGAGCCCACGCTGGCCGTCGCCGTGGACGGCTTCCTCTACGTGAACGCGGCGAGCCAGGGCGGCAAGTTCCAGAACGAGAAGAGGCCGATCACGCCCGACGAGATGCGCGAAGCCGTGGTGCTGAAGATTCCGATCGGCGCGCCCGCCCGTTGAGCGATCGCATCCGCGTCTGCGTCGCCGGGGCGACCGGCTGGGTCGGGCGCGGGCTCTGTCCCGCCATCGCCGCGGCGCCCGACATGGAGCTGACGGGTGCGGTCGCGCGCTCGGCGGCGGGACGATCCCTCGGAGAGTTGCTCGGCGGCCCGCGACTCCCCTTGCGGGTCGCCGCGACCGTCGAGGAGGCGCTCGCCGCGGGCGCCGACGTTCTGGTCGACTACACCAGCGCGCATGCGGTGCGCGCGCACGTCGAGGCGGCGGTCGAGCGCGGAGTCGGGGTGGTGGTCGGCAGCTCCGGGCTCTCGGACGCGGAGTACGCCGAGATCGATCGCCGCGCGCGCGAGCGGGGCGTCGGCGTGATCGCGGCCGGGAACTTCGCGATCACGGCCGTGCTGCTCCAGCGCTTCGCCGAGATGGCCGCGCGGCAGGTGCCGCAGTGGGAGATCATCGACTACGGCAAGGCGGCGAAGCCCGACGCCCCCTCCGGAACGGCGCGGGAGCTCGCGGCGCGGCTATCGCGCGTGGGGGCGCCTCGTCTCGAGGTCCCGGTCGCGGACACGCATGGGATGAAGGAGGCGCGGGGCGCCGACCTTTCGGGCACGCGCGCGCACTCCGTCCGGCTCCCGGGATTCGTCTCCTCGATCGAGGTCCTCTTCGGGCTTCCGGACGAGCGGCTCACGATCCGCCACGATTCCGGCGCCGGCGCGGGCCCATACGTGGCCGGGACGATGCTCGCGATCCGGAAGATCCGCGGGTTCACGGGTCTCAAGCGGGGCCTCGACACCGTCATGGACGGGTGAGACGGCGGGAGAGCGGAGTACGCATCGATGGGCGGAAGGATTACGGGAGGATGAAATCTCCGGCCGCTCCGACGGCTGGCATTACCCTTGCCTCCTGAGCGCGCCATGAGATTCAACGCCCGGTTTCTCGCCGCCTCGCTCCTCGTACCGGCCTCGCTCGGCCTCACCGCGTCCTCCGTGGAGAGCATCTCCGGAGGGAACACGGCGATCGCCCGCGTCCGCGGCGCCGCCGTCCCGGCAACGGCCACGAAATCGGCAGCGGCCGCGGCAGCGCCGGCTCTCGTGCTCGAGCCCCTGGTCTCGAGCCTCGGCAGCGTCACCGGGATCACGAACGCGGGCGACAACCGTCTCTTCCTCACGCTGCAGCAGGGACGCATCGTGATCTGGGACGGCTCGCGCGTTCTCGACACGCCGTTTCTCGACGTGACGACCCAGATCAGCGCCGGCGGGGAGAGAGGGCTCCTCTCGACCGCCTTCCATCCCGGCTACGCCGACAACGGATTCTTCTTCGTCTACTACACCGACCCGAACGGAGACGTCACCCTGGCTCGCTACCGCGTCTCCGGCGACCCGAACGTCGCCGACGCCTCGAGCGGCGTCACGCTCCTCACGATTCCGCATCCCGTCAACGCGAACCACAACGGAGGCCAGCTGCAGTTCGGGCCCGACGGCTACCTGTACATGGGGCCCGGCGACGGCGGCAGCGGTGACGACCCTCCCTGCAACGCGCAGCGCTCGGACGTCCTGCTCGGCAAGCTCCTGCGCCTCGACGTCGACCCGGACATCACCAACCCGCCGTTCTATGCCATCCCGGCCGGGAATCCCTTCGTCGGGAACGGCGGCCCGGACCAGGCGTGGGCGAAGGGGCTGCGCAATCCGTGGCGGTTCTCCTTCGACCGCGCGACCGGCGACCTGTACATCGGCGACGTCGGGCAGGGCGCGCGCGAGGAGGTCGACTTCCAGCCCGCCGGAGATCCGGGCGGCGAGAACTACGGCTGGAAGGTCATGGAGGGGACCCAGTGCGGCAACGGAGGCACCGCGTCGTGTCCCGCTGCGACTCCGCCGTGCCACGACCCGTCGTACGTTCTCCCGATCCTCGACTACACGCACGACAACGGGAACTGCACCGTCATCGGCGGATACGTCTACCGGGGCGCGTCGATCCCCGACTTCTACGGCCGGTACATCTACGGCGACTACTGCTCGGGGACGATCTGGTCGGTCTCGCAGCAGGGCGGCGTCTGGACGCCGCAGCAGCTCCCGATCACCCTCCCCACTCTCTCCACGTTCGGCCAGGATGCCGCGGGGGAGCTCTACGCCGCGGACACGAACGGCGCGCTCTTCCGCATTCGCTCGACGAGCGTCTACGCGCCGACGCTCGCCGCCGTGTCTCCGAGCACCTCGCTCGAGCGCGGCTCGACCGTCGTGACCTTGACCGGCGGGAACTTCCTCGGCTCGAGCCAGGTCCTGTTCGGAGACGTTCCGGCCCTCTCGACGACGGTGGTCGACCCGACGACGCTGAGCGTGATCGCGCCGCCGCACGCCGCGGGGACGGTGGACGTCACCGTCGTGAACCCCGGCGCGGCACCGGCGACGCTCGCGGGGACGTTCACGTATGAGCCGATGACGCGGGTTGCGCCACGCGGGGGGACGCGGACGGTG
>Ga0070670_100004869_pt1 | contig 11293 bp, 12 predicted proteins | sample KBSS63metaG_FD_64665 | JGI IMG/M metagenome (GOLD analysis project Ga0070670, IMG submission 64665) | Switchgrass rhizosphere microbial communities from Kellogg Biological Station, Michigan, USA - KBS S6-3 metaG | ecosystem: Host-associated > Plants > Roots > Rhizosphere > Soil ... | reverse complement strand
TCGACGATCACGAGGCCGAGCTTGCCGTACTGCTTCATCAGCCGGCGCGCGCGAGAGCGAACTTCGATTGCATTCAGTGCCGGCGTCTCGTCGATCAGGATCGGGGCCTCGTTCAGCCTGCCGAGCGCCGACGACAACTTGTCCCAGTCGTCCGCCTGCAGCCGACCGGTACGAAGCTTGTGCTGGTCGAGCTTGCCGACCGAGCCGATCAACCGCATCGCAAGTTGCGATGCACCCATTTCCATCGAGAACACCGCGACAGGCATGCCGGTGTTCAGTGCGACGTTTTCCCCGATGTTGAGCGCAAGCGCCGTCTTGCCCATGCTGGGCCGGCCCGCGACGACGACGAGATCACCCGGCTGAAATCCCGATGTCATCCGGTCGAGATCGGCGAAGCCGGTCGGCACACCCGTGACATCGGACGGATCGTCGCGGTTGTACAGCGTCTCGATTCGCTCGACGACATTCGCGAGCAGCTTGCCGATGATCTGGAAGTTCTGCGCGCCGCGCGAGCCTTGCTCGGCGATATGGAGGATTTTCGCCTCGGCCTCGTCGAGCACCGTCTTAGCGTTACGGCCGAGCGGATTGAATGCCGATTCGGCGATGTCGGTCGCCGTCGACGCAAGCTGGCGCAGGATCGACCGCTCGCGAACGATGTTCGCGTAATGCCGGATGTTCGCCGCCGTCGGCACGTTCTGCGCGAGCGCGCCGAGGTACGCGAGGCCGCCGACATAGTCGAGCTTCTGTACCGACGCCAGCGCTTCCGACACCGTGACGACGTCGGCGGGCTTGCCGTCGGCGATCAGCTGCACGATCTGCCGATAGACGAAGCGGTGCGCGTCGCTGTAGAAGTCTTCGGCGCTGACGACGTCGCCGATCTTGTCGGCGGCATCGTTGTCGAGCATCAGCCCGCCCAGCACCGATTGCTCCGCCTCGAGCGAATGCGGAGGGAGCTTGAGCCGATCGAGCGGAGGATCGTCTGGCACGAAGGGAACGGCAATACTGCCAATGAACCTGACGCGAATCTTACCGCGTCTGCCTGCGTCGCCTCGATTGGCGAAGAGGCCGACGACGCGGCCGCTTCGCCGTCATGTCGCGCGCTCGAACGCGCGCGCGACGATCAGCTGCCGACGGTCTCGCCGACGACGTGAACGGTGATGTGCGCGGTGACGTCCGTGTGCAACGCAACGGTGACCGGATGGTCGCCGACCTGCTTCAGCGGTCCTGCCGGCATCCGTACCATCGCCTTCTCGACGTCGGTCCCCTGCTTTTTCAGTGCATCGACGATGTCGACGTTGGTGACCGAGCCGAACAGCCGTCCATCGACGCCGGACTTCTGCGAGATTCGCAGCGTCGCGCCTTCCAGCTTTTCGGCGAGCGCTTGCGCCGCGGTGAGTTTCTCGGCGGCCGCCTGCTCGAGGTCCGCGCGACGCGCCTCGATTGCCTTCAGGTTGTCGGGGGTCGCGCGCTTTGCCTTGCCGTGCGGAATGAGGAAATTGCGCGCGTAGCCGTCCTTCACCTTGACGACATCGCCGAGGTTGCCGACGTTCGCGATTTTCTCGAGCAGGATGATCTGCATGATGGTTGCTCTCTAGTGCAGGTCGGTGTACGACAACAGCGCGAGGAATCGCGCGCGCTTGATCGCCGTGCCGAGTTGGCGCTGGTAGCGCGCTTTCGTGCCGGTGATGCGCGCCGGCATGATCTTGCCGTTCTCCTGCACGAAGTCCTTCAGGACGTCGATGTCCTTGTAATCGATCTGCTTGACGTTCTCCGCGGTGAAGCGGCAGAACTTCTTGCGCTTGAACAGGTTATTGCCGCGTTCGCGGCGCTTGCCATCCTTCTTGAACTTACCTTTTCCCTTGCCTCTTCCGAGCGGGCGTGGCATGTCGATTTCCTCTCGTTCTCTTCTGAATTCAGTTCTGCGTAAAACGCGTCAGATGCAACGCATTGCTCGTTCCGGTCCGGTAACGGCGCGCGATGAAGCCTTCACAGTGCACGGACGATCCGACATCGAGTCTCGCCAGCGCGACGGCAATGTCGCCGAATGCAACCGCGTGGAGCTCGCACTCGACGCGCCGCTCGCTGCCGGCCTCCGCCTGGATCGACCGATGCGCGAGCTCGATCTCGATTGCCGGGATGCCCGCCGGCGTATGGCGAAGGGTACCGAGCACTGCGACGATGGCGTCGACCTCGACGCGGTTCTGCGCCGGCACTAAGCTCGCGTCAGGCCGGTGCCGGTTGCGCCGTTGCGGGCTGCGCCGGCGCTTCGGCGGCAGGCCGCTCGGTCCGCTCGGCGTCCTTGCCGGTCAGCGACCGCGACTTCTCGTCCTTCATCATCGGCGACGGGGTGACGACCGCTTCGTCCATCGACACGATCAGGTGACGCAGCACGGCATCGTTGAACTTGAAGGCATGCTCGAGCTCGGTCAGCGTCTCGGCACCGCACTCGAGATTCATCAGCACGTAGTGCGCCTTGTGCACCTTCTGGATCGGATAAGCGAGCTGGCGGCGCCCCCAATCCTCGAGCCGATGAATCCGGCCACCGGGGGTCGTCACCATCGTGCGATAGCGCTCGATCATTGCGGGCACCTGCTCGCTTTGATCGGGGTGCACGATGAATACGATTTCGTAATGACGCATGAGCAGAACACTCCTCTCGGTCGTTTAAGGCGTCGGAGCCGGGAATCGGCACACGCCAGCGGCCTCCCCTTCTGCCAGATAGGGTGAGGCAAGGAAGCCTGCGATTATAGCAGTAAAGCGCCCTTCCGCTCTAGCGCTCGAGTCTCCGCGGACAGGGCTCCGCTGGCGTTTGCGCCCTATTCTCCGCTGGCGTTGCCGTGGCGCGCGGACATCGACGCGGCCGCTGCGCGCGACGACAGCGCGTCGAGCTCCGCATCGCGGGCGGGTTTGGGCCGCTGCGAAAGCTCGCGAACGCGCGCGTAAAAGCGCGGGAGGTCGTCGTCGACTTCGTGCAACAACTCGCGAAACGCCGGTACCCGATCGGTATAGATGCCGATGGCCGCCAGCGCGGCGTTGTTTGGCGGCTGCGCGAACCAGCGGTCGTAACCGCCGAGGCCCGGCTCACCCGCCTTCTCGGTCTCGTAGGCGGCTTTCATCGCCGCGATGGCGGCCGCCTTGCCGCGCCGCTTGTCGTCATCGGACAGCGTACTGCCGTAGATTTCATAGAGTCGCGCCCGCGTCGTTCGAACGAGCTCACGGAACTTTATCCGGAGCCGGTCGGCGCGTGCCGCTTGCTGCGCAAGCTTCGGATCCTTACGGTGCGCGAGCCAGCGCGCAAGCCCCGCTTCCTCGACGGCGGTCGCGAACGACTCGTTGAACACCGAATCGCTTTTCACATAGAGCAGTTGGTGCGAGAGCTCGTGGAAGATGAGCCGCGCCACCTCCGTCTCGGGCCAACGCACGAACGACGACAGCACCGGGTCGTCGAACCAGCCGAGCGTCGAATACGCGGGTACCCCGCCGATGTACACGTCGTCGCCGCTCGCTTTCAACCGTTGCTGTTCGCCGTTCGCCTCGTCCTCGCGAAAGTAGCCGCGGTAATTGACGCAGCCGGCGATCGGGAAACACCATTGCCGCGGCGTCATCGAGAGCTCGGGCGTGGCGAACACGTTCCACGTGACGAACGGACGTCCAAGGTCGGTATAACGCGTGTAGCTGCCGTTATCGGGCAGCCCGAGTTCGTGGCTCGCGAAGCGGCGGATCTCGCGGATTCGCTCCAGCCGCTCGGCGAGCGCCGCGTCGCTCTTGCCGATGACATCCGGAATCGGCTCCGATCGCGAGATCAGTTCCCACTGTCCCGCGGCACCCTGCCAGTAATAGTCGACCGTTTCGAATGCCGCGCACGCGCCGAGCGCGACAGCACCCCCGAGCACCGCCAGCACGATTGGCCAGCGACGGCGGCGACGCCGCGGCGCGGCGCAATCCGACGCACCGCGTCGGGTGTTGAGGTCTGCCGACATTCGCTTCGAGTGGATGTGCTTGCCGGTCGTCATCGGGTCAGGAAGTCGCGCAAGCGGCGCACGCCGTCCTCGAGCTTGCGCTGGTCGATCGTATAGGCGAATCGCACGTGCTGCCGCGCGCGGTGAATGCCGAAGTCCATGCCTGGGGTGAAAGCAACCGCCGCGCCTGCCAGAACGTCGCGGCAGAACTGCTCGCTGTCGTCGGCGAAGCGCGAGCAATCGGCATAGACGAAAAAGCCGCCTGTCGGCATCACCGGGACGCCGAAGCCGAGCTCGCGAAGCGCCGGCACGAGGAAGTTGCGACGCGCTTCGAACGCCTCACGCCTTTCTTCGACGATTGCAAGCGTTTCGGGTTCAAAACAGCCGAGCGCCGCGCGTTGTGAGGGCGTCGACGGCGAGATATAGAGATTCTGCGCGAGCTTTTCCAGATCGCGGACGTGCGCTTCCGGCGCGACGAGCCAGCCCAGCCGCCAGCCGGTCATGTTGAAATACTTCGAGAAGCTCGAGACGACGAACGCGTCCCTGGCGAAGTCGAGCACGCTGCGCGGTGGCGCGCCATACGTGAGCCCGAGGTAGATCTCGTCGACGATCAGGCGGCCGCCGCGTCGCCGCACGGCGGCATCGATCTTCTGCATCTCGTCACGATCGACCGTGGTTCCGGTCGGATTGGCGGGCGATGCGATCAACACGCCGCGCGTCGTCGACGTCCAGTTGCGCTCGATGAGATCCGCCGTCAGTTGGTAGCGCGTGTCGGGGCCGACCGGAATACCGACCGGCGCGCCTTCGAGCAGGCGAATGAACGTTCGATTGCAGGGGTACCCTGGATCGGCGAGCAGTATTCGCTCGTCGCGGTTGACGATGAGCGCCATGACGAGCAGCAAGGCCGCCGACGATCCGGCCGTCACGATGATGCGTTCGGGCGCGACATCGACGCCATAGTGATCGACGTAATGCCGCGCGATCGCCTCGCGCAACGCAGGCAGCCCGAGTGCCGACGTGTAGTAGATGTCACCGGCTGCGATCGCCCGCTGCGCTGCGTCGATCACCGGCTGCGGCGTCGGGAAATCGGGCTCGCCGATCTCCATGTGAATGACGCTGCGCCCCGCCGCCTCGAGCGCACGTGCGGCCGTTTGCACCTCCATCACGTGAAACGGCTGGATGTCGCCAACGCGACCGGCGACGAGCGTTCGTGTATCCATCGAAGGTCTTAAGTGGCGCCGCAGCGGGAAAGCAGTATCGTAACGCCACCATGTGGTCGCTTCGTCCCGGCTCGCGTCGTCGTGCGCTCGCTCTGCCTCCCACGGCGCTCGCAACGATCGTCGCACTTCTATGGCCGCTCCCCGCGCCAGCTGGCCTGTACAAGTGCGCGCGCGACGATGGCACGGTGATGTACCAGGAGGATCCGTGCGCAAGTGGACGCGAGTTGCGCGACTTCGAGCGCGATCCCGCGACGGTGTCGGTTGTCCCGTTCAGCGTGCCGCCGCCAGGCAGCGCCGACGCGGTGCCGCGCGCGCGCTCGAATGCCGCCCGCAGCAACGAATCGGAGAAGACGGCCGGCAAGAAGACGCGTGCCTCGACGAAGGCGAAAGCCGAGAACGGCGCAATGAACGCCGCCGAGCGCAAGTTTCTCGTGCCCGGTATTGGTGAAGGCGAGGTCGTCGCGCGCATTGGCCGTCCGGACATGTCAACGGCGGCGGGCCGCAAGACGATTCGCTGGACCTATCTCCCCGCCCCCGACGATCCATCGACGATCACGACGCTGACTTTCGAGCTCGGCCGGCTGATTCAGGTCGAGCGCAAGGTCGTGCGGCTGCAATGATCAGCGCAGGAACCCATCGCGCACCATGAGAGTCGTCGTGCAGCGCGTGCGGGAAGCGAGCGTCAGCGTCCACGGCCAAGTCGTGAGCCGCATCGGTGCCGGGCTCGCGATCCTCGTCGGCGTCGCGCTCGACGATGCGGCCGACGATGGCGCATGGCTCGCGCGCAAGATCCCGGATCTGCGCATCTTCGACGACGAGTCCGGCGTGATGAATCGCTCGGTGCGCGACACCGGCGGCGAGTTGCTCGCCGTCTCGCAATTCACGCTTTACGCATCGACGCGCAGCGGCAACCGCCCATCGTGGTCGCGCGCAGCGCGGTCCGAAATGGCCAAGCCCCGTTTCGATGCATTCGTCGACGCGCTCGCCGCGCGGATTGGGCGCCCGATTGCAACCGGGACGTTCGGCGCGCACATGGCCGTGGCGCTGATCAACGACGGTCCCGTGACGCTGTGGCTCGACTCGCGCGTTCGCGATTAGCAGTCTCTTTGCAAAGCTACTGCGTGCCCAATCTGCATGGCTGCTCGGCCTTGGAGCAGTGGGAGGTCAGCGGCGGATTGCCATCGCGACGGTTTTCGCGGCCCCATCGGCGAAGAGCTGCCGCAACCAGCGCGTGACCGGGACCGCGAAACGCGGCTCGTTGTGCAAGTCTTCGTCGAATATGGCGCGAAGTCTCAGCAGCCCGGCGGCGAAGCCATCCGGATCGCCGCTATGCCGGTTCGCGAGCACCGCGAATTCCTTCTGCAATGGATCGGCGACGTCGATATGCGCACCGCGCTCGTCCTTGCCGTACACGTACCGCATCCAGCCGGCAACGGCGAGGGTCGCGAGATCGATCGGCCGATTCGCCGCGAGGTTGTCGCGAATGGTCGCCAGGATCCGCTGCGGGAGTTTCTGCGAGCCATCCATTGCCACCTGCTGCGTCCGGTGCGGAAGCGCCGGATTCGCGAAGCGCCGGACGAGCGTCTCGCGATACGCAGCGAGGTCGACACCTGTTGGCGGAACGAGCGCCGGTGTTACCTCATCCGCGGTGAACCTTTGCATGAACGTGACAAATTCCGGTTGCGCGGCAACCTCGTAGATGAACTCGTAGCCGGCGAGAAAACCGAGGTACGCAAACGCCGAATGGCTCGCGTTCAGCAACCGCAGCTTCATCGCCTCGTACGCATCGACGTGGTGGACGAAGAGCGCACCGGCCGCCTCCCACGCAGGACGGCCGGCCGCGAACCGGTCCTCGATCACCCACTGCGCGAAAGGCTCGTGCACGACGCATGCGGCATCGGCAACGTCCAACGCCGCGTCGTTGTCGGCAATGTCGGCAGCCGTCGTCGCCGGAACGATCCGGTCGACCATCGTCGATGGAAACGCGATCTCGCGACCAATCCATTCGGCGAGTTCAGCGTCGATCAGGTTGGCGAAGGCGACGACGATGCCGGCCACGAACGCGCCGTTCTGCGTCAGGTTGTCGCAACAGACGATCGTCAGTGGCGCGCCGTGCGCGCGCCGCCGCGCGTCGAGCGCTGCAACGAGCAAGCCCGGAACGCTGCGCGGCTGCGCGGGATTCGCAAGGTCGTGAACGATTTCGGGATGATCGGCGTCGAGCCGCCCGGTTGCCGGCGAATGACAGTAGCCTTTTTCCGTCACCGTCAGCGATACGATTCTGGTGTCGCGGGCGACGAGCCGATCGAGCACTCCTGAACGCGCATCAGGCAGGAAGCGCACGTCGCGAACGCTCCCGACAATGCGCCGCTTTACGCCCTCCGTGCTTTTCTCGATCGCCGTGTACAGCCCGTTCTGCGGCATCAGCCGGTCGCGGATGTCCGGCGAGCGCAGGCTGACGCCGCAGATGCCCCACGCACCGCCTGCCGCCGCCAGTGCATCATCGGTATAGATCGCCTGGTGGGCGCGATGAAACGCGCCGATGCCAAGATGAACGATGCCGGTGCGCAGCCCATCGATCGAGTACGCCGGCCGCGCAACCGCTGGCGGAACGCGATCGAGTGTAGCCGCGGACAACCTCTGCAGGATTGCAGCCATGCGAATCAGAGGCCCGGCTGCGGCGCTTCCTTGACGCGCGAGACGAGTTGCGTCGGGTTGACGAAGCGCAATGCGATCAGCAGCCAGACCAGTGTGACGACCATGTAGATCATCGCCATCGCATCGACCGATTGCGGCGCGCGCACGCCTGCCGCGAAGACGGCGTAGTACAACGCGACGACAAGCGTTTGCGAGTCCGGCCCGGCAGTCAGGAATGTCAGCTCGAAGAGCGCAATCGTTCGCACGAGGACGAGCAACGATGCGGCGAGGATCCCTGGCGCCAAGAGCGGCACGAGCACATGATGGAACATCCGCGCCGTGCTTGCGCCGAACACGCGCGCCGCCGACTCGAGATTCGGATCGATTTGCTCGATGAACGGCGTCATCACCAGAATGACGAACGGTGCCGCCGGGATCAGGTTCGCGAGAATGACGCCGCCGAGCGTTCCGCCGAGATGCGTCTGGTACAGCACCGTCGCCAGTGGAATGCCGTAGGTGATCGGCGGAACCATCAGCGGCAGCAGGAACAGCAGCATCAGCGCACGCTTGCCGGGAAAATCGCGCCGCGAGAGCGTGTAGGCCGCCGGAACGCCGATCAGAAGCGCCAGGAAGACGACGGCGAATACGACCTCGACGGTCACCCACAGCACGCCGCCGAGCTGAAATTCCTTCCACGCGTCGACGTACCAGTTCGTCGTCCAGCCTTGTGGCAGCCACGTGCCGAGCCATCGCCGTGCGAACGAGTTCGTCGCGACCGCCGCGATCATCAGCCCGATGTTGACGATGAAAAGCGTCATCGTTCCCCACAGAAGGCCACTCCAGACGCGCTCGCTCCACGGCGTCGCGCGCTGGAACGCGCCGGGGGGCAACGCACTCGCCGGGTCGGAAGCGACTTGGGTCGTTGCCATCGCTAGCCCTTGCCGCCGGTGACCGGCCCTTTGTAGAACCAGTTGCGCAGCGACAGCACGAACGCGACGATGAGAAGCTGGACGAAGCCCATGATCATCGCGATAGCGGACGCCATCGAATAGTCGTATTGCTCGAACGCAGCCTCGTACGCGGCAATCGAGATGACGCGCGTCGGTCCGGCCGGTGCGCCGAGCAGCACGGCAGACGGAAACACCGAGAACGCCTGCACGAACGCAAGGCAGAAGCACATCGCCAATCCCGGCGCGAGGAGTGGCAAATAGATGTGCCGGAACTGTGCTTTGGCGTCGGCTCCGAGTGTTGCTGCCGCCCGGGCGAGCACCGGATCGATGCCCGTGACGTACGACAGGATCAGCAGGAACGCGAACGGAAATCCGGAGATGATGAGCGAGATCAGCACGCCCCAGTAGTTGTGGGTCAGGCGGATCGCACCGTCATACAGATGCGTCAACTGCAGGAACTGCGCAAGCCAGCCCTTCGGGCCGAAATACGTCAGCATCCCTTCGGCGATCAGCACGGTGCCGAGCGTGATCGGCACGACCAGCAGTGTGGTGACGAAACGCTGCCACCTCGATTTCGTTCGCATCCGATAGGCGATCGGCAGCGCGATCCCGACGTTGACGATCGTCGCCGGCAACGCGAGCTTCAGCGTCGTGCCGATCGTTGGCCACAGGTTGTCCGTCGTGAAGAACTTGCGGTAGTTCGCAAGCGCACCCCCTTGCGCCGGCTCGAACGACAGCAGCAGGCCGTAGATGAACGGGTAGATGAACAGCAGCAGCATGAACAGCGTCGCCGGTGCGACGAGCAGCAACGCGCGGTCGAACGGCGCGCGCGGCGCCAGTGCGGCGCTCATCCGTCGTATCCCGGTGCGTGCCGCAGCGTGCTCGGAAGGGACGCGCTCGATTCACTCGTTTCGTGCACGAGTGCGATCATCGCTGCGCTTCCGCCGGGTAGACGAGCACTCGGTCGGCCGGAACATGAACGAGCACGTCGGCGCCCATCGCCACGTCGACCGGCGCGCGGACGTGCAATCGCGTGCCCCCGCGCGTCACGATGTCGACGAGCGAATCGCGGCCGCCATACTCGACGTTGTCGACGCGTCCGGCGATCACGTTCTCCGCCACCGGCACCTTCACGATCGTCATCTCCTCGGGGCGGATCGCGACCGCAGCATGCGCGCCGTTGAGCGGCAGCTTGCGCATTCCCGTGAGCCTGATGTCGGGAGCTTCCACGGTGACACGGTCGCCATGTTCGGCAGTTACGTCGACGTGCAACACGTTGCGGTAGCCCATGAAGCGCGCGACGTGAAGATTCGCGGGCTGGCCATAGACCTCGGCCGGGCTTGCAATCTGCTGGACGATGCCGTCCTTCATCACGACGATGCGGTCGGCGAGCGACAGCGCCTCGTCCTGGTCGTGCGTCACGTAGATCGTCGCGCGGCCAAGCTCGCGATGGATGCGGCGAATCTCCGAGCGCGTTTCGAGCCGCAGCTTCGCATCGAGATTCGACAACGGCTCGTCCATCAGGATCAGCGGCGGCTCGATGACGATCGCGCGCGCGATCGCGACGCGCTGCTGCTGCCCGCCGGACAATTGTCCCGGCAGCTTGTGCTCCTGACCGGTGAGCTGCACGAGCCGCATCGCGCGCTCGACGCGCGGCTCGATCTGCGCTGCCGGCACTCCCTGCATGCGCAGGCCAAAGCCGATGTTCTTCACGACACTCATGTGCGGAAACAGCGCGTAGTTCTGGAACACCATGCCGAAGCCGCGCCGCTCGGGGGGCAGCGTGTCGATCCGATCATCGTCGAGCTTGATCGTTCCACCGGAAAGCGGCAGCAATCCGGCGATGCAGTTCAGTGCCGTCGACTTGCCGCAACCCGAGGGGCCGAGCAACGCGATGAATTCACCGCGCCGGATCGTCAGCGTCAGCTCGTCGAGCGCGTTGAAGATCCGGCCGCCGCCGCCGGCAAACCGGCGCGTCACGCGGTCGAGCCGCAACTCGTTGAAGTCGTGCCTCATGGACGCTCGCTGCTGTTGAAGGCGTGCTCTCGCCGTGTCATCTTAACGATCGGCTGCATCAGCGTGTCTTGCGCGCACCGATGTCGCTGTCCCAGCGACGGAACGCTTCCACCACGGCCTTCGCCTCGAGGGTGGGCACGTGCGGAAACTCGGCGAGCCACGCGTCGTATTCGGGCCGGCCGAACTCACGAATCGCATCCTGGCTTTCCTTGGGCGCCATCGACAGCGGAACGTTCTTCACCGATGGCCCGGGATAGAAATAGCCTTTGTCGTACGTCAGCGCCTGCGCCTCCGGCTTCAACAGGTATGCCATCAGGTCGAGCACAACGGCGAGCTTTTCCGCCGGGATGCCTTTCGGCACCGCCATGTAGTGCGCGTCGTTGACCCACGTCATGTTCTTGAAGGGTGTCACCTTGTAGCTCTTCGGCACGATGCCGAGGATGCGCGGATTCAGGTCCCACCCCGTCATCGTCACCGTCATGTCGCGCGAGCCTTCGCCGAGCTCCTTCATCAT
>Ga0070670_100004868_pt1 | contig 11294 bp, 5 predicted proteins | sample KBSS63metaG_FD_64665 | JGI IMG/M metagenome (GOLD analysis project Ga0070670, IMG submission 64665) | Switchgrass rhizosphere microbial communities from Kellogg Biological Station, Michigan, USA - KBS S6-3 metaG | ecosystem: Host-associated > Plants > Roots > Rhizosphere > Soil ... | reverse complement strand
ACACGGGTGCAGTTATCGGCGGATCAAAAAGAATTATACATCATCAGTTGCAGGGGCCTGGGTGCAGGTCCCAACGGAGGCGCGGGTTTTATTGCGCCACCGCAGGGAACTTATATCGGCGATATTCAATTGGGTAGTTTTCAAAAGCTGGCAATACCCTCAGATAGCGAGCTGGCGGTGTATACCCGGCAGGTACTCAGCAATACATTTACCGACTCAGTACTGGAAGATGATCCGACCAATCCACTTCCGTTATTGCCCGGTTTACACCAGAGCCCGATAAAATACATCGTGTACATCACCAAGGAAAACAGGAGTTACGATGAAGTGTTCGGTCAACTACAGGGCGCAAAAGGAGATAGCACCCTGGCCAGGTTTGGTGTAAACAGCGAATACACTTTTCCTGATTCCCTGCGGCAAAAGCTTTCCAAACTGAGAGTGACGCCCAATCATCATAAAGCCGCGAAACAGTTTGCTTTCAGCGATAATTTTTATTGCGATAGCGATGCCTCCATTCATGGGCATCACTGGATGATGGGCGTTATTCCAAATGAATGGGTAGAAGCGAATGCCAGCGTGGATAAGACAGCAAAGATTTTTTCGAAAGCCCCGGGCAGGCGGTATCCCGGTTCTACGGGCAGCATGGACCCGGAAGATTATGCAGAGACGGGTGGATTATGGGAGGCGCTGGAAAGAAAAAAAATAAACTTTTACAATTTCGGCGAAGCCAATGAGACGGCGCATGTGCGCGAAGAATGGATGGACACTGCTACCGGTGCCGCACATGCGGTCATGGTACCGATGCAAAAAGCTTTGTTTACAAGAACCAGCCACAACTATGCGGGGTTTAATACCAATATCCCTGATCAGTTCCGGATGAACCAGTTTGAACAGGAATTTACCAAACGCTGGATAAAAGGACACTTGCCAATGCCCTCGCTCATAACGATGCAGGTGCCCAACGATCATACGGCAAGGGTACGGCCGGAAGACGGGTATCCCTATCCACATTCCTTCGTTGCCGATAATGATTTGGCAGTAGGCAGGATATTGCATTTTTTATCGCGGACAAAATACTGGAAAAACATGCTGGTGATTATCACTGAAGATGATCCGCAGGGTGGGGTTGATCATATTGACGCGCATCGCAGTATTTTAATGATGGCAGGGCCTTATGTGAAGAAGAATTATGTGAGCCATACACATGCTAATTTCGGTTCCATTCTGAAAACAATTTACAATATACTCGGCGTGCCTTATGTAAACCAATATGATGTAACCGCATCTTTGCTATCAGATTTTTTTACCAGTAAGCCCGACTACACAGTTTACAACCTGGAATTGAATGATAACCGTATTTTTGATGTGACCAAAGCGATGAAGAAATACAACCGTACCATTGACTGGCGAAAGGTAGAGGCAGGTCCGGATATGGATGACAGGGACGAAATAAAGAAGGCGCATTACAGCCAGAAAAAACCTGCCGGCAAATAGTGAAGCGTTTACATTATCAGAACTGATTCCGCATTAATCATTTAATCATGCAAGCAGAACAAATTGAATCTACCGTAGACAATATTTTTGAACTGTATGCAATGCATGGTGCCGAAGAATATGCGGGCGAGAAAGTATCACAACTGGAGCATATGTGCCAGGCAGCGATGATGGCAATGCAGGAAGGATACGACGATGAAGTAATATTAGCCGCGTTCCTGCACGATGTAGGGCACCTCTTGCCGCAGGTACATGGCACAATGGGCGACTATGGTATGATTGATCATGAAAAAATGGGAGCGGATTATTTGCACAAACTTGGTTTTTCGGATCGGCTTTGCCGGCTGATTGCTGCTCATGTAAATGCTAAACGTTATCTAACATGGAAGGACCGGGTCTATTATGACCAGCTTTCCGAAGCAAGTAAAAAAACACTCGAATACCAGGGTGGCAGCATGCAGGAAACAGAAGCAAAGCAGTTTGAATCGGATCCATTGTTTGATCTGTATATAAAAATGCGCCGTTGGGATGAAGCTGCCAAGGTGGAACATCAGCCAGTGCCGGATCTTTCACTCTTCCGGATAAAGGCAGTTGAACATTTGAAAAAACAGGAAGGCAATCTGCAAATGTAGAAACTGGAGGCAACAAAGAAATGGCACGGCATGGGAGGGTTATTCATTTTAGTGTAGTGATCGATTCGTCGCTGAGAGCATCAAGCAACATTTCGTTGTTCTCCGCGTCTCTCCGGGTACTATGCTTAAAAACTATATACAAACTGCCTGGCGCAACCTGCTTAAAAATAAATTTTATTCTCTTATCAATATCGCCGGATTAGCAGTTGGCCTGACAGTAGGAATCCTAATCTTATTATGGGTACAGAATGAGACCAGTTTTGATGGGTTCCATCAAAATGCAGCCAATATCTACCAGGTAAATTCGCCCGTTTTTGGAGGCAATGACAGGCGCGTCTGGCCTACTACCCAGGCACCGGTGGCAACCTATGCCCTGAAGCAGGTGCCGGGTGTAAAAAATGCGGTTCGGCTTACACCTAAGTACAATAGCCTGTTTACGTATAAAAAGAAGATGCTGCAGGAAGAAAACAATGCCTATGTCGATCCTTCGTTTTTTCGCATGTTCAGCTTCAGGCTGCTAAAAGGCAGCGCGTCCAATCCTTTTCCGAACGATCAATCCGTTGTTTTAACCGAATCTGCAGCCCGAAGATATTTTGGGAACGAAGAACCCATCGGCAAGCAATTGCGGGAAGATTATAAAAACAACTATGTGGTGAGCGGTGTATTGGCCGATTTCCCGGACAATTCAAGCATCCAGTACGACATGTTCTTTTCCATGAACCTGGTAGCAAAAGAATACACCGGAAGAGGTTTCTATAAATCACTCGATAACAATTGGGGCAATTTTGGGTTTCGCACCTTCCTGGAAATAACGCCTGGTACAAATTTGAAAAATATAGGGGAACAACTGATCCGCATACAACAGGCACAGGCCCCGAATATAAAGGTATCGGTAAAAGAAAACGCGTTCCGGCTGCAACGACTGAGGGAGATTCATCTAATTGAGCCCGACGGCAGCGCCACCGGCTTACAAAGAGTGAAAATATTTTTATTGATAGCGGTTTTAATACTGCTGATAGCCTGCATCAACTACATTAATTTATCCACGGCACGGGCCATGGTACGCGCAAAAGAAGTGAGCATCCGAAAAATAACCGGTGCAGCAAAATGGCAACTGTTTATGCAGTTCATTGCAGAGTCCGTGCTGTTCCTCCTGGTATCACTTGCAGTTGCTTTTATGCTGATGCTGGTATTACTGCCGGCTTATAACCAACTGGCCGGCAAACACCTGCGGTTGAACCCGCTGGATACCGATATCTGGAAAGTGGTTGCACTAACAATGACAGCAGTATTGCTCGCTTCCGCCATCTATCCCTCGCTATTGTTATCCTCTTTTGAACCACTCAAAGCGCTGAAAGGGAAATTAGTGTTGGGTATGGGCAATACCATCTTCCGGAAAATATTGGTAACCGTGCAGTTTGTCTTTTCTGTAACGCTTATTATCGGAACGGTCGTGATTGGTAAGCAGCTCAAATTCATCCGCGAGAAAGATCCGGGTTATGAACGTTCGCAGATACTATCTTTTCCTGCAGAAAAGATGAAGGATCATTTTCCCGTGGTAAGAGCCGCGCTTGAAAGCGGAACGGGTGTGGAAGCGGTTACCTGTTCAGACAGTAAGCTGGAAAACAATATCCATACTACGGGAGGGGTGGATTGGGAAGGAAAAGATCCCAATAGCCTTTTTATTATACATACCATGGGTATCGATGAAAACTTTTTGCCGATCCTGAAAATGAAATTCGCAGGGGGTAACAACTTCACTGGTTCAAAAGCAGACTCAACACATTTCATTTTGAATGAGACGGCGGTAGCAATGATTGGATTGAAAGATCCGATTGGAAAAAGATTTAAACTGCACAATGCTGAAGGCACCATCATTGCTGTTGTAAAGGATTTCAACTATGCATCCTTAAAAGAGAAAATTGAACCGCTGGTCATCTGGTATGAGCCTGCCGGCAGGTATTTATACGTAAAAACAAATGGCAGGAATGCCGCCAATGCAATATCGGCTGCTGAGCGTATCTGGAATCAATACAATCCGGGCTTCCCTTTCCAATATCGTTTTTTAGACGAAGCCTGGGGAAAACTCTACGCTGCAGATCAGCGCACCGGCACCCTGTTCAATGCATTTTCAATCATAGCTATCCTGATATCCTGTCTCGGGTTGTTTGGCCTGGCCACTTATACCGCTCAAATCATGACCAGGGAAATAGGCGTACGCAAGGTGTTGGGTGCAACCGTTACCAGTATAGTCGTACTAATCTCAAAAGATTTCCTGAAACTGGTTGGCATCGCCATCGTTATTGCCTCGCCTATAGCCTGGTGGGCGATGCACAAGTGGTTGGAAAATTTTGCCTATCGGATTGATCTCAGCCCATGGATATTCCTGTTAGCCAGCGCCATCATCATTTGTATTGCAGTATTAACCATCAGCTTTCAATCTATCAAAGCAGCCATCGCCAATCCGGTAAAGAGTTTACGCAATGAATGAGAAGCTGTCTAAATAAGCTAAAGCGTTTCACTATAGTGCGAAAAATTGCTGGTGAAAACGCCGGCAACGGGGGATCACCGGGATAGGTATCTTCAGCAACCGCAAAATGGGAGATGCTTTTTCATTTTTAAACAGCTTCTAATGTATCGTAAAAAATAATACCAAATTCATGGTATCGGCGGCTGCATTGGTTACACCTTTAACAAAAATATCATATTGACCGTAGCGCGTATCAGGGGCTCGGCCGTTTTTGCATCGGTCACTTTACCTTTAATGGTGCCCGCAAAAGTGCTGATTGAAAGTATCGAAACGAACAGTAAAACAGTTAGTTTAGCAGTGTGGAAGTTCATTAAAGAAACAATTTGCGCAAATCTAAAGGCCCGTACCAAGGACAGTATTGGGTGGAAATAATATAATGCTGGTTTAATGATTTGATAGCAATTTGGTAATACCTTGATCACAGTGACATAACCGGCGCTGCTTAACTAACCTGGATTAAACTCGATTTCATTGAAAAATAAAATAGTCAAGATGCTTTATCGAAGAATGGCATACCTGTTTCTTGGTACTGCCGTGTTATGTTCTTTCTATGCCCTTGCACAAGATGATACACCACCGGCTGCTGGCGAATCACCCAAAATTGTAAACATCATAAATTTTATAAGATTACTGGAGCCACGGGATTCAAGTATTACCGAAGATGTTTTATACCAGACGGTAGTGAAACAGATCGATATCATGAAAAAGTACAGGCTTGGCGGCACCTTTCTTTTGCAATACGATGCATTGCTGGATCCAAGATACCAGGTTTTATTAAAAAATCTTTCAAAGGATTCTTTTGAAATAGGTGCCTGGTGGGAGATTCCGCAACCACTGGTGGAAAATGCAGGTTTAAAATGGCGGGGCAGGTATCCGTGGGACTGGCATGCGAACATTGGATTTTCTACCGGGTATGGGCTGACGGAACGTAAAAAGCTTATTGATGTGTACATGGCCGATTTCAGAAAAATTTTTGGCTACTATCCCAAATCGGTAGCATCCTGGTTTATTGACGCATACAGCTTGAATTATATGTATGAAAAGTATGGAATTGTAGCTTCTGCCAATTGCAAAGACCAGTATGGAACAGATGGCTACACTCTATGGGGTGGCTATTGGAACCAGGCTTATTATCCCAGTAAGCTGAATTCGTATATGCCGGCACAGCATGCGCAAAATCAAATACCCGTACCCATTTTCAGAATGCTGGGAAGTGATCCCATCAGGCAATACGACAATGGTTTGGGCACAAGCAGGCAGGGCGTTGTTACACTTGAACCGGTATATCGTTTCGGCGGCGGTGATTCCACCTGGGTGAACTGGTTTTTCAAATCTTTTACCAGCGATGCTTCACTGGGGTTTAATTATACGCAGGCCGGACAGGAAAATTCATTTACCTGGAATGCAATGTCGAAAGGCTTCGAAATACAAATGCCTTTGATTGCACGTTTACGCGATGAACATGCAATCAGGGTTGAAACGCTTGAAGCATCGGGTCGATGGTTCAGAAAGAAATATACACTAACACCGGCGACTTCTTTTTCTGTCGATACAGATATCAAAGGCAGCGATCTGAAAACGGTTTGGTTCAACAGCCGTTTTTACAGGATAAATATGTTGTGGGAAAAGGGCAGCCTGAGGATCCGCGATATTCATTTGTTCAATGAAAATCTGGGGTCTGTTTACGAAACACAGGCGGCGACATCCAATGAATGCAAATTTTTTACATTGCCGGTTGTAGACGGATATGTCTGGAGCAATGCAAACCAGGTTGCCGGCTTACGGCTTAAGGCAAATATTGCAGGCAAAGAAGTTGAACTGAAAGGCAAAACGCCCGTGTTCAGCAAAACTTCTGATTCTTCAATACATATTAAATGGCCTTTGGAAACAATGAATGGAAGTTTTGAGGCCGAGTTAAGCGCACATCAAATTAAAATGGAACTCAAGGATGCCAAAGGCGTAGACTGGTTTTTTGATCTGAATGCCGCAGAGAAAGCAGTGTTGCCATTTGATAAAATCGATACTGGAACGGTCGACTGCAATTTTGAGGGTATGAAATATTCGATAATCGCCAACAGCGGTATTTTTTCAAAACCCGGTAATGGATCCGTCTTGAGAATAAGTCCCCGTTTAAACAGCATCATTTTAAATTTTACTAATTTTTGATAGGATTCTGGTGTTATAATTTATACACTATTACTGTCCGGAGAAAAATACATTGTTCTTTTAAATACAAGCGTGACTTATGTTTCAGCGATTGGGGTAAACGAAAGCTTGGTACAGACTGAACGACACCAGTACCCGCATAAGCCGCCTCGCTTTTCCGTTAGCTTTATTTTAAAGTCGAAAAAGGCAATGGCTGAAACACTTGCTGCAGCTGAATCACAGCCTAAAAGGAAAACGCAGCGGCGTTGCGGGTACGAAGCCATGCCGGCTTGAGGCAGACTGGGAAAAAGTATTTAGAAATTAGCTGGGCAACAGTGTTTGATATACTAACGGTTTGCATTTTATTACTATGCTAAATAACCAGGCCATGAATACCTCATTAACAGAAGCACAGGTGAAAGCCTACCAGCACGATGGCTATTTGCTGATAGAAAATTTTTTGACCCCGGAAGAATTATCTTTCTGGCGACAGGCGGTTACTGAGGCGATACAGGAACGGGCCGGAAGGAAAATGCCCAAGAGCGATACTAAGATTGGTGAAGATGATGGCATCAATAAGGATAGCGATTATTATGGAAAAGTTTTTGACCAGATGCTCAATCTCTGGCAAACCAATGACAAGGTAAAGCAGATCATGCTGGATGAAAGGATTGGTCGAATGGCAGCCACATTAGCAGGCTGGAGCGGTACCCGTATATGGCACGACCAGGCTTTGATAAAACGGCCCTGGGCCAATCCAACGTCATGGCACCTCGACACTCCGTTCTGGTCTTTCAGCGACCGGCGGGCTTTATCCATTTGGGTAGCACTGGACGATGCAACCTATGAGAATGGTTGTTTGTATTTTATTCCGGGATCTTATCATACAACAACATTTGAAAACCCTGGTATCGGAAAAAATATGGATGCTGTTTTTGATTTTTATCCGCAGTTCCGGCAATCCGCTTCGGTGGCTGTTCCAATGAAAGCCGGTAGCTGTTCATTTCACAACGGACTGACGATACATGGCGCCGGCGCAAATATGACCAATGGTTTCAGAAGAGCAATGACCTGTGCCTATATGCCCGATGGAGCAACTTTTAACGGAATAAAGAATATCCTCACCGATGAGCAGGTTGCGCAATTAAAAGAAGGCGATTTGTTAGATGATGAAGATCAAAATCCCTTAATATACAAAGCATAACTGATTTTTTTATTCATCCGGAACAATCGCTCAATGAAAAGATTCCTGCTTTATCAACTGCTGCTGATCATTTGTTTTTTTACAGCCGCCGGTAAAATTTTCCCGCAATCAATAAAAATCGAAAATCATAGCAGTGAAAAATACATTGTATTCGGTAACGAGAAGATGCGTCTAACGCTCGATTACAACAATAAGGTAAATATTTCCGGATTGCTCATCAATGGGCAGGAAGCGATAAAAGGCGGTGAAGGGATTTATTCCAGCATTAGAACGGCGAATGCCCTGTATTCCACGCTGCGGCTTCCAGCAATGCCTTCTGTAAAACTCGTAAACAATACCATTACGGTTACAGGTATCAGCTATGGCAACAAAAGCTTTAGCCTGCAGGAAACCTGGACTTTTGAGATACATGCCGGAGACATTGCATTCAAAATAGATCGGGTTTTGTCGAAAGCGATCGTGGCAGAGCAGGTTGGATTTCCTGTTTGTATGTTCAATAGTATGGATATATGGGAAGGCGCTTACCAGGATTACGGTGGGCTTGCATGGTTTTACCTGTTCAATAAAAAACTGGATACCTATGGCGTGCACAGCAGTGCATCTCAATTCTGGAATAGCAAAACGGGTAATGGGCTTTCCATAGCCGTTACCGTGCGGGGCCAACAGGTAGCGATGGACTATAGCCGTACCAGTGATGATAAATTAACCTGCAACATTGCCTTTGCTGAAAAAGAAATGCAGCCCCGCTATGATTCGGGAACCCATCGAAGGCGGTTTATCCGTGACAGGAACGATGTATGGTCGCCTGTTATGATGCATGCAGGAAAAACAACCCAGTCTATCAGGTTAACTTATTTCAATTGTAATGATCGCTTTGGCCGCGGTAAGCTGGTGGGTATTAACGGCGAGCAGGTAAGCGCCGTATTAAATACCATTTCAAGAATAGGTGTTATCGATAAACAGCATTTTGGTGGCAATAGCTGGCATACTCCCTACGGACCTATTTGTTTGCATGAACAATACATCGCGCAAATGGGATTGGGCATTAATGATAGCAACTATTTAAAAGGATACCAGGAATGTCTTGATTTTTATCGCGACCATGCCATAAAAGAAGATGGAAGGGTATGGCCGAGATGGGCGTATTCGAATGAGGACATGATGCCGGAACAAGTAAATAACGAAGGGTTTTATGAAGCTCAATGGGGATACTTACTGGATTCCAATCCTGATTATGTAAGTAATGTGGCAGAATTATACGACCAGATCGGCGATCTGTCCTGGGTAAGAACGCATCAGTTATCCTGTGAAAAAGCATTGGACTGGATAATGAAACGCGATAGCAATAACAATGGGTTGGTAGAGATGATAACCGATAGCCACCGGCAAAAAAGAGGAAGCGACTGGATAGATATCGTGTGGGCGTCCTATGAAAATGCTTTTGTAAATGCCAAATTATATCATGCGCTGATCTTATGGGCAGGTATTGAACGGCAATTGAATAACGCGACAAAAGCGGAATACTACGGTCGGTTTGCAGAAAAACTTAAGGACAACTTTAATAAGCCGGTTACAGCGGGAGGATTTTGGGACGAGGAAAAAAAATGTTATGTCCACTGGAGAGATAAGGATGGTTCTATTCATGGAAACAATATGGTTACACCTGTAAACTTTATGGCCATTGCCTATGGCATTTGTACTGATACAGCCAGAGCAAAAAGGATACTGGATGATATAGAGGCCCAGATGAAGAAAGAAAACCTTTTCTTTTGGCCTATCTGTATGTTCAGTTATGCAGCCGGTGAGGTAAATGATTGGCAGATTCCTTTTCCTGAATATGAAAATGGCGATATTTTTTTATCATGGGGTTCAGTGGCAGTACAAGCCTATGCTGCTTATAGACCCGCACTGGCATTAAAATATGTAAGGAATGTGCTGGCCCAATATGCGAAAGACGGCTTGGCTTTTCAACGTTACGGCCGCAAGAAACAGGATGGGTTGGGTGATGATATATTGTCGGGAAACGGTCTTTCCATTGTGGGATTGTACCAGTCTATCTATGGCATCCATCCACTGTATAACCGGTTTTACCTTAATCCTCATATCAGTTCCGAATTATCGGGAACGAGGCTGAAATATAATTTCCGGGCTAAGGCATTGCTGATTGAACTGGATACGAACAGATATGCTGTATCAGACAAACAGTTTAAGATCGTGTCTGCCACTGACTTTGGTTTTTTCAGCACTGGCAAAGAACTTGTATATTTTAATGGCAATGCGAACCAGGCCTCACTGAAAGTAACAGCGATACCAAACAGCAAACTGGAACTGACTATAAAGGGCTGGGGGCAGACAGCCATGGCATGGACGCAATGGTCTGAAGATAACCCGTCAGGAAAGCTGGATTATCAAATCAATGATCTGAAACCAGGTAGTTATTATACCGTTCTAATTAATAAAAAAACGTTGATACGCAATAAGAGCAATGCGGATGGTAGCCTGGCATTTTCACTTAAAATAAATAAGGTTGCGGATGAGATAGTGGTATTGCAAGAGTGAAATATTAGAGCTAATAGAATTGTCCCGGTCTTTCATTGAAACCAAAACAATCCGGCTATCTGCTGTTTTGAATATCTCTGAGCGTAACACCCAATAAAAAAATAACTTTTAGTTTCATCGGGGTTCGTTTTAACTGACGTACTTCCGTCGCCGTCATCACCTGTCCAATCATTTGAAGTGCATTAATTCCTTCCCACAAAGCCAATTGCCCCTATATAGAATTTTATCTGCCTTTTACCCGCCATTCCTGTGGTGTCAGTTCGTATTCCTGTTTAAAAATCCTTCCAAAATACCCGGGGTCGTTATAGCCGCAATCCAACGCGATGGAGGCAATACTGTCGGAAGAGTTTTTCAACAAATCCCTGGCTTTGTTCAACCGGATCATACGCATGAATTTATTGGGAGAACAGCCGGTGAGTGCGTCTAATTTCCGGTGCAACTGGGAATGGCTCATAAAAATCAGTTTACACAATTGTTCCACTGTAAAACTGCTGTCTGTAAGATGTTCTTCTATTGTTTCTCTAACACGCTTTACAAAACCGTCTTCGGTGCGGATAGCCATAATCTCCACAGGCGCCGCTGCTGGTAATAGTCCATTTTCAATAAGCCCCGCTTTTTTAAGATAGAACTGCTGCAGGTTTTGACGGAGTTCCAGTAATTTTTTTATCCGCAACAATAATTCTTCCGGGTGAAATGGTTTTTCCAGGTAAGCATCAGCGCCCTGTTGCAG
>Ga0070670_100004862_pt1 | contig 11301 bp, 11 predicted proteins | sample KBSS63metaG_FD_64665 | JGI IMG/M metagenome (GOLD analysis project Ga0070670, IMG submission 64665) | Switchgrass rhizosphere microbial communities from Kellogg Biological Station, Michigan, USA - KBS S6-3 metaG | ecosystem: Host-associated > Plants > Roots > Rhizosphere > Soil ... | reverse complement strand
TCAGCTGCCGATCAGCGGCGTGATGATCTCGCAGAAGTCGGTGTCGAGCCCCGGGGTGCGGTCCGTGCACGTCCGGTTCGAGAAGCTCGACGAGCTCGGCGCCCGGAACGTTCGCCGCCGTGCCTCTGCGTGGTCGAGGTCTACAGATAGGCTCGGAATCGGTATCTCTTCCAGTACTGCGGAGCCGACATCGACGGCCAGGCAGACGTGTACGCCGGGCCGCACACACGAACGCAGCCAGTCACGCGACGAACGGCCACGGGTTGGACATGCCTGCAGTAGCCGGTATCCACTAATCTCGGCGCCGACCCAGCTCGTACGCGCACGAGAGGGGAGCTCTGAGCGCGACTACTCGAGTCGAGGAGGATCTCTGATGTCAGCCGGAAGATCTCGGCGCACTGCGCCGTTGCTGTTCGCCTGTGTGACGCTCGTCATCGGGCTCATCGCTGTCGGGTCCGGGAGCGGTGCGGTCTCGACGACCCTCGTTGTCAACGAGGTCGACTACGACCAGCCCTCGACCGACACCGCCGAGTTCCTGGAGCTGAAGAACGTCAGCGCCTCGGCGATCGACCTCGACCCGTACAGCGTCGAGCTCGTGAACGGGAACGCGGGCGGGGCGGTCATCTACCAGACGATCGGCCTCCCGAGCGTGAGCCTCGCTGCCGGCGACCACTATGTCGTCTGTGGCGACGCGGCGACGACAGCGAACTGCGACCTCGACGTCACGCCGGACTTGAACCTGATCCAGAACGGCGGTCCGGATGCGATCGGTCTACGGCTGGGCACGACCTTGGTCGACGCCCTCAGCTACGAAGGCGACTCGGGTGCGCCGTACACCGAGGGGACGGGTGCCGGCCTCGAGGACAACTCCGCCCTGGCCGGGAAGGGCATCTCCCGCTGCCCGGGCGGCTTCGACACCGATCACAACAGCACGGACTTCGGCTTCCGCGACATCACTCCCGGCGACGCGAATGCCTGTCCGCCGGTCACGCCCGCGGCGATTCACGAGATCCAGGGAGCCGCGCACCTCTCACCGCTCGTGGGTGCTACCGCGCTCACCACGGGGGTCGTCACGGCAGTCAGCGCGACCGGATTCTGGATGCAGGATCCGGAGCCCGACGCGAACGTTGCCACCTCCGAGGGGATCTTCGTCTTCACGAGCTCGGCTCCAGGCGTCGCCGCCGGCGACTCGGTGCAGGTGACCGGCACGGTGAGTGAGTTCCGGCCGGCCGCGGTCAACCTGTCGACGACCGAACTCGTCGCGCCGTCGTTCGGCGTCATCTCGACCGGAAACAGCCTGCCGGCTCCGATCGTGATCGGCAGCGGCGGCCGCGTTCCTCCGAACAAGGTCATCGAGGACGACGCCACTGGGTCGGTCGACACCAGCGGCGTCTTCGATCCCGCGAGCGACGGGATCGACTTCTACGAGTCGCTCGAGGGCATGCGCGTGCAGGTGAACACTCCTGTCGCGGTCGGGCCGCGGAGCGGGTTCGGAGAGATTCCGGTCGTCGGCGACAACGGCGCCAATGCCGGCGTGAGGACGAACCGTGGCGGGGTCGTCATCAGTGCAGACGACTTCAATCCGGAGCGGATCATCCTCGACGACGTCGTTCTCGCGACGCCGTCCGCCAACGTCGGCGACCACTTCGAAGAGCCGGCCGTCGGCGTGCTCGACTACAGCTTCGCGAACTTCAAGCTGCAGATCACGGAGGCTCTGACGAGGGACGACGAGGGTCTCGTGCGCGAGGTCACTCGGGCGCCACGCGATCAGGAGATCGCGGTCGCGACGTACAACGTCGAGAACCTCGACCCGCTGGACGGCGCGGCCGTGTTCGCGCGCCACGCCGACTACATCGTCAATCACCTGGGCTCGCCGGATCTGATCGCGATCGAGGAGATCCAGGACAACAACGGCTCCACCAACGACGCGACCACCGACGCCTCGACGACGTGGAACACGCTGATCGCGGCGATCACGGCAGCGGGCGGGCCTGTCTACAGCTACCGCCAGATCGATCCCGTGGACGATCAGGACGGGGGTGAGCCCGGCGGGAACATCCGCGTCGGCTTCCTCTTTCGGTCGGATCGCGAGCTCCAGTTCATCGATCGACCGGGCGGGACCTCGACCGCCGCCACGAGCGTGGTCTCGCGTCCGTCCGGGCCGCAGCTATCGCTCAGCCCTGGGCGCATCGACCCGGCGAACGCGTTCTTCGCGAACTCGCGCAAGCCGCTCGTGGGCGAGTTCCGGATGCGCGGGCGGAAGGTGTTCGTGCTCGTTCATCACTTCAACTCCAAGGGAGGAGACGATCCGCTCTTCGGCCACGTGCAGCCGCCGACGCGGTTGAGCGAAGTTCAGCGGCATGGCCAGGCGCAGGTCGTGAACTCCTTCGTCGACTCGATCCTCGCCCTCGATCCGAAGGCGAACGTGATCGTGCTCGGGGACATCAACGACTTCGAGTTCTCGGAGACGGTGTCGATCCTCGAGGGCGGCGTCATGAGTTCGCTGATGAACACGCTGCCGAAGGACGAGCGCTACTCGTATGTCTTCGAGGGGAACTCGCAGGTGCTCGACCAGATCCTCGCGAGCACCAACCTGCGTAACTCCTTCGCGATCAACTACGACGTGGTCCACGTCAACTCGGAGTTCGCCGATCAGGCGTCCGACCACGACCCGCAGGTGGCCCGAATCGAGTTCCGAGGGAGATAGCCTCCTCGAACAGATGGATCGTGACGAGTACCGGCGTACGAGCCTCGAGAACTGGCGAACGATGGCCGCAGGCTGGGAGCGGCGCCGGGCGAGCATCGAGAGCGGCTCGGCTCTCGTCGCCGAGTGGCTCATCCGCGAGCTCGCGCCGCGACAGGGCGACACCATCCTCGAGCTTGCCGCGGGGCCCGGGGACACGGGGTTCGCGGCCGCCCCGCTCGTAGGCGAGGAAGGGCGCCTCATCTCCACGGACTTCTCGCCGGAGATGGTCGACGTCGGACGGCGGCGCGGCGTGGAGCTCGGCCTGACGAACGTCGACCACAGACAGATGGATGCCGAGCACCTCGAGCTCGAGGACGATTCGGTGGACGGCGTGATCTGCCGCTTCGCCTACATGCTCATGGCGGATACCGCGGCCGCCCTGGCCGAGACGAGGCGCGTGCTGCGCCCGGGTGGCAGGCTCGTGCTGGCCGTCTGGCGCGGCCCTGAGAAGAATCCATGGGTTGCGATCGCGGGGAGAGTGTTCGTCGCCCGAGGGCTCGCGCCGCCGCCCGACCCCGACGCGCCGGGAATGTTCACGATGGCAGCCGACGAGCGTGTGCAGTCGCTCCTCGGGGCGGCGGGGTTCAAGGAGATTCGCATCGCTGACGTGCCCATCGTGTTCGCGGCCGCCGACGTCGACGACTACGTCTCGTCGGCACGCGAGACAGGGGGCGTGTTCGCGAGGGCGTGGGAAGCTGCGTCCGAAGACGAGCGTATGGGGATCAAGGAGGAACTCGCCGACGCCTTTGCCCCGTTCGAACGCGACGGCGGCTACGAGCTTCCCGGGCTCGCGCTCGTCGCGGTCGCGAGCTGATCCCGCGAATGGCGGGCTCACCCCGCCGTACGTCGGGGTGAGCCCAGGGTGTCGGCTCGTCAGCGGCTCTCGACGCTGACGACTTCGAACTGCTTGTTGACGTAAACGGTTACCGGCGTCCCGTCGGCCGTCGTCATGTGCGCCTCGTAGGCCGCGTTGCCGTCGGCGTCGGTCTCGACCCTGATGATCGTCCCGTTCGGGACCTTCGCCTTGGCTGCAGCCTCGACCTTGGAGGCGGTGTCACCAGTCAGCAACGTCTCGTCGCTTCGCTGGCCGCCCCACGGGTGCTGCGGGTCGGGAGCCGTCATCGCCCTAGGCGACGTGCCGGAGCCCGACGGGCTCGAGTCCGAGCCGCTGGCCGCGCTGGCGATGCCGTAGCTTCCGGTCGCGACCCCCACGGCCACCGCCAGTGCGACCAGGGCCTTCGGGACGCCGGTTCTCTCACTGTCCATTGGATTCACCTCCCCTCGGCTTCGTGGATTGCGTCTCCACGGTGCCGAGAGGAGGTGAGAGCGGACTGAGGCGTTGCTAAGAACTCGCCAAGAGTCAGCGGGCTCGCTTGTAGACGTTGAGCTGGATCCCGTCCTCGCCGATCGGCCTCGACTCGGCGAGCTTCAGCTTCAGGCGATCGATCCCCTCGGGGAAGAGGCGCTTGCCGCGCCCGAGCACCGTCGGGTAGACGAGGAGCCGAAGCTCGTCGACGAGATCGGCGCCGAGCAACGTCCCCACGAGCTGGCCGCTCCCGGCGACGAGGATGATCCCGTCCGTCTCGTCCCTGAGCCGCCGTATCTGCTCGACGGCGTCGCCGGGGAGTACGACCGTGTTCTGCCACTCCGGATCCGTGATGGTGTTCGACACGACGTACTTCGTGTCCGCGTTGAGCTTGTCCGCGAACGGATCCGTGGCTTGCGGCCAATGCTTGGCGAACTCCTCGTAGCTGCGACGGCCAAGAAGCTGGACCTCCGCCTCCATCAGCTCGTCGAACTTGAACTTCCCGAAGTCGTCGCCACCCTCGTACTCGAACGTCCAGCCGCCGTGCTCGTAGTTCTCGGCTCCGCCCGGATCCTCGAAGACGCCGTCGACGGATACGAACTCGGTGACCACGATCCTGCCCATTTCGTCCTCCTCAGTCGTCGGGATACCGGTAGGACGGCAGCGCGCGCGTCAACTCATCGGAGGTCCGGGCTGCCTCGACATATGTAATACGCGGCGTGCAGTTCGAGACGAAGATCGCCGTCGTGCTGCGCGACGACCTCGCCGGCTGGCAGAAGGCGAACGTCACGGCGTTTCTCGTGAGCGGCGTCGCGGGTACGAACCCCGACACCGTGGGCGAGCCGTACCGCGACGGGTCCGGCAACGAGTACCTGCCGATGTTCGTCCAGCCGGTGCTCGTGTACGAGGCCGACGCGGCTGCGCTACGGCGTGCGTACGACCGGGCGATGGATCGCGGCGTGACGCCCGCGATCTACACGTACGAGCTCTTCGCGACCGGTTACGACGAGGCCAACCGGGCGGCGGTCGCGGGGGTCAGAGCCGAGGATCTCGACCTCGTCGGGATCGCGTTTCGCGCCGACCGCAAGACGGTCGACAAGGTCGTCGACCGTCTCCGCTTTCACCCGTAGAGCTACGCGGCTACTTCGGCCTGCTCGAGCTCGAGGCCGATCTCGATCGGATTGCGCTCGGGATCCTTGCTCCACTCGAACCAGCCGCCGTCGTACACCGCGACGTTCTGCCAGCCCATGAGGAGCGCGTAGAACCACGTCTCGCTCGCACGCCAACCTGTCCCGCAGTAGTACGCGACCCACTTGTCCGGCGTGATGCCGGCCTCCTCCCAGTTGGCGGCGATCTCGGGGTACGCGCGCATCGTGTTGTCGACGTTGCGGTAGTGCTGCATGTGGTACGCGTCCGAGCCGCAGTTGCCCCAGACGTCGCCGGCGATGCGGCCCGCGGGCCGGATGTAGTTGTAGCCGCTGACCTCGCCGATGTGCTCGCGCCAGGTCCGGACGCTGACGAGCGCTGCCCCGTCCGTGTCGGCGAGGATCTCCTTCGCCTCGGTGATGTCGACGATGACCTCCGGGCGGACGGGGATCGAGACGCCGAACGACGAGACAGGGGAGGGCTCCCGCAATGTCGTCTCGAGCTCGTTCCCCGCCTGCACCCAGTGGTCGAACCCGCCGTCGAGGATGCGGATGTCCTCGACGCCGGCGTACGTCAGGATGAGCGCCGCGCGCGTCGCGGCGATCTGGCCGGCGCGACGACCCGGCCACTTCTCGTTCGCGCGGCCTTCGGTGTCCCGCCCGTAGAGGACGACCGTCGTGTCGTGGGTGATGCCGAGGCGCTGCATCGCCTCCTCGAGCTCGGCGGGCGTGCGGCGGTTCCAGTCGACGGGGTTCTCGAGCCAGTTCGTGTCGAGGTAGAGCGCGCCGGGAAGGTGACTCTCCTCGTACTCCTGGGGAACGCCGAAGTTGACGTGGAAGAGGAGGACACGGTCGCCGGGCGGCGCCTCCGGACGCTCGCCGTCGAGGACGGCACGGAGCCAGTCGACATGGACGAGGCGCTCGTACTGCGGAAGCCGCTCGAGGGGGAGGGTCTCGTCCGCGAGCCACGCGTCCCAGTCCTCGTAGATCCGGACGCTTGGGTAGCCGAGCGCCGTGAGCCGCGCAGCGAGCGCAGGGGCGTCGTCGCCGTAGAGCACGACCTCGCGATCGGTGGTGACACCTTTCGTCACGAGCACGTCGCCGAGGTCGGCGTCGTCGAGGAGCCGTTCCCACTCGCCGGGGAACGCGACCGCGCCGGGAATGTGGCCCCCGCGGGCGGCGCTGTCAGAGCGCCAGCCGTTGAACAGGTGGAGTGGCCGGGTGTCGACGATCGCGAGTGTGGTGCCGTCCAAACGCCCGCGGAGCTCCTCGGTCATGCACGTCTCCTTTCTCACTTCACTTCGGGAAGATTCGAAACTATTCAAAATGAAGTAAGAAGTCAAGCACAACCGTGCGGTCTCGCCGAGACGCGACGCGCAGTAGCCTCTCGCGCGTGACGCTCTGGCCGGGAGCTCCGTACGAGTACACGGCAGTCGCGGGCGACTTCGTGTTCGCTGCAGGCGCGTGCCCGCTCGACGAGGACGGAATGGTCGTCGACACTGGTGATCTCGAGGCTCAGTCAGCGGTGGCGATCGACAACCTGCGCGCGGCGTTCGACCAGAACGGCGCAGACCTCGGCGACATCGTGAAGGCGACGATCTACGTCGTCGCCAGGGAGCGGGCCGATCTCGTGCGGGCGTGGAACGTCATGTCGCCGCATCTCGACCGCGCACCGACGACCCTGCTCGGCGTGTCGTTCCTCGGGTATCCCGACCAGCTCGTCGAGATCGAGGCGATCGCGGTCGTGCAGAAGCCCGATGCCGCCTAGCGGACGCGGAGTGACTTGGAGGTCGCGGCGGTCGCGCCGCTCCGGTTCCCGGCCCACACGCGGCACGCGATCGTGTGGCCGCGGTCGGAGCGCGTCAGCACACGGGTGCTGCCGACGGCGTGTGTGAGCACCCTCGTGCCTCGGACCCAGCGGTAGGAGAACACGATCGGGCTTAGCCCCGACCACGTGCCGTGCCGGCAGGTGAGCGTGCTCCCGACCTCGGCCGTGCCGCGGAGGCTCGGCGGGCGGACGTTGCGCGGCGCACCGGCACCGAGTCCCTTGCACGCCGATCCGCACGCGGTCAGCACGAACGGTCGGATGAGGGTTGCCATGCCGATCGCCCCGTCGGCGTTCAGGTGCAGATCGTCGGAGTTGAACCAGTCCTTCCCGCGGCTTGCCGCCTCCCAGTCCGCCACCCGGAGTTCGGACCACCGCGGCGCCTGCGCCTCGATCGTCTGGTTGATCCGACGGTAGTCGTCCGTTTGCTCACGCAGTGTGAGCCAGATCACGTGCCCGACGCCGCGGTCGACGAGCGCGTTCACGACCTGGGCCATGTCGGTCTCGTAGTTGTTCTCGGGGTCGTTGTAGCCGACGGCGACGACGACGATGTTGCCGAGCTCGGCGAGCGTCGAGTCCTTGACGATGCTCAGCACCGACGGCGGGCGCGCACCCATGTAGGCGCAGCCGATGGGAACGAGCTTCCGGCATGGCGCGAGCTCGAGGCGGAGGTCGATGCCCTCCCCGAGGATCGCCCGCGCGTCAGGCACGTAGTTGAGCGAGTCGGCGATCGAGTCGCCGAACATCGTCACGCGAGGCCCCGTTGCGGGCGCTGTCCCACCGCCGTGCGCTGCGGATGAGGGGGCGGCGACTGAGAGCAGCACCGCGACGACAGCGAGACCCGACCTCATCGCGGGCACGGTAGCTCGGCGGCGCTCTACCAGCCGCCGGGCGCGGCGACGTAGACCGCGACGCCGAGCCCAGGAAGCTTGTCGGCGACGAGGTCACCGAGCGGCCTCACGATCCGGCCGTCGCGGAACACGCGCAGCGGGCGACCGCCGAGCCCGGGCACCGAGAACGACGCCGTCGCCTCGGACGTCGAGGTGTTCACGGCGATGACGTAGGTCGCGCCGTTGTAGCGCCGGGCGGCGACGCGGACGGAGCCCTCGACCGACCAGGTCGCCTTCGCGGCGGGGGAGAGGAGCGCGGGCGCGAGCGCGAGGATCTCACGGTTCGTCAGGCGTACCTCGTTGCGGATCGTCTCCTCCCACCAGTCGGGGAAGTAGCCGATGCCCTTCGCGCCGCCGGCGATCGCGAGCCACGTCTCGGCGCGAACGACGGCGGGAGTGGGGTCCTGGTTCTGGCGGCAGTGCTCCATCGGGCCCGCCTCGATCCACTGGAACGTCGGCTTGCCGCGCGCGAGCGAGACGATCTCGCGCTGCATCCAGTACACGTTGTCGATCTGCGTGAGGTCGCAGCGGCCCTCGACCGGGTACGTGTCGAAGCCGATCACGTCCGCGCGTGCGAAGAACTCGTTGTAGATCGCGCGTCCGCTCTGATGCGGAGCTGCACGCTGCGAGAAGTGGTCGGTGACGGTGAGGAAGGTGACGCGGCCCTCCCCTTGCGGACGGGCAAGGTTCGCCGGGACGCGGACGGTCATGTCCGCCTCGTCCGGCAGGTGCCAGCCGACGAGTCCCGGGCCGGAAACGCCCGGTGTGCTCGCGTCGACCGTGGACATCGCCTTGCCTGCGAGGCGGTTGAACTGCTCGGCGGGATTCGAGCAGGCGACGCCGAGGAAGAGGTTGATGCCGGCACCGAGCGACGTCGGGTAGTACGTCGGGCACTGGCGCCAGACCATGCGCGGGAACACGGCGACGCCGTTCACGCGCATCGGTGCCGAACTCTCGACTGTCGGCGTGCCCGGTGGAAGGGGACTCGAGCCCGGAGGGGTCGTCGGCTGCGTCGGCGTGACGCCCGGCGGCGGCTGCGTAGGCGGGAGGATGAAGGGCGAGCCACCGCCGTCGGAGCCTCCTGCCTGGGCGGCTGTAGGCACGGCGGTCGCGGCGGTGGAGCCAGGCCAGGGGTCGGTACGGAACGCGCCGCGCGTCTCGGCGGTCATGCCGCTTCGCCAGCGCGCGACGACGCGGAACTTGTACGAGGTCGCCGGCTCGAGGCCCGCGAGCGTCGTGCGCGATGTGAGCTCTCCGCGCGCGGACGTCGTCGGCGACCAGAGCCCGTACCGGTCGTCGACCCCGACCTCGAGCACGACCCGCGCAGCGTCCGGGACGCGCCACTTGACGACGGCGGAGAACGGGTACGTCTCGACCGAGACGACGTCCGGGACGGGGGTTCGAGTGGCGTTCGCGCCGCTCGACGCAAGCGCGCCGAACGCGCTCAGCGCAAGCAGGGAGAGAGCAGCCGAACGCCGCAGCATGGGTGGAACGTCGGCAGCCGCCTTCGGAGGTCGGCTCCCTCGATCGAGGGAGCCCTACGGTGGCTGGGTCTCGGCGACCGCGCGCCGCGCCTGGATCTCGTACGGGTTCGACCGGTAGCGCGTGCTCACGTGCTTCCACGACATGTGGAGCGCGCGGTGCTGGCCCTGCCAGATGTGGCAGAGCTCGTGGGTGAGGAGGTCGTCCGAGGGGTTCGGGTGCTTCAGGACGATCGTCCGCCAGAACGCGTAGCCGTGGTACCGGCGGAAACCGGGGATCCGGAAGAACCACGGCGCGACGCGGACGCGGACACGCTCGGTGAGCACGGGCTCGGGGTACCAGTCGAGCGTGTCGAGGCGGGCCTTCGCGCGTGCGAGCGCTGCGGCGACGTCGGCTTGGGTTTCAGGCACCCAGCGACGGAGTGAGCACCATGACGAGCGTTCCGTCCTGGGCCTGGAGCCAGCCGTACTCGTAGAGGCGCGGGCCAACTGTCCGGTTGATCACGGCCTGCTCGTCGGCCGCGATCTCGCCGACGCCGGGCGTGAGCGGTGCGGTGAGGGTCTGATCGAGCGGTTGGCTGAGCTCGCGGCGGACGTCGTTCTTCGTGAGGAAGATCGCGGTCGCCCCGTTGCCGTCCGCCCGCCTGGGAAGCAGTACGAGTGTCGACTCGACCCCGTCGAAGTACTGGAACGAGTAGAGAGCCAGCTCGAGTGCTTCACGCCGCAGGAGCTGCCCCCGTGCGTCGCTCGGCTTTTCGGTGATCGCGCAGTTCTTCCCGAGTCCGCAGAGCTCGTATTGGATTGTGTTCCGGGCGTCGTAGGTCGTGATGTCGCTCGCGTCGGCTCGTCCTCCCGTCGTATCGGGGCGCACGGCGATTGCACGCACCGGCCCGGGTGTGACGCCGTCCAACGTCCCGACCGGAGGGCCCTGGTACGTGACCGCGACGAGGGCATTTCCGCTCGGAAGGCGGTACTGGCCGCTCACGTGTTCGGCGATCTGCGCCGCGCGCTGGTCCACGGTTCCCGTGGGCTGCCAGGCCGACCATGCCGGAGCGGGGGCGGGGCTGCCGCGGTTGACGAGCACGAGCAGCGCTCCGACGCCGGCGCCGGCGACGATCGCGAGCGCGACGTAGAAGCCCGCGAAGCGGTTCCGGTACGCGATGCGGCGCGCGCGATCCGCACGCGACTCGGGCCGCGTGGCGACGCTCGCGCCGACGCCGTTCGCCGAGACCGGGTTCGCGTCGGCGGCGGCCTTGTCCATCACATCGTCGGCCACGAGCTCTCCTCGGACAGGTCCACGTCCGGAATGGTGATCTTCGACTCGTCGAGCAGGTTCAGAAGCTCGTCGCCGAAGAGCTCGCGGCGCGCGTTCAGCACGTCGGCGATGTGCTCGACCGCGTCGCGATTGTGGACGACGAGGTTGTAGGCGGCGACGTAGGCCTGACCGACGAGCTGGCCGACGATCGCACGCTTGTCCTTGTCGCCGAGCACCGCGCCGATCGGGTCCGTCTCGAACGGCCCGCCGCCGCCGGTGCGATTGACGATCTGAAGGCCGATCTTCTCGAAGCGCAGGAGGATGCGCTCGCGTGCTTCCTCGTCTGTCTCGTCCTCGCGCGGAGTGACGGCGAACGGCTCCGGCCCCATCGCGGAGGCGCCGACCATGTACGCGGCCTGGGCGGTCACGCTCATGACATCGCCGCCCACGCCGTTCGAGTTCTCGCCGTAGAACACGCGCTCGGCGGCCATCGCGCCGAGCGCCCAGACGAGCCGTGCGAACTCCTCGCTCCGGAAGCGACTGAAGCGCTCCTCCTTCTCGAGCGCCTGGTGGTGCCCGAGTGCGCCTCCGCGCATCCGGATGGAGAGCCGCGTTGACTCCGCGCCCTTCAGGTAGACGTGGCCGGCGGCGGC
>Ga0070670_100004860_pt1 | contig 11304 bp, 5 predicted proteins | sample KBSS63metaG_FD_64665 | JGI IMG/M metagenome (GOLD analysis project Ga0070670, IMG submission 64665) | Switchgrass rhizosphere microbial communities from Kellogg Biological Station, Michigan, USA - KBS S6-3 metaG | ecosystem: Host-associated > Plants > Roots > Rhizosphere > Soil ... | reverse complement strand
GATCCATCCTCGTTCGCGGGCGTGATCGCGTGCTCGGCGTCGTGCATGACTTCGACCCGCGAATGCGTGCGGCGATGGACTCGACGAACGCACAAATCGACAGCGTGCTGACACCGCCGCAGCGCGCGTCATTGGCGGAGTATCGTCGCGCGCATCCGCCGCTCTTGGATCGGAAGGTGATCCGGGAGAAGCAGTAGGGAAGCGTAGTGGACCTAACGCGGCAGCCGAAGGGTGAACGTGCTGCCTTCGCCGGGCGTGCTCGCGACCACGAGGTCCCCGCGCATGCCCTGCGCGAGATCGCGGCTGATGGCGAGCCCGAGTCCTACGCCCTCCTGCGTGCGTGTGAGGCGCGCGTCCACCTGAACGAACGGGTCGAAGATAGCCCTCAGCTTCTCCGGCGGAATCCCGCATCCCGTGTCGGACACGTTGATGGCCACCGAACCGCCTTCGTCCGCGCAGGCCACCTCGATCGTCCCCCCGTCGTCAGTGAACTTGATGGAGTTCGTGAGGAGGTTGAGAATGATCTGCTGTACCTTCTCACGGTCGGCGCGAAACGTCAGCGTCGGCGGGCAGGGAGGAATGTTCAGCTGGAGTCGCTTGGCGCGCGCCTGTGGCGCGACGAGCGCCTCGCAGGTCGCCAGCAGCTCGTCGGCTCCCACGTCCGTGATCTCGTAACGGACGTTCCCGGTCTCGAGGCGCGCGTAATTGAGCACGCCGTTGATCAGGCCGAGCAGGTGCCGCTGGCTGCGCTGAATGCGCTCGAGGTCCGCACACTGCTCCGGCGTTACCGGGCCGCGGATGCCGAGCTCGATGAGCTCGGCGTAGCCCCCGATCGCGTTGAGCGGCGTGCGAAGCTCGTGGCTCATCACCGCGAGAAACTCGCTCTTCGCCCGGTTCGCGGACTCCGCCACCGCTCGGGCCTCGTTGGCGGCGTCTCGCGCGGACTGCACCTCGGCGAGATAATCGCGGAGATCGTACTGGCGCCATCGCGCCCGCAGTGCGGTGCGCAGGACGGTCACCAGTGTGGCGACGCGCACCGGACGCTCCAGCAGCGTCACGTTGCCGCGCGCCGCCAGCGTCTCGACCCGCGCGGCGATGACGCGAGACAGCTCGCCCTCGGCCGTGAGCACCACAACGGGCAGGTCGGACCAGGCGGGCTGCTCACCTAACGCCGCAACGACCTGCTCCAGCGCCATCGCGCGAAGTGCCTCTTCCGACAAGAGCACCACCCCGACACCACGCCGGATCGCATCGCACAAGGCGCCGACCGTGTGATAGGGTACGGCGCGCACCGACCACTTCGAGAGCACGCGCTCGGCGAGCGGTCCGTCCTGGCCGCTCGGCGTGAGCACGGCGACTTCGTCGGAACGGTCACCGGACGATTGTACCCGGGGCGCCGACCGGCCCGACGGCGACGCCACGCGAACGCTCACGTCGGCTCGACTCGCGTGCCGAACCTCGGCATGCGTGACGCCGACGCGTCCGCCGTCTCGCTGTCCGAATCACCGGGCGTCGACATGAGCGGCGACCGGCCACCCTGGTACACCGGCGTTCCCGTCAGCACGCCCTGGAACGCCTCGAGCGGTTCGCCAACCCGGAAGCCTCCGGGCTCCAGGCGGTACTCCCGGATGGTCCGCTCGTGCGCGCCCGTGCGCTTCTTGACCACCGAAACTGCCTGCCTGACCGCTCCGGCGTGCTCGAAGTAGCGCAGCAGGATGACCGTATCCGCGAGATAGCTGACCTCCGCGGCTTCCTCCACTGGTGCACCGAAGATGCCGCGCTGCACGAGTGTCATGAGCACCGTCACGCCGCGACCGGCCAGGTAGCTCAGCAGCTCGTGCACCTGAACGGCCAGCAGTCGTTCGTTAGGCATGGCCTGCAGGTAGCCGTTGAGCGAATCGATCACGACCAGCGACGCGCCGCCCTCCTCCACGGCCTGCATCACTACCGTCGAAAACTCGCCCGGTGACATCTCGGTCGGCTCGATCTGCCGCAGCTCCAGCCGGCCGCCGATTCGGTCGGCTTCTGGTGAGTCCGGCCAGAGCCCACGCGCGCGCGCCGCGGCCGTGGCAATGCGCTCGTCGAACATGAACACCACGGCCCGCTCGCCTCGCGCCGTCGCCGATCGCGCAAACTGCATTGCGAGCACGGACTTCCCCGTTCCCGCCGCTCCCGTGACCAGCGCGCCCGTGCCGCGAGCCAGCCCCCCGCCGAGCAGCGTGTCCAGCTCACGTGAGCCGCTCACCACCGGCGGCGTGTCGGGTAATTCCGCCGACACCGGGTAGCTGATCCGCGGGTACACCTCCAGGCCCCCTGTCCGGATACGAAAGTCATGAAACCCGCCCATGAACTGCGCCCCGCGCAGCTTCTTGATCTGCATCCTCCGGCGCTCGGCGCCATAGTCCATGGCAAGGTGCTCGAGCGCGACCACGCCATGCGCGAGGCTCTGCAGCTGGAGATCCCCTTCAGGCCCGGAACGGTCGTCGAGGATGAGCACCGTGCAATCACGCCCAACGAAGAACTGTTTGAGGGCCAAAACCTGCCGGCGAAAACGCAGCGGATCGCGCGCGAGCATCCGCATCTCGGACAGGGAGTCGAACACGACCCGTGACGGGTTATGCCGCCCAACAGCCTCGAGTACCGCGCCGACCGTCTGCTGCAGTTCGACTTCGGCTGGGTGGAAAAGCGTATACGCCTCGTCCGCGTCTTCCGCGCTGGCAGCCAGCTCGAAGATTTGGATCCCCTCGAGCGACCAGCCATGCGACTCGGCGGAGGCGCGAAGCTCGTCCGCCGTCTCCGAGAGCGTGACGTACAGGCAACGTTCGCCGCGCGCTCGCCCGGCGAGAAGGAACTGAACGGCGAGCGTCGTCTTCCCGCTCCCGGGTTCGCCGTCGATCAGGTGGAGACGGTGGGCCGGGAGCCCGCCGCCAAGAACTGCGTCCAGACCGGGAATTCCGGTTGCAACGCGCGCCGAGCCGGCTGCGGAAGAACGGCCTGTGTTGTCTGGCACGCGTGAACCACCAGTGGAGGTTTGAGCAGCGACCCATCAGGCGAACAGCCGAGGCGGCACGTGCCGCCCTCACCACGACAAGTTGCGTGCCGCCTCGAAGCTAGGTAAGTCGGGAGGAGCGGGTCCGGTCATTCAGCGCGCAACGCAACCAGCGGATCGACCTGCATCGCCGCTCGCGCAGGGAGCCAGCACGCCAGCGCAGCGACCGCCAGCAGCGACAGCGACGCCGCTGCCATCGTCGCTGGGTCCGTCGGGCTCACCCCATAGAGCTCGGCACCCAACAGCCGCGTTGTTGCCGCCGAGGCGGCGAGTCCCGCGGCGACACCGGTGCTCGAGAGCGCGAGCCCGCTTCGCAGCACCAGGAACCCGACATCGCTGATCCGAGCGCCAAGCGCGAGCCGGATGCCGATCTCCGCGGTCCGCTGCCGAACGAGGGCGGCGATCACCCCGTACACACCAACCGCCGTGAGGATGAGCGCGACAGCGGCGAACACGCCGAGGACGAGGGCCTGGAACCTCGGGCGCGCCAGTAAAGTCGTTAGGTGCTGCCGGATGGTGCCCACCCCAGTCACGAGCACACTGGGCTCGATCTCGCGCACGATGCGAGCGACGTCCCGTGCCGCCAGGGACCCGCCCGCGCTCCCGCGCGCGACCACGAACGACAGCGGCGGCTTGTCGGTCTGCTGCGCCCACGCGACGTAGACGACCGGCCGGGGATGCGTGAGCTCGCGATAGCGCACGTCATCGACCACGCCGACCACGGTCGTCCACGGGCCCGGCGCGTCCGCATGCCCGAACTTGAACCGCTTGCCGATCGGGTCCTGGCCCGGCCAGGCACGCTCGGCGAGCGATCGGCCGACGACGGCCACCAGTCCAGTCCCCTCGCGATCCGTCGTCGCGATGCCTCGGCCCTGGCGGATCGGGATGCCCATTGTCGCGAAGTAGCTCGGAAGCACCGGCTGGAAGTCGAGCGCAGGGTTGGCGGCGGCGTCTCGAGCAGTCTGACCTTCAGCGGTGAAAAACGCGTCCCACCCGTTTCGACCCGAGAACGGCGGAATGAGCACGACCGTGGCCGATGACATTCCGGGCATGCTCGCGAAGCGCTCGGTAACCGCGGCGTAGAACGCGTCGAGCCGCGGCCGACTCTCGACGATCGACTGCGGCAACGACAGTTCTACGGTACTCAGCTCATCGCTCGCAAATCCCATGTCGAGATGCTGGAGCAGCACCAGCGTGCGACCAAGCAGACCGGCGCCGACGAGCACGACGATCGCGAGCGCGACCTGGGCGACCACCAGAACACTGCGTGCGCGCCGCGCAGCCACGTCAGTCGCGCCGGTCCTCGCGCCTGATCGGAGCGCGCGGTGAAGGTCGCGTTGCCGCGACACGGCGATGGCCGGCCACAGGCTGAACGCGAGCGCGCTCGCCACGACCATTGCAGCCGTCGCGACGAGCACGGCGACGTCCATGCGGATCGCATCAGTACGCGGCAACTCAGCTGGTGCGAGCGCCACGACCACCCGGAGTAACGAGGCTGCAAGCACGAGGCCCGCAACGCCGCCTAACGTCGATAGCACCAGCGCTTCCGTGGCAACGAGTCGCGCGATCCGCCAGCCGCCCGCACCGATCGCCGCGCGAACTGCGAGCTCACGCCGGCGCGCAAGCCCTCGCACGAGAAAGAGGTTCGCCACGTTCACGTTCGCGAGCCCAAGCAGCAGCGCGACGGCACCGGTGAGCGCCAGCAGCGCGGGCTTCACGTCGCCGACGATGAGCGACTCGATGGGTCGCACCGACGCGCGAACGTCGCGAGGCTCACCCGGTAGATACGCTTTCCGGGCGAGGTATCCCGCGAGCTCCGCGCGCACCTGCTCCGCCGACACGCCAGCGCGCATCCGCCCAACGAGATTGTACGGCCACTGTCCTTCGTTCGAGGCAGCGCCCGGGATGACCGTGAGGGTCGGGACCCAGACCTCCGCTTTTCCCGGAAAGGCGAACCCGCGCGGCATCACGCCGACGATTCGGAATGCGTTGCCGCGGCCGGCTCCGTGAATCACGCGGCCGATCACCGTCGAATCGCCACCGAACGCGCGACGCCACAGCGAGTGGCTGATGACGATCGCGTCGCCGCCAGCGACGTCATCGCTCTCGATCAGTGTGCGGCCGAGTGCCGCCCGCATGCCTAACGTGGTGAAGAAGTTGCCGGATACGACCGCGGTGTTCGGCGACAGGACGCGATCGCCGTCGCGCAGGGCCGCGGGCCACGCGCCGTCGTACTGGGCACCCGCCACGGCCTCGAGCGTCCGCGTTTGGGCCGCATAGCTTCGAAGGTCGCCAACGGGAAACGGCACCAGTGTCTCGTTGCCGACGAGCTGCTCCTTGCGCAGCACCACCACGCGGTCCTGCTGGTGGATCGGCAGTGGGCTCAACAGCACGCCGTTGACGACCCCGAACATTGCCGCCGCGGCACCGATTCCGACCCCCAGCGTGACGACCACCGATGCCGCGAACGTCGCGTTTCTGCGAAGTACGCGAAGCGCGAACGTCAAATCAACTATCAGCGTGTCCATGCTGTCCGAGCGCGGGACGTAAGACTGGATAGGCCGTCGGTGAGCCCTAAGTTTCATATCACGTTCGCGTTCCACCAGACGACCCGATACCATGCCTTCCGACACCGCTCCGTCCGCCGCACGAAAGGACTTCATTAGAGAGATGGTTGCCGAGGACGTTGCGTCCAACCGCTTCGGCCGCCCGGTAGCGACCCGGTTCCCGCCGGAACCCAATGGGTTCCCGCACATCGGGCACGTGAAGTCCGTGTGCCTCAACTTCGGGATCGCACGGGAGTTCGCCGGGCGCTGCAACCTGCGGTTCGACGACACCAACCCGTTCACCGAAGACATCAAGTACGTCGAGGCCATCAAGCGCGACGTGGAATGGCTCGGTTTCACGTGGGACGCCGAGCTCTACGCGAGCGACTACTTCGAGAAGCTGTACGAGATCGCCGAAGACCTCGTGAAGCGCGGGAAGGCCTACGTCGATTCGCAGACCGAGGAAGAGATCCGCGTGAACCGCGGGACGGTCACCACGCCCGGAATCCCCGGGCCGTATCGCGACCGTACGCCCGACGAGAACCTCGACCTCCTCCGCCGGATGAAGGCCGGAGAGTTCCCCGACGGCGCCCATGTGCTGCGAGCCAGGATCGACCTCGCACATCCCAACATGATCATGCGCGACCCGCTCCTGCTGCGGATCCGGCATGCCGCCCATTACCGCCGCGGCAGCGCGTGGTGTCTGTACCCATTGTACGATTTCGCGCACGGCCTGTCCGATGCGATCGAGGGGATCACGCACTCGCTCTGCACCCTCGAGTTCAAGGACAACCGCGACATCTACGACTGGCTCGTGCGCGAGGCAGGGTTCGAGCGTCCACCAGAGCAGACCGAGTTCGCCCGTCTCGAGCTGGACTACACCGTCCTCAGCAAGCGGAAGCTGCTCAAGCTCGTCAACGAGGGGCGCGTCAGCGGCTGGGACGATCCCCGCATGCCGACCATAAGCGGAATGCGTCGTCGAGGTGTCACACCAGAGGGTCTGCGCAACTTCGCCGAGGCGATCGGCGTCGCGCGAAAGCCCGCGCGGACGGAGCTCGCGACGTTCGAGCATTACATCCGCGACGACCTGAACATGCGCGTTCCGCGCGTCATGGCCGTGGTGAACCCGCTGAAGGTGGTGCTGACGAATTACCCCGAGGATCAGGTCGACGAGCTGGACGCATCGTACTACCCGCACGACGTCCCGCTCACGGGGTCGCGTAAGGTGCCGTTCTCGCGGGAGCTGTGGATCGAGCGGGATGACTTCATGGAAAACCCGCCAAAGAAATTCTTTCGGCTCGCTCCTGGCAGGGAAGTTCGATTGCGGTACGGGTACTTCATCACGTGCACCGACGTAATCAAGGACGCCTCGGGCAACGTGGTCGAGCTCCGCTGTACGTACGACCCGGCCACACGGGGCGGGGACGCCCCGGACGGCCGCAAGGTGCAGGGAACGATTCATTGGGTGTCGGCGCGGCACGCCCTCGATGCCGAGGTGCGACTCTACGACAAGCTGTTCACGGTGCCCGACCCGGACGCGGTCGACGAGGGTCAGGAGTTCACTGGTACGCTCAACCCGGACTCGCTGGTTGTTGTCCCGGGTGCTAAGATCGAACCGAGTGTCGCGAAGGACCCGATCGGGACGCGGTACCAATTCGAGCGCACGGGGTACTTCATCAGCGACACGGTGGATTCGAGGCCGGATCACCTCGTCTTCAACCGAACCGTGACGCTCAGAGACAGCTGGGCGAAGGTGAAGGGCGGAGGCGCGGGCGCGGCACAGTCGGTCGGCCGATGAGTGCGAGTACATTGACCGCTGCTTCGGTGGGGCTCGCATGTCGCTCTGGAGTTGTAACCGTGCGAGGGTCGCCACTCTCGCGTTAGGGAGTGTCACCGCGCTCGCGTCGGGCGAGCGCGTCACGGCGCAGGTCGTGCGTGGCGTGGTGACCGAGAAGACCACCAACGCCCCGCTCGACGGCGTAGTGCTGACCGTGCTCGACCCCCGCGACTCGGTCGTCGTTCAGGTCCTGAGCAACGACGGCGGTGGCTTCGAGATCCGCCTGCCATCCATCGGCATGTACACGATCGATGTCAAGCGGATTGGCGTAAGGCGCGTTAGGCTCACGCCGTTCGCGGTCGGGGAAGGCGAGACGAAGCGGCTCGATATCTCGCTCGAGCCGGTGCCGGCCGTCCTGAGCTCGGTGAACATCACTGGCCGCACGTCGTGTGTCCGGAACCCCCAAACGAACGCCAAGACCGCCGCGCTGTGGGAGGACGCGCGGGCCGCGCTCACGGCGGCGGTCATCACGCGGAGCCTAACGGTTGGCGATGATTCCGTCATGCTCTTCCAGCGCAAGCTCGACGTCGACTCGTGGAAGGTGCTGTCCGAGAACCGCCAGAAGGTCTCCGCATCGATCGACCACCCGTTCAAGAGCCTCCCGGCCGAGGTGCTGTCCGTCGGCGGGTACGTGACCGTGAACCAGGACGGTTCGACCGACTATTACGCCCCCGACGCCGACGTCCTCCTGTCGGACACGTTCCTGGCCGACCATTGCTTCAAGATCCAGCCGGGCACCTTCGAGCACACCGGATACGTGGGACTCGCGTTCCAGCCGGTGAAAGAGCGCAAGAAACCGGACATCAAGGGCGTGCTGTGGATGGACGCCAGGACGAGCGAGCTGCGCACGCTGGAGTTCACGTACAACTGGCTGCCTAACGAGCTCCGCCCCGCCGACTTCGGCGGCACGGTCTCGTTCTTCCGGCTGCCGGGCGGCCGCTGGATCGTCCGCAGCTGGCGCATCCGCATGCCCGAATTCGGCTACCAACGAGCCGGCTTCCTGAATCGAAGCGCCTCGCCGGTCCTGGTCCGCATCGCCGAAGAGGGAGGAGCGGTCCCGCTCAACTCCCTGCTCCACCAGGCGGGCAACGTACAAGGCACCGTCGTCCTGGACACCGTTTCGAATCGGCCGATCGCGGGCATCACCGTTGCGCTCGATGGGACCGAAGACTCCACACGGACGGCGGCTGACGGCACGTTCGAGCTGTCGTTCATCCCCCCGGGGTCCTATACCATCGTCCTGCGCCACCCGGCGCTCGATTCGCTCGGCATCCAGCACCTGGTGAGGACGGTGGAAGTCGAAGCCGGAAAGGTCCAAACGATGAAGATCATCTTCCCGTCGAACGACGAGCTCGCCGCGCGAATGTGCAACGGCGCGCAGGTCGATTTCAAACACCGTTCGATCATCCGGTTCATCGTCCTGGACCAGGCCGGGCAGCCGTTGCGCAAGACGCCCGCCGTGTTCTGGCGCATCCCCCTCAACGGCGAGGGAAAGCCCGTGCTCGACAGCGCGACCTCCTATGACGTCACGCTCGACGCAACGGGCGGTTTCCTCGGCTGCGGGCTGGGTGAAGACGAGATCGTGCGCATCGAGGGCCTGCCCGAAGCCAACAACACCAACCCGCCGTGGGCGGAAAATCTGCGTACGCGTTCAGGGGCGATCGGCTGGCACGTCGTCAAGATCGGGAAAAAGCGTTAGGCAGCGAGCGTCTCACTCGTTCCTGAGGGCGACGTTCGGATCGACTCGCGCCGCGCGCGCCGCGGGGATCGCGCTCGCGAGCAGCGCTGCGGCGAGGAGCACGAGCGCCACCGTGCCGTAGACGACAGGATCCTTCGGTGAGACGGAGAACAGCAGCGGGCCAACCCACCTGCTCGCCGACCATGCCGCCGCGCCACCGACGACGATCCCGATCACCGCGAACCGAAGCCCCTGTCCAAGCACGAGCCTCATGACGTCGGCAGCGCCCGCCCCCAGAGCGATGCGCACGCCGATCTCCTGCGTTCGCTGCGCGACACCGTACGCGATCACGCTGTACAGACCAATGGCCGCGAGCACGAGGGCGAGCGCGCCGAACACGAGAAACATCGTGGCGCCGATCTGCCACGAGCGCTGGCGCGGATCGATGATCTCGCGCATCGGTATCACGGACACGTACGACGCGCCGGGCATGACCTTCTGCAGCGCACGTCGCACCGTTTCCGCGCGTGCACCGGCGTCGCCGCGCGTGCGTACGAACACGTTCGCTTCGTTCGGACGCATCTGATCGCTCGGCAGGTAGTACTGCAGCTTCTGGCTCTCCGTCAGGCTGTTCTGATGAATGTTCTCGGCAACACCGACCACGATCCGGCATGGGTCGGCGGGACGGTCAATCTTGATGCACTGACCGATGGCATCCTTCCCGGGCCACACGGCCTCCGCCATACCCTGACTCACGACCGCGACGAGCGCACCGTCGGCGCGATCGGCGTCCGTGAAAGGCCGTCCCCTCAGGATTCGCGTGCCCACCGTGGTGAAGTAGTCGGCGGACGCCATCTGGACGGTGAAGCGTCCGAGCCGACGGAGCGAGTCGACACCGGGGACGATGAAGCCGAGTGCTTCGGTGCTCCAGAAGGGGACGCTGATGCCCCGAGCCGCGGACTGCACTTCGGGAATGGACCGCGCGGCATCGACGAGGCGTCGCGCGAGCTCCGCCCGCTGATCGATCGAGAGTCGCAGACCTCGCAGGTTGAGCTCCACGTAGAGCACGGGGTCGACGTCGTACCCGAGCCGCATGGAGCGCACGTTATGCAGGCTTCGGACGAACAACCCGGCACCGACGAGGAGCAGTACCGACATCGCGCTCTGCAGCACGAGCAGCATCGTGCGTGTACGCGAGCGCTGATACGTCCCGTCGCGGGCGCCCGTCTTGAGGGCTGGCGCGAGCGCGGCACGTCCGGCCTGCAGCGATGGGACGAGCCCCGTCAGGAGCCCGGCGGCGAGCGCCGCCGCTCCGGCAAACACGAGCGTCCGCACGTCCCGCACGACGCCGGCCGTCGCGACATCGGTCAGGAACAGCGATCGCAGGATCGCGCCTCCCCACTGGGCGGCCGCGACGCCGGCCACTCCGCCTAACGTACCGAGGAGCAGGCTTTCGGTGAGGAGCTGGGCGAAGAGGCGGCGTCGGCTGGCGCCGAGCGCGAGACGCAGCGCGATCTCTCGACGGCGGAACAGCGCTCGCGCCAGCAGCAGGTTGGCGACGTTCGCGCAGGCGATGAGCAGAACGATGGTGGCGACGCCCGCGATCCAGAGAGCGAGTCGCGCGACAGGAGTGGCGTTAGGCCCACGCTCGAACACCACCGGCCCGGCCACGGCGCGTGGGCGGGCGACTTCGACCGGCGTGGTGTTGGAGCTGATCGCCCGCTCCGCCTCCCAGCTCAGACGGTAGGCGTTCGTGAGGTCGGCGTTCGTCGCCTCGAGGCTGACGTTAGGCTTGCGACGCACGAGGACTGAAAGCCAGCCCCAGTGGTACGTGTTGTAGTAGTCGATGCTGCCGCGCGCCGAGGACACGCCGTAGCCGTACAGTGTGGCCGGAATGAACGCTGCCGGCACGCCGTCGTCCGGAATGCCCACCAAGCCGGGTGCCGCCACCCCGATGATGGTGCACAGCGCCGGGCCAATCTGCAGGGACTTCCCAAGCACGTCAGGCGAACCGCCATATCGTGCCTGCCAGAAGGCGTAGCTCAGCACCACGACCGGAGAACCTGCCGGGATACTGTCCTCAATCGCGGTGAAATACCGGCCGAGCGCGGGTTTGGCGTCGAAGAAGCTCCAGAAGCTCGCGCTCACGATGCCGATCGGCACCTCCTTCGCGTCCTCGCCGACGCCGACCGCG
>Ga0070670_100004859_pt1 | contig 11304 bp, 8 predicted proteins | sample KBSS63metaG_FD_64665 | JGI IMG/M metagenome (GOLD analysis project Ga0070670, IMG submission 64665) | Switchgrass rhizosphere microbial communities from Kellogg Biological Station, Michigan, USA - KBS S6-3 metaG | ecosystem: Host-associated > Plants > Roots > Rhizosphere > Soil ... | reverse complement strand
GACCGGTTCGCGCTGCCGCCACCATCGGCAATCCATGCGAGCAACGTTCTTGGAGTAATGAGTCCGAGCATCTGCGAGCTGCCGTCGGCGACAGCCACGGCCTCCGCGCCGGTGCGTGTCAGCATCCGCGCCGCGTCGGCCAGGCTCTGATCGACTCCGCAGGTCTGCAGCGGACCGGCGACGTCGTGCAGGAACATCCGATGCGGGTCGAGCCGTTCGTCGGTCCGCTTGAAATCAGTCACCACGGAATCCAGCGCGGAAACGAACTGGCGCGCGTACGGATACTTCGTCAACAGCTCGCCGAAATCTCCCGCGGGAAGTCCGTAGACGACGACGTCGCTGGTGGAGCGGGCCGTAAAGAGAACCGACGGTGCGCCGTTGAACTGCTCGACGCCGAGCAGGTCACCCGCACCGCGGACGTCCCGCAACTCGGCCTCGCCGCGCCGCTCGTCCCACAGCGAGACTGTGCCCTGCTGGATGACGAACACATATCCCTTGTGGGGCTCCCCCTGCCACAGGATGAATTCATTGGCTTCGTAGAACCGGACCCGACCGTTTTCCGCGAGCCCGACGAGGTCGGCGTCGTCCACGGCATTGAACGGCGGATGCTGTTTGAGAAAATCTGCGACACGGTAGCGGATGGTGGACGTTTCCATGCGTAAGCCAGCATATCGTGCGAGATCGTGCGGCATCAGAACTGAGGAGACAAACGACAGTCTCGTCGCCTCCGCAGATTTAGCGGACAGAAACGTCGGAATGGACGAGAGCCTGCTTCTCAGCGAGTGGTATCGCGCCCCGGGGGCTGGGTATACTACTGGGGCTTCAGGGCTTCCGGGCTCGGGGAAACATGGAACTGCGACCGCTGTTCCGATCCACGACGTCTCTGTTCTCCTACTGAAGACCACCACTGTTCCACTGCGGGCTTTCTCAAATGGATTCGGACAGGCCGTATCTCAGCATCGTCATCGCCTCCCGCAACGACGGATATGCCAACGGCATGCTTCACCGCATCCAGGTCTGCGTCAATTCGATCTTCGAGCAGCTCGAACAATTCGAGCACCCCTCCGAGCTGATCCTGGTCGACTGGAATCCTCCAGCCGAGCGCGGATTGTGGGACGCCCTTCAACGGCCGAAGTCCGTGCGGCGATGCACCTTCCGTCTCATCACCGTTCCACCGAAGCTGCACGCCACGCTGCCGTTCGCGGACCGTCTCCCGATCCTGATTCATCGCGCGCGCAACGTGGGCATCCGGCGGGCGCGCGGGGAGTTCATCCTGCCGACCTCTCCTGACATCCTCCTCTCGGACGAGCTCGCGGAATGGTTCGGCAAGAGGCAGATGGATTCCGGGCACATGTATCGTCTGGCGCGGCACGACGTGCCGGTGAAAGCCCTCGAGTACGACTCGCGCGAGCAACGCTTGATCTACTGTCGCGAACATGTGTATCACGTGAACGATCGTGCGTCCTCGTACCGTCAGAGCAAGGGGCTGCCGGACCTCTTCACCAACGCGGCGGGCGACTTCACTGTTCTCTCACGCGACATGTATTTCAGGCTGCGCGGGATTCCCGAGGAACGCGAGTTCCATTCGATGCACTTCGACAGCGTGTTCTGCTTCATGGCACACGCAGCCGGCGCAATGGAGGTCGAGCTTACAGATCCGTTGCGCATCTACCACGTCGATCACGGCGCACCGTCGTGGCGGCCTCGCGCCAGCTTGCTCGAACGATCGGTCACGAGAGTGCTGCCGAGGGGACGTGTGTCGGACCGCGTGGTCAGCCTGTCGCGGCGGATCGCGCCTCCGCAGAGTACGATGGATCGCCACGGCGTGCCCCATCTGGATTGTTCGACCAGGGCCGGCAAGGAGCAATACGAGGCGCTGATTCGCCGCCTGGTGAAACCGAACGCGTTCCGCTACAACGAGACCGACTGGGGCCTCGGGCGGTACTCGCTCGAAGAGCGGGTCCTTGGACCGGCGCCCGCTAAATCCTGACCTTGCCAGAAACGAACGCGTGGTTCTTGATGCGCTGCAGGGCGACCAGCGGAGGTGTCGCGCGGTGGTCGTATTCGAGCCTCACATGATTCGCTCCGCGACGCTCTTGCGGGGCGTCGCCAAGACCCCAGCTCTCCGGGTTCTCGTACAAGATCTGCTTGTACCGATCGACGCCCCCGGGCGCGGGGTCCGCAGGCAATTGGGAGGCACTTCGTTGTGCTGCGAACCTGCCTTCCCCAAGGTGAAAGACGACCATACGGGTATCCACCAGCGCCATGCCATGCGCGGCGGCGTGATAACAGAAGTTGGCGTCCACGTGAATCCTGGCCACGCGAAACACTTCGTTGAATCCGCGCAGCGCGCAGAAGCTGAAGCGATCGAGCAGCAGAAAGTCACCGGAAGCGTCGGTCAGAAAAGGTGGCTTCAAAACATTGACCGTCGCCCAGTTGCGTGGGTCGGATAGCGCCGACTCGTTGACGTTCGTTCGATCCAGGTGCAATTGCAAATCGACACGGGTTGCCCGATAGACCGTCATCGGACGGAGCATGCGGCGGCCGATCAGGTTACCGATGTCGCCGCTGAGGTAAGTGTCGGTGCTTGTAGTCAGGATGTAGCTTCCAGCGGCACGCCTGATGCCGACGTTCTTCGCAATGAACTCATGAAGCTCGAGTTGCGGGTTCTGGCTGAAGTCCGCGTGATAGCGTTCGTCCACCTCGTAGGTGGTCAACCGCGGCGCGATCTCGGGAAGCTCGGCTCGCAGCAGATCGCCAAGAAGCTCCCGGCCGGGCACGGGCCGCCACTCGACGAACACGAGCTCGTAGTCGACTCCAGCGGCCTCGAGCAGCCGGTGGTTGTACGACGTCGCAGCGAATAGGCGTTCGTTGAAGTCGCCGCCGATATCGCCGTTGCACCCCGTCAGAATGATGGAAAGGTAGGGAAAGGAAGGGTAATCGTGCGTGCGCCGACGCCCGACCTCGCTCGCCCGGCGTGGGACCGATTCCATGAGTTGTTCACGATGGTGTGTCGCGATCCACAGCCGCTTTGCACGAGCCTCGAGTTCGATCTGCCAGCCGTCCGAGAACCCTTGCGGCAGACTCCTGGCGATGTCGAGCACCTCGAGTTGTCGCGCCGAGCATGATGCCAGCCGTTGCAGATGCGCGGCGGCTTCCAGGTGGTCCCCACGCTCTCCTCGAGTGACCAGCAGTCTGCAGTACTGAAACACATACTCCGCGAAGCCTGGATCGAGCCGCACGGCCTCGCCCGCGTACTCGATGTCGGTACGCTCCCCGACGATCTCGGCGGCGTACTTCGATCGGTAGTGACTGAGTGAGGCGAGGATGACCGCGATCAACCCTTCGATGCGAGGGTTCGAAGTACCCAGGGATTGCGTCACGTCATCGAAGTAGCGCCGGTAGTTGAAGAGCAAAGGGAAAAAGTCCCACGGCAACACGTCGTCGAGCAGATCGATGTGCCACTGAGCCGTAGACTTTCTCAAGGTGTCGTCCAGGAGCACGACTCCCTGACGGACCTGCGCGGGGTCTCCGAAATGCACCAGCGCTCGAATGAGATTGAAGCGTGGAACGAGCGCCCACGGAAATCGTGTGATTGCGCGCTCCAGTGGCGCTACGACGTCGGCCAGCCACGTCGCTCCCTCACCCGCCCCGTCGTGGTAGTGGGCGAGCAGCCGCTCGCGGGCGAGATCGTTCAGCAGGCCGACCGATTCCTCGACCAGCAATCGCTCCTCGATGCGAGCGGCCGACTCGGTCGCCCAGTTCGTCAGCAGCGCTCCGCCGAACTGGTTCGAGGGCAGCCAGCCCTTCTCCACTGCGGGTCTCTTCTGCAGCATTCGCTCCGGTGGCGGCCCGAGGCGCGCGACGCGTGGGCGAGCCGCGAGAAACGTCAGGAACCGGAGATACTGCGACGCAACGCGCTCGAGAGCGAACTCGTGCCTGACGAATTCCGCACCACGGCGTGCCTGCGCAAGGAAGTCATCCGACCGCGCGAGCACGTTCCGGATGACCGACGCGAGGCTGCCTCTGTCCGGCCCGTATGACACCAGCCCCGCCTGATCTGGCACGAAGAGGCGAAGGACGCTTTCGTCCTGCACGGCCACCACACATCCCATTCCAAGCGCTTCCAGACCGCGAGTGGGCGTCGCGCCTGCGTGGCGAATGAACGTGCAGCACAGCTTCGACCTCGAGAGATTGCGGTAGTAGTCATCACTGCTGTCGAATCCCTGCACCATCAGCGCGCGTATGCCTGCGACGTCCAGGACGTCGAGGACGATGGCTTCCTTGTCGATGTGGTAGGGATGCGTGACGGCTCCGGAAAGAAATACGTCGATGTCTCGCTGGCCTCCGGAAACACCCGGTAGGTCCGCAGGCACACCGAACACCTTCGGGAACACTGAAACCGGCACCGTCACGGCACCATTCAGACCGCGCCACTCCGTATGGTCGAGGACAACCAGCTCGTCGAACAGTTCGAGCCACGGGGCCACCGTTTGAATGTGCAAATCGAAGTCGCTCGAGTGACCGAGTACTGGGCAGCCGAGCGTCCGCACGTTTGGCGGAATCAGATGCCATTCGATCATCTCAGCCACGAACAGGTCAGGTTCCAGACCCCTGGGAACGAGTGTCCGCACGTCGGCGTATGGCCGGTTTTGGATGTCGTCGGGATGGAAGCTCACGTTCAGAACGCGGAAGGCGGGATCGTTGAGCCGCGTCAGTACGTCCCACGGTCCGCGCCGATTCCATGGAAGCTGCGCGAGCACGGTAATCGGCCGCTTCGCAATCAGTTCTAAGAGACGTTGCGCATGTTGGCCCGGACAGCGTGCCAGAAGCTCCCGAGCGCGGTCGTCGTCGCCCGTAATCCAGGAGGAAACGCCGGCGAAGAACAGCGCGTCAGGATCGGAAAATCGCTGCAGCTCTTCGGCGGCATTGACCGGATGTCCGATCAGCCCAAGGCTTGCCCAATACTGCCAGGAGTCAGAAGGAAGGCCACGCGCGGCGGAGAGATAGTCTCCGCCGGAAAAGGCGTCGAGGGCACTGTGCATCCGGGCTAGGCGAGTTCGACGGCGTTTCCGGCCTCCTGAAAGGCCTCAACGGGACTCGCCACTCGCGACTCCGTCTGGCTGCCGTAGTCCTGTTCTGGATCGAAGACGACGATGCGGCTGCCGCCGCGTTCGAATCGGAACGGCACGTGAACGAGTTTTCGCAGACGCTCGCGTATGCGGGCGTGATCCGAAGGAGCGGCGAACAGCAGCATGAAACCACCGCCCCCCGCTCCGAGGAGCTTGCCACCGATCGCACCGGCCCCGCGCGCCGCCTGGTAGATATCGTCGACGGCGGAGTTCGACACGCGCCTGCTCAGGCTCCGCTTCGCGTCCCACGTTTCGTGCAGGAGCCGCCCGAATGCCGTCAAGTCAGATCCTCGAGCGAGGATGTTGACTGCGTCGTCCACCATGCCACTGATCGCGCGGAGCTGCCGGTCCAGGGCCGACACGTTACCGGCGTAACTCTGGGCGATCGTGGCTGCGGTTCGGCTGATCCCTGTGAAGAACAGCATCAGGTGCGAGTTCAGCGCCTGCAGACGATCGAGATGCAACGTCAGCGGCGTGACGCGTATCTCGCCATCCATCAGGAACTCGACGCGTTGCAGGCCACCATGTGCGGCCAGCACCTGATCCTGGGAGCCGACGGTCTCGCGAAGCCTGGTCTGCTCCAGGTGAATGGCTTCGTGCGCCAGGCGATCCTTGGACGGAATCGTTCCCTTGAGCGCATGCAGCGCGTGGAGAAGACCGACCACGAACGACGAACTCGATCCAATTCCGCTGCGTGCCGGTAGATCTCCGTCGTGATGGATTTCCAGGCCCTGCTCGATCTCGAGAAATCGCAGGCACTCACGAACGGCAGGATGCTCGATGTCGTCAACCCGTTGCCGATTCTCGATGCGCGAATAGACGACGCGGAAGTTGTGATCGAAAAACGGAGGTAGATAGCGCGCCGAGATGTAGCAGTACTTGTCGATGGTCGTGGCGAGGACTTGTCCGCCGTTGGTGCGATACCACGACGGATAGTCCGTTCCTCCACCGAAGAACGAAATGCGGAAAGGCGTACGACTGACGATCATTGTGTTGGAATCCGCCGAGTGTAGCACGTGAGATCAGGTGTGATCTCGTAGCGTTTTTGTATCAAGAGGTTCCAATGAGCTCCGAGATGCCGTGGGCGCCACCTCGACTGCGTATTTGCACTTGCTTGCGGATGAGCACTCGGCCTCGTCAACGCATTCACGGCCGAGGCGTCGGCCATTCAGCCAGCGCTTCAGGATTTTCACAGGTTGTGTATAGTCTGAGAATCCCTTCCAGTAGGAGTTTGCGGGTTCCATGAGCCACACCGAGGTCGTCGATCTGGTCCTGGTCAACCCGGGTGCACGCACTGCCATCTACCAGTCGCTGGGCAGGAGACTGACTGCTGTCGAGAATCCAATCTGGGCCGGACTCATCGCCACTTTCGTCCGGCGCCGAGGTCATAGCGTCGAGGTCGTGGATGCCGAGGCCGACGAGCTTGCCCCGTCTCAGATCGCCGAGCGCGTAGAAGCGATACGGCCGCGGCTCGTGGCCATCGTCGTGTACGGCCACCAGCCTTCGGCTTCGACGCAAAACATGACCGGGGCAAGCCTGGCGTGCTCGGCCATTCGCGCGCGTGTGCCCGACGCACGCATCCTCATGCTTGGCGGGCACGTCGCTGCCCTTCCCGAGCGCACGCTCGCCGATGAAGCGTGCGACTTCGTCGCGCACGACGAGGGCCTGCACACGATCGTCGATCTCCTCGAGGCGGATCGGCAAGGCGATCGATCGCTGGACAAGATTCGCGGACTTGCGTACTGGCAGAGCGGGACGCTGCGGCAGATCCGATCGAATGCGGCGGCGCCTCTGGTGAGGGATCTCGAGCACGACATGCCGGGCGTCGCGTGGGACCTCCTGCCGATGGATAAGTACAGGGCCCACAACTGGCACTGCTTCGGTCAGCCGGAGCGCGAGCCGTACGCCGCCATCTACACCACGCTCGGGTGCCCTTTCAAGTGCTCGTTCTGCTGCATCCAGGCGCCGTTCAAGGCTGGTGAGAAGGAGCTGGGGCTGAAGGAGACCGTGAACTCGTACCGGTTCTGGAACCCGGAGCGGGTCATTCAGGAGATCGACCTGCTCGTCAACAAGTACGGCGTGCGCAACATCAAGTTCGCCGACGAGATGTTCGTGCTCAACGTTCGCCACGTGTCGGGCATCTGCGATCTGATCATCGAGCGGGGATACGACCTGAACATCTGGGCCTACGCGCGGGTCGACACGGTCAAGGACGGCATGCTGGACAAGCTGAAACGTGCAGGCTTCAACTGGCTGGCGTTCGGCATCGAAGCGGCCAGCGATCGTGTGTTGAGCGACGTCGACAAGCGCTACGAGATCGAGCAGGTCTACGACACGATCGGGCGGGTCAAGGACGCCGGGATCAACATCATCGGCAACTACATCTTCGGTCTGCCGGAGGACGATCTCGACAGTATGCAGGAAACGCTCGACCTCGCGATTGAGCTGAAGACCGAGTTCGCCAACTTCTATTCGGCCATGGCCTATCCGGGCTCGCCGCTGTATCGCCAGGCGATCGCCAACGGCTGGCCGCTCCCTGAAACCTGGAGCGGCTACTCCCAACATGCCGTGGACACCCTGCCACTGCCAACCAGGCACCTGCCGGCAAGCGAGGTGCTGAAGTTCCGCGATCATGCCTTCAGGAAGTACTTCGCTGACAAGTCCTATCTCGAGTACGTCGAGCGCCGGTTCGGCGCCGACACGGTCGCGCATATCCTCGAGATGTCGTCGCACCAGCTCGAACGCAAGTTCGCCGCTGCCTGAACGTCCGTGGAACGCTCGACCCGCGTCTACGTTGCCGGCGCCGACACACTGATCGGCGCCGCGATCGTGACTGCCCTCCGCCGGGATGGCTACGACGTGCTCGACGGTGCCGGGGAAGTCGAGATGGCCCGCCCCGCGAGCATCAGGCAGTTCCTCGAGCGCCACCGCCCCGATCATGTCATCGTCGCGGCCGGACGATCGGCGGGCATCACCGGCAACCAGCGCTTCCCGGCCGACCTGATGCACGACAACCTGCTCGTGGTCACGCACGTCCTCCACGAGGCATGGCGATCGGGCACCAGACGTTTGATGTTCCTCGCCAGCTCGTGCAGCTATCCGAAGCTCGCGCCGCAGCCGATGCGGCCGGATTCACTGCTCACCGGTCCTCTCGAGCCCACGAGTCAGTCGTACGCGGTGGCAAAGCTGGCTGGCATTCAGATGTGCGAGGCCTACCGTCTGCAGCACGGCGTGGAATTCTTCGCCGCCATCCCTGCCGACGCTTTCGGACCAGGGGATGACTTCAGCCCCCAGGATTCGCATGTCGTGGCCGGCTTGATGCGCCGCATGCACGAAGCTAAGTCCTCAAGAGCTCCAGTAGTCGAGATCTGGGGTGGTGGCCAACAGCGACGTGAGTTCATTTACTCGGATGATTTGGCGAGTGCGTGCGTCTTTGCTATGCAGCGCTACGCCGGAGATGGCCCGCTCAACCTGGGTGGCGGTGGCGACACTTCGATCGCCGAGCTCGCCCACGCGATCCGGGAGGTCGTCGGCTTCAAAGGAGAGCTCCGATTCGATCCTTCGAAGCCTGATGGAATGCCCTTCAAGGCACTCGATTCATCGGAACTTCGAGCGCTCGGCTGGCGACCCGTCGTACCGTTTCACGATGCGCTCGAACGGACGTATCGTTGGTTCCTCAACCATGAGACACAGGGCTTCTAGACTAGACGCCCTGCCCACGACCGGCGAAGGGTCCGACCAGCCGATGGTTGTCATCGAACCGCAGTGACGCGCCGGAGTTCGTTCCTCGCTGGCCGGACAGGTACGCCCTCAATCGATCCCGCGAGTTCCACATGAGCGCGTCGAGGATGGACAGGGCGGGCTCGAAAACGTAGCCCGGAACCTCGTAACGGAAATAGACCGGCTCCTGGATCGTCAACCGGATCCCGCTGGCGGCAAACTTCGCCGGATCGAACAGATCCTTCCCGCCCGGCGGGTTGATGTACTCCTGCGCGCCGAGCGCTTCGGCGATGCGCAACGCCCAATCTCCGGGCCCTTCCACCGGGCCCAGGGAGAGCCCCATCTCCGAGAAGACCGTGAAGGGGAACGGGATCTCGAGAAACGCGCAGGTCCGGCGCAGCGACTCCACGTTCAGGCACGAGAGCGATCGGCTCGGGACGCTCAGACAATCACGAACGAGCGACATTACGGCGTCGAAGTGCGGCGCTTTACCTCGATAGTGCTCCAACTGCCTTTCGATCCGTTCTCGCCAGCCACAACCCTCGACGACCTGGATGTCGCAGATCCGCGTCTCGCGATGATGCCGCACGAGTGGCGCGATGATGTACTGCCACCCTCGTACTGGGTGGAGGATCCGGTTCCGGTTCACCCAGCCGTGTCGCGGGTACTGGGTGGCATCGAAGACGACCCACCGATCGACCCCGCGAATGAGGTCGAAGTACCCAAGGTGCGGGAACAGGTACGGCTGCATGATGCCCAGTTTCATGATCGGAGGTGTCGAAGGCCGCCCGTTAAGGAGCCCGCTTCCCGTCCACCAGCCTCTTGGCGAGGCCCCGTTCCGGAATCGACGAACTCTTGTAGACGTAAGCCGTGTACTCGTACAGCCCGTAGTCGTGCCGAATCACCACATGTCGGCTCACTTCCCGTGAAAGGAACGTCAGCAGGCGATCCACGGGCACGTGAAAAAGGTCGTCGCGCTCCCAGTCGACCTGCTTGGTCATCATGTTGAAGGCGAATCCGATCGTCGCCATGTCGCCCACGCGACGAACGAGGGCGCACAGGTAGGCGAACATCTCGTCCTGCGACAGCGCGCCCTTGTAGTTGAAGATGCCGTTCATGACGACATACTCGACGGAAGGCAACGAAGCCGTGGCCGGATCGAGCACGTCGACGCACTGGTAGATCACTTCCGGAAACTTTCTCCGGGAGAGTTCCAGGAATCGCTCCGAGAGATCCAGCCCGCTGTAGCGGATCCAGTCGATCCCATTCTTCAGGATGTACTCGTAGAGATGCGATGCGCCGCAGCCGAAATCGAGCAGCGTCACCGGCGAAGATGAGGGCCGCACGAGGTCCAGCATGACGCGATAACGGACTTCTGCATCGGCGCGAGGCCACCCCACCCCGAGGGCGTTGTCCCCGTGCTTGGTCAGCCACTCTTCGCAGAAGGCGATGATGGGCAGGTAGGGTTTCGATTCCATGGCGTCACGATAACGGCGGCCGTTGGCCCCCGACCATGTCACTCATCATCTGCGGTCGTCAAGCCCTTGCAGTTTAGGCGACGAACTCCCGGCCTTCTCCAGCCAGCTACACTATCTGCTCCTTCGTTGGCTCGTGGCTGCGAGCCCCCCGTTGAGGCAGCGCGATGACGCAAGACTTCCATCTCAAACCCGGCTACATCGAGCGCGTGGAACCACACTACTTCGAAGACGAGGAAGACAGCGAGTGGCAGCCAGACGTTTATCCATTCGCGCTTGGGCTGCTGAGCGCCTGCGGGGCCTCGAAAGTGATCGACATCGGTTGCGGCAAGGCCGCCAAATTGAAGCCATTCTTCGACGCGAACGTGGCGGTCATGGGCATCGATTACGGCGCGAACATCGCTTACTGCCGCGAGCGATACCCGCGGGGCCACTGGCGAGAGGCAGACCTGGAGCGAATAGATGAAGCCCTCTGCAAGGATTTGCAGTTCATCGACCCCCGCGGCGCGGTTTTGATCATGGCGGACGTGATCGAGCATTTGAAGAATCCCTGGCCGCTGTTGCAGGCACTGCGCGACTGGATGACAGCAGCTCGGATTGCGCTCATTTCCACACCGGAGCGCGACCTTGAATATGGGGCGCAGCATTCAGGTCCGCCGCCGAACGAGGCCCACGTGAGGGAGTGGAACCGCGCCGAACTCGAGACCCTTCTCAAAGCGGCCGGGCTGAACGTAATCCACGTCGGCCTGACGCGGGCACACACGAGTCACGTCACGCTCCGGACCACGCTGGCGGTGATCGGCCAAACCTCATGACGATCGAGCCGCGTCCACGAGAGGCGGACCGCCTCGTCCACTTGGCCAGCGCGACGCGTCCGGCGAATCTGGCGAAGCGCAACGACGGCGGTACAATTCGGGCGGTGGAGCACATCGTCGGGATCATCTCAAGCCCACAAGACTCCGTTGTCCCCCTGCCAG
>Ga0070670_100004858_pt1 | contig 11304 bp, 12 predicted proteins | sample KBSS63metaG_FD_64665 | JGI IMG/M metagenome (GOLD analysis project Ga0070670, IMG submission 64665) | Switchgrass rhizosphere microbial communities from Kellogg Biological Station, Michigan, USA - KBS S6-3 metaG | ecosystem: Host-associated > Plants > Roots > Rhizosphere > Soil ... | reverse complement strand
GTTTCGGCCGCCAGGCTCGATCCCAGGTGCGCCTCGATCGCGCTGCGCAGCACATACGACAGCGGCAGCGCCACGAGGAGAGTCGTGGCGAACATCCCGAGCACCACCACCGGCGCGCCGTTGACGCGGCGGACGGCCTCGCGGAACGCGGCGAACGGTGTCATCAGACGAAAAACCCGTAGGTAAGCAGGTGATCCTGCAGCCAGACCAGCCACGCGAGCGACCACTTGCGCGCGGCAGCGGGTGCGCGAGGCGTCAGCGCCGCCGAATTGTTCGTCGTGTTCGCGTCGAGCAGCAGGACGCGGTCGGGATCGACTTCGGCGAATACGGCGCGAACCGGCTTGTCGGCGTCGAACGCCTTCCATCGCCCTTGCCCGTCCCACTGCCAGCGCAGTTCTTCCTTGTTCTCGAACACGACCCGGACGTCCACGGGAAATACCCCGTCGCCCAATCGCCGCACCACCACGGTGGTGTGGAACGGTCCGCCGGTTCCCGCTTCGGCGAACCGGCGATCGTTTCCGTCGCCGGGATAGCCGCGCCCGACAGCGGGTTCGCTGGTCAGCGACCCGATGCCGTAGTCGAACGCAGCCGAGCCGCGGTAAACCTGATCGAAGAACCACGTCAGGTCGCGCCCGCTCACTTCGTTGGCGGTTGCGAAGAAGTCCGCCGGCTTCGGATGCCGGAACGCCCAGCGCGAGAAGTAGGTGGACATGACGCGCTGCATCGTCTCCCACCCGAGCATGCGCTCGAGCGTGTGCAGCCACAGCGCGGTCTTGGCGTAGGTAATCGCCCCCGCGGTGCCGGGAAAGTATCGGAACGTCGGCGTGGACGGCGCGTCAGCGGTGGCGGCCAGGCGGTACGGGATGAGACGATCCCCGTCCGTGACGCGGCCCAGGGGAAAATCGCGGAACACCCGCGGCACGAAATTGCCGAAGTAGCGGCGAACGTAATAGTTGGGCGTGAAGGCCGCTTCGATGACGCGCGCCGTCGAATAGGTGTTGATCCCTTCGTCCATCCACGCGTCCTCGAACTCGTTGCTCGCGACGATGCCGTACCAGAACTGGTGGCCGGCTTCATGGATGGTGACCCCTTCCGGGGTGGTGACGCCGGCGGGCGCGAGCCAGCGCGAGCCCGCGGTGAACAGCGTCGGGTATTCCATCCCGCCCGCGTCGCTCTGCCAGGCGGGATCGACGATGGTGATGTGGCCGTATGGATAGGGACCGAACCACTCGCCGTAATACCTCAGCGCGGCCCGCGTCGCCGCGAAGTGGCGGTCCTCCTGCGACGCGTGTTCCGGCTGGAGCAGCAGCCGCATGTCCACGCGCGGGAGCGTCGGGTGCTCGAACGTGGCGCGCCGCTCGACGTAGTCGGGGCTCGTCGTCCACGCGAAATCGTGCACGTCGTCCTGTACATAATGATGGGTCGTCGTGCCGTCCGGCTCGTCGCGGCGATCGCGCTCGACGCCGGTGGCGCCGACGATCCAGCCTTTCGGCACCGTCAGCCGCACGTCGTAGCTGCCGAAATCGGCGAAGAACTCGGTCGCCGAATGGAACTGGTGGCAGTTCCACCCGGTATCCTCGAGCACGCCGATTTTCGGAAACCATTGGGCAATGAAATAGAAATTGCCGATCGTGCCGGTGCGGGCGAAGGTGCGCGGGATGCGCGACGACCAGGCGATCTGGACGTTCGCGGTCTGCCCCGGCGCGATCGCGCGATCGAGCGGCACTTCCAGGACCGTCCGGTCGTCCACGTTGCCGTCGTCTGGCGCAACGAAGCGGGCGCGTGAGGTCAGGTCGGCGGGGGAGCCGGTCCCGATCAGGCGGATGCTCGTCACGTCGATCCAGCCCCAGTCGGCCCGCGGCCGCGCCGCGAGCGTGGTGTCGCCGGCGAGGCGGTGCTCGCGCATCCAGGTCGAGCGGGTGTTCCGCCACGCGTTGTAATAAAGGTGAAAGCGGAGCGTGGTGGCCGGGGCCTTCGAGACGTTGCGCCAGGTCAGGATCTCGTCGCCGGTCAGCGTCCGGCTGTTCGGATCGAGCCGTGCGGTGATCGCGTAGCTCGCGTTGCGCGGGGAGAGCTGCGCGGAGGGCGTGACGGCGGCGGCGAGCATCCACAGCGTGACGAGCGCCACGGATCGCGGGAACACCGCGCCATGCTACACCAAAAGAGTCGGCGCGCTCGCGCTTGCGTCACGGGTGCGCCTGACACCTGCGCGAACACGCGACTCGGCGCGGAGCGCACGCGTGGGATCGACGAAGCTCGCCCGGCGCGAAGGGACGTAACACGCAATGAGCGCCGTTGCCACGACCACGGCCGAGACGAGGGCGAGCGTCGGCGGGTCCATTGCCTGTATCTGGAAGAGTTGCGTTTGAATCACGGCGTGCCGCGAAGACGCTCGCCGCGCCTGCGACGACACCCAGACTTCCGACGCACCTTAGGAGTGCTAGGGAAGCAAGATCAAAAACGTAGCCGGCCCAAGGCCGCGACGGTTGACGCCGGCCGAAAGCGATCCCACTTCGAGACTTCGGTGGGGAGGTGCTTTCGGCCGGCGTTCCGCGCGTCACAATTATTTGGCGTTATTGCCGTCGTAGCCGTGTCCGCTCCGGACGCACCAGAAGCGATGGGTCACCGAGATCTTGGGATCTGCGAAGAATGAACCGCCGGGTTCGAAATTCGCGACGTACGCGTAGTCATTGGTGGCCGGTAGCACGATCGCCGACGTCATCGTCCAGAACTGGAGCGACGTCGCACGGCTATCGCCGATCTCGAAGGGATGGCCCACAGGCAACTTGCCCGTAAAGTTCTGAAGCGGGTCCATGAGGCTCAAGACTTCCTCGAGGGTCGGCGGTCGCCACCCCTGACGCCCGCCGGTAAAACGCGAGAAGCATTCGTCATCGATGAAAGCCCATCCCCCGAGTGCAGTCTCGGGTGTTTTCTCCCAGACGAGACCGGTTTCCCGATCCAGCACCGCTTCGTTGTTGAAATCGCTCAACACTTTGAACCGGTTGGCCCCGGCGAACTTCTGGTCCCAGCTCTGAGACTGCGCCAACAACGGTGCCGCCTGGACCACGAGCATCGCGACGAACGCGGCGCGAACAGCAGTCGTCAATCTGGCGTTCATAGAACCTCCTCATCGCAGGCGAGTTGCCCATTTGAGCTACCGTCCTCAGAATCGAATGCGCATCCGTTGCATTACCTGTCTTAGACGGATATGCCGGAGAGATGCCCTCGGAACGTACCGCTTCACATCATCGCCAACCGGCGATCAACACTGACGTCATGAGGAGACATGCCGTGTTGGCAGTGCGGCGTTACTACTCGCTAGGTACCAGCCATCGTCGCCGGTAGATCGGTGGTCCAGCCGAGCCCGTAGATGGAGAACACCAGATCGAAGTGATCATCAGGGATGCCTGAATTCACTTCCATTGGAGATTCCAGAAGCTGAACGCGGGACGCGAAACGGACGCAGTGCCTCGGCGGCGAAGGAAATCTGCCGCGGTGTCCATCGTTATTGTCGGGTGCTACTGTCGAGGAGGATTGAGTTGGCCCGCTGATTGCTCCTGCGGCGGGCCATGGAGCACGTTAATTCCACCCTTCGCTACATCGCCGCCGAGTGCGTCGATACTCCTTCCGGCCGGCTCGACGGCACGGTGCTCGTCAGCCCGAGCGACGAAGCCGTGGGGATGCTCGACGGTATGATCATCGATCCTATCGCGCGGAACGTGCGGTATTTCGTGGTCAAATCGCGCAACTGGCTGAAAACACATCGCCATCTCGTGCCCGCGATGCCGGCGCGCCTCGATTCGGAACACAAGAGGCTGCATGTCGACATCGAAGCGGCCGAGCTGCCACAGCTTCGCGAGGTCCGCTCTGACGAGTTCGAGCGATACTCCGACGAGGATTTGATCGCTGCGTTGTTCGCGGTTCCCGCCGCGTAGCATTCGCCATCATTGTGTGAACTTCGCGTACTTATAAAGAGCACGTCCTTTCCCATCGGAGAGCACGTGCTCTTTCCGCTCCAGCCCGACAATCCGCAGTAGGATGGCCCGATGAAACTTGCAGCGATCGTCCTGATCGTCGCCGGCGTGTTCGCGCTCGCGTATGGGGGTATCAGCTACACGCGGGAGAAGAAGGTCGTCGACATCGGTCCGATCGAGGCAACGGCGAAGACGCGCGAGACCATTCCACTCCCACCGCTGCTGGGCGTCGCGGCAATCGCCGGCGGCGTCGTGCTGCTCGTCGTCGGCGCGCGAAAGCGCTGAAGTTAGGCACCACGCCGCGCGATCAGGGCATCGATCCACTTGCTGAGGACGTCGGCGACCGCTCCCTCGTGACCCTCGTACATATGGCCGGCGTTCTCAATCATGGAGGTGTCCACGCGCTCCGGGCCCGCCGTCAGACGTTTCACGCTTGATTTGAGCACGTCGAGGTCGGCCGCCGTCCCGACGTCGGGCTCGTTGGTGCCGAACCACGCGAGGATGGGGCAGCGAATGCGCGCGATTGGAGCGTCGGCGGTCTGAACACCAAAGAAATCCTTCGGCAGCCACTGCGCAAGATCCAGGAATGTGGCGGCACTGACGAACGAGGGGGTGGACCGGTTGGGATAGTGGAGCAGCTCCTCGCCACGACCCTCGGTCACCAACCGCGCCGCCTGCGCCAGCATTTCCTTATCCGTCGGAGTCGTCACGGGCCGAAATCTTCCCGACGCGAGCACCAGTCCCCCGACCCGCGCGTCCTGCTTTTCAGCCTGGTAGGCTTGAACGGCCGTGGTGCCGGCGCTGTGTCCCGCTAACACGACGTTCTTGAACCCGCGGTCGTTGGCGAAGGCGATCCACGCGGCAATGTCGCGCGCCTGGTCGCTGTAGTGGCCCCAGTAGACGCCGCCGCGGATCCTCTTTCCCCCTTCAACTCCCGCGGCGACGGTCCCCAGGTCGTGCATGCGCGTGTTGACCGCGACAAACGCGAAGCCACGCGCGGCGAGCTCTCGACCAATCTTCACGTAGGTGGGGTAGTAGAAGTTGATTCCCGAACCGTGGACCCAGATGATCGCGATCGGCTTCGCGACGTCCTTTGCCGGCGAGAAGAACGCCCCGCCATTCGTGATGCCATCGTCCGATCGCACATGGACGATCTCTTCGACGACTTTGCCGGATGTTTGTGCTCGGGCACGGGGGTGTTCGTGGCCGAGCAGGAATACGCCGGTCAGGGCCAGCGCCGCCGCAAACACATGCGGCGGACGCGGTAGACCTCGCCGCAGCAGAATCATGATCAGGTATGACGAACGGCACGCCGCTTAGGTTGATTCAGGAACTCAGCGCGTCCCGGCGGAACTGGTAACACGTCTGGACTTCCACGACGGCATCGGCGCCCGGATACTCGTATTCGATGTTGGCCGGAAAGGCGTAATGGTTCGCGCTCATCAGCTTCAGCACGGCTTTGAGCGGCGCATCGCCCGTACCCCACGGAACAATCGCTCCCTGGTTCTTCTTGCGATCCTTCAGGTGGATGTTGGTGATTCGCGGGTGGTTCTTCTCGATGAAGGCCACCGCATCGAAGTTGGCGGCGGTGAAGTGCCCGACATCGAGATTGATGCCGTGGTACTTCGAGGTGGATGTGCAGGTGTCGAAGCTCTCCGGCGTCACGATGTCCTCGGGGTCGGTGACGGTCGAATGGTGGTGATTGTGGAAACCGACTTTCATACGGTGCTGATCGGCGAACGGCGCGATCCGCTTCGCCATGCTGACCTGGGTGGATGTCGTGATGGCTTTCACACCCAGCGCCTGGGCCATCTGAAAGGCGTACTCGATCTCGTCGTCAGCCCGCTCGATCGCGCGACGCTGGCAGGTATAATCACGGATTGCATTCATCTCTGTAGGCCGGCCCTTCACGGGTCTGTAGGCCGGCACTTTACGGGCCGGCAATAATTCAGCAGGAGCGACAGATGGCATCACAAAGCGGCCCGATCCGGGTCATGCACGTGGGACTCGGGCCGATCGGGGTGGGCGTCGTACGGCAGGTCGCCGAACGTAAAGGGTTCAAGATCGTCGGCGCGGCGGACATCGACGCGAACAAGATCGGCCGTGACCTCGGCGAAGTCGCCGGTATCGGGCGGACGCTGCGCGTGAAGATTTCCGGCGACGTGAAGAAGGCGATCAAATCGGCGAAACCTGACGTCGTCGTCCTCTGCACCAGCTCGTCGCTGAAGCGCGTGACGCCGCAGATCGAAGACATCGTCAAGCTGAAGGTGCCGATCGTCTCGACCACAGAGGAGCTGGCGTATCCGACGAAGGGGAACCTGAAGTACGCGCGCGCGATTCATCAGATCGCGAAGAAGGCGAAGGTCGCGGTGCTTGGCACCGGCGTGAATCCCGGGTTCGCCATGGACGCGCTGCCGATCGCGCTCTCGGGCGTCTGCGAACGCGTCGAGTCGGTGCGCGTCGATCGCATCCAGGACGCACGCATCCGCCGCCTGCCGTTCCAGCAGAAGATCGGCGCGGGGCTCACCCGCGAGCAGTTCCAGAAGAAGGTAGACGATGGCAGCGTGCGGCACGTGGGGCTGGCGGAATCGATTTCGATGATCGCGGAGGCGTTCGGCTGGAAGCTCGATCGGATCACCGACGACATCGAGCCGAAGATGGCGACGGTCACGGTCTCGAGCGAGTACCTCGCGGTCGATCCGGGCTTCGTCTGCGGCATCGTCCAGGACGGCGTCGGCTACCGGAACGGAAAGCCGGTGATCACGCTGCACATGGAGGCGTACCTCGGCGCGCCGGAATCATTCGACGCAGTGAAGATCGACGGCTCGCCGGCGTTGAACATGAAGCTCGCAGGGGGCGTGCACGGCGACATCGCCACTGCATCGATCGTGGTGAACTCGCTGCCGAAGATTCTCGATGTCGCGCCGGGCCTGCACACGATGCGCGACATGCCGCTGCCGTCGTTTTTCGGAGGATCGCGGTAGGCTTCAGGGCTCGAGGCTTCAGGGCGTCAAGGATGGACGCGGCACAATCTCAGCATCTGGCGCGCGTGCAGCATCTGCGCGAATCGTTCGCCGAAGCGAACGAGCGGCTGGTGGCGCGACTGCGGAAGACCGCGGACGATGTGGTGCAGCGGCCGGTCGAGGGGGGCTGGTCGGCGGCGCAGATTGGCTGGCACGTCGCGGCCGTGACGACCAGGTTCGCGCGGATCATGAGCGGCGAGGTCGAAGCCGCGCAGCCGCTGCGCTCGGAGTTCCGTGAGCGCCAGTGGGACGAGATTGCGGCGGGGGTTCCGCCCCGCGCGACGGCTCCGCCTCAGGTCGTTCCCCCCTCGGGGGTCTCGAAGTCGGACGCGATCGCCGCGCTCGAATCGTCGGCGACGAAAATGGCCCACGCGCTCGACACGTTGACGCCCGAGCGCGGCGGACGCATGGGGATCACCCACGCGGTCGTCGGCACGATCAGCCTCTACCAGCTTGGCGAGTGGGCGACCGCGCACGTCATCCGGCACAACCGCCAGGCCAAGCGCGTGCTCGGCGAAGGTTGAACGGATGTTCGACGCACAAGATGAGAAGCGCACACTACCGGGCAGGCACCGTGACCATAGGGGTGACAGCTGGTAGCCAGCGCCCGCCGGAGGTTGCTGAAAAGACCACGATCAACTCACAACCGCCAACTCCCAACCTCCAAGCGCTGGAGTTTCGGAATTGGGAGTTGGGGATTGCTTCGGTTCGTTTTCATGAGCCTGCTAGGCCCCCTCGGACCCGCGTCATAGACTGTCGGCGGCATGAACTCGCCCGCGAAGACCGCGCTCGTTTATCTCTGGGCCCCTTTCGCCAACCTGCTCTGGTATCTCGAGACTGTCGTCATGGGGACGATCTCGCTGCTGCTGTGGCCGTTCGATGCCAGCGGCGAGATGCAGCATGCGTGCGCGCGTTGGTGGTGCCGGATGGTGGCCGTCACGATTGGCGCACGGATTCACGTGCACGGTGTCGAGCAGGTGGCGCCGGGTCGCAGCTACGTGTACGTGGCCAATCATTCAAGCCTGATCGATACGCCGGCGCTGTTTGCGTACCTCCCGTACCAATTCAAGATCATGGCGAAGCGGTCGCTTTTCTACGTGCCGTTCATGGGATGGCACCTGTGGAGCTCGGGCAACTTTCCCATCGATCGCGGTGACGCGCGTAAGACAGCCAGGGGCCTGAAGCAGGTCATCGACGGCGTGCGCGGCGGTAAATCGCTGATGGTGTTCCCCGAGGGCACGCGCACGGCAGACGGCCGTCTACAGCCGTTCAAGCATGGCGCCTTCAAGATTGCCGTGCGTGCCGGAGTGCCGGTTGTTCCGGTGGCGATTCGGGGCACGTACGAGCTCCTGCCGAAAACAACCCTCGTACCGCACCCGGGCAGTGTCGATGTGTTCATCTGCCCACCGATCGACACCTCCGAGTACGGCGCGCGCGATTTACAAGCGCTGGTGGATGCGGCGCGGAGCGCGATCGCGGCGAAACTGGCCGGCTAGCGTGTCGACCGCGCAAGGCTAGTTCGCGCCCCCGCCTGTTGTGCGGCCAAACTCCTGGCCGGTCGGACCACATTAGCCGTCGCCGGTATACCCGCCAACACGATCAGCTTCGAGCCGAGACCGCGGGACTGCTTGGGCTGGCTATCTGCCAGCGCGATGCCCCTCGACCAGGAATCGCAGGATTTCATCCCTTTGTCGGCTTCGGCCCCCCTGACGTTAGGCCTTAGGGGAGCATCAACTCCGAAGTCGGCTGCCGATAACGCAGGCGCGCGATCAACAGGATATCCTTCGTTGTTGCACCGCAGGGGACATCCCAAAGTCGGCCTTCCGGATTCAGCTGGATGCCACGGGTCTGGCGCTGCTGGTCACGTGCGAGCGCCCCGATTGACGTGACATCAATGTACGTCGCATGCACCTCGCGCCCGACGTGGGACCGCACTCGCCGTGAAGCCTCGTCGGGACGATCGCCTTGCGCAGTGACGACATCACTAGTGTCAGCTGAAGCTGTACACCGTCAGGCTCAGGAAAAAGAACGCGCCACTCAGTTGCCGAATCCGGAAATGGTGGCCCCCCGCGGATAACGAACTGAAGTGCGACTGGAGAATCGTTCCGGTAAACGGCAGCGGCCCGAAGCTCTGGTTGTCGATCAGGCACTCCACTTTTGACTGGCTTGTCGCCGGATAGCTTTGCAGCTGCGCCACGCACGAGTAATACCCAGCGCTGGCGGCATTGAAATAACAGTTGATTCGCCCGGTTGCGGTCTGCCCCGATCCCCAGGTCGCGTACCCCGTGTGCGAGAACCACGCTCTGCAGTCCGCAACCGATTGCTTCATATCGGTGAATCCGTCGAAGTGATCGCAGTCCCAGAGATCGAGATACTGAGCGCTGCCGCTCTTGGCGCAGACGCTGAAATATGCGACCTTCGTCCCCTTGTCCCATCCCGCCGGCGTCGCGGCCTTCGGGATTCTGGCGACGATGTCGTCGTACCCGGAACTCCGCCGGAACGCCCGGACGATCTCCTCCGTCGTCGGGCGGACATTCACCGAAGCTATCTGCTGAGGGCGACGTTCGATCTTCGCTGGACGCGTCGAACGCAAAAGCCGCATGCGATAACGCTTGTCGACTGGCATGGCATCCGTCCTTTCGTGTCTACAGCGGCAGGCCGTTGTAGTTTCTGGCGATTGGCGCAAGTACTACGAAGACCTGATCGGCAGGCATCGATGAACCGGCTTCGAGCTTGGACTCGGGATGGTTCTCGAGCGGCGTGAGCATGAGCCGGCCGTCCACCCGGTAGCCAAGGAAATACAGATTCAGCGCGGCGACATGAACCACAGTCAATGAATCAGCGGCGACGTTCAAACGCCCGGTCACATCGGTCCGGTACCTCGCGATCTGCCCGACCAGGTGCGGACCGCCGAAGCTGCTGGCCTTCCACTCGCTTCCCGATCCTTCGACGATGACCGACGACTTGACCTGATCTCTCACCATCACGGGGTAGATGATCCGGTTCGCCTCCGTGAGCAGCGACGCCGGATCGGAGCCAGCCTGGTACTGCCGCAGCGCGTCGAGCCGCACCATCTGCACGCGAACGGGAGTCCCGAGCGTCGCGGACGCCGCCTCCCCGGGCTCGGCGAAACCCATGTCGCGCGCGTTGTCGGCGGTAACCAGCTTTCGCAGCGTCTCGAGCGCCCGCGTCGCGGCGGTCTGCGCGTCGGAGGAAACTGGTGGTTTCTGTCCTCCTCCGCCTTGAGCCGCGCCGCTGCAGGCGGTCAGGAGCGCCGCGGCGAACACGATCCCCAATCCGCCGGAGAGCGAGGTGTGCACGTCGAGGCGTGGGAATGTCAGCATGGTGGCCTCGTTCCTACTGATGGGCGATCCGGAAGTAATCGTCCCAATGCGTGTAGCCGGACCCGGACACATACGCATCGTAGGTGATGATGCGTTGATCGCCGACGTTCGGCGCCCAAGGATCGTTGATGTATACGTAGTTGACGTTGTCGATTGTCACATAGCCTCTGACCACCATCATGTGGCCGCCGCCGCCGCTCCAGTGCCAGGAGAACGCGAAGGGACGGCGCGCGCAGAAAATCTCCGACTGCACCTGGGCCCACGTGAGCGCGGCGTCGGAGGTGTGCTCGGAGTTGAAGCTGTACTTGCTGAACTCGGGCCAGCCGCCGTTCACGCAGGCGCTCGGCACGGGACTGTTGCAACAGTCGCTGCGGCCGAACCGCTTGTTCGCCTCGTCACACTGGTTCACGTCGGTCCCGAGAAAATCCATCGCCATTTCACCGCTCGCCGCCCAGCACCACATGCTCGTTTCCTGCGCTCGCAGCGTGACCGCCTGTGTCGCCATCACCTCGGGCCTGCAGCAGCCGGCCAATCCGAGCATGAACGCGACGATTACCCCGTGAGTCATCAGCCTCATGACTCGCTCCTTTCGGTGGGCGTCCAATCTTTCACAACGTCGGCGGCGGGAAGAGCGAACAGTACCGCGTGCGGTAGCGCCCGTTTTCGAATGCGATCGGAATGCGCGGCAATAAAAGTCCGCCGCACGCCGAGCAACCGTCGTACCGTGCAGCTACGCGTTTATTGCCGTGAAAACACTGCCATGCCGGCCGGAAGAGCCAGGAACTCGCCCGGTACTTGGGATGAATGGCACGCGCAGGTAAACGTTCAACCCCTGGCGCGGTGTGGACTTAGCCGACTGCAGCCAACGGGTTGGCTGCCGGACCGAGGATTAGCTCTGCAGACGTGCTAAGATAAGTCTTCCCCCACAACTTGCCTCCCAAGCGGGCCACACCTGCGTTGCAG